>Ga0255338_1000148_pt1 | contig 303675 bp, 290 predicted proteins | sample MeOH1_35cm_T4_19_FD_203715 | JGI IMG/M metagenome (GOLD analysis project Ga0255338, IMG submission 203715) | Sandy soil microbial communities from University of British Columbia, Vancouver, Canada - MeOH1_35cm_T4_195 | ecosystem: Engineered > Artificial ecosystem > Sand microcosm >...
CGGGCGGATCGCGTTCGGGTTCCGCAATCCGGAGAATCAACGACGCCGGGTACGGTGGGCCTGCACCCGCCGCTCCCGGCGGAGCACACCCAGTCGGCATCAATGCCACTGCTAACTGCGAAGAGCCCGATAATGTGCCGGTGACTCGACGCCCGCGCTACCCCCGGCCCGAATCGTCCGCTCCGTGTCCGTGCGGCCGGGGTCTTCCGTTCGGCGACTGCTGCGGGCCGTTCCTCGCGGGTGGGGACGCGCCGACGCCCGAGCAGCTGATGCGGTCGCGGTACACCGCCTTCGCGGTGGGCGACGACGACTATCTGCGTCGTACGTGGCACCCCGACACCCGCCCGGCGCGACTGGATCTCGATCCGGCGCAGCGGTGGACCGGGCTCGAGGTGGTGCGCACGAGCGGCGGGTTCCTGCACTCGGAGGGGACGGTCGAGTTCCGGGCCCACTACCGCTTCGGCGGTCACGAGAACGTGCTGCACGAGCACAGCCGGTTCCTCCGTGAGGGTGGCCGCTGGTACTACGTCGGGGCGCTCGGACGACCCTGACGAGCCCGACCGTTCGGTGTCTCAGTCGTTCGGTGTCCCAGTCGTTCGGTGTCCCAGTCGTTCGGTGTCTCAGTCGAACAGGGCGAACGCGCGCGCCACGAAGAACGCCGCCACTCCGAGCACGATCAGCGCGATGAGCACGATCGCGAAGACGGGCATCACCCGGCTCGGGTTCGGTTGGGGATGCGACAGGCCGGAGGTCTGTCCGGCGTCGGGTGGGGTGTCTCCGGGCTGTACGCCCCCACCGGCGTCGAGGCCGGGCGCATCTTCGGGTCGGGGTCCGGGGTCCTGGTTGCTCAAGTGCGCTCCTGGTGTCTGCTGTACGGAAACAGGGCCGAGCGCAGCGTCTCGGCCCCGACCGCATACCCGGTTTCCGGCGGCGCAATCCTCACCCGTGGCCGTCAACCGAACGGACCGGGCAGGTGCCGCGAGAACCACACCGCCTCCCCGAACGGTTCCGCCGCCGAATCGAAGTGCCGGCTCACGTCGGTGAGGGCATCGATCAGTCCGCTCACGGCGATCTCGTCGGCGAGGGGCAGGGAGTCCCGGTCGAGCGCGTCGGCGGCCTCGACGATCGCCGCGATCTCCAGCACGAGATCGAACATCCTCTCGCGTGCCGCGCCGACCCGGGACGCGAAGCTGGCGTGGCTCATGGAACCCCTTCTCGGCAGCGTCATCTCCGGCGCACCGTCACCGACCCGTCGAGCCGGCGACGATCGCCGTCCGCACCCCCGGTGGGGGCGCGGACGGTGGAACCTGTCGGCCCCGGGTATCCGCCGCGCGGTGGTCCGAAACACGCCCGCCGTGCCGTCGGCGGGTTGTGTCAGCGTCCCCGGTTCGGCACCGGGGCACGTCGCACCGCCCGAGGTCGGCGTGGCTGCTCGGCGGGGTTATTCGGCGGGGCTTCGGTGGATCGAGGAACGTGGACACACTTATTCGGATAATTTTGATATTCCGTCTCGTATGGATTCGTGCCCGTACATCCCGATCGCTCCTGCCCGGTGCCCTCCCGCTGCTGTGCGCGAGCTCCGCACGGTTCAGGTCGCCGGGCGGCTGCCGCGCCCCTCCGACCTGCGGATCAGCCCTTCTCCGCCGCGGCGAAGTGCTTCCTGAGGTGCTCGGCGACCGCCTCCGGCTGTTCGAGTGCCACGGAGTGCCCTGCGGCGTCCACCGTGACGTGCCGGCCGCTCGCGGCGTCGGCGATGTTCGCCGACGAGATCGGCGGCGGGTACGCGTGGTCCTCGCTCCCGGCGACGGCGAGGACCGGCACGCGGCACCCGGCCAGCTCCTCGACGATCCGCCCGCGGTGGATGACGCCGTGGGCGGCGTCGCCGATGCGGGGTTCGAGCCGGGCGATCGCGGCGCGCCACGTGCTCGTCATCGAACTCTCCTGAGCGAGGCTCGAATCGCCGAACATGATGTACATGACCGTGTCGACGACGTCCGCCGTGCCGTGCTCGGTGAGATGCTCGACCAGCGGAGCGAACTCGGCGAGCTTGTGTTCCTCCTCCGCCGACGAACCCAGCGCGGCGGCCGTGCGGAGCAGTTCGGGGCGTCGCGCGGCGAGCCGCAGCGCGACGAACCCGCCGAGCGAGTTGCCGACGACGTGGCACGGGGCCAGACCGAGGTGTTCGATCAGGGCCGCCGCGTCCTCGGCGAGGACGTCGACCGCGAGTTCCGCCCGCGGCGCCGGGGCGCTCTCGCCCTGCCCGCGATGATCGTAGGCGACGACCCGGTACCCGTCGGCGGTGAACTTCTCCGCGAGCGCGTCGAACATCGTGTGATCGAAGAAGAGCGAATGGCTGAACACGATCGGCACTCCGTCGCGCGGACCGGCGTCGACGTAGGCGAGTTCCGTCCCGTTGACCGCTGCTCGCAGCATGGAAACCTCCTGGATCGGGCCACCGCGCTCCGGCTGTGGCGTTCGTCACTACACTGCCGACGAGCGTAGGGAGCGGGCGGGACGCAGCACTCGCCGATCCGCGCAGAGCACTGTCCGGCGCGCGCACGGCCGACGAGGAGGTCACGGTGGCAGCGGAGTACGAGGTGCGGTTCACGACGACGGGCCGGGTGCCGGAGCGCGACCGCGCCGAGTTCTGGACCGACCACGTGCGGTTCAACCACGGCACCCTGGACTATTCGTTCCCCGATCGGGACGAGCGTGCCCCGGCCGGCTTCGTCGGGGCCACACACGTGCAGCGCTGCGGCGGTCACCAGCTCGTCGAGTTCTGGTCCGATCGCATCACCTACGCGCGGACCGCCCGGCACGTCCGCGGGGACGACGACCGGAGCATGCGCTTGTTCGTGCCGAAGTCCGGTGCGCTCACCGTCGCCCACGGCGGGCACGCACTGCCGGTGCCCGTCGGGCGCGCGGCCCTGGTGTCGATGGCCCGCCCGTTCGAGCTCGTCCATGGCGCCCACGCCCGGGCGTGGGTGCTCACCGTCCCCGAGGGCTGCCTGCCCGATCGGGCCGTCGCCGACGGCCCGAGTGTGCTCGACCTGCGCCGCGGCGTCGGGGCGGTGGCGGGGACCATGACGCGGACGCTGGCCCGCGAACGCACGTCGCTGTCCGGCCCCGCCTTCGTCGCGATCAGCGCACGGGTGATCGAGCTCGTGTCCCTCGTCCTGGCCGATACCCACGGCCCCCTCCGTCCCGGTGGCCTGCAGGCGGTGGCCGAGGCGGCCCGGGCCTACGTCGACGAACGTTCGGACGACCCGGATCTGACCCCGGCGTCGATGGCCCGCGAGCTGGGCTGGTCGCTGCGCCAACTGCAGCTCGCGTTGCGGACGGCCGGCACCACGCCCGCGGAACTGCTCCGCGCCCGGCGGCTGGACCGCGCCCGCAGCCGCCTCGAGGATCCGCGCTGGAACGCGGTGTCCGTGGGGGGTATCGCCTTCGCGTCCGGCTTCGGTTCGCTCAGTGCGTTCGGCACGGCGTTCCGGGCCCGTTTCGGGACCACCCCGAGGGCGGTGCGGGCGGCCGGGCCCGCGGCCGCGCTCAGCGCAGGAGCGTCGCCCGCAGGGTCGCCGTGAGCCACGCCCGGTATTCGTCCACGTCCCAGCCGCAGTCGCGGCGCAGCAGGGCATGCACCTGCGGAGAACCCAGCGTGTAGAACACGTGCGCCGCGTGCTCCACGCTCACGTCGTCGCGCAGCAATCCGTGCCGGTGCAGCCCGTCCGCGATGGTGCGCGCGTTGTCCGCGGTCGCGCGCGCGTCCTCGTCGGCGAACCGGCGCATGTCCGGGTCCGCACCCGAGGACTCGACCGAGGTCATCAGCAGACCGCCGGCCCGCTCGAGCAGGTCGGCGCCGTAGCGGACGACCTGCTCGACGATGCGTTCGGCGTCCGAGCCCGCGGTTCCGGTCGCGACCCGTCCCGGACGTGGCCCCCGGCCCGGCGCGGGCTCGTCGCCGACGGCAACCGCGGACCCGCCCGCGACCGCGGCGTCGAGCGCCTCCCGGAACAGTTCGGACTTGCCGCCGGGGAACGCCGTGAAGACCGTGCGCACCGCCACCCCGGCAGCCTCGGCGATCTGCCTGACCGTGGTGCTGACGTACCCGCGGTCGACGAAGAGCCGGGCGGCGGCGTCGACGATCGTCGCTCGCGTCCGGCGCGCAGCCTCCTCACGCAGCGGTGAACTGTAGGCCCTCTTGGCATGCTGGGACATCGAACTCAGCTTATCAGCATCGGTTGCATCGGAACTGCAGCCGATTCCGGAGGTCTGCAGCGGCAGCGGCGAGCGGGCATGCTGATCGGGTGCACACCTTCGAGGTCTGGGCTCCGACCCCGCAATCCGTCCGGCTCCACGTCGACGGCACCGTTCACCCCATGCGCCGGGAGGACCAGGGGTGGTGGCGCACCGAGGTCGACGCCTCCCCCGGTGCCCGTTACGGCTTCCTCCTCGACGAGGACGAGACCGTGCTGCCCGACCCGCGCTCCCCGCGGCAACCGGACGGGGTGCACGGGCTGTCCCAGCTGCACACGCTCGACGAGCGCGCCTGGACCGACACGTCGTGGACCGGCCGGCAACTCGCCGGCGGGGTGGTGTACGAGTTGCACGTGGGCACCTTCACCGAGGAGGGCACCTTCGACGCGGCCGTCGCCCGGCTCGACGACCTCGTCGACCTCGGTGTCGACCTGGTCGAACTCATGCCGGTCAACGCCTTCAACGGCACCCGCGGGTGGGGTTACGACGGTGTGCTCTGGTACGCGGTGCACGAGCCCTACGGCGGTCCGGACGGCCTGCAGCGCTTCGTCGACGCCGCCCACGCCCGCGGCCTCGGGGTGATCCTGGACGTGGTGTACAACCATCTCGGACCGTCCGGCAACTACCTGGACCGCTACGGGCCGTACCTGTCCGGTGGGCAGGGCACCTGGGGTGCGTCGGTCAACCTCGACGGTCCGGACTCCGGCGAGGTGCGCCGCTACATCCTCGACAACGCCCTGCGCTGGATGCGGGAGTTCCACATCGACGGGCTGCGCCTGGACGCGGTGCACGCTCTCGTCGACCACACCGCCGTGCATCTGCTCGAGGAGCTGGCCGTCGCGACGTACCGGATGTCGGCGCATCTGGGCCGTCCGCTCAGCCTGATCGCGGAGAGCGATCTGAACGATCCGAAGATGATCTCGCCCCGCGCAGCCGGCGGTTACGGCCTGCAGGCGCAGTGGGACGACGACATCCACCACGCCGTGCACGCCGCCGTCTCCGGGGAGCGGCAGGGCTACTACGGCGATTTCGGTTCGCTCGACTGCCTCGCCCGCACCCTGCGGCACGGGTTCTTCCACGCCGGCACCTATTCGAGCTTCCGCGGGCGCACCCACGGGCGGCCGCTCGACACCGGGCGCCTCCCGGCGAGCTCCCTGCTGGCCTACACGTGCACCCACGACCAGGTCGGCAACCGGGCGGTCGGCGACCGGCCCGGCCACTACCTCGACTCCGGTCAGCTCGCCGTCAAGGCCGCGCTGGTGCTGACCTCCCCGTTCACCCCCATGCTGTTCATGGGCGAGGAGTGGGACGCGAGCTCACCGTTCCAGTACTTCACCTCCCACCCGGAACCCGAGTTGGCCCGGGCCACCGCCGAAGGACGTCGGCGCGAGTTCTCCGAGCACGGATGGGACGCCCAGGACGTCCCCGACCCGCAGGATCCGGAGACGTTCCGGCGGTCGACGCTGAACTGGGCCGAACGGACCGAACCCGCCCACGCACGGGTGCTCGACTGCTACCGGCAGCTCCTGGCGTTGCGCCGCGAACGCGCCGAGCTGACCGATCCGTGGCTCGAGCACCTGCACGTCGACTACGACGAGGACGAGCGCTGGATCGTGCTGCACCGCGGCAGCCTGCGCGTGGCGTGCAACCTCGGACCCGACCCGGTCACCGTGCCCTTCGGCGGGGCTCCCCTCGTGTGGTGGGAGCCGGTGGTGGTCAACCGGACCGCCTCCGCGACCCTCGTCCCGGGGCATTCGTTCGTCGTTCTCGACGCCGCCGCTGCACCTCGGACCTGACGGGTCATCGCGGGCGCAGCATCCGCAGGGTGAGCACGGCAGTGGCCGCCAGAATCGCCGCCGTGGCGGCCGCGGCACCGTGGGTGCCGGCGACGAACGCGGAGCGCGCCGACTCGAGGAGGATCTCCGCCTCGGCCGCCGGCAGGCGGCCGGCCGCGGCGACGGCGCCGCCGAGGGTATCGAACTCGTGGTCCCCACCCGGGACGCCGAGCCGGGACCGGTAGACGGCGGTGACGACGCTGCCGAGGACCGCGACACCGAGGGCGACACCGAGCTCGTAGGCCGTCTCCGACACCGCGGACGCGGCGCCGGCCCGGTCGGCCGGGGCGGCCCCGACCACCAGGTCGGTGGTGAGGGTCAGCGCGATGCCGACGCCCACGCCGATGAGGACGAAACCGGCGACGAACACGCCGGCTCCGTGCGCGGTGTCCAGCGCCAGGAGCACGGCGGCGCCCACGGCTGCGACGGCCAGGGCACCCGACAGGACGGTTCCCACCGGCAGGCGCCGCACGAGCCAGGCCGCGCCGAGTGCGGACAGGGCGCTGGTCGCGGTGCCGGGGAGCATCAGCAGACCCGCCTCCAGCGGTCCGACTCCGAGGACCAGCTGCAGGTACTGGGAACCGAAGAACAACACCCCGGCGAGGGCGAAGATCGACAGCAGATTGGTCGCGACGGCGGCCGAGAACTCGCGGTGCCGGAACAGCGTGAGGTCGAGCAGCGGATCCGCCGCGCTCCGCTGGCGACGAACGAACGCGACGGCGGCCGTCAGACCACCCCCCAGCGCGACCAGCGCCGCGACGCGGGGGCCGTGCAGCGCGGTCTCCTTGACCGCGTAGACGATCGGTACCACGGCCAGCAGGGACAGGGCGGCTCCCGGCAGGTCGAAGCGGCCCGGGTGCGGATCCCGCGATTCCGGGACGAGGAACGGCGCGGCGACCACGAGGACCGCCATGATCGGAAGGTTGATCAGGAACACCGACCCCCACCAGAAGTGCTCGAGCAGCCAGCCGCCGACGAGCGGGCCGGCGGCGGCCCCGCCGCCGGCCATCGCGCCCCACACGCCGATGGCGACGGTCCGCTCCCGCGGATCGGTGAACATGTGCCGGATGAGTCCCAGGGTGGCGGGCATGAGGGTGGCGCCCGAGACACCCTGTAGTGCCCGCGCCACGATCAGCAGCTCGGGACTCGGCGCCCACGCCGCGAGCACCGACGCCGCGGCGAAGCCGACGGCACCGATCAGCAGGAGCCGGCGTCGGCCGACGCGGTCGCCGAGCACGCCCATCGTCACCAGCAGACCGGCCACGGCGAACGAATACACGTCGATGATCCACAGCAGCTGGACCCCACTCGGGGCCAGATCGGCGCTGAGGAAGGGCAGGGCGAGGTCGAGAACGGTTGCATCGACCGCGATCAGCAGCACGGCACCCGCGAGCACCACCAGGCCCGCCCAGGTGCGCACGCCGGCCTGCGCATGCCCGGTTCCCGCGTCCGCCGGGTGGACCGGCGGCATCTGCCCGGTGTTCGTCATCCTTCGTCCCTCCACACTGAACCGTCCAGCCGGTACACAAAGTACGGTAGCACCTACCGTCCGGACGGTACAGAAACGGACGGTAGGATCGGGCCATGGCCTCCGACACACGCGACCGGATCCTCGACGCCCTCGAACGCACCCTCGTCGACGTGGGGGTCGCCCAGGTGACGCTCGAGGGCGTCGCGGCCGCCGCAGGGGTATCGAAAGGCGGTCTGCTGTACCACTTCCCGACCAAGGAGGCGATGCTCGCCGCCATGGTGCGGCGCCTCGGCGAACGCGGCGACGCCCGACTCGCCGACGCCGTCGCGGGCGGCACCCCGGTCGCGGAGTGGTACCTTGCCGACCCGGACGAGACCGGCGACTCGGCGGAGATGGACCTGTTCCGGTCCACGGTGGCCGCCCTGCGCAGCGCCGACGGCCGGCACGACGACGTGCACCGGGCGGTCGTCGAGGTGCTGCGGTCGTGGGACGAGGGGCTGCGCGCGGAGATCGAAGACCCGGTCACCGCCGAGATCGTGCGCCTCGTCGGCGACGGCATCTACCTGGGCGCGATGCTCGGCCTGCCCAAGCCCGACCCGGAACTGCACAGGCGCGTCGTCGCCCGGCTCCTGGGGACGAAGAACCCTTGATTGTCGCCGACCGTCCCGAGTACGGTCAAGAGTAGTCGGGGAATCTTCCTGCACGCACACGCTTCTCGGGGTGTATTTCCATGAAACTCCGGACTGCCACCGTCGGCGCACTCCTCGCCGCCACCCTCACTCTCGCCCCGGCCGGAGTCGCGGCCGCGGCACCCGCCGACGCCCCGGCGCCGATCGGGATCACTTGGGAGCAGACCGATCACCGCAACGACTGGGATCGCCGCGACCACCGCGACCGCCGGGACCACGATCGCGGCTGGGAACGGAACCGGTGGGGTCCGCCGGCCCCGTGCTGGTGGTTCGGCCCCTGGCTGGTCTGCGCCCCCTGGCGCTGAGCGGCCGCCGCGGACCGCGGCGGGGGACGGCGCTCCCCCGCCGGGATCCCGTCCGGCTCAGGTGAGATAGCGGTAGGCCGGCGAGCCCGGCTCGAGCCGCTGCGCCTCGATCGGCGAGAGGTCCATCCGCGCCAGCAGTGACGCCAGACCGTCGGCCGTGCCGAGTTCGATGCCGACCAGCGCCGCACCGAACTCCCGGTTGTTGCGCTTGACGTACTCGAACAGGGTGATGTCGTCGTCGGGACCGAGCACCTCGTCGAGGAACCGTCGCAGCGCCCCGGGCTCCTGGGGGAAGTCCACCAGGAAGTAGTGCTTGAGACCGCGGTGCACCAGAGAACGCTCGATGACCTCCCCGTAGCGGGAGACGTCGTTGTTGCCCCCCGAGATCAGGCACACCACCGTCGCACCCGGCGCGACGGTCAGCCCCTCGAGCGCGGCGACGGACAGCGCCCCCGCCGGCTCGGCGATGATGCCCTCGTTCTGATACAGGTCGAGCATCGCCGTGCACACGGCGCCCTCGTCGACCTGGGTCATCCCGAACGGCCCGGTGCCCAGGCCGTCGTTGCGCAGCGCCGCGACCAGCGGCAGGTTCGCGTGGGAGACGATCTCGGGGCCGAGCCGGGAGACGACCGCGTACGGCACGTCGCCGACCCGTTTCACGGCGGCTCCGTCGACGAACGGATCCACTTCCGGCAGGGTCACCGGCCCGCCCGCGACGAGGGCAGCGGTCATCGACGCCGCCCCGGCCGGTTCCACCCCGACGATCGAGGTGTGCGGCGACTTCTCGTGCAGGTACGCCGCGATGCCGGCCAGGCAGCCACCGCCGCCGACCGGAACCAGCACCAGGTCCGGCGCCGCCGGCAGCTGATCGAGCATCTCCCGGGCGATGGTGCCCTGACCCGCCGCGGTGCGGGCGTCGTCGAACGGCGCGACCATCGTCGCGCCGGTCCGCGCGACGTCCTCCGCGGCCGCCGCGGCGGCCGCGTCGAAGGTGTCACCCGTCGGGATGAGTTCGACGAACGCCCCGCCGTGCGCGCGGATCCGGTCCCGCTTCTGCTTAGGGGTCCGGGTGGGCACGTAGATCCGGCCCCGGACCCCCATCGCCCGGCACGAGTAGGCCACGCCCTGTGCGTGATTGCCGGCACTGGCCGTCACCACACCCGCCTCGCGTTCCGCCGGGGAGAGCTGCGCCATGACGTTGTAGGCGCCGCGCAGCTTGTACGAGCGCACGCGGGTGAGATCCTCGCGCTTGAGATAGACGTTCGCCCCGGTGAGGACGGAGAGCCGCTCGCTGTACTCGAGCGGTGTGGGGGCGACGACCGCGGAAATTCGCTCCGCCGCGGCCTCGATGTCGGCCACGCTCAGGGCGGGCAGGTGCATCGGATCAGCGGTTCGCGAAGTAGTGGTCACCTACCCATGCTGCCACTACCGACCCGGAACCCCCAATGCGGGTTTCGCCACTGCGTCCGCTGCCGCGGCCGCCGGACCCCGCGCGCTACCGGGGCTCGAGGACGAAGACCGGGATCTCCCGATCCGTCTTCTTCTGGTACTCGGCGTAGTCGGGGAACGCCTCGACCGCACGCCGCCACCACAGGTCCTTCTCCCTGCCGTGGACCTCGCGGGCGGTCATGTCCCGGACCGTCGGCCCGTCACGCAGTTCGACGTGCGGATCCGCCCGGACGTTGAAGTACCAGACCGGATGCGTCGGGGCACCACCGAGCGAGGCGACCACCGCGTACACCCCGTCGTGCTCGACCCGCATCAGCGGGGTCTTCCGGAGCTTGCCGCTCTTCGCTCCGCGGCTGGTCAGCACGACCACCGGCCGGCCGTTGAGGGTCGTGCCCTCGGTGCCGCCGGAACCCTCGTACAGCGCCACCTGATCGGCGGCCCACTGGGACGGACTCGGTTCGTATTCTCCGGTGAGAGGCATGGCTCCAGTCAACACCGGCGCGCACTCCGCCGCAGCGCACCGGGCGGATCCGTCCGCCCGGGTCCGACATCACCCCCGCGATCGGCAAAGTTCGGAGGCCCGAACACAAGTCTGCGAGTAGCCTGGTGAACGGATTCCCCGAGGCGCACGGAGGTCGAGATGACGACGGATTCGCCCGCTCGCGTCCGCCGCCGGCCCGCGTCCGTCGACGTGGCCGGAACCGCATGGCCGCTGTACAAGCTCGAGGCGCTCGTCGCGGCCGTCCTGGTGCTGCTGGCGCTGTTCGCGATCACCGCGGACGCGCAGACCGCCGTGCTCGCCGCCGCCGGCACCGCCACCGTCGTGTGGTGGGCCCGCCTGCTGCACTACCGCCGCGAGCCCTGACCGCCCCCGTCCCGGGAGCCGGTCACGTCGCCAGGCAGGCCGGCCCGAGCAGGGCTTTGAGATCCCCCATCAGCGCAGACGAGGGCTCCACCCGCAGGCTGTCGTCCACCTTCAGCACGGTCACCTTGCTGCCGGAGATCAACCGCACGTGCACATCCGAGGTACCCGGGTGGCGGGTGAGCACGCTCTTGAGCGCACCCACCTTGTCAGGGGTGCACAACCGGGTGGGCATCGACACCGACAGCGGCTTGGCCACCCCCACCTGAGACAGGTCGGGCACGGCAAGATCGTTGGCGATCAACGAGATCCGGTCGTCGCGGACCGACACCCGGGCCTTGACCAGCACCACGGAGTCCTCGACGACGTCCATGCCGTACACGGAGTAGGACTGCGGGAAGAACAGCACCTCGATCCCGCCGGCGAGGTCCTCGAGCTGAGCCGACGCCCATGTCAGGCCGTTCTTGTTGATGCGGCGGTTCACCGAGGCCAGGATGCCGCCCACGGTGACCTGGGCGCCGTCCTTGATCGCGCCTTCGAGGATGGTCGGGATCGCGGTGTCGGCCTGCTGGGCGAGGACGTGCTCGACGCCGTTGAGCGGATGCCCGGACACGTACAGTCCCAGCATCTCCCGTTCGAGGGCGAGCTTGTGCTTGGTATCCCATTCCTCCTCGGGGATCTTCACGTTGAACACCGAGGTCACCGACTCGTCGGCATCCGCGCCGCCGAACAGGTCGAACTGCCCGATCGCCTCGGCCTTCTTGGTGCCCATCACCGCGTCGATCGCGTCGGCGTGCACGAGCATCAGGCCCTTGCGGGGATGGCCGAGCGAGTCGAAGCCGCCGGCCTTGATCAGCGACTCGGTGACCTTCTTCGAGCACGCGAGAGCGTCGATCTTGTTGAGGTAGTCGGAGAAGTCGGTGAACCGGCCCTTCTCCTCCCGCGCGCGGATGATGGACGCGACGACGTTGGAGCCGACATTGCGGACCGCGCCGAGGCCGAATCGGATGTCCTCCCCCACCGACGCGAAGTCCACCCGCGACTCGTTGACGTCCGGCGGCAGCACCGTGATCCCCATCTTGCGGCAGTCGGACAGGTAGACCGCGGCCTTGTCCTTGTCGTCGCCGACCGACGTGAGCAGGCCCGCCATGTACTCGGCCGGGTAGTTGGCCTTGAGGTAGGCCGTCCAGAAGGAGACCAGGCCGTACCCGGCGGCATGCGACTTGTTGAACGCGTACCCGGCGAAGGGCAGGATCGTGTCCCACAGGGCCTTGATCGCCGGCTTGGAGAAACCGTTGGCGAGCATGCCCTCCTCGAAGCCCTCGAACTCGGCGGCGAGGACCTCGGCCTTCTTCTTGCCCATCGCGCGGCGCAGGATGTCGGCTCGTCCGAGCGAGTAACCGGCCACCTTCTGAGCGATCTGCATGATCTGCTCCTGGTAGACGATCAGACCGTAGGTGTCGGCGAGGATGTCCTTCAGCGGTTCCTCGAGCTCGGGGTGGATCGGCTTGACCTCTTGCCGGCCGTTCTTGCGGTCGGCGTAGTCGTTGTGGGCGTTCATGCCCATCGGTCCGGGCCGGTACAGCGCGAGCACGGCGACGATGTCCTCGAACCCGGTCGGCTGCATGCGGCGCAGCAGATCCCGCATCGCGCTGCCGTCGAGCTGGAACACGCCGAGGGTGTCGCCGCGGGCCAGTAGTTCGTACGTGGGCGGATCCTCGAGCGGCAGCGTGTCGAGGTCGAGGTCGATGCCGCGGTTGTTCTTGATGTTCTCGATCGCGTCGCCGATGACGGTGAGGTTGCGCAGACCGAGGAAGTCCATCTTCAGCAGGCCGATGGCCTCGCACGACGGGTAGTCCCAACCGGTGATGATCGCGCCGTCCTGCGCCCGCTTCCACAGCGGGATCGCATCCATCAGCGGCTCGGAGGACATGATCACCGCGCACGCGTGGACGCCCGCGTTGCGGATCAGGCCCTCGAGGCCGAGCGCGGTGTCGTAGATCTTCTTCACGTCCGGGTTGGATTCGATCAGCGCCCGGACCTCGGCGGCCTCCTTGTACCGCTCGTGGTTCGGATCGGTGATGCCCGAGACCGGGATGTCCTTGGCCATGATCGGCGGCGGCAGCGCCTTGGTGATCTGATCGGCGATGGCGAATCCGGGCTGGCCGAACTGCACGCGGGCCGAATCCTTGATCGCGGCCTTGGTCTTGATGGTGCCGAACGTGATCACCTGGGCCACGCGGTCGGCCCCCCACCGGTCGGTGGCGTAGCGCACCATCTCACCGCGGCGGCGATCGTCGAAGTCGATGTCGATGTCGGGCATGGACACGCGCTCGGGGTTGAGGAACCGCTCGAACAGCAGACCGTGCGGGATCGGGTCGATGTTCGTGATGCCCATCGCGTAGGCGACGAGGGAGCCCGCGGCCGAACCGCGGCCGGGGCCGACGCGGATGCCGACCTCGCGAGCGTGGCTGATCAGGTCACCGACGACGAGGAAGTAGGCGGGGAAGCCCATCTCGTTGATGACGCCGATCTCGTACTCGGCGCGGGTGAGGTACTCCTGCGGCACGCCGTCCGGGAATCGCCGGTCGAGCCCGCGCAGAACCTCCTCGCGCAGCCATGTCGCCTGCGTGTGCCCCTCGGGGACGGGGAAGATCGGCATCCGGTCCCGGTGGGTCCACACCTCCTTGTAGGGCTGGACCCGCTCGGCGATCAGGAGCGTGTTGTCGCACGCGCCCGGCACCTCGTCGTCCCACAGCGCCCGCATCTCCGCGGCGGACTTCAGGTAGTAGCCGTCACCGTCGAACTTGAAGCGGGTCGGATCCGAGAGCGTCTTGCCGGTCTGGATGCACAGCAGCGCCTCGTGGTTCTCGGCGGCGTCCTTGGTGACGTAGTGGCAGTCGTTGGTCGCCAGCGGCGGGATGTCGAGCTTGCGGCCGATGTCGAGCAGGCCCTCACGGACCCGACGCTCGATGGACAGGCCGTGGTCCATGAGTTCGAGGAAGAAGTTGTCCTTGCCCCAGATCTCCTGCCACTTCGCGGCCGCCTCGAGCGCTTCGCGCTCGTGGCCCAGACGCAGCCTGGTCTGGATCTCCCCGGACGGGCAACCGGTGGTGGCGATGATGCCCTCGGCGTAGTGGGCGATGAGATCCTCGTCCATGCGGGCCCACTTGCCGAGCTGCCCCTCGATCGACGCGAGCGACGACAGCTTGAACAGGTTGCGCAGCCCGGTGGCGTTCTCGGCGACCATCGTCATGTGCGTGTACGAGCCCGAGCCGGAGACGTCGTCGGATTTCTGGCTCGGGTCGCCCCACTGCACGCGCTTGGTGCTGAACCGCGACTCGGGCGCGATGTAGGCCTCGATGCCGATGATTGGCTTGATGCCCTGCTTCTCGGCGACGTTGTAGAACTCGCTGGCGCCGTACATGTTCCCGTGGTCGGTCATCCCGACCGCCGTCATCCCCAGCCGCTCGGCCTCCTTGAACAGGGGACCGACCTTCGCGGCTCCGTCGAGCATCGAATACTCGGTGTGGTTGTGCAGATGAACGAACGAGTCAGCCACGCGTGCCTCTCCCGGAAGGTCTGTGAGCATCCCGAGTGTAGGCCCCCGCGGCGACGGGATCGGACCGCCACACCGGCCCGGACGGCGTGTCGTGACCGGTGTTACTGCGGTGCACTCGAGGGGACCGGCTCGAGCGTCCCGCGAGCCCGACGACCCCGGGCCACGGCGTCGGCGGTGAAGATCGCGAGCGCGATCCAGATCAGCCCGAACCCGATCCAGCGGGAGGCGGGCATGTCCTCGTGCAGGACCAGCACACCCCACGCCATCTGCAGGCTCGGCGTCAGGTACTGCAGCATGCCGAGGGTGACCAGGGGAACCCGCTGGGCGGCCGCACCGAACAGCAGCAGGGGCAGCGCCGTGACGAGCCCGGCCGACACGAGCAGCAGCGAGTGCCCGGCGCCGTGACCGAGGAACGTGCCGGTGCCGGTGACGGCGAGGAAGATCAGGTAGCCCGCCGCGAAGGGCACGGCGACGACGCCCTCCCCCGTCAGCGAGGTGCGCGGGTCGAGCGGCACGATCTTCTTGATCACCCCGTACAGGGCGAACGAGAACGCGAGGGTGAGCGCGATGATCGGCGGCCGCCCGTAGTCCACGGTGATCACCGCCACCGCGGCGGTCGCCACGAGCAGCGCCGCGATCTGCGCGCGGCGCAGCCGCTCCCGGAAGAACAGCACCCCGAACAGCACGCTGACCAGCGGGTTGACGAAGTAGCCCAGTGCGGTTTCGACCACCCGACCCGAGACCACGCCGTAGATGTAGGTGCCCCAGTTGACGGCGATGGCCGCGGAGGCCGCCGCGACCAGCGCCCACACCCGCACCCCCAGTCCCCGCAGCGAGCCGAGCCGGCCGAGGACGGCGAGCAGCAGCAGCATCGCCAGCAGCGTCCACAGCACCCGGTGGGCGAGGATCTCCACGGCTCCGGCGGGTTCGAGCAGGCCGAAGAACGCGGGGAACATCCCCCACGTCAGGTAGGCGCCGAGTCCGAACAGGATGCCGGTGTCGGGGCGGGATGCGGTGCTGCTCACCAGTCAACGGTAGGGCGGGCGGATGCTCCGGAGCGCGCCGGGGCGATCAGAACGACACGGTCGGCGGCAGTTCCGTGCCCGCCGGGGCGGTGTAGAACTCGCGCTCGCGCACCCCTGCCGGCCCTGCGAAGAACATCCACGGGATGGTCTTCAGCGACGTGTTGAGCCGGCCTGCGGCGTCGTTGTAGTACTGGCGGGCGAAGGCGAGCTGGTCCTCGGTCTCCCCCAGCTGACGCTGCAGGTCCAGGAAGTTGGCCGAGGCCTTGAGGTCCGGGTAGTTCTCGGCGACGGCGAGCACGTCGAACATCGCCTTCTCGAGGCGCGCGTCGGCCTGGGCCTTCTCCGCCACCGTGCCGCCGGAGGCGGCCCGCGACGTGGCGGTGCGCGCGGCGGTGACCTCCTCGAACACGCTCTTCTCGTGCGCCGCGTAGCCTCGCACCGTCGACACGAGATTCGGCACCAGGTCGGCGCGCCGGCTCAGTTGCACGTCGATGCCGCCCAGGGCCTCCTGGGCCAGCACGTCGGCGCGGCGCAGCCGGTTGAACCCGACCACGAACACGGCGACGAGCACCACCACCAGCACGACGACGATCACGACTGCGGTCACCATGGGACCGCCCTCCTTCCGCTGCCCGGCACCGGTGCGGGCGCGCCGGTGCCTCGTTCACCACTCGGTCACCAGGAGCCGCCGCCCCCGCCGCCACCACCACCGCCGCCGCCACCACCGCCCGACGACGAGGACTGGGACGCGGTGTACGCGCCGATCGACGACGACAGGGCCGACTCGAAACTGTCGAATCCTCCTGCCCCGGAAGCGAATCCGTGCACTCCGACCGGATACGGGTACCACGCCGGCACCGGTGGCTCCGCCCCGGTGACCGTGCGGTACTTCTCCGCCCACTTCTCGGCCACGCCGAAGGCGACCGCGTGCGGAATGTAGCGGGTGTAGAGGTCCTGTTCCGCCGAGAACCGGTAGCGGTCCTCGCTCGACGGGGTCACGAGCATGCGCCGGAACCCGCCGGCACGCGACCACGGCTCGCGGCCCTTCGCGGTGCGCCGGGTCCCCGCCTCCGGGCGCAGCAGTTCCCAGCCCCCGAACACGAACGCCGCCGCCGGCAGGCCCCACATGCTCGGCCACACCGGCACGGCGAACCCGGCCACCGCGAGCACCAGCGCCAGCACCACCGCCGCCTTACCGAGGCGCTCGCGCGTGGACGGGGCCACCAGACCCTCGTTGCGGGCCCAGATCCGGCACTGGGACGCCAGCTCCGTCGTCGCCTTCGACAGCCGTTCCCCCGCCGACTTCGAGCCGTCGGCCCGCAGCACCGCCCCCGGGTACGAGATCTGCAGCGCGTCGCCGACCGCCCGGGTCACCGGATCGGTCGCCGCCCACGTGTCCGCGGAGGCGACGCCCCGGACCTCCCACACGTCCGACTTCTTGCCGGTCCCGGCGGGACGCAACTCGACCAGCCCCTCCTCTGCGGCGTACAGCAGCGTGGCCGCGAGCGGTGCAGGTCCGGGGCGTTCGGAGGCGACGTAGACGGTCTGCACCGGTCCGAAACCGTCCGGCGGCGCGTACAGCACCGGCAACCCCGGCTCGGGTTCGCGGGCCGTCCAGGCCCATCGTGCGGCGGCGGCGAACGCGAGGAGACTCGACGCCGCGACCAGGGCCACGATCGCGCCGACCGGCCGACGATCGGATCCCAGGCGACCGACCAGGGCACCGTGCTCCGGGCCGGGGCGTCGAGCCCGAGCCCGATGCGCACGTTCACCGCGGTGCGGGGTGCGAGCCCGGTCACGCCGACGGACACGGTGTCGGTGCCGGCCCCGCCGAGGACGCAGGTCGCCCCCGGCGCCGCACATTCGACCACGCCCGACGCCGCGGGCAGCCGCACCGTGATGTCGGCACGGTCGACGGCCATCTCCCACCCGCCGGGTACCACGCTCCAGTGGAAGACCGATCCGACCGGGGCCGCCATCCCGGCGGCCGTGTCGAACGTGCCGGCGGCCGCGCCCGGCGGGTCGAGGACCCCCTCCGTGGTGTACGCGAGGCGATAGGTGTGGGTGCCCGGCTCCAGGTACACGTCGGGGTCGCCGATCTTCGCGACGACGAGTCGGCGGCCCTGCTCCCAGCTCGTCTCGTACGGTTCGGGCTCGCCGTCACGTTCGACGGAGACGATCTCGGGGATGTGGCGCACGTGCGGGTCGGCGCCCGTGGTGACGTCCCAGTACCGGAAGATGCCGTGCCGGTCGGCCGGAAAGTCGACCGTGACGGTTTCGGTGGCGGTGAGGCCGCCGTCGGCGTCGACGGCGTAGTCGACGCTGTAGTTCGTGATCCGCGCCGGATCCGCCGCCTCGGAGGCCTCGCCGGTGTCGAGCCCGGCGAGCAGCGGCCACAGCAGACCGGCCGCGGCGAGCAGCGCCACCACGAGGTACCCCAGAACCCGTGCCACGGCGTCACCGTACCCAGTGGCGACGCGCCTGTCCCGCCGACCGGGCTCAGGGCTCGCCGTCGTCCGGTCCCGGAGCGACGACGTCGACGTGCTCGGGCAGCAGCGGGTTCACCGAGAACGCCCCCGCGACGGCGTCCGGCGGCAGCAGTTCGACGGCGCGGACGCCGGGGGCGGCGGCGAGCTCGGTCGCCGCCGCCGGCGCGACGCGCACCACGACGCCGACGACGCAGGCGCACCCGTCCGCGAGGCGATCGGCCGAGACCGCGGCGACACGCGCGGCCCGGTCGGCGCCGGCCGCCTGGCGCAGTCGGCCGGCCGCGACGGCAGGCGCACGCCGCAGCGCCTCCGGGTGCTCGGGCACGTCGACCGCGACCAGCGGGGTCTGCACCCGCTCGATCGGGACGCGGAACAGCACCTGCGCGATGCGGGGGTCTCCCGGCAGCGCCGCCGCCTGCTCGACCGGCACCGGCGCAGTGAAGGAGACCAGTGCCCACCGCGGTTCGCCGGTGGCGGACTCGACGCTCGCCTGGGCGCGCGCGAGGTACCCGGCGACCGCCTCGCCGTGGTCCGGACCGAGCGTGTCGGTGCGCACCGTCGCCGGCCGGGGCGGGGTGAGCAGTCCGGCCGCGAGCACCGCCAGCAGCAGTGCCGCCGTCGCCGCCCAGGGCAGGGACACGCGCCGCACGGTCAGGCGCTGCGCAGCACGGCGAGCGCGTGCTCGAGGTCGGCCGGGTACTTGCTGGTGATCTCGACCCAGCGTCCGTCGGCCGGGTGCGCGAACCCGAGAGAGCGGGCGTGCAGCCACTGGCGTTCGAGACCGAGCCGCTCCGCCAGGCGCGGGTCGGCGCCGTAGGTCAGATCCCCGCAGCAGGGGTGGCGCAGCGCCGAGAAGTGCACGCGGATCTGGTGGGTGCGGCCGGTCTCGAGGTGGATGTCGAGCAGGCTCGCGGCCTGGAACGCCTCCACGGTGTCGTAGTGGGTGATGCTGGGCTTGCCGTCGGCGGTGACGGCGAACTTCCAGTCGCTGCTGCGGTGCCGGCCGATCGGCGCGTCGATCGTGCCGCTGCTCGGATCGGGGTGTCCCTGCACGAGGGCGTGGTAGCGCTTGTCGATGGTGCGCTGCTTGAAGGCCCGCTTGAGCACCGTGTAGGCACGCTCGGACGTCGCGACGACCATCACTCCGGAGGTTCCCACGTCGAGCCGGTGGACGATGCCCTGCCGTTCGTGGGCGCCGGAGGTGGAGATCCGGAACCCGGCTGCGGCCAGGCCGCCGATCACGGTCGGTCCGGTCCAGCCGACGCTCGCGTGCGCCGCGACGCCCACGGGCTTGTCCACCGCGACGATGTCGTCGTCCGCGTAGAGGATCTCCATGCCCTCGACCGGGGTCGCCTCGATGGTCAGCGGCCGCGGCGGCTCGGGCAGTTCCACCTCGAGCCACGAACCGGCGGACAGCCGGTCCGACTTTCCCGCGGCGGCGCCGTCGACGAGGACGGCACCCTCCTCGGTCAGGGCGGCGATCGCCGTGCGCGACAGGCCGAGCAGCCGTGCCAGGCCCGTGTCGACCCGCATCCCGTCGAGCCCGTCGGGGACGGGCATCGCCCGGGTTTCTCTCACTGGTGTGCTTCCTTTCTGCTGCTGCGGGCGGAGTCGGTCTTGCGTGAGCCGTCCGGTTCGATGCCGAAGACGGTCAGCGCGACGAGCAGGATCGCGCCGCAGACGATGGCGGAATCGGCGACGTTGAACACCGGCCACCAGCCGACGGACACGAAGTCGACGACGTGCCCCTGCAGCGGGCCCGGGGACCGGAAGATCCGGTCGACCAGATTACCCAGCGCTCCGCCGAGGACGAGTCCGAGTCCCAGGGCCCACCACCCCGACCGCAACGTGCGGCCGATCCGGACCACACCCACCACGACGGCGACCGCGACGAGGGTCAGCAGCCACGTCATGCCGGTCGCCATGGAGAAGGCGGCACCCGGGTTGCGCACCAGCGTCAACGTCACCGTGTCCCCGACGACGGAGATCGGGTCGGCCGGGTCGATGTAGTGGACCGCGAGGATCTTCGTGAGCAGATCGAGGCCGAAGACCACCGCGGCGAGGGCGAGCAGCGCACGCAGTCGCCGGACCGGCGCGGGCGCATCCTTCCCCGGGGAGTCGGCCGGCGCCGACGCACTCGGTTCCGCGACGGTGTCGGGGTGGGCATCGTGCTCGGTGGGGTCGTCGGTCACCTTGTCATCATCCCCCATCGGAGGAGCACGACGGCCACCCCGCCCGCCGTGGCTACCCTGGGGTGCGTGCCTGTGCTGCCCAGATTCGCCCGCCCGAGGGCCCGCTCCCTCGGTGTGGCCCTGTCCCTGACCACCCTTCTCGCCGGGTGTGGCAACTCCGCCGACGGCGCGGCCCCTGCCTCGACGGCGACCTCGACGGAGGTCACGGTGCCCGTCGCCGCGGTCACCGCGGTGGTCCTGGACCCGGGGGCCGAGCCGCGCAGCCGGATCCGTCTCACCCCGCCCGCCGGCACAACCCAGCAGGTGGCGCTCACGACGTCCTCGCAGGTCTTCCAGTCGATCGGTGATCAGCCGGAGCAGGATTTCTCCACCCCCGAACTGACGTTGCCGCTCACCGCAACCGTGGGCGAAGCCGTGTCGGACACCGCGCCGAGCAGCCTCGTGGACCTGCGGATCGCGGATGCGACATCCCCGGACGCGGCCCTCGCCGCGGCGCTCGGTCCCGCCGAGGGATCCGAGGCGGGGCTGACGATGTCGCCGTCCGGGGCGGTGAGCGCGCTGCGGCTCGACCCCACCCCGGACTCCGCGGACATCGCCCGCTCGGCCATCGAACAGGCCTTCTACCAGGCCGTGTACCGGATGGTGTCGTTCCCCGAGGACGAGATCGGCGTGGGTGCCGTGTGGGAGATCCACCAGCAGGTGATGAGCGGGATGGCGCTCGATCAGGTCGCCACCGCGAGCCTGCTCGAACGGGACGGCGACCGGCTGACCGTGCAGTTGCGCATCACGCAGACCCCACGGGAGTCCACCTGGGCTCTGCCGAACGGGTCCGGCCAGTTGAACATCGACCGGTACGAGATGACAGGCGAGGGCACGATGACGATCGACCTGGGCCGGCCGCTCCCGATCGCCGGGGATCTGACTGTCGGCGGTGAACAGGCCTACAGCGATCCCGCGGGCACCACGCGCCTGGCACAGACCCTGGTGGACCGGGTGCGCTGGCAGTCCTGAGCGCCCGCCGGACGTGACGGCGGCCGGGGCGGAATCTCCGCCCCGGCCGCCGCGTCGGTCTTCGTCAGGCGCAGGCGGGCGACTGCAGCTGAGCGGTCGCGACGATGGCGCAGGCGTTGTTCTTCGACAGCTTCCACACGCCGTCCTCGGCGACGAAGTCGACGGTGCCGACGGCGGGCTGCTGCGCACCGGCCAGCAGGGTCTCGATTCCGGCGGTGACCGTGCCGTTCTGGTTGTCGTTGACGTCCAGGACGGTGATCTGCGCGCCGGCCTGCTCAGCGGCGGCGGCGACCTGGTCGATCAGTGCCGGATCCTGCTCGGCGCCCTGCACGAGGTTCACCTTCTCCTCGGCCGGGACGGTCTCGTCGAACGCCTTGGCCAGCATGGCGTTGAGATCCTCGACGGTCGGCACCGGCGGGTACTGCGCGACGGCCGTCGTGGTGCTGGTGGTGGTCTTCGCCGAGGTCGAGGTCGAGCTACCTCCGTCGTCCGAGCTGCAGGCGGACATCGTGAGGGCGGCGGCCACAGCCACCGTGGCGACAGTGATCTTGCGAAGCTTCAAGTTCTCGTCCTTCTCGTTCTCGATCGTGCACGGATACCGTGCTCGGTTCATCCAGCAGCGGATGCTCCACCGGGACAGCGGATCGCCCGTAAGCGTACCCGGCGGTAGTAAGAAGACTTTGAGAGCGGCGGGGCACGCGCATTCACCCGAGTGCGGCGAGCGGATCGGCCTCGGACAGGGCGGGATCGTTCTCGTCGAGGGTGCGGGCTGGGCCCGGTCCGGACGAGCGGGTCTCGAAGCGGACCGTCACCACGCCGTGTCCGGCGCCCTGCACCCAGCCGTGCCCGAATTCCGGATGCCGCACGTCCGTGCCGGGACGCCACCGCGGTCCCGCCGGCGGCGCGGCCCGCTCGGGCCGGACCTGCGGCGACGATTCCACCGTGCCCTCCGGGGCCTGCTCGAGCTCGGGAAAGAGCGAGTCCTGCCGGATGCTGGACAACCCGGCGAGGCCGACACCGACGAGGCGGATCGCGCCGATCTCGAGCGGATCGAGCACGAGCCGCTGCGCCGCCGCCGTGAGCGTCGCCACGTCCTCGGTGGCGTACGGCAACGTCGACGACCGGGTGAGGATGCTCATGTCGGCCTTGCGCAACTTGAGCACGACGGTCCGGGCGGCGCGACCGTCGCGCCGCAGCCGGCGGTGCGCGGCGTCGGCGGCGGTGGTGACGGCGCGTCGCAGCTCGGCGAGCGTGACGATGTCGGTCTGGTACGTCGTCTCGGCGCTGACCTGCTTGGCGTCGGCGCGTTCGAGGACCGGCCGATCGTCGTGCCCACCGGCGAGCCGGTGCAGCGCAGGACCGACCGTCGCACCCAGGATCGACGCCGCCTCCGCGACCGGCAGCGCCGCCAGGTCCCCGATCGTGTCGATCCCCAGCCGGCGCAGCCGCTCCTCCGACACCGGTCCGATCCCCCACAGCTTGCGCACGGGCAGACCGTGCAGCAGTGCCAGCTCCTCCTCGGGCCGCACGACCAGCGCTCCGTCGGGCTTGGCGAGGCCCGAGGCGATCTTGGCGATCTGTTTGCCGGAGCCGGCGCCGACGGACGCGACGAGACCGGTGCGGTCCCGCACCTGTTCACGCAGCCGCGCACAGAACCCTTCCACCTCCCGGTGCGCGGCACCGGCGAGTTCGGCGGGCTCGGCGAACGCCTCGTCGAGCGACAGCGTCTCGAGCACGGGGATCTGTTCGCGCAGCACCTCGAACACTGTGTGACTGAGGGTCTGGTAGAGCACGCCCCGCGGCGGCAGCACCACCGCCGCGGGCCCCACCAGCCGGCGCGCGCGGCTCATCGGCATCGCCGACCGCGCCCCGAAGACCCGAGCCTCGTAGCTGGCCCCGGCGACCACGCCGCGCGCGCCGAGACCGCCGACGAGCACCGGTCGCCCCCGAAGGGTCGGCCGGGTCAGTTGCTCGGCCGAGGCGAAGAAGGCGTCGAGGTCCAGGTGCAGGACCCAACGTCCACCGCCGCGAGTCACCACGTCGGACACCCGCGAATCTTCGCCCCTCGCACCGACATCACGCCCGCATCGGCGTCACCGCCGTGGCCGCGCCACGCGCCGGGGTCACCGCCGTGGCCGCGCCACGCGCCGAGGTCACCGCCGTGGCCGCGCCACGCGCCGGGGTCACCGGGACGCTCATGCCTTGACGATCGCCGCACGCACCCCTTCGCCGAGCTCGAGCGCCCCGTCGCCGGCGGGTGCCAGTTCGAAGCTGGTGGCCAGCACCTCCGAGGCGATGAGCGCGCGGTGCCGCATCGCCCAGTCGGCGCGGTCGGCCGGCACCTCGAACACCACGCCGATGCGGTCCGAGACCTCCAAGCCCAGGTTGCGGCGCGCGTCCTGCAGCTCGCGGATCCGGTCCTTCGCCCAGCCTTCGGCCTCGAGCTCCTCGGTGACCGTGGAGTCCAGCACCACCAGGCCGGCGCCGCCGGGCAGCGCCGCCGTGGACTCCGGCTCCGCCGCCACCAGGCGCGTGGTGTACTCCTCCGGCAGCAGGGCGATGCCGGCGGCGGTGACGGTGCCGTCGTCCGCCTCCGACCAGTCCCCGGCCTTGACCGCCTTGATGACCGTCTGCACGTCCTTGCCGAGGCGCGGCCCCGCGGCGCGGGCGTTGACGACCAGTTCGAAGCGCCCGTGCGCATCGACGTCGTCGGTCAGCTCGACCGACTTCACGTTCACCTCGTCCTGGACGAGATCGGCGAACGGCTGCAGCCGGTGGGCGTCGGGGGCGGCCACGGTGACCTGCGGGAGCGGCAGCCGCACGCGCAGCTTCTGCGCCTTGCGCAGCGAGAGCACCGTCGAGCACACCGCGCGGACCTCGTCCATCGACTCGACCAGGGCCGGGTCGGCCGGCAGCTCCCCGGCCGCCGGCCAGTCCGCCAGATGCACCGAGCGACCGCCGGTCAGGCCCCGCCAGATCACCTCGGTGACCAGCGGCAGCAGCGGGGCCGCCAGGCGGCTGACGACCTCGAGCACGGTGTGCAGGGTGTCGATCGCGTCGGCGTCCTCGTCCCAGAACCGGCTGCGGGAGCGGCGCACGTACCAGTTGGTGAGGGCGTCGCAGAACGTGCGCAGCTCGTCGCAGGCCCCGGCGATGTCGACCACCTCGAGGGCGTCGGTGATCGCGTCGCGGGTGGCAGCGAGCTTGGCCAGGATGTACCGGTCGAGCACGTGCGGCGAGTCGGTGCGCCAGGTGCCGGGCTCGGACGCGTACAGCTGCAGGAAGCTCCACGCGTTCCACAGCGGCAGCAGCGCCTGCCGGACACCCTCGCGGATGCCCTGCTCGGTGACGACGAGGTTGCCGCCGCGCAGGATGGGCGAGGACATCAGGAACCAGCGCATGGCATCGGAGCCGTCGCGGGCGAACACCTCGTTGACATCGGGGTAGTTGCCCTTGGACTTGCTCATCTTCAGCCCGTCGTCGCCGAGCACGATGCCGTGCGCCGCGACGGTCTTGAAGGCGGGCCGGTCGAACAGCGCGGTGGCCAGCACGTGCAGGGTGTAGAACCAGCCGCGGGTCTGCCCGTTGTACTCGACGATGAAATCGCCCGGATAGTGGGAGTCGAACCACCCCTGATTCTCGAACGGGTAGTGCACCTGCGCGAACGGCATCGAGCCCGACTCGAACCAGCAGTCGAGCACCTCGGGGACGCGGCGCATCGTCGACGTCCCGGTCGGGTCGTCCGGGTTGGGCCGGGTCAGCTCGTCGATCATCGGCCGGTGCAGGTCGGCCGGGCGCACCCCGAAGTCGTGTTCGAGTTCGTCGAGGGAGCCGTAGACGTCGATCCGCGGGTAGGCCGGGTCGTCCGAGACCCACACCGGAATCGGGCTGCCCCAGTAGCGGTTCCGGCTGATGTTCCAGTCGCGGGCACCTTCGAGCCACTTGCCGAACTGTCCGTCGCGGATGTGCTCGGGCACCCAGGTGATCTGCTTGTTCAACTCCACCATGCGGTCCCGGAACTGGGTGACGGCGACGAACCACGACGGCACCGCCATGTAGATCAGCGGTTGCCCGGACCGCCACGAGTGCGGGTAGGAGTGCTCGATCGTCTCGTGCCGCAACAGCTTCCCGGCGGCCTTGAGGTCCTTGATGATCACCGGGTTGGCGTCGAAGACCTGCAGCCCCTCGTAGGGCGGGACCATCGCGGTGAACTTCCCGCCCGGATCGAGCGGCTGCACCAGTTCGATGCCGTTGCGCTGGCAGTACTCCATGTCTTCTTCACCGAAAGCCGGTGCCAAGTGCACGATTCCGGTGCCGGAGTCGGTGGTGACATAGTCGGCGGCGATGATCCGGTGGGCGTTCTCGCGGCCCACGAAGAAGTCGAACGGCGGCTCGTAGGCCAGACCCACGAGGTCGGCGCCGGAATAGCGGCCGAGCACCTCGGGTTCGTCACCGAGTTCGCGCGCGTAGTGACCGACCCGCTCCTGCGCGAGCACGTAGGTCTTGCCGTCGGCGCCGCGCACGCCGACGTACTCGATGTCGGGATGCACCGCGATCGCGAGGTTGGACGGCAGGGTCCACGGCGTGGTGGTCCAGATCAGCGCGCACGCGCCGTCGAGCTCGGAGCCGGGGGCGCGCAGCACCATGTCCACGGTCACCGCCGGGTCCTGGCGCATCTTGTACGCGTCGTCGAGCCGGGTCTCCTGGTTCGACAGCGGGGTCTGCTCGTACCACGAGTAGGGCAGCACCCGGAAGCCCTGGTAGATCAGGCCCTTGTCGTAGAGCCGCTTGAAGGCCCACATGACCGACTCCATGAAGTCCAGGTCCAGGGTCTTGTAGTCGTTGTCGAAGTCCACCCAGCGGGCCTGCCGGGTGACGTAGTCGCGCCACTCCCCGGTGTACCGCAGCACCGACGTCTTGCAGTAGGCGTTGAACTCGGCGAGTCCCATCGTGTCGATCTGGGACTTGTCCGTGATGCCGAGCTGCTTCTCCGCCTCGAGCTCGGCGGGCAGGCCGTGACAGTCCCAGCCGAAGCGCCGCTCGACCTTCTTCCCGCGCATCGTCTGGAAGCGCGGGATCAGGTCCTTGACGTAACCGGTGAGCAGGTGGCCGTAGTGCGGCAGACCGTTCGCGAAGGGCGGGCCGTCGTAGAAGACGAATTCCTCGGCGCCGTCGCGGTTCGACACCGAGGCGCGGAAGGTGTCGTCCTTGGTCCACCCGTCGAGGACCTCGACCTCGAGCTCGGGGAAATCGACGCCCGAATCCTTGGCCACCCCGTAGTCGACGAGCGGGTACTTGCCGGTCGACGCGACCGGGGCCTGCGGGGTGTCGGGGGTGCTCTTCGTCACAGCGTGACTCCTCGTGCCTAGACGTGTCCGGCACGGGGACGATCACCGCGCACTGTGCGCCGGCAACCGCGGTACCACCCCGCTTGCACCGTCTCTCCGGGCTCTGCCGGCGAGACGGGCCTCTCGTTCGGGCTGTGACGGGCCCACCCGTTCGGTTCTACTGAGCAGTGCCGGTCGGCACGGCCTTTCTTCCGAAGGCTCCCCGGTGATGGCCGGATCGTCGCCGTCCCCGGCGGCCGCCGGGGCAGGACTACAGAGTCTGTCCTCGAACTATTCTATGCCGCCGCGCTCACTCGCCGGCATCGCGTCCCCCGCGACGCCGGTCCGGTTCGGCTGCCGTCGCCGTCGGGGGCGCGGTCCGCTTGCCGCCCAGCGCGCTGATCAGCAGCAGGACCGCGCCCACCACACACACGACGATGCAACCCCAGGCCCACAGCACGGAGCCCGTCATGAGCGCCACGACGAGCATGCCGAAGCCGACGGCTGCGAGGGAGAGCGTCACTACCAGCACGGCGCACCCTCCTCCGAACCCGGCATCGGACCCCCGCCTCGATCAGCTGTTGCCCTTGGCGAAGGACGTGGACCCGAACGAGGAGTTCGACTGGTTGAACGCCTCCTGGCCGCCGTCGACCGGCACGGCGGAGCCGCGCTGCTCGAGTTCCTCGAGCTGGGATTCGAGGTAGGACTTCAGGCGCACCCGGTACTCACGTTCGAACGTCTTGAGCTGCTCGATGCGACCCTCGAGCACCGAACGCTGCTGGTTGATGGTCGCCATGATCTCGGTGTGCTTCTTCTCCGCGTCCGCCTGCAGCGCGTCGGCCTTCTCCTTGGCCTGGCGCAGCTGCGTCTCCGAACGGGTCCGGGCGTCGGCCAGCATCGCCTCGGACTTCTGCCGCGCGTCCGCGATCATCGCCTCGCTGCGAGTGCGCGCATCGGAGATGAGCTGCTCGGAGTTGGTGCGGGCGTTGCGCAGCAGTTCCTCGGCCTCGGTCTTGGCGTCGCCGGTGAGGCGGTCCGCCATCTCCTGGGCCAGACCGAGCACCTTGGCCGCCTGCATGCTCGCGTCCGCGGAGGCCGGTGCGGCCGCGACCGGTGCGGGCGCCGGCGCCGGCGCCGGAGCGGGCGCGGGCTCCGGCGGCTTCGGCGCCTCGACGACGCGCGCGGGTTCCGGTTTGGCGGCCGGGGCCGGAGCCCCACCGGAACGGGCACCCTTCTTGGCCTCGGCCAGCTCCTGGTCGAGCTCGGCCACCCGCTGCCGCAGGTCGGCGTTCTCCTCGATCAGGTGGGTCAGTTCCTGCTCGACGAGATCCAGGAATGCGTCGACCTCGTCCTCGTTGTAACCACGCTTTCCGATCGGCGGCTTGCTGAACGCGACATTGTGCACATCAGCTGGGGTCAGCGGCATGGAAGGATCCCTTCACGCGTCGTGTGAGCGGTCAAGCAAGCATTCAGTTATATCCACAGTGCGTCACGCGTATCAAACTCACTGTAACTGGCACCCCATTCTGGCACAGGGCGGCTTTCACGCGGATCGTCCGAGCAGGTGTCGGCCGTCAGAGCGTCCCACCTCGGGGAATGAATGCCATGAGGAAGTAGACGATGAAGAGCAGCACCATGATGGACAGATCCAGTCGCACCCCGCCGAGATTCAGCGGAGGAATGAGCCGGCGCAACAGTTTCACCGGCGGATCGGTGACCGTGAAGATTGCCTCGAGAACGACGACGACGAATCCCGTCGGCTTCCAGTCCCGCGCGAACGTCCGGATGAACTCGACGATGATCCGGCCGATCAGCAGCAGCCAGAAAATGAACAGCAGGAACCAGAGCACCTCGAATACGGCCACCCGCCCACTCTGCCCGACGACGGCGCATCGAGCCAAACCGAAACGCCCGGCATCCGGTGTTGCACACCGGGCACCGGGCGTCGACCGTGCCGGGAACCGCCGCGGCGGATCAGGTCACTGCTGGTTGTAGAACCCCGTCTCCGCGATCCGGCGGCGTTCCTCGGCGGAGACGTCGATGTCCGCCGGGGACAGCAGGAACACCTTCGTGGCGACCTTGTCGAACGAACCGCGCAGCGCGAAGGCCAACCCGGCCGCGAAGTCGACGAGCCGCTTGGCGTCGGCGTTGCTCATCTCGACCAGGTCCATGATCACCGGGGTGCCGTCGCGGAACCGCTCACCGATCGTGCGGGCCTCGCCGTAGTCCCGGGGACGCAGCGTGGTGATCTTCGACAACGGGCCTCCCTCGTCGAACAGCGCGCCGCGACGGGCCTCGGACCGTTCCAGGCGGCCCTCGGAACCGAGCGACGACCGCGCGGCGGCGCGGGCCGGCGGCGGGGTCGGGCGCGGTGCGCGGGCCGTGATCGGCTCCACGCGCGCCGCCCGCACGGGCGGCTCGTAACGATCGAAACCGTCCGGTTCGAAGTCGCGGCCGGCATCCTCCCGCCGCGACGCCTTGTACTCGTCCCGGTGCGACGGTCCGTAACCACCGCCCGCGTACGGCGGCTCGTCGTAGTCCCGGTCGCGCTCGCGGCGGGCGCTCGCGGGGTCGTCGAGGTAGTCGTCCTCGTACTCCTCGAGCGGCACCATCCCGAAGTACGCCTTGAACTTGTGGAGTGAGCTCATGGATCAACCTTCCTCGCGCGGCGGTCGCCACTCAGGCTAACGGCCGCGCGCCCAACACCGCGGTTCCGACACGCACGCACGTCGAACCCCATCGCACCGCCGCCTCGAGGTCGCCGGACATCCCGGCCGACAGTTCGGTGGCCTCGGGATGATCGGAACGCAGCGCGGCATGGAGCCCGGCGAGCCGTTCGAAGGCGGCGTCCGGGTCCCAGCCCAGCGGCGGCACCGCCATGAGCCCGCGCAACGCGAGCCCGGCGGTCCCGGCGATCTCGTCCGCGAGCGCGCGCAGGTCGGCGGAGCTCACCCCGCCTCGCTGCGGGTCGTCGTCGAGACTGACCTGCAGCAGGACGGACAGCGGCGTGTCGCGGTCACCGGAATCCCGCGCGGCCCGCGCACCGGAGTCCAGTGCGTGCGCCAGCCGGGCGCTGTCGACCGAGTGCACGGTGTGGGCCCAGCGGGCCACGGCACGCGCCTTGTTGCGTTGCACCCGGCCGATCATATGCCAAGCGACGGCAGGATCGGTTGTCCGCGAACGGAATTCGGCAACCTTCGCGGTTGCCTCCTGTTCCCGGGATTCACCGAAGGCGCGGCACCCGAGTCCGTAGAGGATCTCCACGTCGGAGACCGGGAAGAACTTCGTCACCGGCAGCAGCGCGATCTCCGCCGGGTCGCGGCCCGCCGCCCGGGCCGCGGCGTCGAGCCGCTCGTGTGCCCGGCGCAGTCCGTCGGCGATCTCGGCACGCCGCGCGTCGGCGTCCGCTGCGGTCACCTGTCACCTCCGGCGGCGGGGTTCATCGGCCACCTCCGGCGGCGGGGCTCATCGGCCACCTCCGGCGGCGGGGTCCGGTCCGGCCTCGAGCCAGATCACCGCCGCCAGCCGTCCGGTCGGCGCCTGCCGGCGATGGCTGAACAACGTCGGATCCTCGATGGTGCATCGGGGATCCTCCGCGACGGCCGTGACGCCGTGTTCGAGCAGTTGCCGTCGCAACCCGGCCCGCAGGTCCAGCGCGGGCGTGCCCGCGACGGTGCGGGTGGCGCTACCGGGCAGATGCGCCTCCACGTCGGCCTGCATCGAAGCGGGCACCTCGTACCGGCGGCCGCTCGCAGCAGGTCCGAGGAACGCGCCGATGCGCTCCGGTCGCGCACCGAGTTCGGTCATCGCGTCCAGGACCCGGGGCACGATCCCCACGCGGGCACCGATCCGGCCCGCGTGCACGGCGGCGATCACGCCCGCCTCCTCGTCGGACAGCAGCACCGGCACGCAGTCCGCACTCAACGTGACGAGCGCGAGACCGGGCTCGCGCGTGACCAGCGCGTCGGTCGCGGGCACCGGGCCGCGGACCGGGCCGTCCACGACGGTGACGTTGCGACTGTGGATCTGCTCCATCCACACGAGCCGCTCGTAGGGCAGCCCGATCACCGAGGCGAGCCGGCGCCGGTTCGCCTCGACCGCGGCCGGGTCGTCACCCACGTGGTCACCGAGATTGAAAGAGTCGTAGGGCGGGGCGGAGACGCCGCCGGCACGGGTGGTGACGACCCGCCGCGCCCGCAGCACCGGCTGTGTCACCGTCAACGGCGCATGAAGATCGGCACGTCGACGTCGTCGTCGCCGTCCTCGTCCGTCTCGACCGGCCGCGCCGGCTGGGCCGACCCGATCGGCGGGAGGGAGCTGCCCGCGACGGGTTGCTGCTCGCGCGCCGGCATCTCCTCGGCCCGTTCCCGCTCCGAGCGACCGACGTCGCCGGCACGCCCCGCGCCGATGGTGCCGCCGCGCGTTGCGGGGGTCGGCGGGGCCGACTCGACGGGACGTCGCGCCGGGGTGCCGCCGTCGAACCCGGCCGCGATGACGGTGACGCGCACCTCGTCGCCCAGGGAGTCGTCGATGACCGTGCCGAAGATGATGTTCGCGTCGATGTGGGCGGCCTCCTGCACCAGCGAGGCGGCCTCGTTGATCTCGAACAGGCCGAGGTCGGAGCCGCCGGCGATGGACAGCAGCACGCCGCGTGCACCCTCCATCGACGCCTCGAGCAGGGGCGAGTTGATCGCCGCCTCGGCGGCCTTGATGGCCCTGCCCTCGCCCCGGGAGGAACCGATGCCCATCAGGGCGCTGCCGGCGCCGGACATCACGCCCTTGACGTCCGCGAAGTCGACGTTGATCAGGCCCGGGGTGGTGATGAGGTCGGTGATGCCCTGGACACCGTTGAGCAGCACCTCGTCGGCGGAGCGGAACGCGTCCATGAGGCTGACGGCGGCGTCGCCGAGCTGCAGGAGCCGGTCGTTGGGGATGACGATGAGGGTGTCGCACGACTCGCGCAGGGTCTGGATGCCCGTGTCGGCCTGGCTCCCGCGGCGCTTGCCCTCGAACGAGAACGGCCGCGTGACGACGCCGACGGTCAGCGCTCCGAGCTTGCGGGCGATGCTCGCGACCACGGGCGCGCCGCCGGTGCCGGTCCCGCCGCCCTCACCGGCGGTGACGAAGACCATGTCGGCGCCCTTGAGCACCTCTTCGATCTCGTCCTTGTGGTCCTCGGCGGCCTTGCGGCCGACCTCGGGGTCCGCACCGGCGCCGAGCCCCCGGGTGAGTTCGCGGCCGACGTCGAGCTTGACATCGGCGTCGGACATGAGCAGGGCCTGCGCGTCGGTGTTCACCGCGATGAACTCGACTCCCTTGAGTCCCTGTTCGATCATGCGGTTGACCGCGTTCACGCCGCCACCGCCGATACCGACGACCTTGATTACGGCGAGGTAGTTGTGCGGGGGCGTCATGGGCTCTCGCCTTCCTGAGAAATCGGTCACGCTTCGATCATCATCGGTGAGGTACGGACAAACCCTCAACCACAGGTCGATGGTTATGTCAAGTATCTCGACTGGTGCGAAACGCTATGGCACTGTGGCGGCGATCCGCCAGCAGGCGCGCCGACGGCGCGCATGATTTTCGTCCTGGGGCCGCGATCGCCGTCCGCGTCGTCATCGCACCGTCGGCAGGTCGGGCGCCGCCACGTCGTAGGTCTGCCCCGGCTGGGTGAGCAGCGGCAGCACCACCCGGGCCTTGCGATCCGAGCGGTCCACCGTGCCCCACACCACGACCCGGCCGTCGTGCAGGGTGAGCGAGACCTCGGATGCCGACGGAGCGTTCACCTCCCCCACCTGCACACGCAGCTCGGGCGGCAGCGCCGCGAGCACCTCGATCGCCGCGGCCGTCGCCGGGTCGCCGGGACCGGGGGCGGGGGTGACCAGGCGTGGGGTCAGCATGGGCGGCGGCTCGACCGCGAAGTCCACCCCGTCGGCGTCGAGCGAGTGCGTGCCGTCGGGCGCGTCGACGAACACCACTGCCTCCCGCTCGGTCACCGTGACCCGCACGGTGGAGGGGTAGACGCGCTGGACCCGTACGGACGCGGCCCGCGGCAGCGCCGCGACCCGTTGCGCCGCCGCCGCCGTGTCGACCTGCAGCAGCGGTGTGCCCTCCGCGAGTTCGAGACGGGCCAGCACGTCCTCCTGCGGGATCGCCGTCGCCCCCACGACCTCGACGGTCCGCACGGACAGCAGCGGCGACAGCCACGCGATGCCGATCAGGCCGAGTACCGCCGCCACCACCGCCGCACCGATCAGCACCGTCCGCACCCGCACGGACCGGCCCGACGGCCGTCGCGCGGGCCGCGCCGCCCCGCGAGGGCGGATGCGGGTGGTGGCGGCGGGCGTCACGGACCGACCGGTCCCGGTCCGGCGGCAGCTCCCGGCCGCAGCCGGCCGGGCTTGCTGCGCAGGGCATCGAGAATCTGGCGCCCGAGCATGGTCACGTCCCCGGCACCCATGGTGATCACGACGTCGCCGGGACGGCTCAGTCGCGCGACCTGGCGCGGCACGAGGGACAGATCCGGCTGGTAGTGCACGGGCCTGGACACCGACTGCGCGACGAGGGCACCGCTCACGCCCGGTCGCGGCTTCTCGCGCGCCCCGTAGACGTCCAGGACCACGACCTCGTCGGCGAGGTCGAGGGCCGCGCCGAACTCGGTCGCGAAGGTCTCGGTGCGCGAGTACAGGTGTGGTTGGAAGACGACGATCACGCGCGGCCGCTCGGTGCCCGTCTCGGTGTAGCGGACCGGCTCGCCGGCGACCAGCTCCGCGGCCGCGGCGAGAACCGCGCGGACCTCGGTGGGATGGTGGGCGTAGTCGTCGAACACCCGCACGCCGTGTTCGCGGCCGCTGTACTGGAATCGCCGATGCACCCCGCCGAAACCGGCCAGACCCTCGACCGCCTCCTCGACCGGGGCGCCCGCCTCGAGGGAGGCAAGCAGTGCGGCGAGCGCGTTGAGCGCCATGTGCCGGCCGGGAACGGACAGCCGCACCGTGCGCGGTGCCGCCTCGTCGGCCAGGTGGAACTCGGCCACTCCCCCGACGTCCTTGGCCTCCCAGTTGAGCAGACGCACCCCCACCCGCACCCCGTCGACCTCGGCGCCGTCACCGGTCGCCGCCGCCGTGCCGTATCCGGTGACGCGCAGGTCGTCCGGGCGACGGGCCGTCGCGCGTCGCGCCAGGGCGGCCGAGCCGGGGTCATCGAGGCAGGTCACGAGCAGCCCACCGGGGGCGATACGGTCGACGAAGTCGTCGAACACCTGCACGTACGCCTCTTCGGTGCCGAAGAAGTCGAGGTGGTCGGCCTCGATGTTGGTCACGATCACCACGTCGGGGTCGTACTGGAGGAGCGAACCGTCGCTCTCGTCGGCCTCGGCGACGAACACGTCCCCGCTGCCGTGGTGCGCGTTGGTGCCCGACTCGTTGAGTTCGCCGCCCACGGCGAAGGACGGGTCGAAGCCGCAGTGCTGCAGAGTCACCACCAGCATCGAGGTCGTCGACGTCTTGCCGTGCGTGCCGGCGACCAGGAAGGTGCGGTGCCCGCGCATCAGTGCGGCCAGCACCGCCGGGCGCAACAGGACGGGAACACCGCGTTCGCGGGCGGCGACCAGCTCGGGATTGTCCTGGGGGATCGCGGCGTGCGTCGTCACCACGGCGGTGGGGCCGCCCTCGAGCAGGTCCAGCGCGCTTGCGTCGTGTCCGATGCGCACCGAGGCGCCGCGCGCACGCAATGCCAGCACGCCGCGGCTCTCCTTCGCGTCCGATCCGGAGACCTTCCCGCCGCGAGCGAGCAGGATCCGGGCGATGCCGGACATCCCGGCCCCGCCGATACCTACCATGTGCACCCGCTCGAGCTCCGGGGGCAGCTGCTCGCTCATCGATCACTCCTGTTCGCTTCCACGCCTGCGACGTCCAGCACGATCCGCGCCACCTCGGCGGCGGCGCTGCGGTGGCCCGCTCCTGCCGCCCGCCGTCCCATCACGGCCAGGCGGGTGGCGTCACGCAACAGCGGGATCACCGTGTCGGCCACGAACGCCGGGGTCAGTTCCTCGTCCGCCACGATCATCCCACCTCCGGCCGCCACCACCGGCCGGGCGTTGAGTTCCTGCTCTCCGTTGCCGTGCGGCAACGGCACGTACACCGCCGGCAACCCCACCGCGGACACCTCGGCGACGGTCATCGCACCGGAGCGGCAGATCACCGCATCGGCAGCGGAGTACGCCAGGTCCATCCGTGTCAGGTAGGGCACCGCGACGTAGGGACAACGGTCGTGCTCGGGACGTGCCGGCACGTCGACGGTGTTCTTGGGGCCGTGGGCGTGCAGCACGGCGATGCCCGCGGCGGCGAGCTGCCCGGCGGCACCCGAGACGGCCTCGTTGAGCGAGCGGGCGCCCTGCGAACCGCCGAACACCAGGAGCACCGGCCCGTCCGGGGGCAGCCCGAAGTGGGCCCGGGCCCGGGCGCGCAGCGCGGCGCGGTCCAGCCCCGTGATGGACGACCGGACGGGGATGCCGACGATCTCGGCCTCGCCGCGGCGCACGATGCCCGACCCCGGGACCGCGGCCAGGACGCGGGCCGCGCGCACAGCCCCGATCTTGTTGGCGATACCGGCGCGGGCGTTGGCTTCGTGGACGACGACGGGGATGCGGCGCCGACGGCGCAGCGGCCCGGCACCGGCGGCCAGGTACGCGGGCAGCGCCACGTAGCCGCCGAATCCGACGACGACGTCGGCGTGCACGTGGTCGAGCACCTCGCGGGTCCGGCGAACCGAGGCGAGGACCCGCGCCGGCAGCCGGGCCAGGTCGGCGGTGAGCTTGCGGGGCAGCGGCACCGGGGGGACCAGTTCGAGGGGATAGCCGCGCTGCGGCACGAGGGTGGTCTCCAGTCCCCGTTCGGTGCCCAGCGCGGTGATCGTCGCGGTCGGCACCAACTCGCGGATCGCGTCGGCGACCGCGAGGGCCGGCTCGATGTGCCCGGCGGTGCCGCCCCCGGCCACCACCACGGACAGGGCAGACTGCTCGCCGCTCACCTACGGTTTCCTCGCTCTCCGGTTCGTCCGTCTCTGCTGTCGGTCGTGCGCGCCGGGCGTCTCGCCCGGCGAGGGGCCTGGTCCCGCGGCGTCGCGGACTGTGTCGTGCGCCCGCGCGCGCGTTCGTGAGATGCGCGTTCCGGTGGGGCCGGCCGCTTGCGGACCGCCGTGCCGCTGCCCCGCTCGGCGCCGGCCCGGCGCGGCTCGGCCCGGGCGGGATCGGCACGCCGGTCGAGTCGCACGGCCTCGCCGCGCGCCGGGGTGTACTGCTCCGGTTTCGGCAGCCGCAGCAGCCGTCCGAAGCGGCCGTCCTGCCCGGCGTGCAGGGCGGCGACGGCCTCCGGTTCGTGCCGGGCCGCGTTGGCGATCAGACCGAACATCAGCAGCGTCGTCGCAGTGGAGGTGCCGCCGGCCGAGACCAGCGGAAGCTGCAGTCCGGTCACGGGCAGCAGTCCGACGACGTAGCCGATGTTGATGAACGCCTGTCCGATGATCCAGGTGGTGGCGGTGGCGGTGAGCAACCGCAGGAACGGATCGACCGAGCGCAGCGAGATCCGCAGGCCGGCGTACGCGAACAGACCGAACAGGCCGATCACGGCCAGGCCGCCGAGGAAACCGAGCTCTTCACCGATGATGGCGAAGATGAAGTCGTTGTGGGCGTTGGGCAGGTAGCTCCACTTGGCGCGGCTCTGTCCGAGCCCGCGGCCCCAGAATCCGCCGTCGGCCAGGGAGAACTTCGCCTGGCGTGCCTGGTAGCCGATGCCCTGGGGGTCCGCGCCGGGGTTGAAGAAGGCCCGTACACGTGCGGACCGGTACCCGGCGGTCAGGGCGAGGAGCACCGCGAGCCCGGCGGCGGTACCGACGATCGTCAGGAACACCCGCAGCCGCAGACCCGCGAACCAGAGCAGCGCCAGGACGATGATCGCGAGCGAGACGGTGGTGCCCAGGTCCGGCTGGAGGATGATCAGCAGGGTGACCACGAGGGTGGCCGGGACCAACGGAATCATCATCTCGCGGGTGCTGGAGCGCTCCGCGCGGCGCGACGCGAGCAGGTGCGCACCCCACACGGCGATGGCGATCTTGGCCAGCTCGGAGGGCTGCAGCGACACGCCGGCGACGACGAACCACCCGCGGGTGCCCTGCGACTCCGTGCCGATGCCGGGGATGAGCACCAGGACCAGCAGCACGACGGTGACCGCGAACGCCGGGAACGAGAACCGGCGCAGCACCCGCACCGGAACGATCAGGGCGAGGTAGAAGATGACCAGGCCGAGAGCCGCGAAGATCGCCTGCGAGGTGAACAGGCCGTAGGCCGAACCGTTCGTGGCGACGGCCTCGACACTCGACGACGACAGGACCATCACCAGGCCCAGCACGGTGAGCAGCACCGCGATCGTGACGACCAGGTGGAACGAGGCCAGGGGCCGGGCCAGCCACAGCCCGACCCGGTTCCGCGCCGCCCCGTCGGCGGGCTGCGGCGCGTTCACCGCCGCGTCCCGCCCCCGCGCAGTTGCTCGACCGCGGCGGCGAACGCGCGACCACGCTGCGCGTAGTCGGCGAACATGTCCAGCGACGCCGCGGCCGGCGCCAGCAGCACGGTGTCCCCCGCCGTCGCCAGCGACGCCGCCTCGCGCACCGCGGTCCGCATGGCCTCGGGCCCGTCCACACCCGCGAGCGCCACCCGGCGTGCCGTAGTCGGGACCGTCCCCGGTTCGCTCGTGCTCATCGGTCCATCGTCGCGCGTGTCGAGGACGACCACGGGGACGTCGGGGGCGTGTCGCGCGAGCGCGTCGGCGATGCGGTCGGCGTCCCGGCCGAGCAGCACCACCCCGGCGAGACGGGGGGCGACCTCCGCCACCAGGTCGTCGACGTGGGCGCCCTTGAGCAGGCCGCCGGCGACCCATACCACCCGGTCGTGGGCGAGCAGCGACGTGCGCGCCGCGTGCGGATTGGTGGCCTTCGAATCGTCGATGTACGCGACGCCGTCGACGGTGCCGACGGGGGCGGCGCGGTGCGGTCCGACGCGGTGCCGGCGCAGACCGTCGTGCACGGCGGAGGCGGGGACGTCGATCGCCCGGGCCAGTGCCGCGGCGGCGAGCGCGTCGGACAGGCCGGCGGGCCCGGCCGGGGTCACGTCGGCGACCGCAGCGAGCACTGCGGAGTCGGCGAACGCGCGGTCGACCAGAACGTCGCCACTGATGCCGAGCTCACCGGCCTGCGGGTAGCCGAGGGTGAAGCCGACCGTGACGACGGCCCGCGACCGGTCGCGCAGGCTCCCGGCGATCGGATCGTCGAGGCCGAGCACGCCGACGGTGCCGGCCAGCGCTCGCGCCTTGGCGTCGATGTAGCCCGCCATCCCGCCGTGCCAGTCCAGGTGGTCCTCGGCGATGTTGAGGATCACGCCGGCCTCGGGCCGCACCGACGGCGCCCAGTGCAGCTGGAACGACGACAGTTCGACGGCGAGGACGTCGGCGCGGGGTTCTGTGCGGCGCAGCGCGTCGAGCACGGGCAGGCCGATGTTGCCGCACGCCACGGACGCGAGCCCCGAAGCCTCGAGAATCGACTGCAGCATCATCGTCGTCGTGGTCTTGCCGTTGGTGCCGGTGACGACGAGCCAGCGCCGCGGCGGGCCGTAGATCTCGGCCTGGTCGATGCGCCAGGACAGTTCGATGTCCCCCCAGATCGGCACGGCCGCCCCCGCGGCGTGCGAGAGCAGCGGTGCGTCCGGCGCGAAGCCGGGGCTGGTCACGACCAGGGCGTATGCATGCAGCGACGAGGCGTCCGCGACGAGGTCGTCGAGATCGACGGTGTCGGCACCGAGTTCGCGGCAGCGCGCGAGGGCCTGCGGGTCGCGGTCGGCCACGGTCACCGCCGCGCCGAGGTCCGCGAGGGGCCCGAGGGTGGCGCGGCCGGACATCCCGCCCCCGGCGACGAGCACGCGGGCGCCGCGGAGCCGGTCGAGGTCTTGGCGGCGCAGTTCGTCAGTCACGGTGTCAGTCCCCGATCGCCGCTAGGTATTCGCTGTAGAACAGGGCCATGCCGATGGCCGAGGCGATGGCCGCGAGCAACCAGAACCGGATGATCACCGTCGTCTCGGCCCAGCCGCCGAGTTCGAAGTGGTGATGGAACGGCGCCATCCGGAACACGCGACGCCGGCTGGACCGGAACACCGCAACCTGAATGACCACGGACGCCGCCTCGGCGACGAACAGGGCACCGATGACGACCATCAGCAGCTCGGTGCGCGTCGTGACGGACAGACCCGCGAGCATGCCGCCGAGGGCGAGCGAGCCGGTGTCCCCCATGAAGATCTTCGCGGGGGCGGCGTTCCACCACAGGAAACCGATGCACGCGGCGGCGCCGGCGGCGCACAGCAACGCCAGGTCGAGCGGGTCCCGTACGTCGTAGCAGCCCTTGCCGGGGTCGGCGACGCACGAGTTGCGGTACTGCCAGAACGTGATGATCACGTAGGCGCCGAGTACCAGGCTCATCGATCCCGCGGCGAGGCCGTCGAGGCCGTCGGTGAGGTTGACGGCATTGGACCACGCGCTCACGAGCAGGTACACGAAGAGGATGAACACCACCGCACCCATCGAGACCGTGGCGATGTCGCGCACGTAGGACAGGTGGGTGCTGCCGGGGGTGAGCCCGTCGCCGTTGCGGAACTGCAGGGCGAGGATGCCGAAGGCGACGGCGGCGACGAGCTGGCCGACCAGTTTGGCGGTCTTGTTCAGGCCCAGGTTGCGCTGCTTGCGGATCTTGATGAAGTCGTCGAGGAAGCCGACGCCGCCGAGCGCGGTGGTCAGACCCAGCACGAGCAGGCCCGAGGCCGACGGTCCCTCCGCGCCCTCGTAGGCCAGGCCGATGGCGTGCGCGCCGAAGTAGCCGGCCCACAGGCCGGCGAGGATCGCCACGCCGCCCATCGTCGGGGTGCCGCGCTTTGACTGATGGCTCTGCGGTCCCTCGACGCGGATCTCCTGGCCGAATCCCTGCCGCGAGAACGCCTTGATCAGCACCGGCGTCAGCAGGATCGACACCGCCAGTGCGATTCCCGCGGCGAAGAGGATCTGTCTCACCGTGCGGCCTCCGTTTCCGTTCCTGCCGTGCCCACCGATCCTGCGAGGATCGCCTCCGCCACCGTCCACAGCCGGACGGACTGCGAGGCCTTGACCAGCACCAGGTCGCCGGGCTGCAGTTCGCGCTCGAGGAGCGCGATCGCCGCGTCGGCGTCGGGGACGTGGGTCGCCTCGTCGCCCCAGGATCCTTCCATCACCGCACCCTGGTAGAGACCGCGGACCGGACGCGTCGCGCCGACCGCGACGATGCGGGTGACGTCCAGGCGCACCGCGAGCCGGCCGATCGCGTCGTGCTCGACGACCGACTCGTCCCCGAGTTCACCCATCTCCCCCAGCACCGCCCAGGTCCGGCGCGGGCTCTCGCCCGCGCGCGCCATCGTCACCAGCGCCTTGAGCGCCGCGCGCATCGAATCGGGGTTCGCGTTGTAGGCGTCGTCGACGACGGTGACGCCGTCGGCGCGGGTGCGCACGTCCATGCGGTGCGCCGACACCGCGCCGGCGCCGCCGAGCGCGGTCGCGACCTGCTCGAGGGTGGCGCCGCACTCGAGGGCGACGGCCGCGGCCGCGAGGGCGTTGCCGATGTGGTGCTCGCCGTGCACCGCGAGGGTGACCGCGGCGCGGCGCTCGGTGTCGCCGTCGCGCACGACCAGGGTGAACGTGGGCCGGGCGTGCTCGTCGAGGTGGACGTCGGTCGCCCGGACGTGCGCGGCCGGGTCGCTGCCGACGAACACGACGCGGGCACGGGTGCGGGGCGCCATCGCGGCGACCAGCGGATCGTCGGCGTTGAGGATCGCCACGCCGCCCTCCGCGGCGGGCGGCAGGGCTTCGACGAGCTCGCCCTTCGTCCGCGCGATGACCTCCCGGGAACCGAATTCCCCCAGGTGGGCGGTGCCGACGTTGAGTACCGCCCCGATCCGTGGCGGGGCGACGGTGGCGAGGGCCGCGATGTGCCCGGGTCCGCGCGCCGACATCTCCAGGACCAGGAACCGGGTGTCGGGGGTCGCGCGCAGCGCCGTCCACGGATGTCCGAGTTCGTTGTTGAAGGAGCCGGGCGGTGCGACGACGGGACCGAGCGGCGCGAGCACCGCCGCGAGCAGGTCCTTCGTGGAGGTCTTGCCGGCGGAGCCGGTGACGCCGACGACGGTCAGTCCGGCCGCGGTGAGTTCGTCGACCGCGGCGCGGGCGAGGGCACCCAGCGCGGCGAGCACCGCGGCGCCGGAACCGTCGGCGTCGTGCTCGAAAGCCAGCGAGTTGGTCTCGACCGGCGGCACCGGCGGCACCACGACGGCGGGCACACCCACCGGCCGGGCGGCGAGCACCGCGGCGGCACCGGCGGCGATCGCCTCGGCGGCGTGATCGTGCCCGTCGGAACGGGCTCCCGGCAGGGCGAGGAACAGCCCGTGCGGGGTGACCTTGCGGGAGTCGAACTCGACGGTGCCCGTCACCTCGACGGCCGGGTCGTCGACGTCGTGCAGTGTCCCGCCGACCACCTCCGCGATGCGGGCGAGTGTCATCGGGATCATCGGGTGCCTCCGTACTGCTCGCTACCTGCGCCGGTGAACCGGTCGATGGCCGCGGCGAGCACCTCGCGGTCGTCGAAGGGGTGCTTGACCCCGTGGATCTCCTGACCGGTCTCGTGGCCCTTGCCGGCCACGAGGACGATGTCGCCCGGACGTGCCCAGCGCACGGCCGCTTCGATGGCAGCCGCCCGGTCGCCGATCTCGCGGACCTGTCCCCGCTGGTGGTCGGGGACGGCGCGGGCACCGGCGAGCACCGCGGCCCGGATGACCTCCGGGTCCTCGGTGCGGGGGTTGTCGTCGGTGACGACGAGCAGGTCCGCTCCCCGGGCTCCGACCTCACCCATCAGGGGCCGCTTGCCGTGGTCCCGGTCGCCGCCGGCGCCGACGACGACGGCGAGGCGGCCACCGCCCGCCCGCCCGCGCAGCGTCGCGACGACGGCCTCGAGCGCAGCAGGCTTGTGCGCGTAGTCGACGACGGCGAGGAATCCCTGACCGCGGTCGACCCGCTCGACGCGCCCGGGCACGTCGACGTCGGCGATGCCCGCGGCCGCGGCGTCGACGTCGACCCCGGCGGCCGCGCACACCGCGACGGCGAGGGCGGCGTTGGCGACGTTGAAGTGGCCGGGCAGGCGCACCGCGACGCGCCGCTCGGCGGCGTCGGGGCCGGTGAGGGTGAACGTCTGGGAGCCGGACGGATCGGTGCGCACCGCCGTCGCGGTCCAGTCGGCCGCGCCGGTGGTGGCGACGGTGCGCACGGCGTCGGGCTCGGCGGGGTGGGCGGCCCGGGCGATCTCCGCCATCCGCACGCCCCACTCGTCGTCGACGCACACGACGGCGCGGTGCGCCCGTACGGGCGAGTCCGCCGCGAACAACCGGGCCTTCGCGCCGAAGTAGTCGTCGAGGTCACGATGGAAGTCGAGGTGGTCCTGGGACAGGTTCGTGAAGGCACCGACCGCGAAGCGGACCCCGGCGACCCGGCCGAGGGACAGGGCGTGGCTCGAGACCTCCATCACCACGGTGTCGATGCCCTGCTCGCGCATGGCCGCGAACAGGGCGTGCAGTTGCGGAGCCTCGGGGGTGGTGAGCGCGCTGGGTACGCGCCGGCCGGCGAGCCGGGTCTCGATGGTGCCCACCAGGCCGGTCACCCGCCCGGCCGCGGCGAGTCCCGCCTCGACCAGATAGGAGCTGGTGGTCTTGCCGGAGGTGCCGGTGATCCCGACGACCTGGATGTGCTGCGACGGTTCGCCGTAGACGGCGGCGGAGACGATGCCGAGGACCGACCGCGGATCCGGATGGATCAGCACCGGCACGGGACGGGTGACGACGGCGGCGAGGCGTTCGCAGCCGGCGGCGTCGGTGAGGACGGCGACGGCGCCGCGCTCCAGCGCCTCCGCCGCGTACTCGGCGCCGTGCGCGCGGGCGCCCGGCAGGGCGGCGAACAGGTCACCGGGCCGCACCCCCTGGGCGCGGAGGTCGACCCCGGTCACGGACACGTCGGCGACGGGAGTCGTGGCGGCCGCGACGCCCGGTTCGACGGTGCCGACGGTCGCGTCCACGGCGGCAGCAAGGTCGCGGAGTGGCGTCACCGGTGGATGCTCGGGTCTCAGGCCGCCTCCCGGCGGGGACGGGTCCGGACTCGACGGCACAGGCACCAGGCTCCTCTCGCTCCGCGGCAGTGTCTCTGCCGTTCTTCGTACTCCCGCGGCCGCCATGTGCCCGGGCTCGACCGCGGTGTCACGGTACCGACGTGTCAGGTTACCGACGGGTGGCGGCGGCGCCGACAGGTGCTCGGCGATCGACCGCACCCGCGCGGCTCAGTCCACCTGCAGGATCAGTTTGCTGCCCGGGTCGGCCGACAGCGGCACGCCCTCGCGCTGCAGCAACCACGAGGCGATCGTGTGGAACAGCGGTGCGGCGGACTGGCCGCCACTGCCGTCGGCGCTGCGGGTGGGCGCATCGAGCATGATGCCGATCACGTAGCGGGGACGGTCGGCGGGCGCGATCCCGGCGAAGGTGATCCAGTAGTTCGAGTTCGAGTAGCACTTGCAGGCCGGGTCGACCTGCTGGGCGGTGCCGGTCTTGCCCGAGACCTGGTAGCCCTCGATCGCGGCCGGGGTACCGGTGCCGCGCTGATTGCCGGTGTCGTCCTGCACCACGGCCCGGAACATGTCGCGCACCGTGGCAGCGGTCTGCGGGCTGACCACCCGCACCGGCTCCGGCCGGGGTGTTTCGGTGCGGGTGCCGTCCGGGGCCACGACGGCGCGGACGACGCGCGGCGGGATCCGCTCGCCGTCGTTGGCGACGGCCTGGTAGATCCCGGCCATCTGCAGCAGCGTCATGGACAGACCCTGCCCGATCGGCAGGTTGGCGAACGTGCCACCGGACCACTGCTCGCGACTGGGCACGCTGCCGGCGGACTCGCCGGGCAGGCCCACGTCGGTGCGCTGCCCGAGGCCGAACAGGTCGAGCATCTGCGCGAACCGGTCCTCACCGACCCGTTCGGCGAGCATCAGAGTCCCGACGTTGGAGGATTTTCCGAACACACCGGTCGTGGTGTAGGGCACGACGCCGTGGTCCCATGCGTCCTTGACGGTGACGCCGGCCATCCGGATCGTGCCGGGCACCTGCAGCACCTCGTCCGGGGTGGTGAGCCCGTCCTCGATCGCGGCGGCGGCGGTGACGATCTTGTTCACCGATCCCGGTTCGAAGGGGGTGCTGACGGCGGGGTTGCCGAGTTCGGCGTCCTTCGGGTTGTTGCCGACCCCGATCGAGGGGTCGAACGTACCGTCGTTGGCCATGGCGACGACCTCGCCGGTCCGGGCGTCGAGCACGACGGCGGAGGCGTTCTTCGCCCCGGACAGGTCCTTGGCCCGCTGAACCTGCTGCTGCACGTAGTACTGGATGTCGGAATCGATGGTCAGCTCCACCGCGGAGCCGTCGACGGCGGGCTGCTGATCGCGCCAGCTGCCGGGGATCACCGCGCCGTCGGAGCCCCGATCGTACGTCGACGAACCATCGGTGCCGGCGAGCACGGAGTCCATGGCGTCCTCGAGGCCGAGGAGGCCGTGCCCGTCCCAGCCGGTCGCACCGACGAGATTGGCGGCGAGCGCACCGCCGGGATACAGCCGGATGTCCTGACGCTCGAGACCCACCCGGTCGTATTCGTCGACGATCGCGGTGGCAACCGCCGGATCGACGCCTCGCGCCAGATAGACGAACGTCTCGTCGCTGCGCAGCTTGTCGAGGATCTCGTCCTCGGGAGCGGCCGCGCCCAGCGCCTCGTGGATCGCGGCGGCGACGCCTTCCAGATACGCGTCGGTCTCGGGCTGGGTCGGGTCCTCGGCCCGCGCCTCGTCGAGTTCCCGCCGCACCCGCACGGGCTGGAACGTCAGCGCCTTCGCCTCCATCGTGTAGGCCAGCGGATTGCCGTTCCGGTCGGCGATGGTGCCGCGGGTGGCGGGCTCGACGAGCCGCGTCGTGCGCTGGCTGGCCGATTCGGCGGTCAACTGCGGAGCCTGGACGACCTGCACCCACAGCAGTTGTGCGGCCGCGACCCCGAGCGCCAGGAACATCACCGCGCGGCCGTACCGGTAGCGGAACCGGAACCCGGTGGTGTCGGCCCCGCCGGAGACCCGGCGGGAGCGGGCCCGCCGGACGGGCATCGGCCGGCGGGAGGGGGCGGGGCGGCCGCGGACCGGCCGGGAAGACGGTGGGGTCCCTCGCCTCACCGGCGCCCGTCCTCGGCTTGCGTCGCAGGGGTCACGGGCACCAATTGTTCCGGCTGACCGGGTGCGGCCCCGGCATTGCCGGGCGACGGCGTGGCGGACTCGGGTGCCGGGGCAGACTCGGCGGACGGCGGAGTGAGCGGGGATGTCGTCGCGGTGGGAGCCTCACCGCCGGCAGCCCCGGAGGGCGCGGCGGACCGATCGGCGCCGGCCGACGGGGTCACCGGTCGCGGGTTCTCGCTGCCCGCGCTGCCCGCGAGGGGTGGAAGCTGCGCCCGGTTCCGGTCATCGGGGGACGGCGGGTTCAGCGGCGCGGCCGGAGCCCCCTCGGCGGGTGCGGGCGTTCCCACCACCCGTACCCCGCCGTCGTCCCCGACGACGAGCCGGGCGACCTCACCGGTGGGGATCATTCCGAGCTTCGCGGCCTGCATCGCCAGCACCGGCGCCGAGTTGCCGGCCTGGACGTCGCGCTGCAGGACGGCGCGCTCCTGGACGAGGCGCTGGTTGTAGTCGCGCGCGGCGCTGAGCTGGTAGGAGTCCTCCGCGGCGCGCGTGGTCAACAGGAGGGTCACGGCCATGCCGATCCCGAGGAGAGCGATGATGGTGGCCACGAACGGAATTCGCGCCGCCACACGACCGCTGCGGCGGGCCCGGGCGGGGGTCGTCGACTCCGCGGCCAGATGCGCCGTACGCCGACTGCGCCGCTGATAGGCGCGCTGGGCGGCCGTCGAACGCGCCGGACGGCGGGCAGGTGCTGCCACCTGTACGGTCATCGGTACCTCCTGGCGATTCGTTCCGCGGCACGCAGGCGCACCGGCGCCGAACGCGGGTTTGCCTCGATCTCCTGCTCCGTCGCCCGTTCCGCGCCGCGGGTAAGCACCCGCAGCTCGGGCTCGGTACCCGGAAGTTCCACCGGGAGGCCCTCGGGGCTCTTCGACTTCGTCAGCGGCGTGAGGATCTGCTTGACCACACGATCCTCGAGGGACTGGTACGACATGAACACCACCCGTCCCCCGACGGCGAGCGCATCCAGGGCGTCCGGGATCGCGGCCCGCAGCGAGTCGAGTTCGCCGTTGACCTCGACGCGCAGCGCCTGGAACGTGCGCTTGGCGGGATGCCCGCCGGTTCGGCGGGACGCGGCCGGGATGGTCCGGTAGAGCAACTCCACCAGCTCCCCGCTCGTGCGCAGCGGCGCCTTCGCCCGCTGGCGCACGATCTCCGAGGCGATCTTCCCGGCGAACCGCTCCTCCCCGTAGGTGCTGAGGATGCGGGCGAGGTCGCCGTGGCTGTAGGTGTTGAGGACGTCGGCCGCGGTCATCCCCGTGGTGGGGTCCATGCGCATGTCCAGCGGGGCGTCGCGGGAGTAGGCGAAGCCCCGCTCGGTCTCGTCGAGCTGCATCGAGGACACGCCGAGGTCGAACAGGATCGCATGGACGGATCCGACCCGATCCAGTCCGCAGGAGGCGAGGGCGTCGGCGATGCCGTCGTAACGGGTGTGCACGAACTTCGTGCGGTCGGCGTACGGTGCGAGCCGCCGGCGGGCGACGGCGAGGGCGTCGGGGTCGCGATCGAGTCCGATCAGGTGCGCCCCCGGGTAGGTGCGCAGGAAGTGCTCGGAGTGTCCGCCGAGACCGAGGGTGGCGTCCACGTAGATCGCGCCCGCACCGGCGGCTTCGAGGGCGGGGCCGAGCAACTCGTCGGCGCGGTCGAGCAGAACGGGGACATGACCGAAGCTCTCCGGACTCGCGGCCTCCGGAATCGCCGCCGCGTCCTGCCCCTCCGCCATTCTTCCTCCGGTTGTCCTGCTCGGTTCGTGGGCGATCGGATCGTGGCTTCGGTGGGGGTCGCGGCTGGGTCCGGAGACGACCGCGGCGAATGCATCGAGGTCTCTGTCCGAACTGGAAACCTGGCGTTGGGGAAGTACGTCAGGGTTCCGTTTCACGAACCTGGCACTGGGGAAGTGTGTCAGGGTCGCTGTCGGGCAGAGGCCTCGCGGCACTCGCCGCGGTGGCACTACGGTCGTTGCTGCGGTTCCGGTCACAGAATGTCGTGCAGGGCCTCGTCTCTCGCTTCGGAAAATTCTTCCTCGTGCTCGGCGAGGTACTGCTCCCACGCCGCCGCGTCCCAGATCTCCAGATGTTTGACGGCACCGATCACGACGCAGTCCTTCGTGAGTCCCGCGTACTTGCGGTGGGCCGCGGACAGGGTGATCCGGCCCTGCGCATCGGGACGTTGCTCGTCGGTTCCCGCCGCCAGGCTCCGAAGGAACGCGCGGGCCTGCGGATTACTCCGCGAAGCCGCGGCGGCACGCTCGGCCAGGGCGGCGAACTCGTCGCGCGGGAAGACGGAAAGGCTGTGGTCCTGACCCTTCGTGATCATCAGCCCTCCCGCCAGTTCGTCTCGGTACTTCGCGGGCAGCGTGAGCCGCCCCTTGTCGTCCAGCTTGGGCGTGTGGGTACCGAGGAACACTCGACACCCCCCGCCACGCCCCGGCCGGACCCTGTCCTTCGCTCGACGGAGGAACCCCTCCGCCGCGACCCACACTACCCCACTTTCCCCCACGTTCAACCGCTTACGCGCCCACGCGCGGCGCCGTTTTCCGACCGTCCGCAGTTCACGGCGGGTGGGGCGGAGTGGGTGACGACGACGAGGCCGGTGCCGCCGCGCCGCGGGAGACTCGGGCCCGCCGCGAGACGACGGACTCGGGCCCGGGAGAACACCCTGGTCGCCTCGGCCTCGACGGCCGCTCACCGGAGCCGGGTGCCGCAGTGGGGCGCGGTGGGGCACGGCGGCGAGGGGGCGGTGGGGAGAGGTGGGGGACGACGGTCGGGTGCGGTGGGGGCGGCGGGCCGCCCGCCGCCGCGCCGGGAGAAGCCGAACGGCGCGCCCCGGTTACCGGGACGCGCCGTTCATGGGAACTCGCGTGAAGTACTGCGCGCTACTCCTGCTCGAAACGCCGACGGAAGCGGTCCTCCATCCTCTTGCTGAACCCTCCGCCGGACTTGCGGCCGCCGCGGGATCTACCTTCCGCGGGACCGCGACCTGATCCGCGGGGACCGTCGCCGACGCCTGGACCGCGCTTGCCTCCGAGGAGGAGCAGGACCCCCGCGCCGAACATGACGATGAATCCGACGAGACTGATGATCGGGAACCCGCCCGGCTTCACCGGGAGGGCGACGCCCGCGATCAGCAACGCCAAACCCAGTGCGAACAACGCGCCGGCCTGGAGCCGACGCCGACTGGACGCCATCCCCATCCGGCTTCCCCGGACGGTAGAGGCGAACTTGGGATCCTCAGCATAGAGCGCGCTCTCGATCTGTTCGAGCATGCGCTGCTCGTGCTCGGAGAGTGGCACGGTACCTCCCCCGGCACTAAACGGTGGCCGCCGGATCTGCGGTCCAGATCGACGGGGGGCCGACTTTGACGGCCGCCTGGCTCAATAATACGAGTACATCCCGGCGGGGACCACCAACTGCGGATTCGAGTTCGATCACGGTTCCGAAGGACCTGCATACGAGAGGCCGACGGACCCGGCCCGGGCCGTCGAACGACCCGGGCTGCGTCGCGCATCGATCATGCGCTGCGGCGGCCGGCTCCGGAGCCGGGTTCTGCGCCCCCCGAGCGGTCGTCGGCGCCGGTCAGGTAGTCCTCGACCTCGTGGAGGAAACGGCCCACCTCGTCGTAGAAGCGGCTCGCCTCGTCGGCAGGTACGGAGCGGGTGACCCCCGCCTCGATCGCCGCGCGCGTGTCGGAACGATCGGCGAAGAAGTCGGCCCAGACCGCGAATCCCGGCTCCGCGCGCGCCATGAGCACCCACGCGTTGCGAGTGCGGGGCCGACGCGCCGGCCGGTGGACCGCCCGCAGTTCGGCCCCCGCGAGTACGGCCCCGGCCCCGCGCAGCGCGGCGAGATACGCCAGATGGAACCGCTCGGACGGCTCCGGGGTGCCGGCGGCGGCCGACAGCAACTCGTCCGCGCGGTCGAGCAGGGTTGCCGCGCGCGAGGACACCGGGCGGGCGGCGCAGTCCGGACGGCCGACGGCCCGCGGACCGGTAGCACCCGACGGGGTGGCAGCCGACGGTGTGGCAGCCGACGGTGTGGCAGCGGACTGTGTGGTTCGTGCCGCGGTCATCATTCCGAACACCTCCCTGCACCCCGCCGGGCACCGGCCGGGTCACGGCCCCGACGATCCGGTGATGTTCGCTTCCCTCGAACATCACCGGATCCCCGGTATCGAACATCCGTTCGACGTATTCAATATAGCTGCACCTACCGACACGCAGTCAAGGGAAGGCGGTCCAGTCCCCGTCATGAGTACGGATGCGACCCCGCGGGGCGCGGCACCGATCGTCGTCGATCTCTCCGCCGCCGAGTTCCGCGCGCGACTGCCCGAGGTGCTGCCCATCTACGTGGCCGCCATGCGATACCCGCGCGGCACCGAGTACCACCGCGCGCCCATGTGGTCCGAACACTCCGCCCGCCCGGGATGGAAGGCCGTCGCGGCGGCTCTGCCGGAGGAGCCGTCGACGCTCGTCGCGATCGCCTACGGCTATTGCGGGTCACCACACCAGTGGTGGAACCAGCAGGTGCGGACCGGGATGCGCCACGCCGGCTACCCCCCGGAGACGATCGACGCCGTCCTCGGCGACTACTTCGAACTGACCGAGCTGCACGTGCGGCCGGACGCCCAGGGTCACCGTATCGGCGAGGCGCTCCTGCGCCGGCTGCTGAGCGACCGTCCCGAGCGCACGGTGCTGCTGTCGACTCCCGAGGCACCCGGCGAGGACAACAGGGCCTGGCGGTTGTACCGGCGATTCGGGTTCCGCGACGTCGTCCGCCACTTCCGGTTCACCGGGGACGCCCGTCCCTTCGCCGTCCTGGGCCGGGACCTTCCGCTCGAAGGTCCGTAGCGTGGACAGGGTGATCGACGCGGTCGTAGTGGGTTCCGGGCACAACGCCCTGGTGAGCGCGTGCTACCTCGCCCGCGCGGGCCGGTCCGTGGAGGTGCTCGAGCGGGACACCGTACTCGGCGGCGCCGTGTCGACTGTGGAACGCTTCCCGGGGCACGCGGTCGACCGCGGTTCGTCGGCGCACGTCATGATCCGGCACACCGGCATCGTCGAGGAACTCGATCTGCCCGCGCACGGCCTGCACTATGTCGACTGCGACCCGTGGGCGTTCGCTCCCGCCCCGGCGGGCAGCGACCGCCCGGGGATCGTCTTCCATCGCGATCTCGACCGCACGTGCCGATCCGTCGAGGCCGCGTGCGGTCCACGCGAGGCCGACGCCTACCGCCGCTTCGTGACGGTGTGGGGTCCGCGCAGCGCCCGCGTGATGCGCTCGTTCTCGGCGCCGCCGACCGGCCGGCACCTGCTCTCGTCCTTCTGGGGTCTCGACACCGGCAGCGGCGGTAGCGACCTCTCCCGCCAGTTCCTCGGCACCGGCGACGCCCTCCTCGACGAGTACTTCGACGACGAACCGCTCAAAGCCGCCCTCGCCTGGTTCGGCGCCCAGTCCGGGCCCCCGATGTCCGAGCCCGGCACCGCACCCATGGTCGGCGTCGCGGCGTTGATGCACACCCTGCCGCCCGGCCGGGCGATCGGCGGGAGCGGCGCGCTGACGCAGGCCCTGGCCGCCCGTCTCGGGTCCGACGGTGGCGTCGTCGCGCTCGGCGACGCCGTCACCGAGATCCGCCGCGCCGGGGACGGCTGGGCGGTCCGCACCGATTCCGGACGGGTCGTCACCGCGCGCGCCGTGATCGCCGGTTGTCACGTGCTGACCACGTTCGATCTGCTCGAACGCGGCGGATTCGACCGCGCCCGCCTCGACGCGTGGCGGCGACGGATCCGCGTCGGTCCGGGTATCGGCATGGTGGTACGCCTGGCGACCGACGCGCTGCCCCGGTATCCGAGTGGTCCCGCCGATGCCGCCGAGACCGTGCGCGGTCTGCAGCTGCTCGTCGAGGACCGGGCCCGGCTCCGCCTCGCGCACGGCGCCGCCCTGGCGGGGGAACTGCCGCCGCGACCGGCCGTGCTGGCCATGAGTTTCACGGCGCTCGATCCGTCGATCGCCCCGCCCGGCGAACACCAGGTGACCCTGTGGTCGCAGTGGCACCCGTACCGGCTCTCCGGCGGCCGGCAGTGGTCCGCGCTGGCCGAGTCGGAGACGGATCGGATCGTCGCCGAGATGGAGCGGTTCGCGCCCGGCTTCGCCGGCTCCGTCCGGCACCGGCACATCCAGACGCCGCACGAGATCGAACGCGAACTGGGCCTGCTCGGCGGCAATGTCATGCACGTGGAGATGTCGCTGGACCAGATGTTCATGTGGCGGCCGCTGCCGGAGCTGTCCGGGCACCGGGTCCCGGGCGCCGACGGGGTCTATCTGACCGGCGCGTCCACCCACCCCGGGGGCGGGGTCTCCGGCGCGAGCGGACGCGCTGCCGCGCAGCGCGCGCTCGCCGATTCCGCGGGTGGCCCGGTGCGCCGTGCGCTGGGGCGGTGGCGTCGATGAACCGGCTTCCCGTCGTTCTCGCCGGCGGTGCCATCGCCGCGCAGATCGCCTACCCGCTGACCTCCGGCCAGGCCCGCGACCTCGTCACCGTCGCCGTGGTCACCCTCCTCGCGGCCGCCGGGCTCGCGCACGCGGCGACGCGACGCGGCCCGGTCTGGACCGCCGGATTCTTCGCGATCACGGCAGGTGTCGGCTTCGCCTCCGAGGTGGTGGGCACGGCGACCGGGTACCCGTACGGCTGCTACGCATACGCCGTCGACCGGCTCGGTCCCGCGCTGTTCGACGTGCCCCTCGTGGTGCCGCTCGCCTGGACGGCGGGGATGTACCCGGTCTGGTACGTGGCCTCGCTGCTCGCCGGGCGCGGCGGGATCTCGCGGCCGGACGGGAACCGCGAGCGGGTGACCCGCATCGCGCTCACCACGGTGGGGATGGTCGGCTGGGACCTGTACCTCGATCCGCAGATGGTCTCCGACGGTCAGTGGAGCTGGTGCAACGGCGGCGGCCTGCCCGGTCTCGAGCAGATCCCGCTCACCAACTACCTCGGCTGGATCGTCGTCGCCACGCTGATGGCCGTGGGATTGGATCTGCTCGACCGGACCGGACCGGTGCAGCCGGGCACCGACACCGTCCCACTGGTGCTGTTCCTGTGGACGTGGCTCGGGTCCGCGCTCGCCCACAGCGTCTTCCTGGGCGTACCCGAGCTGAAGTACTCGGCTCTCTACGGGGCGGCGGTCATGAGTACGCTCGGCGTCCCGCTGCTGTGGTCCCTGCGGCGACGCGCCGGGGTAGGGGCTCGCGTCTGACACGTCCCCCCGCTCCTGGCACGATGTCGCTGTGCAGCCGCCCACCTCGCCCCGCTCCCGCCGCCGGTCCCTCGCGGCGGCGGCGCTCCTGCTCCTGCTCGTCCCTGTCCTCGCCGGGTGCCTGCGGGTGCAGGCGACGATGGGGGTCTCGGCCGACGACCGTGTCTCCGGGCAGATCGTGGCCGCGACGATCCCCGCCGACGAGAACGACAAGGGACCGCAACTGACGGCTCCCGACTCGCTCGCCGGCAAGGTCCGCGTGCAGGAGTACGACCAGGACGGGTACGTCGGTAGTCAGGTGTTCTTCAGTGATCTGAGCTTCGGGGACGTGCAACAGCTGGGGTCGATGTCGGACCAGACCTCGGGCACCTTCCAGCTCGCGCTGCAGCGCGCCGGCGACCTGGTGAGCGTCAACGGCAAGGTCGACCTCGAGTCGGTACCCGTCCAGGGCACCGACGTGCAGATCACGATCGCGTTCCCGGCCCGGGTCGCGACGACCAACGGCAACCGTGACTCCGATTCGATCGTCACGTGGAAGCTGCCGGCCGGGGAGGTGAGCACGTTGCGCGCCGAGGTCCGCTACGCCGATCCGAACACCAGGGGATTCGCCGGCTGGGCAGGCATCGTCGCCGGTGTCACGACGGGTGTCGCGGCGATCATCGGAGCGCTCGCCTGGATGAACCGCAACCCCGCTCCCCCGCGGCGAGCTCGCGACGACGCGACGGCGTCGTAGGCGATGCGGGCGCTGGTCGGCGTCGTCCGTGCCGGGGCCGTCGCCGCGACACTGGGAGCCGCCGTGGCTGTCGCCAATCGCCTCACCCTGCCCAGGCTCGCCCCCGGCGCTGTCGTCGACGAACCGGTGACGGTGATCGTCCCCGCCCGCAACGAAGCCCGTCGCCTGCCCCCGCTCGTCGCGGATCTGCGCGCCCAGCGCGGTCTGCGCCGGCTGCGGGTGGTGATCTTCGACGACGACTCGGTCGACGGCACGACCGAGGCGGCCCGGCTCGCGGCCGGGGACGATCCCCGCGTCACGGTGATCCGCTCGACCGCGCCACCACCCCCCGGGTGGACGGGCAAGGCCGCGGCGTGCGCACGTGCCTACGCGGCCACCGATCCGTCCGGCGTGGTCGCCTTCGTCGACGCGGACGTGCGGTTGGCCCCGGGTGCAGTGGCGGCCGCGGTGACCGTGCTGCGCGACCGCCGGGCCCACCTGCTCACCCCGTGGCCCTTCCAGCAGGCCGGGTCCGCCGCCGAACGCCTCGTACAGCCGCTGCTGTTCTGGTCCTGGTTCGCGACGCTGCCGATCGCGGTGTCCCACCGCTCGAACCGACCGTCGATGGCGGTCTCGTGTGGTCAGTTCCTGGTGTTCGACGCGTCGGCGTACGCCGCCGTGGGCGGACACGTCGCCGTCGCGGCCAGCCCCACCGAGGACCTCGACCTCGCCCGGGCTCTGCGCCGGTCCGGGCGGCGCACCATGGTGGCCGCGGCCGGCAACCTCGCGTCCTGCCGGATGTACGAGGGCGCAGCGCCGCTGCGCGCCGGATACACGCGTTGGCTGTGGTCGGCATTCGGTTCCCCCGCCGGGTCCGCGGCGGTGCTCGTCGCTGCCGCGGTGACCTACGTGCTGCCGCCCGTGGCGGTTGTTCTCGGTCCCGGACCGGCCCGGCGCTGGGGGGTCGTGGGCACCGCCGCGGCGATCGTGTCCCGGACCGTGGCCCGGGCGACCGAACGCGGCGGCCCCGACCGGTCCGACGTGGCGGCCGGCTGCACCCACCCGTTCGCGGTGTGCGCGTTCGCGGCGCTGGCGATCGACTCGCTCCGTGCGCGACGCACCGGCCGGCTCGGCTGGAAGGACAGGCCCCTGCCCTGAGTGCCCCTGCCCTGAGTGCCACTGCCCTGAGTGCCCCGCTCCGAGCGTCCGGTCAGACCGCCGTGGGCACCGCGATGCCGAGACGGGCGAGCACTTCGCGGGTGGCCCGCGCGAAGTTCAGGGTGATGAAGTGCAGGCAGGGCGCGCCCTCGGCGATGAGCCGCTCCGCCATCTCGGTGGCGACGTCGATGCCCACTTCCCGCACGGCGGCACGGTCCTCCTCCGGGCCGTTCCCGGCGGCCCGGACGAGGCGCTCTTCGAGGGTGGCCGGGAGCTTCGACCCGGACAGCTCGAGGCTGCGCCGCGCCGTGCGCAACGACGTGATCGGCATGATCTCCGGGATGATCGGTTTGGCTCCCTGCTCCGGATCGTAGGCCACGACCCGGTCCCGCAGTCGCAGGTAGTCCTCGACGTCGAAGAACATCTGGGTGATCGAGTACTCGGCGCCCGCGCGCAGCTTGTGGACGAGATACCGCGTGTCGTGCTCGAGGTCCGGGGAGCGGTGGTGCGCCTCGGGGAACGACGCCACCCCCACATGGAAGTCACCGAGGTCGCGGACCAAACGGACGAGTTCCTCCGCGTACTCGAGCCCCTGCGGATGCCGGGTCCATTCACCCAGCGGATTGCCCGGCGGGTCACCTCGCAACGCGAGGATGTTGGTGATACCGCGATCGGCGTAGGCACCGACCATGGCGCGCAGTTCGTCGATGCTGTGCCCGACGGCGGTCAGGTGCGCGACCGGCAGGAGCGTGGTTTCCTGCGCCAGCTGACCGGTGACCCGCACGGTGCGGTCCCGGGTGGAACCACCCGCTCCGTACGTCATCGACACGAAGGCCGGGCCGAGGCGTTCGAACTCGCGCACGGCGCGCCACAGGCGCGCCTCCGCGTCGGCGTCGCGCGGCGGGGAGAACTCCACCGAGAACGGGATGCGTGCGCCGCGGGGCGCACGGAGACGGTCCACCACCGACGGCGTACGGGATTCTCCACCGCCGACCGGCCCGCTGTCGGAATCGAATGTCACCCGACCAGCATAGGGGCACGTCGGAGCGGGCCGAACCGGGGCAAGCCCCCCGGCCGCCGGATAGGCTGGGCGCGGGTGGACTCGGCGCGTTTCGTCGCGCGATCGGGCCGCACCCGCCGTCGCCCGACGGGCCGCTCCACACACGACCAGGAGGACGCCCTGTTCACCGGATCCGAACCCGTGCCCACCGCCTTGTTCCCCGATCTCGTGGAGGGCGCCCTGCGCGACTTCTTCGTCTCGCGGATCGATCTCGTCGAGCCGATCGGCGGTGGCTATCCCGAGGCCGTGACGGCACTCGAGTCCTTCGTGCTGCGCGGCGGCAAGCGGGTGCGTCCGGCGTTCGCGTGGAACGGCTGGATCGGCGCCGGCGGCGATCCGTCCGGTCTCGACGCACCCGCCGTGCTGCGGGCCTGTTCGGCACTCGAACTGGTGCAGGCCTGCGCCCTGGTCCACGACGACATCATCGATGCGTCCACCACCCGTCGTGGCTTCCCGACCGTGCACGTCGAATTCGCCGAGCAGCACCGCGCATCGGGCTGGCGGGGCCGGCCCGAGCAGTTCGGTACCGCCGTGGCCATCCTCCTCGGTGACCTCGCTCTGGCCTGGGCCGACGACATGGTCCGGGAGGCCGGATTGGATTCGGCCACGACCGCGCGGATCGCACCGGTGTGGTCGGCGATGCGCACCGAGGTCCTCGGCGGGCAGTTCCTCGACATCGCGGGCGAGGTGTCCGCCGACGAGTCCGTGCCCGCTGCGATGCGTGTCAACCGGTTCAAGACCGCCGCGTACACGATCGAGCGGCCCTTGCATCTCGGCGCCGCGCTCGCCGGCGCCGACGACGCGCTGATCACCGCCTACCGGGAGTTCGGCACCGATATCGGGCTCGCCTTCCAGCTTCGCGACGACCTGCTCGGCGTGTTCGGGGATCCGGAGGTCACGGGCAAGCCGTCCGGTGACGACCTGCGGTCGGGCAAGCGGACGGTGTTGTACGCGCTGGCCCTGGAATCCGCCGACGCCCGGGATCCCGAGGCCGCCCGGCTGCTGCGCGAGAGTATCGGTTCGGACCTGTCCGACGCGGACGTCGAGAGGTTGCGGACGGTCATCACCGAGCTCGGAGCCGTGGACCGGGTGGAGCGGCGCATCGCCGCGCTCACCGACGCCGCGCTGGCGACGCTCGACGGCTCGGGCGCGACGGACGAGGGCAAGGCCCGCCTGCGGGCGGCGGCGCTCGACGCGACGCGGCGGGCCGCCTGATGCGCACCGTGACGGGCGCCGAGCGCGTGGTCGTCGTCGGCGCCGGCCTGGCCGGGCTCTCGACGGCGCTGTACCTGCTCGGCGCCGGCCGCAAGGTGACCGTCCTCGAACGCGAGGCGACCGTCGGCGGCCGGGTGGGGGTGCACACCGGACCCGGTTACGAGATCGACAACGGCGCCACCGTGCTCACCATGCCGGAACTCATCGCCGACGCCTTGGCGGCGGTCGGCGCCGACTTCGAGTCCGTCACCCCGGCGGTACGGCTGCGCCGGCTCGCCCCGGCGTACCACGCCCGGTTCGCCGACGGCACGACCCTCGACGTGCACACCGATCCGGACGCGATGGTCGCCGAGATCACCCGGGTGTGCGGGGCCGAGGAGGCGCAACGCTACCTTCGGCTGCGCTCCTGGCTCGCGGAGATCTTCGACGCCGAGTTCGACCGGTTCATGGCCGGGAACTTCGACTCCCCCCTCGACCTGGTCGCCTCCCCCGCGGCGGTGCGGGACCTGGCGACGCTGCTCCGGCTGGGAGGGTTCGGCCGGCTCGGGGCCCAGGTGAACCGCCGGATCACCGACCCGCGGTTGCGCCGCGTGTTCACTTTCCAGGCGCTGTACGCGGGCGTCGCACCCGCCCGGGCCCTGGCGGTGTACGGCGCCATCGCCCACATGGACACCTCCCTCGGCGTGTATGCGGTGGAGGGTGGCATGCGGGTGCTGGCCCGCGCGATGGCCGACGCGATCGTCGCTGCCGGCGGGGACCTGCGCCTCGGCACCGAGGTCACGGGTCTCGACTTCGACGGCCGCACGGCTACCGCCGTGCGCACCGCCTCGGGGGAACGCGTGCTGTGCGATGCCGTGGTGCTGAGCCCGGACCTGCCGGTCGTGGACAGGCTGCTGCCGCCACGTCGGCGGCGCCGCGTGCTCGCGTCACCGTCGGCCGTGGTGCTGCACGGGAGCGTGCCGTCCGCCGTTGCCGCGCGTTGGCCCGCGACCCACCACCACACCATCGACTTCGGGGCGTCGTGGGAGGAGACGTTCGCCGAGATCAGCGCGGGACGCGGCCGCGGCCGGCTCATGAGCGACCCGTCGCTGCTGATCACCCGGCCGGCGTTGAGCGACCCGGGTCAGGGCTTCGTCCGCGACGGCGTCCGGCACGAGCCGTTGTCGGTGCTCGCGCCGTGCCCCAACCTGGACAGCGCCCCGTACGACTGGTCCGCTCTGGCCGACCCGTACGCCGCCGAACTGCTGACCGTCCTCGGCCGGCGCGGATACGACGGCGTCGCCGACGAGTTCCGCATCGACCACATCGACACCCCGGCCACCTGGCAGGCCCGGGGCATGCTGGAAGGCAGCCCGTTCTCCGGGGCGCACGTCTTCCGGCAGACCGGCCCGTTCCGGCGGCGGAACCTGGATCCGCGCCATCCCAACGTCGTGCTCGCGGGCTCCGGGACCGTGCCGGGGGTCGGCGTGCCGACGGTCGTTCTGTCGGGCCGGCTCGCGGCCGAGCGGCTCGGGGTCCGCACCTCGCGGTGAGTGGTGGACCGCGGACGGTGGCGGCTGAACTAAACTGTCACCTCGTTCACCTGTCCGCCCGCGCCGCGCCCGGGCCCCGCACCGTCCACGACTTCCCGGGGGAGGAACTCGCAACCATGTCGTCCCCTGCCCCTTCCGACGCTGCTCCACAGCATCCGTCCGGACCGCAGCGTCCCCCGGAACAGCAGCGTCCCCCGGAACAGCAGCGTCCCCCGGAACAGCAGCGTCCCCCGGAACAGCAGCGTCCCCCGGAACAGCAGCGCCCGCCGGAACAGCAGCCTGCCGCCTCGCGGCCCGCGCGGAGCGGACCGGGCGACTTCCTGCGGAGCCCGGCCGGCAATGCGGGCCTCCTGGGCGCCCTCGGCGCCGCCTTCGTCACGTTCGGCGGCTTCGGGGCGGGCAGCGTCCGGCGGCAGGACCCGCTGCTCGAAGAGCTGTACCTGTCCTGGTTGCGGTTCGGGCACGGCCTGCTGCTCTCGACGATCCTGATCTGGGCCGGCGTCCTGCTGATGATCGCGGCCTGGGTACGGCTGGGCCGGAGCACACTCTCCGGGCACGTGACCCTGCGCGAACTGTGGACGGTGCTGCCGATGTGGGTGGCGCCGCTGTTGGTGGCGCCGCCGATGTTCAGCCGCGACGCCTACTCCTACCTCGCCCAGGGGGCGATGCTGCGCGACGGCTTCGACCCGTACCTCGACGGTCCGGTCGTCAACCCGGGTGTGCTGCTCGACAACGTGAGCAACGTGTGGAAGACGACCACCACCCCGTACGGTCCGGTGCATCTGCTGCTCGGCGCGGGCATCACGTCGCTGACCGGCGACGATGTCGTCACCGGTACCTGGTTGCTGCGGCTGACGATGCTGCCGGGGCTGGTGCTCACCGCGTGGGCCGTGCCGAAGCTCGCACGCCGGCTCGGCGGCAACCCCCGCATCGCCCTGTGGCTTGCGGTGCTCAACCCCCTGATCCTGATCCACCTCATCGGCGGTGTGCACAACGAGATGCTGATGGTCGGGTTCATGATCGCCGGCATCGTGCTCGTCCTCGAGGGCCGACACGTCGGCGGCATCGCCCTCGTGTCCGTCGGCGCCGCGGTCAAGGCATCGGCGGGAATCGCGCTGCCCTTCCTGGTGTGGATCTGGATTCTGCACGAGCGGGACCGGGCGCGGGCGCAGGGCCGCGAACCGGCATCGCCGATCGTGCTGTTCGGGAAGACCGCAGGCGCGGGGTTGCTGGTGTTCGCGGCCGTGTTCGGGGCGGCCTCGGCGCTCGCAGGAGTCGGCATCGGCTGGCTGACGGCCTTGTCCGGCTCGTCGAAGATCATCAACTGGCTGTCGCTGCCGACGATCATGGCGCACGCGGTCACGTGGTTCACGCCGTGGCAGCTGGGCTCGATCCTGGATGTCACCCGCATGCTCTGCGCCGTCGCGTTGCTGGTGATCATGGTGGTGACGTGGTGGCGGTTCCGGCGCACCGAGCGCGATGCGGTGCTCGGCATCGTGATCACGCTGACCGCGATCACGATGCTCTCGCCGGCCGCCCTGCCGTGGTACTACTCGTGGCCGCTCGCGGTGGCCGCGGGCTTCGCCCTGTCGACGACCACATTGGCGGTGCTCGTGGGCCTGTCGACCTGGCTGATGCTGATCTTCAACCCCGACGGCTCGATCGGCATGTACAACCTCGCCCATGTGCTCCTGGCTGTGGTCGCCTCGGTGATCGCCACCGCGTCGCTGCGTACCGTCGACCCGTTGCGGCTGCGCGCGCGACGGGAACCGCCCGTCCCCACCGTCCGCCCGGATCCGAGGTGACCGTGCCCGAGACCGACGCAGGATTCCGCTATTGCGAGGAACTGGCGGCCACACACGGCCGGACGTACTATCTCGCCACTCGTCTCCTGCCCCGGCCGCGGCGGTCGGCGGTCCACGCCCTCTACGGCTTCGCTCGTCTCGTCGACGACATCGTCGACGTGACCGCCGTCGACGACCCGGCCGCCGCTGCCCTGCAGGTGACCGAAACGGAGCGCCGGCTGCACGCCGCGCTCGCGGGCGACCCCGGACCGGCGGACGCGACCGGTCTGGTGGTCGGGGCGCTGGCCGAGACCATCCGGCGTTACGACCTGCCTCTGGAGTACTTCGAGGCGTTCGTCCGGTCGATGCGGATGGACATTCCCGGCACCCCCGAGTTCCGCCCGCGCTACGACGACATGCCGCAGCTGCGGGAGTACATGTACGGTTCGGCGGCGGTCATCGGGCTGCAGCTGCTGCCCGTGTTCGAGGTGGCCGACATCGACGCGGCTGCACCCTACGCCGCGACGCTCGGAGAAGCCTTCCAGCTCACGAACTTCATCCGGGACGTGGGCGAGGACCTCGACCGGGGACGTACCTACCTGCCGGCCGACACGTGGGCCGCCTTCGGGGTCGATGTCGCGCTGCTCGAGCACGGTCGGCGGACCGGCGGGACCCCGGATCCGCGGGTGCGCCGGGCACTGGCCCACTTCGTGGCGCTCACGCGCGCGGAGTACCGGCGCGCCGAGCCCGGTCTGGCGCTGCTGCCGGACCGGATCCGGCCCGGCATCCGCACCGCCTTCGCGTTGTACGGCGGAATCCTCGACGAGGTCGAGCGCAGCGGTTACCGCGTCCTGGACGAGCGCGCCGTGGTCCCCGGCCGGCGCCGTGCGCGGGTTGCGCTGACCCAGCTGGCCCGCCTGCGCTGAACGCCCGGAGTCAGAAGCCGAGTGCCTGCGCCCGGCGCATGACCTCCCGCCTCGCGTGGGTGTGCATCGCCGCGGCCGGAGAGCCGCCCGTGAGCGTGTCGTCGTCCCGGAACATCCAGTTCAGGATCTCGTCGTCCCGGAATCCTCCGTCGTGCAGCACCGCGATGAGACCGGGGATGCCCGTGAGGATCTGACCGTCGTCGTCGAAGAATGCCGCAGGCACCGCCAGCACGCCGTCCCGCTTGATCGCCAGGAGTTGGCGGTCACGCAGCAGCTGGTGGACCCGGGTGATCACCAGACCGAGCTGCTTCGCCACGTCGACCAGTTGGAGCACGGGTACGGAGCGGTCGAGGACGTCTTCGCTGTAAGGGATAGCACTCACGCTGCCAACGTTATCGGGTCCACGGCGGCGGGCCGTCAACGGCCGGTACGGGTGGCCACCGCGGCGAGCCGCGCAGGAGTGACCGCGGCGAGCCGCGCAGGAGTGACCGCGGCGAGCCGCGCAGGTGTCACCGCGGCGAGCCGCGCAGGTGTCACCGCGGCGAGCCGCGCAGGTGTCACCGCGGCGAGCCGCGCAGGTGTCACCGCGGCGAGCCGCGCTCGGGCGACCGGACGGTTGGTGCGCTGGCTACGATCGACAGAGGCGAACCCGGCGGTCTTCCCCGCGTACGCCGCACCTGACGCAGCAAGACGACGGCACGGACACGGGGGTACACCGGGTGAGCTCTGGAGGCGACCGCCTGATCGGCACGGTGCTCGAACGGCGCTACCGCATCGAGGCACCGATCGCCCGCGGCGGCATGTCCATCGTGTACCGAGGCACGGACCTGCGACTCGACCGTCCGGTGGCGGTGAAGGTCATGGATCCGCAGTTCGCGGCCGATCCCCAGTTCCTGGCGCGGTTCGAGTTCGAGGCGCGCTCGGTGGCGCGGTTGACCCATCCGGGTCTGGTTGCGGTGTACGACCAGGGACAGGACGGGGACCACGTCTTCCTGGTGATGGAACTGGTCGAGGGCGGCACGCTGCGTGAACTGCTGCGCGAGCGGGGCCCGATGCCCCCGCACGCGGCGGCGGCCGTCGCGGCGCCGGTGCTGGGGGCGCTCGCCGTGGCGCACCGCGCCGGCCTGGTGCACCGTGACGTCAAGCCGGAGAATGTGCTGATCTCCGATGCCGGGGAGGTGAAGATCGCCGATTTCGGCCTGGTGCGTGCGGTCGCCGCGGCAACGACGACGTCGCGCAGTGTCATCCTGGGGACCGCCGCATATCTGTCGCCGGAACAGGTGACCACGGGTACCGCGGACGCACGCAGCGACGTGTACGCGACCGGGATCCTGCTGTTCGAGATGCTGACCGGACGCACCCCGTTCACCGGCGACACGTCGCTGTCGGTGGCCTACCAGCGGGTCGATCGGGACGTCCCGGACCCCGGCGCCCTCATCGACGGGGTCCCGGAGCAGTTCGACGAGCTGGTCCGGCACGCCACCGAACGAGAGCCCGGTGAGCGGTTCCCGGATGCCGGGGCGATGGCCGCCGCGCTGAGCGAGGTCTGCGATGCCCTGGCGTTGCCCCGCTACCGGGTGCCCGCTCCGCAGCGGTCCGCGCAGCATCGTTCGGCCGCCGCGGAACCGGCGACGGCTACGGTGGTTCCCGCGCCACCGACCGTGGCCGTGCGCGCAGCGGCACCGCCGTCGCGACCGTTGCCCCCTCCGGCGGCTCCGGGTCTCGCCGCCCAGCTCTCCCCCGCCGGTCCGCAGCACACCAAGGTCGTCACCCAGCAACACCCGCGTGCCGAGACCTCGGGGCTCCGGGCCGAGCCGGCCGATTTCGCCGCCGAGCGCCGACGGAACCGGCGGACGACGCTGCTGTGGCTACTGGCGATCCTGGTCCTGGCGCTGGCCGTCGGCTTCGGCGGATGGTGGCTCGGGTCCGGGCGGATGACCACCGTCCCGAGCGTGCTCGGGGCCGATCGGGACACCGCGCTCGCGGCCCTGCAGGCCGCAGACGTGACCCCCGAGGTACGGGGGGAGTACTCCGACGACGCCTCCGTCGACACCGTGCTCGGCACCGACCCGGAGGCCGGCAGCCGGGTCGCCCGGGGCGACGAGGTCGTGCTGCTCGTCTCGCTGGGCCGGCCGACCGTGCCCACGATCGTCGGTGACGGCGACCGCGACGTCATCGAACAGGAACTGCGTAACCGGACCTTTGTCCCGGTGGACGGTGGCTCGGCCTACAGCACCGCCGTCGAGGAGGGCGGGGTCGCCGCGCTCGACCCGGCACCCGGCACAGTCCTTCCGGTGGGGGCGGAAGTCGCGGTGATCGTCAGCAAGGGGTCACCGCCGGTGGATGTGCCCGACGTCGCGGGCCGCACCGTCGACGAGGCCCGGCGGGCCCTGGACACGGTGGGACTCACGGTGCGCGAGTCGCGGGAGGTGTTCGACGCGGACGTCGATGCGGGACGAGTCGTCGGCACCGATCCGGCGATCGGGAACCGGGTCAACGCCGGCGGCAGCGTCACGCTGCTGGTGTCGAATGCCGTGAAGGTGCCCTCACTGCTGGGCCGCACGGTCGCCGCGGCGCGCGACGAACTCGGCCGGCTCGGTCTGGACGTCGAGGTGCGCCAGTTCGCGGGCTCCGACCGCTCGGTGGTGATCGGTCAGAGCCCGGGGGCGGGCGACCGGGTCGAGCCGGGCGGCACGGTGACCCTCACCGCCCTGCCCTGAGACCCTGCCGGAGTCAGCCGCGGAGCATCTCCGCGACCAGGAACGCCAGCTCCAGCGACTGCTGCGTGTTCAGGCGGGGATCGCACGCCGTCTCGTAGCGGCCGTGCAGGTCGATGTCGGAGATGTCCTGCGCGCCGCCGAGGCACTCGGTGACGTCCTCGCCGGTGAGTTCGATGTGGATGCCGCCCGGGTGCGTGCCGAGTGCGTTGTGCACCTCGAAGAAGCCTTGCACCTCGTCGACGATCCGGTCGAAGTGCCGGGTCTTGTACCCCGTGGACGCCTCGTGCGTGTTGCCGTGCATCGGGTCGCACTGCCAGATGACCTGACGTCCGGTCGCCTGCACCTTCGCGATGATCGCAGGTAGCAGATCGCGCACCTTCGCGTGCCCCATCCGGGAGATGAGGGTCAACCGGCCCGGCTTGTTGGTGGGATCGAGCCGCTCGACGTACTCAGCCGCCATCTCGGGCGTGGTGCTCGGACCGATCTTCAGGCCGATCGGGTTCGCGAGTAGCTCGGCGAAGGCGATGTGGGCGCCGTCGAGCTGCCGGGTACGGTCACCGATCCACAGGAAGTGCGCGGACAGGTCGTACAGCCGCGGGTGCCCGTCGGTGTTGTCGAGCCGCAGCATTGCCCGCTCGTAGTCGAGGACCAGCGCCTCGTGGCTGGCGTAGATGGTGGCGGCCTTCAGATTGGGGTCGACGACGCCGCACGCGTCCATGAAACGCAGGCCGCGGTCGATCTCGGAGGCGAGGGCCTCGTACCGCGCACCGGCCGGCGACGAGGCGACGAACTCCCGGTTCCAGTCGTGCACCCGGTGCAGGTCCGCCTCGCCGGCGGCAGTGATGGCCCGGACCAGGTTCATCGCGGCGCTGGCGTTGGCGTAGGCACGGATGAGCCGGGACGGATCGTGTGCGCGCACGGCCGCGTCCGCGACGAGGGAGTTGATCATGTCGCCCCGGTACGACTGCAGCCCGAGCGCATCGATGTCCGACGATCGCGGTTTGGCGTACTGCCCGGCGATCCGTGCGACCTTCACGACCGGCAGCGACGCGCCGTAGGTCAGCACGACGGCCATCTGCAGCAGCGTGCGGATGTTGGCCTTGATGTGCGGCTCGGTGTTGTCGGCGAAGGTCTCGGCGCAGTCGCCGCCCTGGAGCAGGAAGGCTTCGCCGCGCGCGACCGCGGCGAGGTGGTTCTGCAGCTCCTCGACCTCGCGGGCCACGGTGATCGGTGGCACGCTCTCGAGCACGGTGCGCATCGCCGACGCCTGGTCCTCGGGCCAGCTCGGCTGCTGCAGGGCGGGCTTGGCCAGGGCCGCGTCCAGCCGTTCGCGCAGCTCGTCGGGGAGCGGCGGAAGGGTCGGCAAGCGGTCGATCGGCACATCGACAGTCCAGTTCACACCATCAGGATATGGCCCCGGCGCGACGACGGATACGCACCCCCGGGTAGGTCGACGCCACACCCCCCGCGCCGACCTCGGCTCGGGACCTCAGCGGCGTCGTCGGGCAGCCTCGATGGCCTCGAACTTGGCGAGGTTGTGACGCGCGTCGGCGAGGGCGTCGTGATTGTCGTCGGGTACGGCCGGAAGCGGCGGCCTGCCGTGCTGTTCCCAGTGCTGGCGCAACTCGCGGGTGAACTTGGGCAGCGCGTCGGGCAGTTCCGGCATCGTGCCCCAGAGCTGGACGAGCGCGATGTGATCGTAGGCCCCGAGCCAGGCCCACAGTTCGGGCTGGATGCCCGGCCGGGGGATCAGGAAGGACAGCAGGTCGTCGCGGATGCGGGTCCGGGACCTCCAGGCGGGGTGCGCGGGGGGCGGAAGCTTCGGCAGCACATTCCGGCGTACCCACGGCCCCGCCCGCTCGGGATCGAATTCGGTCGACACCGCATAGAACTCGCGCCCGTCCTCGCAGGCGACACCGATCGACACGAGCTCGATGGTGCGACCATCCTCGATGAACTCGCAGTCGTAGAAGTAACGCACGTGCGCACATTATGCCCGGCCACGGCCGGGGCGGTGCCGCCGGCGCCCGGTCACAGTCGGGGCGGTGCCGCCGGCGCCCGGTCACGGCCGGGGCGGTGCCGCCGGCGCCGGCGTCAGCCGGCCTGCGTGTCGGGCAGGCGGTCCGCGTCGGCGGCTGCGGACGCCGCATCCTCCTCGGCGGGCCGGTTCTTGAGGGTGGCGGCGTAGATGTCGACGTACTGCTGGTCCGACAGGCGCATCAGCGCGTACATCACCTCGTCGGTGACGGTGCGCTCGACGAATCGGTTGCCGCTCATGCCTTCGAAGCGGGAGAAGTCGATCGGTTCACCGATCCGGACCGTCACCTTGGCCGGCTTCCACATCTTCGACCCGATGGGGTTCATCTCGTCGGTGCCGATCATCGCCACGGGGATCACTTTGACGCCGGTCTGCAGGGCGAGCCGGGCGATGCCGGTCTTGCCCTTGTACAGGCGCCCGTCCGGCGACCGGGTGCCTTCCGGGTAGATGCCGAGCAGCTTGCCCTGGGAGAGGACGCGGACACCGGCGTTGAGGGCGTCCTGCGCCGCATCCGCCCCGGTGCGGTCGATCGGGACCTGACCGACCGCGGAGAAGAACCAGCGTTGGAACCGGCCCTTGAATCCGGTGCCGGTGAAGTACTCGCTCTTGGCGAGAAAGGTGATGCGCCGCCGCACCACGAGCGGAAGGAAGAAGGAGTCGAGGACGGCTTTGTGGTTACTGGCGAGGATCGCGGGGCCGTCGGTCGGAATGTTCTCCGCACCTTCGATTTTCGGCCGCCCCATGAGCCACAGCAGCGGCCCCAGCAGGACGTACTTGAATAGCCAATACCACATGGCGTCCTTCCCCGTCTCCGAAACGCGCAGGCAGACCGTGCCTGCCGATCGACTCTACGACGGCGAGGTGTTGCCGTGCACACCGTGGCATGCCGGGGTCCCGCCTCACACCGACGGACGTGACGAGCATCTCACTCGCTCGGTCCGTTTCGTCCGGACCGGTGCCGGGCGAGGTCGGCCGCGCCCACCAGGCCGGCGGCGTCGCCGAGGTGTGCGGCACGGACCCGCGCGAGCGGCCGGTGGCCCCGGCCGGTCAGGGCCGCCGCGTAGTGTCCGCGGGCGTCGTCGAGGAACAGGGACGCCGACTCCGACACTCCGCCGGCGACCACCACCAGTTCCGGGTCGAAGAGGTCGGCGACCATGGCCAGGCCGAGTCCGAGCCAGCGGGCGAATTCCCCCATCGCCGCGACGGCGAGCGGGTCGCCGTCCTGCGCGGCTCCGGCGATCCGTCGTCCGGTCAGCGCGCCGGGATCCGCCGCGACGTCGCGGGTGAGCTGGGAGGAGCGGTCCGGACCTGCTGCGAGCAGCTCGATCGCCGTGTCGACCAGCGCGGTGCCACTGCAGTACCGCTCCCAGCAGCCGCGCTTCCCGCACGCGCAGGCGCGCCCGTCGGGAACCACCTGCAGGTGCCCGAGTTCCGGGGCGATGCCGTGCGCACCCCGGAACAGCACACCGTCGAGCAGCAGGGCGGCGCCGATCCCGGTGCCGACGGCGACCAGCACGGTCGTCCGGACACCCGCGGCGGCACCGAACCGGTACTCGGCCCACGCGGCGGCGTTGGCGTCGTGCTCGAGAACCACCGGCAGGCCGATCCGCGCGCTCATCCGCTCCGCTACGGGCACATCCGCCCACGGGAGGTGCGGGGCGTAGCGGACGACGCGACGGTCGGCGGTGAGGAACCCGGCGACGGCGAGACCGACGGCGGTGACCTCGTTGCGGCCCGCCAGGAGGGCGACGGTGCGGTCGAGGGCGCCGTCGAGGGCACGGGCCGAGTGCGGGGTCGGCGCCCGCACGGTGTCGACGACGGTGCCGGTACCGTCGACGACGGCCGCGCGGATGCTGGTGCCGCCCACGTCGATTCCGATCGTGAGTCGATCCGTGCTCACGGCGTGGGTCCGATCAGCGTCGGATCGTGACCGAGATCGGCACGAACGTGCCGTTGCGGCCGGGAGCCGGAGGCGGGTCCTGCGGACCGGGCGCGTCGGGGGCGGGTCCTCGGGCCGGAAGGTACCGGGCGAGCAGGTCCCGCAGCAGCGCGATCAGGGCCGCGATCTGAGTTGCGAGCCGGGTGAGGAGCTCGTGCGGCTCGCCCCGGACGGCGGCGGCCACGGCGCACAGCGGGCACCAGCTGCAACCGCCCGCCGTCGAGGCGGACGTGTCGGTAGCGGGCTCGGTCCCCGCATCGGGCGACACCGAATCGGGCGACACCGAGCCGGGCGCCGGCGACCGGGGGGACGACTCCGGCTCGGCGAATCGCTGCACCGTCTGCTCGAGCCGGTCGAGGACGGCATCGGCCAGCGCCCGCAGTTCGGCGACGAGGACGTCGTGGTCGGCGCTCATCGGGGCCACACCGCGGGATCGGGACGGAACCGCACCAGCAGGTCGGATCCCTCGAACTCGGCGCCGGCGACGGTGCAGCGCCGCAGACCGGACGCGAGCCGCACCCGGCGGCGCAGGCCGTCGGCGCCGATCACCAGGTCGTCGTCGACCCGGCCGAGCGTCAGCGATGCCGCATCCGCCAGCGGCAGATGCATCCGCATCGTGTACACCGCATCCACCCCTGTCCCCGATTCGTGCTGGACCCGCACCGGCTCGAGGCCGGCATCCTCCTGCGTGAACGGTGCTGCTCCGTCCGGATGCAGCGACTCCGCGAGCGCCGCCAGAGAGGCCAACCCTACCGGTTCGGCACACCGCTGCTCGCACTCGACCACGGTGACGTCGCCGAGGGTCGACGCGATCTCGGCCACGATCCGGCGCTGTCCGCCGCGCTGTTCGGCGAGCCAGGCCGCGGCGGGTCCGGTCTCCTCTGCCGGGAGGTCCGGGACGATCCGGTTGAGGATCACGCGTTCCAGCCGTAGCCCGGACAGGGCCGTCCAGGACCGGAGTCGTCGCGTTTCGGCGATGCCGAGCCGGTCGGCGGTGGCGACGAGGTCGACTCGGGTGCGCGTGCGGTCGCCGAGCAGGTCCTGCACGGTCGAGACGTGTTCGACGACGCGGTCGACCAGTGCCACGACCAGGGCGAGGCGCGGGTCGGCCCCGGTCGCCGCGACGATGCGGCTGTGCCGGGGCCAGATCCGCTCGATGTACTCCGAGGCCGTTGCCGGCGCGGCGAGCATGCGGAAGGCGTCCGCGGATGCGGGCAGATCGACGATCACCTCGCCCCAGCGTCCCGACTCGGCCAGGCGGGCCACCTCCCCGAGGGCGAGGATCTCCTGCGCGCCGGGCAGGCCGGTGAGTTCCTCGGCCGCGGGGATCCCGAACCGGTCACCGTGCCCGTGGGCACCGCCCGCGGCGGCGAGCGCGGTCAGGAGCGCAAACCGCTGCTCGAGCAGCGCGAGCGAATCGATTTCCAGCGCGTCGAGACCCTCGGCGACCGGCACGATGCGGGCGTCCACGGACCCGGTCGACGCCGGATCGACGGCCAGCACGTCGGTCAGCGAGTGCGCCTGATCGAGCGAGACGACGAGGGTGGGAACTCCGGAGCGGGCTGCCGCGAGGGCGGTCGCCGCGGCGAGGGTCGTCTTTCCGGCGCCCCCCTTGCCGACGAACAGCCGCACGGCGGCGGGGCCGGGCCGCCCGGCGAGCCCGCTCAGCCTTCCACCCGCTTCTTGAGTTCCTTCAGCGCGGTGTCGGTGATCACCTTCTCGGCTTTCCGTTTGAACAGTCCGATCATCGGGATGGTCAGGTCCACCGTCAGCTCGTAGTACACGGTGGTGCCGCCCTCCGGCGCTTCGGTGAGGATGTAGGAACCGAACTGGGCCTTCTGGATCTCCCCGGCGACGAGCTCCCAGCTGACCGACCGGCCGTCGGAAGCCCACTCGTAGACCAGCTCGTACGTGTCGCGCACCACGCCTGCGTCGAGCACGAACCGGACCCGTTCGGCGCGGCCTCCGGACTCGACGGCGAGCACTTCCACGGATTTCGCTGCCGAGACCCAGGCCGGGTACGCGTCGAAATCGGCGATCACGGCCATCACCCGATCCGACGGAGCATCGATGGTGATCGACCGCTTGGTCTTCTCGGCCATGCGACGAACGCTTCCTTTCCGTCTGTCCCCTCGTCCTACCGGATCGGCACACGCGGGAACCGCTGTCTATCACACCGTAGTAGTTCCGGTGCGGGCTCGTCGCCTGCAGGTACGGCCCCGTCGGTCAGGGGCGGGGGTCCTGTGGAGGTTCGCCGGCGGCGCGCCCGGCGTCGAGCCGCCGCTTGACGTCGAACGTCATGACCTTGCCGGCGACGCGGCGCCGGTGATTCATGGCGGCGAGATCCCACCCCCCCGCCTTCTCCGGCGGCATCCCGGCCGGTTCGCAGTGCAGGAAGTAGTGCACGATCGCGCCGTCGAGCATCGGCTCGAGCCAGACCTCCATCGTGCCGGTCAGCGCCCCGCCGACCGACCATCGGATGCCCTTCTCGGCTCGGTCCTCTCGGACCGTGAGGTCCAGGTCGGGCCACCACGAACGCCAGCGGTGGGGCTGGGCGATCTCGGCCGCGATCCGCCTCGGCGCCGCGGCGATGAAGGCCTGATCGGCCACCTGAATGCTGCTCACGGGGACAGCTTCACACATGGCCGGTCCCGGCTCGTCCAGGGGGTTGCATGGGGTCGGGGCCGGACGGTCGGCACGTCAGGCCAGCAGACGCCGCAGCTTCTCGCCGAGCACGTCCCACCGCCATTCGGCGCCCACCCAGGCGCGGCCCGCCGCGCCCATCGCCGCCGCGCGGTCGCGGTCGGCGAGCAGGTCGGCGACGGCGGCCGCCACCGCCGCGACCGACGTGCCGTCGACGACGACACCGGTCTCTCCTTCCCGCACGGTTTCCGGCGCGCCGCCGGAGCGGCCCGCCACCACGGGCACCCCGGTGGCGGAGGCCTCGAGATAGACGATTCCGAGACCCTCGACGTCGAGGCCGGCGCCGCGCGTACGGCACGGCATCGCGAACACGTCCGCGAGGGTGTGGTGGGCGGCGAGCTCGGCGGCCGGCACTCCTCCGGTGATCACGACGTGGTCCTCGACTCCGACCGTGCGGGCCAGCTTGCGGAGGCGGTCGTGGTACGGGCCACCGCCGACGATCACGAGCACCGCCCCGTCGACACGGCGCCGGATCTCGGGCAGTGCACGGATGAGCATGTCCTGGCCCTTGCGCGGCACGAGCCGGGACAGGCACAGCACGGTGGGGCGGTCCCCGAGCCTGTACCGGGCGCGCAGGTCCGCGCGCGCCGCTGGATCCGGCCGGAACACCTCGGTGTCCACGCCGGACGGCAGGTGCTCGAGACCTGCGCCGGGCCCGAACGCCGAGGCGAATCGACCGCGGGTGTACCGGCTGACGTAGGTGACGGCGTCGGTGGTGTTGCCGATGCGGCGCAGCGCCCGCCGTCCGGCGGGCACCATCGACCAGCCGACCTCGTGCCCGTGGGTGCTGGCCACGATCCGGCGGGCGCCGGCGCGACGCAACCCGGGAGCGAGCAGGGCCAGCGGCGCCGCAGCGCCGAACCACACGGTCTCGCAGCCGCGATCGGTCATCAGCCGGGCCGCCCGCCGGGCCACGGCGGGGGTCGGCAACATCAGGGTCGTGGGGTGGCGGACGACCTCGAAGGGTTGCCGGGCGTCGAACGTCACGTGACTGTCCCCTCGCCATCGCGGGGCGTAGACGACCAGGTCGTCGGGCGGCACCTGGGCCGCGAACGCCTGCAGGTAGGACTGGATCCCCCCGGGCCGGGGCGGAAAGTCGTTGGTGACCAGCAGCGTTCGGGGCATGCGCTCACCGTAGGCGGTGCCGCGGTGGGTCCGGACGGCGGGTCAGCCGACGGGAGCCGGCACCTGCCTCTCGAGCCGGCTCCCCCATCGGTCGACGAGCTGATCCGCGTCCACACCGAGCACGTCGCCGAGGGCGGCGTCGAGCTCCCGGGTGTCGGCAGGCCCGGCGGACAGCCGCCGGTACAGGGCGGTGAGCCGCTCGCTGCCGAACTCCTCGGCGACGAACGCCGCGATCGACCACGCGCTCTCGTACGCCAGACGCGCGCCGTCGCCGGCGAACTCGGCGTCCGCGGGCAGCGTGCTCGGCGCCCCGCGCTCGGCGACGACCGCGGCGAGGGTGGGCGCGATCGCGGCGAGGTCGCCGCCGGCACCGCGGTAGCCCACGTAGTCGGCATAGCCCTCGAGGATCCACAGCGGCGACCCGTCCACGGTGTCGGTGCGCGCCGCGACGTGGGTGAGTTCGTGGCGCAGGATCGCCCGCAGCCCCGCCTCGTCCAGCCGCTGCTCGGCGGCGGGACTGAAGACGATGCGTTGACCGGTGGCCCGGCCCCGCTCGTGGTCGACGACGTCGGAGACCGCGACGGCAGCGATGTCCGCGCCGTTGTAGCGGCTGCCGACCTGCGCGGTGAACTCGTCGTGCGAGGCGGTGACGAGCACGAGGGCGCGGCGGGGCCATCCGGTTCCCCACACGGCGTCCACGGCCTCGACGGCGGAGGCGAGTTCGGCGGCGATGTCGGCGACGAGGGACGAGTGCTCGGGGTGGCCCACGACGAGGGACCGGTTCCCGGCCCCGGTCTCCACTGCCCGGACCTCGAGTGGGCCGAAGTCCCACGGCCCCCGCCAGGTAGTGGTGTCCGTACCCGGCAGCGGGCGGTCGTCGACGAGGTGCCACCGCTCTCCCCGGCGGGCGAGGACCACCGTCACGGGCTTGCGCGTGGGTTCGTCGTCGATCCCTTCGACGGCGTAGCGCAGCAGGACGGTGAGGGCACGGGCCTCGTCGGCGCCGAGCCGGGCCACCAGGTCGCCGGTGACGTCGGTCCCGAGGTCCGGTCCGAGCTCGTAGGCGAAGTCCGCCAGCGGCAACGCGGCCAGGGCTTCGGCGCGGCGCACCTCCGCCTCGAGCAGACCCGGGCGGGCGCGGGGATCCACGACGGTGGCGAGCACCGCCCGGTCGGCGGTGCGCACGGCCCGGGACCATGCATCGAGCAGTCCCTGCACAGCGCGGTGCGACGCCGGTTCGGCCGGGCCGTCGTCGGGCGTGAACGCGAGCGAGAGACCGACGGCCACGACCGCGACGACCAGTCCGGCGACACCGAGCCGTTCCCACCGGCGACTGCCAGGGGGACGGGGCGACGAGTAGGGCGCGGGCACGGCGGCCAGTGTAGGTCGCGCCCACGACCGCGCCGCGGGGGTGGGCGCGACGGACGTCAGTACCGGCGGGCGTTGTGGAACGGCATCCTGTCCATCGGGGCAACCTTGACCGGCACGCCGTAGGTGGAGGCGTGCAGGACGTTGCCGTTGCCCGCGTACAGCCCCACATGCGAGGCGTCGTCGTAGAACGTCACGACGTCGCCGGGTTGGAGCTGATCCCGCGGGACGGGGGTGCCCCCCTGCGCCTGGGCCTGGCTCGACCGCGGCAGGTTCTTGCCGATCTGCTTGTAGGCCCACACCACCAGGCCGGAGCAGTCGAACTCGGACGGGCCGGTGGCACCCCAGCTGTACGGGCTGCCGATCCGGGTCATGCCGGCCTGCAGGGCGCCGCTGCCGCTGCCGGGGGCCAGACTCGACAGGATCTTCTCGGCATCGAATCCCGGGGGGAAGGGGGCGCCGGCCAGGGTGGCCTTCTCCTCGGCGCTCAGGTCGGCAAAGGCCGCGAGCACCTCGTCGATCCGGGCCTCGAGTTCGCTCTGCTGCCGTTGCAGCTCGTCCCGCACGACCTGGGCCTGCTCGGCGGCGGCGCGGGCCTCGTCGGCCGAACGCTCGGATGCGAGCGCAGCCTCCGCGGCCGCGGCCGACGCGGTGCGGAATCCCGCGACCTGGTCGGCGGTCTGGTGGGCGATGACGTCGAGCGCCGACATCTGGTCGAGCAGCTGCTGGGGCGAATCGCTGACCATCAGGGCGAACAGCCGGTTGGTGCGGGCGCCGCGATAGTTGGCGACGGCGAGCTTGTCCACGGTGGGCCGGAAGACGGCCAGTTCCGCTTCCGCGGCGGCCAGCGCCTCGCGATCGCGCGCCAGAGCTGCCTCGGCGGCCCGCTGGGCCTCGACCTTCGCGTCGAGGTCGATTCCGGCGTTGTGCAGCGCCTCGGTGGTCTGCTCGGACTTGCGCGACAACTCGGCCAGCCGTTCCAGTGCGGCGGTGGGGCTCTCCCCCACCGGATCGGCACCGGCCGGGACGGCCACCGAGAACACCGCGAGGAGCACCCCGATCATCAGCGCCCGAAGCGACCGTTTCGTCCTGTCCACCACCACGGGACCAGGTCCTTTCGTTCGACGTTGCGCACCCGTTACCCGAAAAATCTCGATCAGGTTACGGAAGCGCTCCGGTTCGTGTCTACCCGCCGGTAGCTCACCCTGCGCCGGTAGTGCCCGTCCGGAGCGTCAGCGGGGGCGGACCGGCGTCGACCGGTCCGCCCCGCTGCAGTGCGTGACAGTCGTGGAGTCGTCGCTCAGTAGCGGCGGGCCCCGTCGACCGGCATCGAGTTCATCGGCGCGATCTTCACGGGCTGACCCGAGGTCGACGCGTGGATGACGTTGCCGTTGCCGATGTAGATGCCGGAGTGGCTACCGCCGTAGAACGACACGACGTCGCCGGGCTGCAGCGCGGAGACGTCCACGGCCCTGCCGGCGGCGGCCTGGTCGTAGCTCGTGCGCGGCAGGTTCAGACCGGCCTGCTTGTAGGCCCACTGCACCAGGCCGGAGCAGTCGAAGGCATTCGGACCGGCGGCGCCGTAGACGTAGGGGGCGCCGAGCTTGCTGTGGGCTGCGTCCACGGCGCGCTGGGCGACCGAGGTGACCGGCGCACTGAAGGGCGCGGCCGGAGCCGGTGCGGCACCCTGCGGGGCCGGCGGGACGAGGTTGGCGACCTCCGGCGGGAGGGTCACGCCGGCCGGCAGGTCGAACGAGCCGACGCCGGGGATGGTGACCGGCTCGGCGAGTGCGGGTCCGGCAGAGACGGTGACCGCACCGAGAGCGAGGGCACCGGCAACGACAGCGCGCCGGACGGTGCGCTTGGAAATCTGAGACGCCACGAGGGGTTTGCTCCATTTCTTCCGTTCGTCCGCCGACCGAGTTAGCTGACGGGTTCGGGCTGGGAAGATCAGCCCTACCCCCCGTTCCGCGGGTGCGGTCGGAGGGATTCACCCCAGAGGACAACGTGGGTCCCCGGCTCGGGCACCCGTTGCGGATGCGCCGATTAGGCGGTGACCGAGCGGCGTCTCCCCTCTGGTGGTTCGACATCCTCACCGCTTGGTCTCGAAAAGATTACGAAATCGCATCGGAGGATGTCGACCGCCCGCGCCGTACGCGCCGCGGATTGACGGATATGCCCGATTCGGGCCGGACGGCTCCGGCCGTTCGATCACGGAAACGTAACGGTCGGTTCGAAGGACGACGGCACGGCGGCCACCTCCGGCACGTCCCGCGCCGACCACCGGCCCGCTGCCACGTCGTCGCAGGTCTCGCGGGCGATCGCGGCGGCGAGGACGCCCGCGACACCGCCCACCGCGGCGACACGTCCCACCGCACCACCCGCGTTGTTACCCCGTCGGCACGCCGCCCACACCCGCCCGGGCGATCGACGATGTGATCCTCGTCTCGTCGAGCCGACTCCGGGCGTCCGACCCCCCTCTTCCCCCACCCGGCGGTGTCGGATCCCTCTGCCGGCGTGCCGGATCCCCCTCCCCGCGGTGTCGGACCCGACTCCTACCCTGACGACGTGACCGTGCCCCGCCGACCCGATCCCGCCGTCGGGGTGCAGCTCGGGTTCGACGAACTGGACACGCCGTTGCGGGAGACGTTGTTCGTCGTCGTCGACCTCGAGACCACCGGCGGCAGTTCCACGGACGACGCCATCACGGAAATCGGCGCGGTCAAGATCCGTGGCGGCGAGGTTCTCGGCGAGTTCGCCACGCTCGTCGACCCGGGCCGTTCGATCCCGCCGAACATCGTCCAGCTCACCGGCATCACGACCGCCATGGTGCGTTCCGCGCCCCGGATCGAGCAGGTTCTGCCCTCGTTCCTCGAGTTCGCCGCCGGGGCCGTGCTCGTCGCGCACAACGCGGGCTTCGACGTCGGGTTCCTGCGGGCCGCAGCGTCCCGCGCCGAGGTCGCGTGGCCCCGGTTCACGGTGCTGTGCACGGTCAAGCTCGCCCGCCGCGTGCTCGGCCGGGACGAGGCCCCGTCCGTGCGACTGTCGGCGCTGGCCGAATTGTTCCGTGTGTCCACCACGCCCACGCACCGTGCTCTCGACGATGCCCGCGCCACCGTCGACGTCCTGCACGCGCTCATCGAGCGCGTCGGGAACCAGGGCGTCCACAGCCTCACCGAACTGCGGGACTATCTGCCGGCGGTCACCGCGGAGCAACGCGCCAAGCGGTCCCTCGCGGCACACCTGCCGCGACGGCCCGGTGTGTACCTGTTCCGCGGGCCCTCCGACGAGGTGCTGTACATCGGTACGGCCGTCGACCTGCGCCGCCGCGTGCGCAACTACTTCACCGGTTCCGAGACCCGGCCCCGGCTGAGGGAGATGGTGGCGCTCGCCACCCGGATCGACCACGTGGAATGCGCCCATGCCCTCGAGGCGGGGGTGCGGGAGTTGAGGCTGCTCGCCGCGCACGCCCCGCCCTACAACCGCCGCTCCAAGTTCCCCGCCCGGGGCTGGTGGATCACCCTCACCGACGAGGCGTTCCCCCGGCTGTCCGTCGTGCGGACACCCGCCGCGGCTCCCCCGCATCCGGTCGGCGGCCCCACCGTCGACGCCGTCGGCCCGTTCTCGTCGCGGGCCGACGCCGCCGCCGTCGCCACCACCGTCGCCGAGTTCTGCCGCCTTCGGACCTGCACCCGCCGGATCCCCCGCACGAAGCGCCACGGCGAGCACTGCCCGCCGGACGCCGTCGGAGCCTGCGCTGCCGCAGTAGCCGGACTGCAGACACCCGCCGAGTACGCGCAGCAGGTGGATCTCGCCCGCGCCCTGCTTCGCGGCGACGACGACGAGCCGCTGCATCGGATGCGCCGGCGTGTCGAACACCTCGGCGCTGCCGAACTGTTCGAGAGCGCGGCCCGGTTGCGGGACCGGACGGCCGACGCCGTGCTCGCACTGCGCCGGACGCAGCGCCTGGCCGCGCTCGCGGCGGTGGACGAGCTGGTCGCCGCCCGCCGGCGCGTCGAGGGCGGCTGGGAGTTCGCGGTGATCCGGGCGGGCCGGCTCGCGGGGGCGGGAGTCGCTCCGCGCGGCGTCCCGCCGATGCCCGTGGTCGACGCGATCGTCGCGGCAGCCGAGACGGTGCGGCCGACGACGGCGCCGTTGCGCGGCGCGCTCGTCGAGGAACTCGGCCTGCTGGTCCGCTGGCTCCACGACGACGGGGTCCGCATCGTCCGAACCTCCCAGGGCTGGTCCGAGCCGCTTCGCGGCGCCGGCGCCTGGGCGCAGTGGGGTGAACTCGCCCGGACGGCACGTGCCGGGGCCGAGCCGGTCCCGGTCGCGCACCCCCTACGCTGAGTGCTCGCCCGCACGTCCGTTCCCGGCAGCCGAGGAGAGCTCATGATCCACGCCATCGTCCTGATCCACGCCGACGCCCACCGGATTCCGGAGACCGCTCAGGCGGTCGCGGATCTGGCCGGTGTCGACAAGGTGTACTCCTGCGCCGGCGACATCGACCTGATCGCGCTGCTGCGGGTGCGGGACCACGAAGAGATCGCCGAGGTCGTCACCCGCGGGATCAACAAACTCGAGGGCGTGGCCAAGACGGCGACGCACATCGCCTTCCAGTCGTACTCGAGCGCCGATGTCGAGGCCGGGTTCTCGATCGGCGAATAGGACGGATGCCCGGTCCGCCCCGCGGTCACCTCGACCCGGCGGCGAGCCGGGTGGTCACCTCGACCCGGCGGCGAGCCGGGTGGTCACCTCGACCCGGCGGCGAGCCGGGTGGTCACCTCGGCCCAGCGAGCGAGGACAGCCGCCGCAGCGCCCGAGTCCAGCGCCTCGGCTGCGGTCTGCATCCCCGCCGCCAGGGCACTGGCGAGCGACCCCTCGAACCCCCGGAAGGCGGCGATCGCCCCGGCGGCGTTGAGCAGGACCGCATCGCGCACCGGGCCGTGCTCCCCGGCGAGGACCGCCCGCGCAATCACGGCGTTGTCGGTGGCGTCGCCGCCGCGCAGCGCCTCGAGCGGCACCCGGGCGACGCCCAGGTCGGTGGGATCGAGGCTCACGGTGCTCACGTGGCCGTCCCGGACGACGTACACCGTCGACGTCGTGGACGTGGTCAGTTCGTCGAGACCGTCGTCGCCGCGCACGACGAGGGCCGAGTTGCCCCGCTCGGCGAGGACCCCGGCGACCGTGCCGATCAACTCCGGGAAGGCGCATCCGATCAGGCCGGCGCGGGGCCGGGCCGGGTTGGTCAACGGCCCGAGCACGTTGAACACCGTGGGAATGCCGATCTGCTTGCGCGGTGCGGCTGCGAACCGGAGCGCCGGGTGGTAGACGGGTGCGAAACAGAAGCCGATACCGGCCTCGGCGACCGACTCCGCGACGGCCTCGGGACCGAGGTCGATGTGCACGCCCAGCGCTTCGAGCACGTCCGCGCCGCCGCTCTTCGACGACGCCGCCCGGTTGCCGTGCTTGACGACCCGGATCCCGCACGCCGCCACCACCAGCGACGCCATGGTGGAGATGTTGACCGTGTTCGCCCGGTCCCCTCCGGTGCCCACGATGTCGACGACGTCGTCGTCCACCGGCACCAGGCGCGCATGAGCGAGCATCGAGTCGGCGAGGCCGAGCAGTTCCTCGGGGGTCTCGCCCTTCATCTTCAGCGCGACGCCGAACGCGGCGATCTGCGCGGCCGTGGCGTTGTCGGACATGATCTCGTCCATCGCCCACTGGGCCTCCGCCCGGGCGAGGTCGCGTCCGGCGGTGAGCGCACCGAGGACCGCCGGCCAGCTCCGGGCCACCGCATCCGCCTGTCGTCCAGCGTTCATCGCACCTGCCCTCGCCGCATCTCGCTCCTTTGTCCGACGCCGTCGTCGGCGGCGCACGGAGGAGCTTAGTCAGCGCCCGTCGCCGGCTGCAGGGCGTCCCACCCCAGCGCGGTGCCGCCCAGGCGCTGGGCGAGGGAGGCCATCCGCGACCGTTCCTGCGAACAGTGCAGCGCATCGAGCACCTGCACCCGCTGCAGCAGGACGGCCTCGAGGCCGGTCCCGGCGGGACGCGCGGGCTGTGCGGGGGCGTACCCGTCCCGTCCACAGAGGGCGATCGCCTGATCCACCGAATCGGCCGGCAGTTCGAGGTGATGGCGCAGCACGGCTTCCGCTTCCGGGGACCAGGCCGGTTCCGACGCCGAGCCCCGCTCGAGGGCGGTCGAACAGGCCTCGACGTCGTCGAAGGACGAGACCACCACCACCAGGTCCGGCCGCGACGGATCGAGCGGCTCCGGACGCCTGCGTGAGAACACCCGGCGGACCCGGCTCCACACCCCTGCACCACTGCTCATCGCACCACGATCCCATGCTCGGCGACGGGGCGCGACGACCCCCCGGATCGGGGACTCACAGGCCGGTCACCAGCAAAGACGCGCCGATTTCAGCCCCGAGTGCCCAAGAGTTACTACGACCAGTCATACTTGCGAACGTGACGAGCGCAGTAGGGACTTCAGGAACTGCAATCACCCAGCGCGTGCACTCGCTGAACCGGCCCAATCTGGTCAGCGTCGGCACCATCGTGTGGTTGTCCAGTGAGCTCATGTTTTTCGCAGGGCTCTTCGCCATGTACTTCGTGGCCCGGGCACAGGCCGACGGCAACTGGCCGCCGGAGCCTGTCCATCTCAATCTGGCGCTGGCGGTGCCGGTCACCCTCGTGCTGATCGCCTCCTCCTTCACCTGCCAGATGGGCGTGTTCGCCGCCGAACGCGGCGACGTGTTCGGCCTCCGGCGGTGGTACCTCATCACCCTCGCCATGGGCACGTTCTTCGTGCTCGGCCAGGGCTTCGAGTACACCCAGCTGGTCGCGGAAGGCGTGACGATCTCGAGCATGGTCTGGGGGTCGGTCTTCTACATCACGACCGGATTCCACGGCCTCCACGTCATCGGCGGCCTCGTCGCCTTCGTGTTCCTCCTCGTACGCACGAGGGTCAGCAAGTTCACGCCGGCGCAGGCCACCGCAGCGATCGTCGTCTCCTATTACTGGCACTTCGTCGACATCGTGTGGATTGCGCTGTTTGCCACGATTTATTTCATCCGTTAGCCAGCTGAACGCCCAGGCAGCCCCCTGACGTCCAGTCCGTCCCGACATACCAAAGGGATACAGATGAGTTCATCCCCACCTCTCGCTTCCGAGGGTGACATGCCCGGTCAGTCCGCGGCCGCGTCCGCCAAGTCCCGCCGTCAGCGCAAGCTGCGCCGCCGCGTCACCGGTGCGCTGGTGCTCGCCCTCGGCCTGCTCAGCGCGGGCTTCCTCGCCTCCGCGCTGACCCCCGCGCCGCAGGTGGCGACGGCGAACGAGGATCAGTCGGCACTGATCCGCGAAGGCAAGCAGCTCTACGAGACCTCCTGCGTCACGTGCCACGGCGCCAACCTGCAGGGTGTGCAGGACCGCGGCCCGAGCCTGATCGGTGTCGGCGAGGCAGCCGTGTACTTCCAGGTCTCCACCGGCCGCATGCCGATGATGCGCAACGAGGCCCAGGCCCTGCGCAAGACGCCGAAGTTCGACGCGGCCCAGACGGACGCCCTCGGCGCCTACATCCAGGCCAACGGTGGCGGCCCCACGCTCATCCGCGACGAGAACGGTGAGATCGCGCAGTCCTCGCTGCGCGGCGACGACGTCGCGCGCGGCAGCGAACTGTTCCGCCAGAACTGCGCCTCGTGCCACAACTTCACCGGCCGGGGTGGCGCACTGTCGTCCGGCAAGTTCGCGCCCGTCCTCGACCCGGCGAACGAGCAGCAGATCTACACCGCGATGCTGACCGGTCCGCAGAACATGCCCAAGTTCTCCGATCGTCAGCTCACGCTGGAGGAGAAGCAGGACATCATCGCCTACGTCAAGGCGTCCAGCGAGACGCAGAGCCCCGGCGGATACGGCCTGGGCGGCTTCGGCCCCGCCTCCGAGGGCCCGACGATGTGGGTGGTCGGGATCGTCGCCGTCGTGGGTGCGGCACTGTGGATCGGAGCAAGGTCATGAGTGGCGGCGAAACGCCGAACAAGCACACGATCGAGAATCTCGATCAGATGAGCCGCGACGATCTCGTCGCGCTCGGCACCAACCTCGACGGCGTGGACGTGGCGTTCCGCAAGGATCGCTGGCCCGTCGGCGGCACCCGCGCCGAGAAGCGCGCGGAACGCAACGTCGCCTTCTGGTTCGGGCTGGCGGGCGTGTCGGCCCTCGCGTTCATCGCGGTGTTCATCTTCTGGCCGTGGGAGTACCAGGGCCCCGGGGAGGACAACTACGCGCTGTACAACCTGTACACGCCGCTGCTGGGCCTGACCCTGGGTCTGGCCATCCTCGGCGTCGGCGTCGGTGCGGTGCAGTTCACCAAGAAGTTCATTCCGGAGGAGGTGTCGATCCAGGATCGGCACGACGGTGTCTCCTCGGAGGTCGACCGGCGCACGATCGTCGCCGAGCTCTCCGACTCGCTGGACACCTCCACGCTGCCGCGTCGCAAGCTGATCAAGCGCACGGCGCTGTTCGGTGGCGGTGCCCTCGGCCTCGGCCTGATCATGCCGCTCGGCGGCCTGATCAAGAACCCCTGGGCCGAAGGCGACGACTCCCCGCTGTGGGTCTCGGGCTGGACCCCCCGGTACCCGGGCGAGACGATCTACCTGCGCCGCGACACCGGGCGCGTGAACGACATCGTCCTGGTCCGCCCGGAGGACCTCGACGCCGGCGGCATGGAGACCGTGTTCCCGTTCCGCGAGTCCGACCGCGGTGACGAGCAGGCCCTCCTCGAGGGCCTGCGCGGCATCCGCAACGCCGTCATGCTGATCCGCCTGCGCACCGAGGACACCGCGAAGGTGATCAAGCGCAAGGGCCAGGAGAGCTTCAACTACGGCGACTACTTCGCCTACTCGAAGATCTGCACCCACCTGGGCTGCCCGACCTCGCTGTACGAACAGCAGACCAACCGCATCCTGTGCCCCTGCCACCAGTCGCAGTTCAATGCTCTGGAGTACGGCAAGCCCCTGTTCGGTCCTGCTGCTCGCGCACTGCCGCAGTTGCCTATTACAGTGAACGAAGAGGGCTTCCTCGTCGCCGGCGGCGACTTCATCGAGGCTCTCGGTCCGGCATTTTGGGAGCGTCGCCCGTGAGTACTGCAACACCGTCCCGCGCCGCCCACGCGGCGGAGAACATCGACTCGCGCTATCACCCGGCGGCCGGGTTGCGGCGTCAGATCAACAAGGTGTTCCCCACCCACTGGTCCTTCCTCCTGGGTGAGATCGCGCTGTACAGCTTCGTGATCCTGCTGATCTCGGGCGTGTACCTGACGCTGTTCTTCGATCCGTCCCTCGCGCACGTCGTCTACGACGGCGCCTACACCCCGCTGCGCGGCGTCACGATGTCGCGCGCGTACGAGACGACCCTGGACATCTCGTTCGAGGTGCGCGGCGGTCTGTTCGTCCGGCAGATCCACCACTGGGCTGCGCTGATGTTCGCCGCGTCGATCATCGTGCACCTGCTGCGCGTGTTCTTCACCGGTGCGTTCCGCCGTCCGCGCGAAGCGAACTGGGTGATCGGCTCGCTGCTGCTGATCCTCGCGATGTTCGAGGGCTTCTTCGGCTACTCGCTGCCCGACGACCTGCTCTCCGGCACCGGTCTTCGCGCCGCCCTGTCCGGCATCACCATCAGCATCCCGGTGATCGGCACGTGGATGCACTGGCTGATCTTCGGCGGCGACTTCCCGGGCATGCTCATCATCCCGCGCCTGTACGTCGCGCACGTCCTGCTGCTTCCGGGCATCATTCTCGCCCTGATCGCAGCCCACCTCGCGCTCGTCTGGTACCAGAAGCACACGCAGTTCCCCGGCCCCGGCCGTACCGAGCAGAACGTCGTGGGCGTCCGGATCCTGCCGGTGTTCGCCGTCAAGTCCGGCGCGTTCTTCGCCATCACCTTCGCGGTGCTGGCCCTGATGAGCGGTCTGCTCCAGATCAACCCGGTCTGGAACATCGGCCCGTACAACCCGTCGCAGGTGTCCGCCGGCTCGCAGCCCGACATCTACATGATGTGGACGGACGGCCTGGCCCGGATCTGGCCGGCCTGGGAGATCTACCTGTTCGGCCGGTACACGATCCCCGCGGTGTTCTGGATCGCGGTGATCATGGGCCTGGTCTTCGCGGTGCTGATCGCCTACCCGTGGATCGAGAAGAAGTTCACCAAGGACGACGCGCACCACAACCTGCTGCAGCGTCCGCGGGACGTCCCGGTCCGGACCGCGATCGGCGCGATGGCCCTGACCTTCTACGCCATCGCGACCATCATGTGCATCAACGACATCATCGCCTACAAGTTCGACATCTCGTTGAACGCGATGACGTGGATCGGCCGCATCGGCATCCTGCTCGGCCCGCCGCTCGCCTACTACCTGACCTACCGGTTCTGCCTGGGCCTGCAGCGCAGCGACCGTCAGGTGCTCGAGCACGGCATCGAGACGGGCATCGTCCGTCGCCTGCCGCACGGCGAGTACATCGAGATCCACCAGCCGCTCGGCCCGGTGGACGAGCACGGCCATCCGATCCCGCTCGAGTACCAGGGCGCTCCGGTGCCCAAGCGCATGAACAAGCTCGGCACCGCCGGCAAGCCCGGCGCGGGCAGCTGGTGGAGCGCGGACCCGGCCGAGGAGGCGACCGCCCTCGAGGCCGCGCACCACGAGGCCGAGGTCGAGCAGCGTGCCATCCTGAGCGAGTACCAGGAACGCGTCCACGGCACGCCGACGGACGGTGACGGCCGGACGCACTGACGCCCGTCCGAAGCCGGAGGCCCCGAACCGCACGCGGTTCGGGGCCTCTGCCGTTCGCGGGCATCCCGCACCCCTCCGAGCCGCGTGCGCGCATCCGACCGCTCCCCCACCTCGGCAGACGCCCGGGGCGACCGCCCGCTACCGTCCGGGTGTGTCGGCACTCCGGTGCCCACGCGGCGTCGCGCCGACACCGGTCCGAGGAGGAGCGTGGGGGCCCTCGGCTGCGTCCCGGCGGACGCTCCGGGCCCGGTCCCGGCCGGTACGGCGGTACCACTCCACGGCCAGCACGACGGCGAGCGCCACCTCGACGAGGTCACCGCCGTAGTACATCACCAACGCACCGGCCTGCAGATCCGACGTGGCGACCTCGTGACCGGGCGGTGGGGACGCGTAGAGGCTCTCGGCCAGGATCGCGTGTGCCGTCCCGGCGAGGAACAGGACCGCTGCCCGCGATCCGAGACCGTAGCGGTGCCGGACGGGGTCCACCTGGCAGATCGCGTAGGCGAACAGCACCCCGGCCGCGAACACGTGCAGATGGACGACCGCCCCGAGCAGCGGACTATGGTGCATGACCGCGAACAGGCCGGTGCGATACAGCAGCCACAGCCCACCCAGATCGAGAACGGCCGCGACCGGCGGAGCTGTGAGCACCGCGACGGGCCCCGAGTGCGCTACCGACACCAGCGCCCGTCGCGCGGGACCCGGCTGCACCGCTCGCAAGGCGAGCGTGACGGGGCGTGCGAGCACGAGCAGCACCGGGCCCACCATCCCCACCCCCAAGTGGACACCCATGTGGCCGGTGAAAGCCGGCACCGGCAGGGGCACGGTCGCCGCAGCGACGATCGCACACCCGGCGACGAAGGACGCATCCCGTGCCCGCGACCAGACGTCGCCGCGCCGCCGAAGACGGCTCGACGCGGCAAGGTAGGTACCGGCGATTGCCGCGGCGACGACGACCACGAGCAGGTGCAGCAGCCCCGGACTGCCCGGGGCGAGCATCGAGTGGTCGTGCATGCCGTCGCCGCCTATCGGCGGTCCGCACGGACTGCCCGCACCCGCAGGACCGCGCCCCCGACGAGGAGCACCAGGGCGAAACCGTTCCAGGCGAGGTCGTACGGCAGCAGCTCGACAACCGGGCCGTGCACTACGGGCAGGGTGCCGTGCTGAGAATAGTGCGGTCGGTGATGTCGGAGGTGGGGTTACGAGGGCCGTGGGCGTCCGCGAAGTTCACGGTTCTGCGGCTGACCAACGATCAGATCCTGGAGAATGCCACCGGGGTCGGTGCCCCGCCACAGACGTGGCCACGCTCGGAACTGGTGGTCGACGTCCTGCACAAGGCGGTGTACGCCTTCGTCACCGGGGTGGTCGCGGACGCTCTGGCAGCTCGCCGGGGCCGCGGACCGGGACAGCTGCACGCCGCGACTCTGCCGGGCCGGCATGCCGGTGTCGGTCCCGTGCCCCGCGACCTCGCCTCGGGCCGGTCGCCACGGTGACCCCCGACCGTCGTCCGCAGCACGGTGCTCCCGGAGACGCAGAAGACCGCGGGGCGGCCTCACGATGAGGCCGCCCCGCGGGCGTCGTGCTTCTGCGTGCGCTCAGTGCTTCTCGGGTCCGACGTGGTACTCGAACACCAGGCCGGCCGCCGCAGCCAGGATCAGCACCACGGCGAGGACGATCAGCCACGGCTGGAAGAAGGCCAGCGCGATGGCGGCGAAGGCGGCCGCCCCCGCCAGCAGGATCGGCCAGTAGCTCCCCGCGCTGAAGAAGCCCAGGTCGCCTGCGCCGTCGCTGATCTCGGCCTCCTCGTAGTCCTCCGGGCGGGTGTCGAGGCGACGGGCCACAAAGCGGAAGTAGGTGCCGACGATCAGGGTCAGGCCCGCCGAGAGCACGATCGCCGTGAGGCCGGCCCACTCGATGCCCGTGCGGGACAGTCCGGTGAACACTCCGTAGACGATGGCGACGAGCACGAAGAACACCGTCACGACTTCGAAGAGCTTGGCTTCGATCTTCATATCAGCTTGTCCTTGGTCGGAGGGTTACCGGTCAGTTGCCCGCGGTGACGACGCCGCTGGCCGCCCGGTCGGTGCGGTCGGTCTTGAACGGGGTGGTGGACGTCGCGACCGGGGACTCGCCGATACGCTCGAGCGCCTGCGCGTTGGTCAGGCCCTGACCGCCGTCCTCGACGGGCTTGCGGAGCTCGATGTACTCCGCGAACCGCTCCGGGCTCACCGCGCGGACCTCGAAGTTCATCATCGCGTGGTAGGTCCCGCACATCTCGGCGCAGCGGCCGACGAACGCGCCTTCCTCCTGGATCTCGGAGATCTGGAAGACGGGATCGGAGCTGTTGTTCAGCGGGTTCGGATTGACGTCCCGCTTGAACAGGAACTCCGGCACCCAGAAGGAGTGGATCACGTCGGAGGAGGCGAGCACGAACTCGATCCGGCGGTCGGTCGGCAGGACGAGGACCGGGATCTCGCTGCTGGTGCCGACGGTCTCGATCTTGTTGTAGTGCAGGTACGACAGGTCCTCGGCCTCCTGACCGTGGATCGGTGCCGGCACCTCGTGCTCGCCGCCGGCATGCTCCTCGTCGTCACCGGCGACCGCAGCCTGGGCGATCTCGTCGGTGCCCTCGTAGCGCGCCGTGCCCTCACCGAGATCGATCGTGCGGTAGCCGAACTTCCAGTTCCACTGGAACGCCGTGACGTCGACCACGACGTTCGGGTTGTCCTCCTTCTCGAGGACGTAGTTCTGCACCACCACGGTGAAGTAGAACAGCACCGCGATGATGACGAACGGCACAGCCGTGTACAGCAGCTCGAGCGGCACGTTGTACGCCGTCTGCCGCGGGAACTCCGGCGAGTCCTTCTTCTTGCGGTGGAAGATGACCACCCAGAAGGTCAGGCCCCACACCAGCACACCCATGACGAGGGCGGCGACGACCGACCACGTCCACAGCTCACGCATACGCTCGGCCTGCGGGGTAATCCCCTCCGGCCAGCCGAAACGCAGGACTTCCTCGCTGCTGCATCCCGTCAGCAGCAGGGCTGCAATACCGAGAGATGCTGCCAGCCCGAACCGCCGAAGGATCCGACCTTGCGCCACGTTCACGCCTTCCTGATCGCCGCAATTCCACTAGGGCACACCCGGAGGGCAGACCCAATTACTACGCAGCGTAGACCAAACCCGGCTGCGATCCATCCCCGGGGCGCACACAACGTGTCGCGTCGTTGCGTGCCCGCTGCTCACGACAGGGTCGACACCGGCCGCCGGCTGCCGCAACCCCCGGGCTGCGGCATACTGCCATGCAGACCGTCGGTCCCTGCCGCGGCAACATTCCCGGGGGCCGAATCCATCCCAACCGGAATGAGGTATCGGACGCCGTGTGCGGACTGCTCGGGTTACTGACCACTGACGGCACCAGCGACGACGCCGTCGCCAAGGTCGACTCCGCGATGCACTGCCTGCGCCACCGCGGACCCGACGAGCACGGCACCTGGCACGACGGTGACCTGGTCTACGGCTTCAATCGGCTGTCGATCATCGACATCGCGCACTCGCACCAGCCGCTGCGTTGGGGCCCGCCGGAGTCTCCGGAGCGCTATGCCCTGACCTTCAACGGTGAGATCTACAACTATCTGGAGCTGCGTGCCGAGCTGACCGAGAAGTACGGGACACAGTTCGCCACCGAGGGCGACAGCGAGACGATCGTCGCCGCGTTCCACCACTGGGGTGCCGACGCGGTGCGACGACTTCGCGGCATGTTCGCGTTCGCAGTCTGGGACACCGAGACGCGCGAGCTGTTCCTCGCCCGCGATCCGTTCGGGATCAAGCCGCTGTTCCTGGCCACGGGCACGGGTGGCACCGCGTTCGGCAGCGAGAAGAAGAGCCTGCTCGAGCTGGCCGAGGTGATCGGGATCGGCACCGGACTCGATCCCCGCGCCGTCGAGCACTACACGGTGTTGCAGTACGTGCCCGAACCGGAAACCCTGCACGCGGAGATCCGGCGGCTCGAGTCCGGGTGCTTCGCCCGGGTGCGTCCGGGGGGCCGCCCCGAGATCACCCGGTACTTCGAGCCGACGTTCCCCGTCCGTCCCTTCGCCGCGGGTCGCGAGGACGACCGGTACCGGGAGATCGCGGAGGCGCTCGAGGACTCCGTCGCCAAGCACATGCGCGCCGACGTGACGGTGGGATCGTTCCTGTCCGGCGGTATCGACTCCACGGCCGTCGCGGCTCTCGCGATGCGGCACAACCCGAATCTGATCACCTTCACCACCGGGTTCGAGCGCGAAGGCTACTCGGAGGTCGACGTGGCCGCCGAGTCCGCCGCCGCGATCGGCGCGCGCCACGTCGTCAAGGTCGTCTCCCCCGCCGAGTTCGCCGCCGCGATCCCCGAGATCGTGTGGTACCTGGACGACCCCGTCGCCGATCCCGCGCTGGTGCCCCTGTGGTTCGTCGCCAAGGAAGCGCGCAAGCACGTGAAGGTGGTGCTGTCCGGGGAAGGCGCCGACGAGTTGTTCGGCGGCTACACCATCTACCGCGAGCCGCTGTCGCTGAAGCCGTTCGAGTACCTGCCGAAGCCGATGCGGCGTGCGGCCGGCAAGTTGTCGGAGCGCATCCCCGAGGGCACCCGCGGGAAGAGCCTGCTCCATCGCGGGTCGATGACGCTCGAGGAGCGGTACTACGGCAACGCCCGCAGCTTCAACGACGCGCAGCTGCGGGCCGTGCTGCGCGACTTCCGTCCGGAGTGGACGCACCAGGACGTCACCGCGCCGATCTACGCCCGCTCGGCCGGGTGGGATCCTGTCGCGCGGATGCAGCATCTCGACCTGTTCACCTGGCTGCGCGGCGACATCCTCGTCAAGGCCGACAAGATGACGATGGCGAATTCGCTGGAGCTGCGCGTGCCGTTCCTCGACCCGGAGGTCTTCCGCGTCGCCTCACAGGTGCCGCTGGATCAGAAGATCACGAAGAACACCACCAAGTACGCGCTGCGACGAGCCCTCGAGGGCATCGTCCCGCCGCACGTGCTGCACCGCGCGAAGCTCGGCTTCCCCGTGCCGCTGCGGCACTGGCTGCGCGGACCCGAACTGTTCGACTGGGCACGCGACGTGATCGCCGAGTCGGGCACCGAGCACCTGCTGGACAAGGCGGCCGTTGCCCGGATGCTCGACGAGCACCGCGAGGGCCGGACCGATCACAGCCGACGGCTGTGGACGGTGCTGGTGTTCATGATCTGGCACGGCATCTTCGTCGAGCAGCGCATCGTGCCGGAGATCCAGGAGCCGGCGTACCCCGTCGAGGTGTAGGGCCGCTCCGCGGCCGGTGTGCCTTTTGGGCGGTGGGGACCGCCCAAAAGGCACACCGGCCGGTCACGGCAGGATTGCGGCGATCTCGTCCGCGGCCGCCTGCCCGTACGCGACCGTCAGCCGCTTGACCGCGTCGGGGCGGTCGAAGGTCCATTCCTGGGTGCCGGTCGTCTCGAGCACCAGAACCGCGACGAGCGAGCCGAGCTGGGCGGCGCGTTCGAGGGTGAGGCCCGCCCGGTGTCCCAGCAGGAACCCCGCCCGGAACGCGTCGCCGACGCCGGTGGGGTCCACCTTGGCCCGCTCGGGCACGACGCCCACGTGCGTCCGGCGGCCGTCCCGTTCGACGATCTCGACACCGTTACCGCCGAGCGTGGTGACCCGCAACCCGACCATGGCGCGGATCTGCTCCTCCGTCAGGCCGGTCTTCTGCTGCAGGAGTCCCCACTCGTATTCGTTGGTGAACAGGTAGGCGGCGCCGTCGATCAGCCGCGCAGCCTCCTCACCGCTGAGGCGGGCGAGTTGCTGAGACGGGTCGGCCGCGAACGGCACGCCGAGCTGCCGGCATTCGTCGGTGTGCCGGGCCATCGCCTCCGGGTCGTTGGCGCCGATCAGGACCAGGTCGACACCGTGCGCCCCGGTCACCCCGGCGAGGGAGATGTCCCGCGCCTCGGACATCGCGCCCGGATAGAACGACGCGATCTGGGCCATCGCCTCGTCGGTCGTGCACACGAAACGCGCGGTGTGCGCGGTCTGCGACACGTGCACGGGGCTGCAGTCGACGCCGTTGCCCTCGAGCCACGCGCGGTACTCGGCGAAGTCGGCGCCCACCGCTCCGACGAGCACCGGTGCCCCGCCGAGCACGCCCATCGCGTAGGCGATGTTGCCGCCCACACCGCCACGGCGGACCACCAGGTCGTCGACCAGGAAGCTGAGCGAGATGTGGCTGAGCTGGTCGGCGACGAGCTGCTCGGCGAAGCGTCCGGGGAAACGCATGAGGTGGTCGGTGGCGATGGAACCGGTCACGGCGATGGTCACGTGGCTGGGCCTTTCAGCGGAGGACTGGGATCGATCTCACGCTACCCGCACCCACCGGACAGCAGTGCGACCCCGACGCGAGATCGCGCCGGGGCCGCACTACGGGACCTGCGTCAGTTGAACGAATCGCCGCAGGCGCAGGAGCCGGTGGCGTTCGGGTTGTCGATCGTGAAGCCCTGCTTCTCGATCGTGTCGACGAAGTCGATCGACGCGCCTTCGACGTAGGGCGCGCTCATCCGGTCGACGGCGAGGACGACGCCACCGAAGTCACGGGTGAGATCACCGTCGAGCGTCCGGTCGTCGAAGAACAGCTGGTAGCGAAGGCCGGCACACCCACCCGGCTGCACGGCGATGCGCAGCGAGAGGTCGTCGCGGCCCTCCTGGTCGAGCAGTGCCTTCGCCTTGGCGGAGGCGGCCTCGGTCATGGTGACGCCGTGAGTGGCGGTCTCGTCCTGCACAGTCATGGGCGCTCCCTCGTCTTTCGTGTGAAACCCGGTTCCCTCAACGGTACCGCGCGCGGATCTATTCCTCATGCGCGGTACCGGACCGCGCGGGGGCCTGACCGGGGGCGATTTCCCGGCCGGGCCGGTTTTCCCATAGCCTGGAGGGGTGAAGTTGCTACGCCGCGGCGGTTCCGACGAATCCGACAACGAGGACCTCGGTGTGTCCGAGTCCGTCGCCGCCCCGCAGTCCGAGGGGGGCAAGGGGACGACCGGCAAGGGCCGTCCCACTCCGAAGCGCCGGGAGGCCGAAGCGCGTCGGCGCGGTCCCGTCGCTCCGGCTCCGTTGACCGCCAAGGAGGCGCGGGCACGCCGCAAGGCAGCCAAGCAGTCCCTCTCCAAGGACGAACGCAAGGCTCGAGCCGCCGAGCGCCGCGCCGCCGCGGGCGAGCGCCGCACCCGGATGCTCGCCGGCGAGGAGAAGTACCTGCTGCCCCGCGACAAGGGTCCCGTGCGGGCCTACGTCCGCGATCTGGTGGACAGCCGTCGCAACCTCGTGGGTCTGTTCATGCCGATGGCGCTCATCCTCATCATGACGATGTTCCTCGGTCCGGTGGTCCAGCAGTACGTGACGCTCGCGATGTTCGCGATGATCGTGCTCATGGTGATCGAGGGGATCTACCTCGGCCGTCTCGTGAACAAGAAGGTCCGGGCCCGTTTCCCCGACACCACCGAGGGCGGTTTCGGTCTCGGGTGGTACGCGTTCGTGCGGGCCTCCCAGATACGCAAGCTCCGGGCGCCGCTGCCCCGGGTCTCCCCCGGCGACGCCGTCTGACCGCAGCCCACCGGCACGCCGGTGAGTGCTGCGGCAACCGGCACGCCGGTCAGTGCTGCGGCGACCGGCACGCCGATCAGTGCTGCGGCGACCGGCACGCCGGTCAGTGCTGCGGCGACCGGCACACCGGTCAGTGCTGCGGCGACCGGCGCGCGTCGATCGTGGTGCGCACCCAGCCGGCCGACGGGTCGCCACCGTGGGGCGACGGATCGTGCGGCCGGAAATGGTCACAGCGCCACCATGCCCGGGTCACCCAGCGCGGCGCGGGACGGGAACGGGCCCGCGCGAGCTCGAGCCCGGCGAAGAGCGTGGCCAGCACGAGGACGATCACGACGACCTGGCTCATGACGGACAGTCTGTCGCCGGCGACCCGGCCGAGACAGTGGCGGCAAGGCCATCTACCGTCGATTTTCTGCCGCAGAGCGGGTTGATAGCGTCCAGCGGTGGCTTCGGCCTCCGCGACTTCGTGAAAGGTGCCCCGTGAGCAGCGAATCCGTTTCCTCCGCCGACGTCGTCTTCCCGCCCGTCGTCGCGCCCGATCCGGAGGTCCGCCGGCGCGCCGAAGGCCGGCAGCGCGACCTCACCAAGCCCGCCGGTTCCCTCGGCCGGCTGGAGGAACTGGGCTGCTGGGTCGCGTCCTGCCAGGGGCAGGTCCCGCCCCGGCCGTTCGCCCGCCCCCGCGTGGTGGTGTTCGCCGGTGATCACGGGGTAGCCCGCGGCGGCGTCTCCGCGTACCCCCCCGAGGTCACCGCTCAGATGGTCGCCAACTTCCTCGCCGGTGGCGCCGCGGTCAACGTGCTCGCCGGGGTCGCCGGCGCCGGGGTCCGGGTCGTGGACATGGCCGTCGACGGCGACACGGATCCGGCCGTCTCCGCGCACAAGGTGCGCCGGTCGAGCGGCGCCGTCGACCGGGAGGACGCGCTCACCGAGCAGGAGACCCTGCAGGCGATCGCCGCCGGACGAACCGTCGCCGACGAGGAGGTCGACGCGGGAGCCGACCTCCTCGTCGCGGGCGACATGGGTATCGGGAACACCACCCCTGCCACGGCGCTGATCGCCACCCTCACCGGCACCGAACCCGTCGCGGCGGTGGGCCGTGGCACCGGGATCGACGACGCCGCCTGGATGCGCAAGGTCGCCGCGATCCGCGACGCGATGCGCCGCGCCCGGCCTCACGCCCGCAACCCGGTGGCCCTGCTGCGCACCGCCGGCGGTGCCGACCTCGCCGCGATGGCCGGTTACCTCGCGCAGGCGTCGGTGCGCCGGACCCCGGTCGTGCTCGACGGGGTCGTCGTCACCGCTGCCGCACTCGTCGCCGAGGAACTGGCTCCCGGGGCCCGGGACTGGTGGGTCGCCGGGCACCGCTCCACCGAACCGGCCCATACGCTGGCCTTGCGGCACCTGAACCTCGACCCCCTCGTCGACCTGGGAATGCGTCTCGGCGAGGGCTCGGGAGCGGTTGCCGCGCTGCCGATCCTGCACGGTGCGGTCGCGGTGCTCACGAACATGGCGACGTTCGCCGAGGCCGGCGTGAGCACCCGCGACGAGGACGACGCGCCGGTCGCCGGGCCGCGCGGCGACTGATGCGCGGCGTCGCCCTCGCTCTGTCCTGGCTCACGGTGCTGCCGATCCGGGGGCCGGGGCACATCGATCGCAGCGCGGCGGGCGCGGCCATCGCCGCGGCACCGGTGGCCGGGCTCGTGCTGGGCCTGGGCACCGCGGGCGCGCTCTGGGCGGCCGTCGCCGCCGGCTGCGCTCCCCTGCTCGCCGGCCTGATCGGGGTGGGATTTCTGGGCCTCGCGACGCGGGGCATGCACCTCGACGGCCTGTGCGACACCGCCGACGGGCTCGGCTGCTACGGGCCGCCGGAGCGGGCACGTGAGGTGATGAAGTCGGGCGGCGCCGGGCCGTTCGGGGTGGCCACCCTGGTACTCGTGCTGGGAGCGCAGGCGGCCTCGTTCGGGGCGCTCGCCGACGCTCGATCCTGGTTCGCCGTGGTCCTCGCGGTCACCGCCGGCCGGGTCGCGGTCGTGCTCGCATGCCGCCGCGGTGTGGCCGCAGCACCGGGCAGCGGGTTCGGTGCCCTGGTCGCCGGGACGCAGCCGCTGGGGGTGGGCGTCCTGTGGGCCGTCGTCGCTGCTGTCGCGGCCGCCTGGTGCGTGCCCGGCGCCTGGTGGACCGGTCCGGCGACGGTCGCCGTGGGGCTCGTGGCCGCACTGCTGCTGGTGCGGCACTGCGTGCGCAGGTTCGGCGGCCTCAACGGCGACGCGCTCGGAGCCGGCCTCGAGACGACGGTGACGGTGGTGGCGGCGGCGCTGAGCGCGGCCGTCGGGTAGCGACGGCCGCCGGCCTCAGCGCAGCGTCGTCAGCCAGCCGTGGGTGTCGGCGAAGGTGCCGCGCTGGATCCCGGTGAGGGTGTCACGCAACGCCATGGTGACCTTGCCGGGCTCGCCGTCGCCGACGGTGAACTCGCCGTCACGGCTCTTGACGGTGCCGACCGGGGTGATCACCGCCGCGGTCCCGCACGCGAAGACCTCGGTGATCCGCCCGTCGGCAACCTCGGACTCCCACTCCTGAACCGAGATCTTGCGCTCCTCCACCTCGAGGCCGGCCTCCCTGGCCAGCGTGAGCAGCGAGTCCCGGGTGATGCCGGGCAGCAACGAGCCGGACAGCTCCGGCGTCACCAGCTTCGCGTCGGCGCCCGAACCGAAGATGAAGCACAGGTTCATGCCGCCCATCTCCTCGATGTAGCGGCGCTCGACGGCGTCGAGCCACACCACCTGGTCGCACCCCTGCTCGACGGCCTGCGCCTGCGCCAGCAGCGACGCCGCGTAGTTGCCGGAGAACTTGGCGTCGCCGGTGCCGCCCGGGGCGGCCCGCACGTACTCCTGCGAGATCCACACGCTCACCGGCTTGACGCCGCGGGGGAAGTACGCGCCGGCCGGGGAGGCGATCAGCACGTACCGGTACTGGTTCGCGGGCCGCACGCCGAGACCCGCCTCGGTGGAGAACATGAACGGCCGCAGATACAGCGACTCCTCACCCCCGGCGGCCGGCACCCATTCGTGGTCGGCGTCGACCAGCTCCGCGATGGACCGGACGAACAATTCGTCCGGCAGCTCGGCCATCGCCAGGCGCCGCGAGGACCGGCGCATCCGCTCGGCGTTGGAGTAGACGCGGAAGGCCGCGATGCTGCCGTCGGGCTGACGGTAGACCTTCAGACCTTCGAAGATCGCCTGACCGTAGTGCAGCACCATCGCGGCCGGATCGAGCTGCATCGGTCCGTACGGCTGGACGGTGGCGTCGTGCCAGCCGCGGCCCTCGGTGTAGTCGATCGTGACCATGTGATCGGTGAAGTACCGGCCGAAACCGGGATCCGCCAATACTTCTCCGCGCCGTTCCGCGGAAGCGGGCGAGGGGTGCGGAACATGGGCGAATTCGAGGACACCGGTCATGACCGTTGATCCTATCGAACCGCCCGCACGGTCCTACTTGGTGTGGTCGGGCACGAACGGAGGCGCGACGAGCTGGGCGCGCAGGGCGCGTCCACGGACGTCGACCGTGACCTCGTCACCGGCGGCCGGGTCCCCCGCCGTCTCGAGAAGCGCCAGCGCGATCCCGACCTTCAACGTCGGGGAGAACGTGCCGGACGTCGTCTCCCCCACCGGAGTTCCGTCGCGCAACACCTTCAGGCCGGGTCGCAGCACCCCGCGGTCGAGCGCCCGCACGCCCCACAGTCGCCGCGCCGGACCGGACTCCTTCTCCGCGACGAGCGCCGCGCGGCCGCGGAAGGCCGGCTTGCTCCAGCCCACGGCCCACCCGCAGCGAGCCTGCAGGGGCGAGATGGCCTCCGACAGTTCGTGCCCGTGCAACGGGTATCCCATCTCGGTCCGCAGAGTGTCGCGAGCCCCGAGGCCGGCGGCCTGACCGCCGGCCGCACGCACGGCGTCGGCCAGGGCACGGAACAGCGACTCGGCGTCGGCCCACCGCGGCACCAGTTCGAAGCCGCGCTCACCGGTGTATCCGGTGCGGCACACCCGTACCGGCAGATCGTTCCACCGGGCGTCCACGAAGCTCATGTAGCCCAGGTCGGTGGGCAGCCCCAGCCCCTGCAGGACGGCCTCGGAGTTCGGTCCCTGCACGGCGAACACACCGTGGTCCCGGTGCTGGTTCGTCACCGTCACGCCTTCGGGGGCATGCGCGGCGAGGACCTCGACGACCGCTGCGGTGTTCGCGGCGTTCGGCACGAGGAACAGTTCCTCGTCGGAGACGTAGTAGACGATCAGGTCGTCGGTGACACCGCCGGACTCGGTGCAGCAGAGGGTGTACTGCGCCTTGCCCGGCCCGATCTTGCGCAGGTCGTTGGTGAGGGTGGCGTCGACATAGTCCGCCGCGCCCGGTCCGGCGACGAGAGCCTTGCCCAGATGACTGACGTCGAACAGGCCGACGTTCTCGCGCACGGCGGTGTGCTCGGCCACGGTACCGGCGTACGAAACGGGCATCTGCCAGCCACCGAAGGCCGCGAAGGTCGCTCCGAGTTCGGTGTGGACGGCGTGGATCGGGCCCTGCAGCAGTGGCTGGTCGCTCATGTGCCCCACGCTATCCCACCCCCCGAGATCACTAGCATCGGTGCCACGACCCCCTTCCCCCCTAGGAGACGCCTGTGAGTGCCCTTTCGCCCACCCTTCCCGAACTCGTTCTCGCCGGAAGCGTGTCCAAGCGCGCGGACGTCCTCGTCGTCGGGCTGACCGCCGGCGACGGCGGCCCCGAGGCCCTGCTCGGCGACGGCCTGGTGGACGAGGACGTCCTCGGCGGACTGCTCGACGCCATGCAGTCCGTCGGCGCCGAGGGCAGAGCCGAGGAGGTCACCCGGATCCCCGCGCCCGCCGCCCTGCCGGTCACCAGCGTCCTTGCCGTCGGGCTCGGCGCCGCCGACAAGCTCGACGCCGAGCAGGTGCGCCGCTCCGCCGGCGCTGCGGCGCGCGCCCTCGCCGGCGTCCCCGTGGTCGCGACGACCCTGTCCGCCGTGGATCTCGGCGCAACCGCAGAGGGCTTCGCGCTCGGCGCCTACACGTTCACCGAGTTCCGCACCACCAAGTCGAACGCCGGCGACGCGCAGCCGCCGGCCCGGATCGAACTGCTCGTCTCGTCGCCCCGCGCCCGAGAGGCCAAGGCGGAGCTGGCCCGGTCGGTCGCCGTCGCCGAGGCGGTCGCCACCGCCCGCCGGTTCGTCGACACCCCGCCGAGTCACCTGTTCCCGGCCGAGTTCGCCGAGCGCGCGAAGGCGCTCGGCACCGCCGCCGGGTTGAAGGTCGAGGTGCTGGACGAGAAGGCGCTCGAGCAGCAGGGTTACGGCGGCATCGTCGGGGTCGGCAAGGGATCGTCGCGTCCGCCGCGGCTCGTGCGCCTGAGCTACTCGGCGAAGAAGCGGAAGGCTCCGAAGGTCGCGCTCGTCGGCAAGGGCATCACGTTCGACACCGGCGGCATCTCCATCAAGCCGGCCGCCGGGATGGAGAACATGACGTCCGACATGGGGGGTGCGGCGGCGGTGGTCGCGACGGTCGTGCTCGCCGCGAAGCTCGGCGTGGCGGCGGACGTGACCGCGACGGTACCGATGGCCGAGAACATGCCGTCCGCGACGGCACAGCGACCCGGCGACGTGCTGACCCAGTACGGCGGCACCACCGTCGAGGTGATCAACACGGACGCCGAGGGCCGTCTCATCCTGGCCGACGCCATCGTCCGCGCCTGCGAGGACGAGCCCGACTACCTGATCGACACCGCGACGCTCACCGGCGCGCAGATGGTCGCGCTGGGGACGCGGACGCCCGGCGTCATGGGCACCGACGAGTTCCGGGACCGCGTCGCCCGGCTCTCGCAGGAGGTGGGGGAGAACGGGTGGGCGATGCCGCTGCCGGCCGAACTGCGCGCGGACCTGAAGTCCCGGGTCGCCGACCTGGCCAACGTCACGCCGCATCGCTGGGGCGGGATGCTCGCCGCCGGCCTGTACCTGAAGGAGTTCGTCGCCGAGGGTGTGCAGTGGGCCCACATCGACATCGCCGGGCCGGCCTTCAACACCGGGAGCCCGTTCGGCTATGTCGGCAAGGGCGGCACCGGCGTCCCGGTGCGCACCCTCATCGCCGTCATCGAGGACATCGCGAACAACGGGTGATCCGTCCCGCGCGTCCCTGCCGGGTTGCGGGGACGCGCGGGCGCACGCGACCCAACCCTCGTCGAACGCCGCCGAGGGATCAGTGCAAGGATGGTCGAGGTCATACCCGGCATCGGGTGTGGTCTCAACCGAACACCGCAAGACACCGCACGAGACCGTGGCCTCGAGCACAATGGTCAGCGACCACACAATGGTCCGCGACCATCGGTCGGCACAACTCAACACACCCGAATACAACCGTCGAGGAGTCAACAGACATGGCCTTCTCCGTCCAGATGCCAGCGCTTGGTGAGAGCGTCACCGAGGGAACTGTCACGCGATGGCTCAAGCAGGAAGGAGACACGGTCGAAGTCGACGAGCCGCTGCTCGAAGTTTCCACGGACAAGGTCGACACCGAGATCCCCTCGCCCGCGGCCGGTGTGCTGGTGAAGATCGTCGCCCAGGAGGACGAGACGATCGAGATCGGCGGTGAGCTGGCGGTGATCGGTGACTCCGCCGACGACGGAGGATCGTCGACCGCTCCCACTGCCGCCCCGTCGGAGGAGGCGGCGCCCGAGGAGCAGTCCACCCCGGAGCCCGAACCCGAGCCCGAGCCCGAGCCGGCGCCGGCTTCGTCCGGTTCCGACACCGGCTCCGCCGAAGGCACCCCGGTCACCATGCCGGCGCTCGGTGAGTCCGTGACCGAAGGCACCGTCACCCGGTGGCTGAAGTCTGTCGGAGACGAGGTCGCGGTAGACGAGCCCCTGCTCGAGGTGTCCACGGACAAGGTCGACACGGAGATCCCGTCCCCCGTGGCCGGTGTGCTCCTCGAGATCAACGCCGACGAGGACGAGACCGTCGAGGTCGGCGGACAGCTCGCGGTGATCGGGTCGGGAACCCCGGCCGCGGCGCCGTCGAAGCCCGAACCGAAGCCGGAACCGAAGCCGGAACCGAAGCCCGAGCCCGAGCCCGAGCCGGCGAAGCAGGCGGCCCCCGAGCCCGCGAAGCAGCCCGCCCCGGAGCCCGCGAAGCAGGCCGCTCCGGCGCCCGCCCCGGCGCCCGCTGCCGCGGAGACCCCGGGTGGCGCCACGCCGTATGTCACGCCCCTCGTCCGCAAGCTCGCCGCCGAGCACGACGTCGACCTGTCGAAGGTGTCCGGCACCGGAGTCGGCGGACGCATCCGCAAGCAGGACGTGCTCGCCGCCGCCGAGGCCGCGAAGGCCCCCGCTGCCGAGGCCCCGAAGGCTCCCGCCGCCAAGGCTCCGGCCGCCGCTCCGGCCACGACCGCCGGCGTCCGGCCCGAGCTCGCCCACCTGCGCGGCACCACGCAGAAGGTCAACCGGATCCGCCAGATCACCGCGATCAAGACGCGCGAGTCCCTGCAGACCACCGCACAGCTCACCCAGACCTTCGAGGTCGATGTCACCAAGATCGCGCATCTGCGGTCGCAGGCGAAGGCGACCTTCGCCGAACGTGAGGGCGTCAACCTCACCTTCCTGCCCTTCTTCGCAAAGGCCGTCGTCGAGGCCCTCAAGGCGCATCCGAACATCAACGCCTCCTACGACGAGGACAAGAAGGAGATCACCTACCACGCCGCCGAGCACCTCGGCATCGCCGTGGACACCGAGCAGGGTCTGCTCTCCCCGGTGATCCACAACGCCGGCGACCTGTCGCTGGCCGGCCTGGCCCGCGCGATCGCGGACATCGCCAAGCGGGCGCGCAGCGGTGGCCTGAAGCCGGACGAGCTGGCCGGCGGCACCTTCACGATCACGAACATCGGCAGCCAGGGCGCCCTGTTCGACACGCCGATCCTGGTGCCGCCGCAGGCGGCGATGCTGGGCACCGGCGCGATCGTCAAGCGACCGGTGGTCGTCACCGACGAGGTGGGCAACGAGTCGATCGGTGTCCGGTCGATGTGCTACCTGCCGCTGACCTACGATCACCGCCTGATCGACGGTGCGGACGCGGGCCGGTTCCTCACCACGATCAAGCACCGTCTCGAGGAAGCGGCGTTCGACGCCGATCTGGGCCTGTGATCCACCGGGTGTAGCCCGGCACTCACCGGACCGGGAAGCGGGGGCATCGTCACACCGACGAGGCCCCCGCTTCCGCGTCCCGGCCTCTGCGAATGCGGGACAATCACCGGCATGCGCATCCTCGTGGCGGGCTCGTCGGGGCTGATCGGAACGGCCTCGGTGGCATGGTTGCGGGCGCACGAGCACGAGGTGCGTCGCCTCGTCCGCCGTCCGCCGGCAGCGCCGGACGAATGGTTCTGGGACCCGCCGACGGGCCGGGTCGATCCCGCGGCGCTCGACCGCGTCGACGCCGTGGTGAATCTGTGCGGCTCGAGAATGGACGAGCGTCGCTGGTCCGGCGCGGTCAAGCAGGAACTGCGCGACAGCCGGATCGTCCCGACCGACGTCCTCGCCACCGCCGCCGCCTCCGCCGGGGTTCCGACGCTGGTCAATGCGGGCGCCGTCGGCGTCTACGGGAACACCGGCGAGGACGTGGTGGACGAACGCAGCCCCGCCGGGCGGGGGTTCGTCGCGGACCTGTGCCGCGACTGGGAGGCCGCCACCGCGCCCGCACGCGTCGCCGGGGTGCGCACGATCGTCCTCCGCGTCGGGATCGTTCTCAGCCCGCACGGCGGCATCCTGCGCCGCCTCCATCCGCTCTTCCGGCTCGGCCTCGGTTCCCGGCTCGGTGACGGCCGGCAGTACATGTCGTGGGTGGCGCTCGAGGACGTGGTGGCGGCGCTGGGCTTCGTCCTCGGCCGCGGCGATATCGCCGGTCCGGTCGACGTCACCGGCCCCGCTCCCGTGACCAACGCCCGGTTCACGGAGGCGCTGGCGCATTCGGTGCACCGCCCGGCGCCGTGGACGACGCCCGGATTCGTGGTCGGCGCGGTCGTCGGGGAGATGGCGCACGCCCTGGTGCTCACCGGGCAGCGCGCGTTGCCGGCGGTGCTCGAGTCGGCGGGCTTCGAGTTCCGGTATCCGACGATCGGAGCCGCCCTGGCACACGCGCTCGGAACCTGAAGCCACCTCTTCGCGACGGCTCCCCGACGGCGTAGGGTCGGGGACTATGAGCAGCGCATCTTCCTCCGCCCGTTTCGATTCCGAACCCGTCGCGGTGGCGCATCTGGGGCTGATCGGTTATCTGGAAGCGTGGGAGCGGCAACGGGAGATCGCCGCCGACCGGGCCGAGGGCCGCGGTGTCGACACCCTGCTGCTGCTCGAACATCCGCCCGTGTACACCGCCGGCAAGCGCACCGACCCGGAGGACCGCCCCACGGACGGCACGCCGGTGATCGACGTCGACCGCGGCGGCAAGATCACCTGGCACGGACCCGGACAGCTGGTGGGCTACCCGATCATCCGGCTCGGTGAACCCATCGACGTCGTCGGCTACGTGCGACGTCTCGAGCAGGCACTGATCGAGGTCTGTACCGACCTCGGGCTCACGTGCGGCCGCGTGGAGGGCCGCTCGGGGGTGTGGCTGCCGGCCGAGCTGCGCGACGGGCACTGGCTGCCCGAGCGCAAGGTCGCCGCGATCGGGGTGCGGGTGCAGCGCGGGGTGACGATGCACGGGTTCTCCCTCAACTGCGACGCCACCCTGGACGCGTTCGACTCGATCGTGCCGTGCGGCATCCGCGACGCGGGCGTCACCTCGCTCACCGGTGAGCTCGGCCGGGACGTCACCGTCGCCGAGGTGATGCCGGCGGTGACGGCGGCGGTGATCGACGCGCTCGACGGCCGCCTGCCGGTGACGGACCACGACATCGAACGGGTGACGTTCGAACAGGCTGTCGGTGCCGAGCCGCCGCAGACCCCGCGCCCGGAGTTCACCACGGTGCGGTACGGCTGAGCGGCGCCTCCGGGGGCCCGCCCCGGGGTGAGCCCGGTCCGTACCGTCGGGCGTAGGATCGGGTCCGTGACTGTGGCCCCAGAAGGACGCAAGCTGCTGCGGATCGAGACCCGAAACGCACAGACGCCGATCGAACGTAAGCCGAACTGGATCAGGACCCGGGCGAAGATGGGCCCGGAGTACTCCGAGCTGAAGGGACTGGTGCGGCGCGAAGGCCTGCACACGGTCTGCGAGGAGGCCGGTTGTCCCAACATCTACGAATGCTGGGAGGATCGGGAGGCGACGTTCCTCATCGGTGGCGAGCAGTGCACCCGTCGATGCGATTTCTGTCAGATCGACACCGGTAAGCCCGCCGAGCTCGACCGCGACGAGCCGCGCCGGGTCGCCGAGTCCGTGCAGGCCATGGGCCTGCGGTACTCCACGATCACCGGTGTCGCCCGCGACGACCTGCCCGACGGCGGTGCGTGGCTCTACGCCGAGACCGTGCGGCAGATCCACGAGCTCAACCCGGGCACCGGCGTCGAGAATCTCATCCCCGACTTCAACGGCAAGCCGGAGCTGCTCACCGAGGTCTTCGAATCACGTCCCGAGGTGCTCGCGCACAATGTCGAGACCGTGCCCCGGATCTTCAAGCGCATCCGCCCGGCGTTCCGCTACCAGCGGTCGCTGGACGTGATCACCGCGGCCCGCGAGTTCGGGCTGGTGACCAAGTCCAATCTGATCCTCGGCATGGGCGAGACGCCGGAGGAGGTCACCGAGGCGCTGCACGACCTGCACGCCGCCGGCTGCGACATCGTCACCATCACCCAGTACCTGCGCCCGTCGCCGCGGCACCATCCCGTCGAGCGCTGGGTCAAGCCCGAGGAGTTCGTGGCGCACTCGAAGACCGCCGAGGAGATCGGGTTCGCCGGCGTGATGGCCGGGCCGCTGGTCCGGTCGTCGTACCGCGCGGGGCGCCTGTACGCGCAGGCGATGGCGCACCACGGCCGCGAGCTGCCCGCCGCCCAGGCGCACCTGGCCGAGGGGGGCACGGCGGCCCAGGAAGCCAGCTCGGTGCTGGCGCGCCTGACCTCGTAGCCGTACCCGACCCGCGGTGGCGAGAAGGGCGCCGCGGGGAAAGTATCCTGGATGCTATGGCGAGAGGCAGCAAACCCGACAAGGAAGCGAAGGCCGCAGCGAAGGCCGCGCGCAAGCAGGCGTCGAAGGAGCGGCGAACCCAGCTCTGGCAGGCGTTCCAGCTGCAGCGCAAGGAAGACAAGCTGCTGCTGCCGTGGATGATCGGTGCGATCGTCGTCTCCACCCTGGTGTTCTTCCTGATCGGGCTGATCTTCGGTATCGAGTGGTTCCTCCTGCCGGTCGGCCTGCTCGTGGGGGTGCTGCTCGCGTTCGTCATCTTCGGTCGCCGGGTGCAGAAGACGGTGTACGGCAAGGCCGAGGGCCAGGCCGGTGCGGCGGCGTGGGCGCTGGACAACCTGCAGGGCTCCTGGCGCGTCACGCATGCGGTGGCCGGCACCACGCAACTCGACGCCGTGCACCGCGTCATCGGCCGCCCGGGCGTGATCCTGGTGGCCGAGGGAGCACCGCAGCGCGTGAAAGCCCTTCTCGCACAGGAGAAGAAGCGGGTCGCGCGCCTCGTGGGCGACACGCCGATCTACGACATCGTGGTCGGCAACGACGAGGGTCAGGTCCCGCTGTCACAGCTGCAGAAGCACCTGTCGAAACTGCCGCGCAACATCGACACCAAGCGGATGGACGCGATCGAGGGCCGGCTGGCCGCCCTGAGCACGAAGAAGTCCGGCGCCGCGCTCCCGAAGGGTCCGATGCCCGCCGGCGCGAAGATGCGCAGCGTGCAGCGCACCATGCGCCGGCGCTGAGGTCCGTCCAGACGACGGGAGCCTGCACCTACCCGGTGCAGGCTCCCGTTCGACGTTTCGGGGACGGACGCGTCAGCGGGACCGCACGAGCGCCGTGCCGGTCGCCCGGTCCTGCAGGCCGCGGCCGTCGACGTCGGTGACGACGGCCGGCGCGATGAACACGAGCAGCAGCTGCCGCGCCAGGGCGCGAATCAGTCCCACCCGCACCGGCGCGTCGACCCGGGCGACCTGCAGGCCGACCAGATACTGGCCCGGCGTGAACGAGAACAGCGTCACCGTGAGCACCCCGACCACGAACCACACGAGCAGGGTGTAGGTGGACAGCTGGGGATTCTCGAAGGGCCGCTCCCCCACGATCGCGGTTGCGATGCCGACGGAGGTGAGCCAGTCGATCGCCAGCGCGCTCGCGCGCCGGCCGGTACCGGCGAGCGCACCGCGCCCGCTCGCGGGTAGTCCGAGCAGCTGCCCGCGGTAGTCCTGGGCCTTGTCCTGCCCCTTGGGGATCGCCGCAGCGGGTCCGGAGAGCCAGCTGCCGGTCATGCGTGCCATGGTGTCCAGGATAGGGTGCAACGGACGGACCGGCCCGACCCACGTGCCCGCCGGTGACTTCTACCACAAATGCAGTCCTCACGACACCGGAAGACGAGCTGTAACATCGGTGAAACATGGGATTGATGGTCGGGCAACACCAGCTCAATACGGTCTGTATCCGACGCAGACGCCCCATCCCCATGGCGCGCATTGACTGAAGGAGCACAAGCGTGGCGTTCACCTCGGCCGAAGAGGTCATCAAGTACATCGAGGACGAAAACGTCGAGTACGTCGATGTCCGGTTCAGCGACCTCCCCGGCATCCAGCAGCACTTCTCGATCCCCGCGGCTGCGTTCACCAAGGACGTGTTCGAGGACGGCCTGGCGTTCGACGGTTCCTCCGTCCGCGGCTTCCAGTCCATCCACGAGTCGGACATGATGCTGCTGCCGGACGTGACCACCGCGCGCATCGACCCCTTCCGCGCCGCCAAGACGCTCAACGTCAACTTCTTCGTCCACGACCCGTTCACTCGCGAGTCCTACAGCCGCGACCCGCGCAACGTCGCCCGTAAGGCCGAGGAGTACCTGGCCAGCACCGGCATCGCCGACACCGCGTTCTTCGGTGCCGAGGCCGAGTTCTACATCTTCGACTCGATCCGCTACGACTCGCAGATGAACGGCGCGTTCTACGAGATCGACTCGGTCTCCGGCGCGTGGAACACCGGCGTCGAGGCCAACGCCGACGGCTCGCCGAACCTCGGCTACAAGGTCCGCCCCAAGGGCGGCTACTTCCCCGTCGCGCCGTACGACCACTATGTGGACCTGCGCGACGAGATCTCCACCAACCTGCAGAACGCCGGCTTCGAACTCGAGCGCGGCCACCACGAGGTCGGTACCGCCGGTCAGGCCGAGATCAACTACAAGTTCAACACCCTGCTCGGCGCGGCCGACGACCTGCAGCTGTTCAAGTACATCGTCAAGAACACCGCGTGGAAGCACGGCAAGTCGGTGACCTTCATGCCGAAGCCGCTGTTCGGCGACAACGGCTCGGGCATGCACGTGCACCAGTCGCTGTGGAAGGAAGGCAAGCCGCTGTTCCACGACGAGGCCGGTTACGCGGGCCTGTCGGACCTCGCGCGCTGGTACATCGGCGGCATCCTGCACCACGCGCCGTCGCTGCTGGCGTTCACCAACCCCACGATCAACTCGTACCACCGCCTCGTGCCCGGCTACGAGGCCCCGATCAACCTGGTCTACAGCCAGCGCAACCGCTCCGCCGCGGTCCGCATCCCGATCACCGGCAACAACCCGAAGGCCAAGCGCCTCGAGTTCCGCGCGCCGGACGCCTCGGGCAACCCGTACCTGTCGTTCGCGGCGCAGATGCTCGCCGGTCTGGACGGCATCAAGAACAAGATCGAGCCGATGGCGCCGGTCGACAAGGACCTCTACGAGCTCCCGCCGGAGGAGGCCCGGAACATCCCGCAGGCCCCGACCAGCCTCGCGACCGTGATCGACAACCTCGAGCGCGACCACGAGTACCTCACCGAGGGCGGCGTGTTCACCTCCGACCTGATCGAGACCTGGATCTCGCTCAAGCGCGAGCAGGAGATCGCCCCGGTCAACCTGCGGCCGCACCCGTACGAGTTCCAGCTGTACTACGACTGCTGAGTCGATTCCGCACGTCGTTCGTCACGAGTCCACCCGCCTTGCGTTCCGCGAGGCGGGTGGACTCGTGTCTGCGGCCCCTCGTACCTGCGGGGTACGCGGATCCGCTATGCGGCAGGCGCCCGCGCGTGGGCGGGCGTGGTGTCGCTCGTGCCCTGCGGCACGGTGAGCGTGGCGGCCACGCACAGTGCCGCGACGACGAAGCACGCCAGCGCGTACCACAGGTTGCCCACCGGGTCGCCGGTGCTCGTCACGCCGTCGACGGCACGGAAGAACTCAGGCAGCGCGGTGACCCACAGGAACGCCATGACGACGAGATACACCACGCTGTAGACCTGGACGAATCGGTTCGTGTACGCGGGAACCGCCGGCTCGCCCCGTCGCAGGCACACCCAGCGGCGAACGAGCACCACGACCCCGACGACGGTGACGACGGCCAGTTCCACCGCGTAGACCACCGCCCGGACCGTGGTACTGCCCATGCCCAGGACGGTCGCCGGGAGCGGGAGAACGAACGTGCCCAGTGACGCCAGCAGGCCGATCACGACGGTGCGCCACACCAGCTCGAGACCGGAGAAGTGTCGGCCGCGGTCGACGTGGCGACCGACGAAGAACTGCACGCACAGCGCCAGCGACATCGGCCAGAGCGCGGCGAACACCACCACGCTCGGGAGCGGGACCGCATCGAACAGGGGTTGGTTGATCGGATTCGTCACCGCCCAGTGCCACCAGCGCAACTGGGGGCCGAGATGGTCGAAGATCTCGTAGAACGCGTGGTGCACGAATCCCACGCACACGGCCCCGACGAGAACTCCGTGGCGGCGGAACACCCCCAGCATTCTGACGATCTCGAACGCCAGCGTGGCCATCAGCGGGTAGATCGCGACGATGTAGAGCGGGAGCCGGCCCCACAGGAATTCCACGGTGAACACGTTGTGGGCGAACATCGTGTCCACGTGCTCCTCGATGCCGAAGGCAGCCGGGAAGTACAGCGGAGGTTCGATGACGAACAGGTAGGCGGTGGCACCGAACCAGAGCACCAGAGTGGTGGGGTCGCCGTGGCGGCGCAGGCGCACGACGGCGAGCACGAGCGCGAGCACCGCGCCGAGCACGATGGTGACCTCGAGAACGGGAAGGGTCCAGTTCTCCAGGGCCGAGGGGTTGCGGACCTCGACGAGGCCACCGGCCTCCTGGCACGAGAAGCCCAGGGACGCGGCGAGTTCGGCGAAGGTGGGTGAGCACAGGTCGGTCATCGAGGCGGCTCCCTACGAGGCGACCGCGTCGGCGGTGTACCAGCGCGTGACGTCGTAGCCGTCCTCGTAGCGCCGGAACCACACGTCCGCGAGTGCCGGCAACTTCTCGTGGGTCGGATCGTGCTTCGGCAACTGGCTGCGCACCACTCCCGCCAGCGCGACGAGTTGCTCGGCGAGCGGCAGATCGTCGAAGGCGCGTGGCATCGGGCCGTGGTCCTGCGCGCGCAGGAGGGGCAACCACCTGCGCAGGCGCTGGGCGCGCCGGTACGACGCGAACATCGACAGCGCGTCGATCCTGCGATCCTCCAACGGAACATGGTCGTTGAAGCCCTGGCAGGCGAGCCGGATGACGTGCAGCACATGACGGAAGACCGAGGGGGCCACGCGCATCCGGTAGATGTCGGAGCCGACGACGGAGTCGAAGACGACGAGCGCCGAACTCCGGTGTTCGACCTCCTCGACGAAGTGCCAGATGAACAGCGACGCCACCCGGTCGTCGCCGGGCCGGAACAGGGTGGCCTCGTTGTCGAGCATCAACTTGAACACCGGCGTGAAGGTTGCCTCGAGATCTGCGGTGTAGGCGAGCCGGTAGTTCAGCGACGTCTGTGCGGTGAGCCGGTCGAATTCCCCGATGACGGCGTCGAGGGTTTCCCGGAGCCCGGGGTACCGCACGATCAGGGCCTTGACATGCTGCCGGTGTGCCGTCGAGTGCTGGCCTTCCTGACGCATGAACGCGTCCGCCTCCGCGGCGACGTCGGGGTCGGTGATCAGCGGCTTGGCTTGGAGGATCATCTTCACGATCATCTTCTCGAAGCCGATCGCCAGGAACGAGACCGCGTTCGCCATGCTCGAGAAGGCCGGGTTCTCCTCGTTCCACAGGAACGGCACGTCGTCTTCCTCGAACGCGAAGTTCATTCTTCGGATCTGCAGGTCGGTCACGGGCGTTGCACCTCGTCTTGCGGGAATGGGCTGGTCCGGCGGCCCCGCGACGGCTCCGAAGCCCCGGCGCAGCGATCATACATATAACGCAGCCTACGTATGATGAGAACGTGTTACACGGTCGGTGGCGCGGGCGAGGTACCGCCCCCGTGCTACCGTCGGTCGTTCGAGCGGACGGTCGACAGGACCCCACCCGAGGGGGATCCGCCGGTCCCGATGCGGCCCGATCCGAGGAAGCGAGCAGTGGCACGACGACGCGGTTGGGGCGGCAGCCCCCCGGAGAACGACGACGAAGCGTCTCGCCGAATCGTTTCCGCCGCAGTCGATCTGATCGGCCGGACGGGTTCCGTCATCAGCCTGGCCGAGGTCGCGGAATCGCTGGGTGTCATCCGCCAGACGGTCTACCGCTACTTCCCCAGCGCGGATGCGCTGATGCGGGCCGCGGCTATCGCGTCGGTCGACGGATTCCTCGATCGCCTCGCCCGGCACATCGACGGCCTCGCGGACCCCGTGGACGCGATGACGGAAGGCGTCGTCTACACCCTCTCCGAGGTTCGGCGCACGCCACATCTGGGCCTCCTGCTCACCGGCACGTATTCGAACGTCCGTCCCGACGGCCTCACGTCCGACGAGGCGCAGGAATTCGGGATGACGATGATCGAGCGCTTCGACGTCGATTGGGCGCGCTACGGATACGACGAGGCGGCCCTGCGCGAGCTCGTCGAGTACGTGCTGCGCACGATGCAGTCCTTCTTCGTCTCCCCCGACGATCCCCCGCGGAGCGACGACGACCTGCGGCGATACCTCCGACGCTGGATGGGACCCGCGATCCTCGCACAGCGCGACCTCCCCCGCTGACGACCGCGACCAGGTGACGGGATCCGCCCGGCCGGGCGGGCCCCGGGGTGGCCGCCGGGGCGTCGACCCGTCGCACGGTCGCGGCCCCGCAGCGGTCGCCGCGGGGCCGGGTCCGGGGCCGCGCTACACCGGCTGGGGCTCGCGGGCGGCGTGCGAGGCCTCGGCCCGCCGGGCCGCCTCGGCCCGGAGTCGCTGCCCGAGCACCGACGTGCGGCGGCCGTAGACGGCGTAGACCACCACGCCCAGGGCCATCCAGGCCCCGAACCGCAGCCACGTCTCGACGGACAGGTTGAGCATCAGCCAGCCGCACGCGAGGACCGCAAGAATCGGCACCAGGGGCACGAGCGGAACCCGGAACCCACGCGGCAGGTCGGGGCGGGTGCGGCGGAGCACCATCACACCGATGCACACCAGCACGAAGGCGAACAGGGTGCCGATGTTGACCATCTCCTCGAGCACACCCATCGGGAACACCGCGGCGAGGACGGCGACGATGCTGCCGACCAGCAGGGTGATGCGTACCGGGGTGCCCTTGCGGCCCGTCGTGGCCAGCCGCCGCGGCATCAGCCCGTCCCGGGACATCGCGAACAGCACGCGAGTCTGGCCGAGCATCATCACCATCACGACGGTGGTGAGGCCGGCGAGGCCGCCGATGTTGATCGCCGTCTGCGCCCACGTGATGCCGTGAGCCTCGAACGCGGTGGCCAGGGTGGCACTGCCGTCGCCGACGAGTGCGCTGCCCGTCCGCAGGTCGGTGTACTTCACCATGCCGGTCAGCACCAGCGTCACGCCGACGTAGAGGACCGTGACGATGGCGAGCGAGGCGAAGATGCCGCGCGGCAGCGACTTCTGCGGGTTCTTCGTCTCCTCCGCGGTGGTGGCGACCACGTCGAATCCGATGAAGGCGAAGAACACCAGGCTCGCGGCGGCGAGCAGGCCGTACCACCCGTAACTGCTGCCGTCGGCCCCGGTGAGCGCCGAGAACAGCGACTGGTGCACGCCGCTCGCGGTGCCCTGCGCGCCCTCCGCCGGCGGAATGTAGGGCGAGTAGTTGCTCTTGTCGATGTAGAAGACGCCGACCGCGATGACCAGCACGACGACGGCGACCTTGACGGCGGTGACGACGGCCGACACACGCGAGGACATCTTGGTGCCGACGGCGAGCACGACCGTGATCGCGCCGACGATGAGCAACGCGCCCCAGTCGACCGCGAGCGGCCCGAGGTGCATCGTGGTGTGTGCGGTGCCGCCGAGCATGCCGCCGAGATACAGCGACCAGCCCTTGGCGACGACGGCGGAGGCGAGCGCGAACTCGAGGATGAGGTCCCAGCCGATGATCCAGGCGGCGAACTCACCGAAGGTCGCGTACGAGAAGGTGTAGGCGCTTCCGGCGACGGGGACGGTCGACGCGAACTCCGCGTAGCACAGGGCCGCGAGGCCGCACGTGATCGCGGCGAGCACGAAGGCCAGCGAGATCGACGGGCCCGCGACGTTGCCCGCGGTGCGCGCGGTGAGGGTGAAGATGCCGGCGCCGATCACCACGGCGACGCCGAACACGGTCAGGTCCTTGGCGGTCAGCTGCCGCCGCAACCGCGAACCGGGTTCGTCGGTGTCCGCGATGGACTGTTCGACGGACTTGGTGCGCCAGATGCCGACTCCGGGCATGGTGTGCTCCTCGGGATGGAATGGGGCCCGCCGGACCTCGTGGGCGACCGGGGGCACGGCCCTCGTGGGCGACGCATTGTGGTGCCGCAGAGAGGGATTGCGTGAGAAATTCAGTGCAGCAATCATGGCACTGTCACTCTTCGTGTCAACATCTTCGGCAACAGCTACGCACGATGCTCAAATGTGACGCCCATCACAACCGAAAGGATGTCACCGTGCTCAGTTTCGATCGGCTCGACGCGGCTCTCCTCGCCGAGCTCACCCACAATCCGCGAGCCGGCATAGTCGATCTGGCAGCGACGCTCGGCGTCGCCCGCAACACCGTCCAGTCGCGGATCCGGAAGCTCGAGGAGTCGGGCGCCGTGACGGGATATCGCCCGGTGGTCGATCTGCCGAAGCTCGGCCTGCCGCTGCAGGCGTTCATCGGCGCGGAACTCGTGCAGGCGCGGATGGGGCACGTCATCGCGGAGCTCGAACGATTCCCCGAAGTACTCGAGGTGCACGCGACGACGGGCCGGGAGGACTTGCTGATCCGGATGGCGGCACAGTCGCAGGAGGACCTGCTCCTGCAACTCGAACGCATCCACGCGATCGAGGGCGTCGCCCACACCACCACCACGCTGGCCCTGACGACGCCCGTGGCGTACCGGACGCAGCCCCTGCTCGAACATCTCACCCGCGACTCCGGGCACGGGCGCTCCGTGCCGACGAGCGACCGTCGCTGAGGGACGTCGCCGTTCGGCCCACCGGCGCTCGGGGACAACCGCTTCCGGGTCGCGCCCGCACCCGGTGCACGAGCGAGAGGGGAGGCACCGTGGTGCCTCCCCTGTTCGCCGTGCGACCGGCCGGGACGGTACGCCGCCCGCGTCCGTCAGGCCGCGTCGATGCGCTGCTCGGCGAGCCGGTTCGCCGCCGCGCCGGGCCCGATGCCCAGGGTTCGCGACATCGCGAAGATCTCGGCGGTGCGGTCGAAGATCGCGTCCACCCTGGACCGGACGACGCTCGGCTCGGAGCCGTCGACCTCACCGGCGACCTGGATCAGGCCGCCGGCGTTGGCGACATAGTCCGGCACCCAGGTGATGCCCCGGTCGCGGAGCAGATCCTCGACCTCGGGGCGGGCGAGCTGATTGTTCGCGGCACCGCACACCAGCCGCGCCCCGAGCGCGCTGCCGGTCGACGTGGTGAGCGTCCCACCGAGCGCACACGGTGCGTACACGTCCACCGGGGCGTCGACCACGCTGCTCGCGATGCGGACGGGGAAGTCGGCGGCCACCCGGGCCACGGCCCCGGGGTTCACGTCGGCGACCATCACGGCGGCCCCGTCGGCGACGAGCAGCCGCACCAGCTCGTAGCCCACCTTCCCGAGCCCCTCGACACCGACGGTGCGTCCGTCCAGAGATGCTGTGCCCCAGACATGTTCGGCGCCGGCCCGCATCGCACGGAACACTCCGAGCGCGGTGAGCGGCGAGCTGTCCCCGGATCCGCCGGCTGCGGTGGTGCGTCCGACCGCGTGCCGGGTGTGCCGGCCGACGACGTCCAGATCACCGGCGGCGGTGCCGACGTCGGCGGCCGTGACGTAGCGACCGCCGAGGGACTCGACGAACCGTCCGTACGCGGCGAGCAGCGCGTCGCTCTTGTCCGTGACCGGGTCACCGAGGATGACGGCCTTGCCGCCGCCGAGGTTCACCCCGGCGACCGCGGCCTTGTAGGTCATGCCCCACGACAGGCGCAGCACGTCCTCGAGCGCGGTGGCCTCGTCGGCGTAGGGGTAGAAGCGGGTGCCGCCGAGGGCGGGGCCGAGCGCGGTGGAGTGGATCGCGACGATCGCGCGCAGGCCGGTGGCGGCGTCCTGACAGAAGACGACCTGCTCGTGCGGGCGGTTGGACAGGCGACGGGAACGGTCGAAGACTCCGGCCGGCGCGTGGTCGAGAAGGGAGGCGGTCACGAGTGGATTCCTTTCGGACAGAGACGATTCGGTGACGTCGGAAGTCGGTGACGTCAGAAGACGGTGACGTCGGAAGGCGGTGACGTCGGAAGACGGTGACATCGGAAGACGGGGGCATCAGAAGTCGGTGTCGATGCCCAGGCCGGCGAGGCGTGTGCGGTACTGCTCGACGGAGCGCAGCTTGACGTCCTCGTAGCCGCGGACCGCGTCCGCCAGCTCCGCGACCTGCACCGCACGGTCGTAGTTCTCGATGTCCAATTCGGCAGCGAGACGGTCGATCGTCGCGGTGTAGTGCGCGAGCAGGGCGCGTTCGACCCTGCGGACGTGGGCGTACCCGAACGGATCGAGCCGGGTGCCGCGCAGCCGGCGGCCCTTGGCCAGCACCCGCAGCGCCACGTGCGACTTCGGACCGAACCCGACCTTCTTCGTGCGACCGAGTGCGCGCAGCACGGGCGGGTGCAGCCGATAGGTCAGTTGCGCTCCGCCGGGCACCTGGGACTGCACCTCGTCGAGGAAGGCGGGGTCGACGAGCATCCGCGCGACCTCGTACTCGTCCTTGTAGGCGGTGAACTTGAACAGTCCGCGCGCGACGGCCGCGCTGAAGTCCGTGCGCGCGGTGACGCGGCGTTCGGCCTCCCACACCGCCTGCACCCGCTCGATGTACCGGGCGGCGAGGCGTTCACCCTGGAAGTCGATCAGTGAGGCGGCGCGCACCCGCACGAGTCGCAGCACCTCGCCGTCGAAGGTGGTGCCGGCCAGCAGGTGTTCCGGTACGACGGTGGCTCTCCGCTCGGGCCGCGCCGGTTCGGTCGCGGCTGCGAACGCGTCCGGGTCGGCGATCGCCACGCGCCCCCACCGGAACGCCGCGATGTTCGCCGCGACCGCCACGCCGTTGATCTCGATCGCTTCCTCGACGGCCGCGGCGGGGATCTGCAGTCCGCCGAGCTGGTGGGCGGCGCCGACGACGAGGAAGTTCGCGGCGGAGGTGTCACCGAAGAGCGCCTGCGCGGCGGCGAGGGCGTCGAACGAGACCAGCCGACGGGTCACCGCGCCCAGCCGCGCGAGCAGCTGCTGCTCGTCCGGGTGCCGGATCGACCTGTCGTACACCATGTCCCCGGTGGGGGTGCGGCTCGTCGAGGCGACCGCGACGGTCGAGTGCGGGTCGGCGTAGGCAAGGTTCTTCGCATCCGCCGCGGTCAGCAGGTCCAGCGCCAACAGGCACGACGCACCGCCGGTGGTCACCCGGTTCCCCGGTGCGAGGCCGTCGGCGGCGAACCGCAGGTGCGAGACCACCGGGCCCGCCTTCTGGCTCATGCCGATCTGGTCCAGGGACTCGACGTCGAAGCCCGCGCGCAGCGCGGCGGTCGCGAGCACCTGGTTGACGGTGACGATGCCGGTGCCGCCGATGCCGGCGAGGAAGACGTTGCGGGTGCCCTCCGGGGTGTCGACGTCGACGTCGGGCACGGCCGGCGGCGTCGGGACGCTGCGGCGCCGAGCCTTCCGGCCGGGCGACGCCTCGACCGTCACGAACGACGGGCAGTCCCCGTCGAGGCACGAGTAGTCGGTGTTGCAGGAGGTCTGGTCGATTCGGGTCTTCGACCCGAACTCGGTGTCGACCGGCTGCACCGACAGGCAGTTGCTCTTGACGCCGCAGTCGCCGCAGCCCTCGCACACCGCCTCGTTGATCACCACCCGGGTGGTGCGGGCGGGCAGGGTCCCGCGCTTGCGTTGCCGGCGCGCGTCGGCCGCGCAGTGCTGGTCGTAGATGAGCACGGTGACGCCGGGGACCTCGCGCAGCACGCGCTGTGCTTCGTCGAGCCGGTCGCGGTGCCAGACCTGCACGCCGCGGGCGAGGGAGCGCTTGCGGTGCCGCTTCGGGTCGTCGGAGCAGACGATGATCCTGCGCACGCCCTCGGTGGCGAGTTTGCGGGTGAGCGCAGGAACGGTCAGTGCGCCCTCGGCGTCCTGCGCGCCGGTCATGGCGACGACGTCGTTGTAGAGCAGCTTGAAGGTGATGTTCACCCCGGCCGCGACGCACGCCTGCACGGCGAGCTGACCGGAGTGGAAGTACGTTCCGTCGCCGAGATTCTGGAACATGTGGCCGATGTCGGTGAACGGTGCCTGCCCGATCCACTGCGCGCCCTCGCCACCCATCTGGGTCAGGCCGGTGACGGCGCTGTCGGCGCGGCCGGACATGGTGACGAGTGCGTGACAGCCGATGCCGCCGCCGCCGATCGAGCCGTCCGGCAGGGCCGTGGAGCGGTTGTGCGGGCAGCCGCTGCAGAAGTACGGGGCGCGCTTGGCAGACAGCACCTCCAGCGGCAACTGGGGCAACGGCGCAGGTCCGAGGTCGACGTGTCCGCGCAGCACCCGGCGCAGCGGACCGCGGATCCGTCCGGCGGTGAGCTCGCCGTCGACGGGCATCAGCGGCCGGCCGTCGGCGTCCTTCTTGCCGACGATGCGCGGCGGATGGTCGGTGCCGTAGAGGATCTCCCGGATCTGGGTTTCGACGAACGCGGTCTTGTCCTCGACGACGACGAGCTGGTCGAGACCGGAAGCGAATTCGCGTACCAGGTCGGGACCGATCGGGTACGGCATTCCGATGCGCAGCAGCCGGATGCCGGCGCGGTGCAGGTCGGCGTCGGTCACCCCGAGATCGAGCAGGGCCTGTCGCAGCGCGTCGAACGTGGTACCGGTGGCGGCGAGTCCGATCCGGGCGTGCGGGGGGTCGACCTCGACGACGTCCAGGCCGTTGGCCTTCCCGTACGCGTGCACCATCGCCCAGCGCGGCCCGTACAGGTCCGCCTCGGCGATCACGCTGTCGCCCGGGGCCGCCATCGGGCGCTGCTGGTACACGAACGGCCTTCCCTCCCATTCGATCTCGGGAACGGTGATGCGCAGGTCCGCAACCGAACCGTCGACGGACCACGCGCCGTCGGCGACGTCTGCGACGACCTTGAGAGCGACGAGGCAGCCGGACGCGCGCGACAGCGCGACTCCGTGCAGGCCCATCGTGACGATCTCGGCGGCGTTGCGCGGAAACAGGACCGGGATCCCGAGGGCGGCGAGGGACCGTTCGCTCACCGCGGGCACGGTCGACGACTTCGACGCCGGGTCGTCGCCGACCATCAGCAGGACACCGCCGTTCGGGTCCACGCCGTACATGTTCGCGTGCCGCAGCGCGTCGGTGGCCCGGTCCAGGCCGGGCCCCTTGCCGTACCAGACGCCGACCACGCCGTCGTGGGTGGGCGTGCCCGCCCCCAGCTGGCCCTGACTGCCCCATACGGAGGTTGCGGCGAGTTCCTCGTTGAATCCGGGCACGAAGGTGATGTCGTGCTCGGCGAGGACCTTCGGCATGCCGTGCAGCAGCTTGTCGAGCCCGCCGAGCGGGCTGCCGGGATACCCGGAGACGAATGTGGCCACGCGGCGGCCGTCGCGGATGTCGCGCACGTGCTGTTCGACGAGTTGGCGGGCGATCGCCTGGACACCGGTGAGGAGCACCGTGCCCGAGCCGGAGCGGTACCGGTCGTCCAGATCGTAGGGAGAACGCTCGATTTCGCGGACCACGGTTTCGGTCATCGCACTGTTCCTTTGCTGCGACAGGTGCTGCGCACGTCGCTCGAGTCACATCAACTGGTTCAGCAATGATCGACACAGCTGATTGAATCAGTCAACAGACAACTTTTCAGCGGATCATTCTGTTCAGTTGTGACGTGCGACACATCGGGCAGATGGTCACGGTGATCAGCCGTCGGCGCCTCGCCCGGCGCGCGCTCCCGCCGACCGATCCGGTACGGGCTCCGCCGTCCGGTTCCGACCGACGGACTGCGGGCCGCACGCAGCGGCCCGTTCCGGCAGGTCCGCCAGTTCTGCCGGATTTGTCAGAAGCCGGGAGTACCCTGAAGTGGCGCCGGCCGGTTCCGGGTCGGGGCGCCTTGGGGAACTGCTGATGAACGTCTGCGCACCCCGCCGTGCCGGGGCACCGTCGTCCACGGCCGGACCACGGTCCGCGCCGCGGGGGCGCTCGCCGCCCGGATCCACCGCCGGATCGCGCCGATAGACCACATCTGACGGACGCCGCCCCCGCCACCACCGGCGGCATGGATGTCCCCCACCGGATTCACTCCATCGCGACATCGTTCCCGAAAGGACGTTGTCATGCGCACCACCCTCCCGGCCGCGCTGTGCGCGGCCGCCGCCACCCTCCTTCTCGGTTCCGGCCTCGCCGCAGCGCAACCCGCGCCCGATGTCGTCGGCCTCAGCGAACAGCAGGCGATCGCCCTCCTGAACGCGGAAGGCATCCCCTACAGGATCACCAACCGCGCCGGGAATCTGTCCGGCGACTGCCGCGTCACCGAACAACGAGATCGCGGCTACCGCACCGAGGTCGACTACGTGTACGACCACGACGACGACGAGTTCGATCGCGTCGAACGACAGGTGTGGCTGGGCGTGGGTCTCGTCGTCGTCTGCCGCTGAGAGATCCGGAGTCGCCGAGCTACCTGCGCGGTTCGAAGATCTCGACCTGCGCGCGGGCACGGAGCGTGTCGGCGTCCACGGTGTAGAGGGCGTCGAGATAGGCCACGGCGAACGTGCCGGGGCCCGCGGCGGCCGCCTCGGCGATCTCCGCGGCGACGGCGACGTGCACGTGGGCCGCGGCGAGCCCGATCAACGGCGTCGGTGCGACGGCGAGGTATGCGGCGACGAGACCGCCGAGGGCACAACCCGTGGCCGTCACCTGCTGCAGCATCGCACTGCCACCGCCGACCCGCACACCGATCACTGCCCCGCCGGCGTCCCGGCCGACGAGGTGATCGATTGCGCCCGAAGCCGATACGGCCTCGGCACGATCGAGCAGGGCCAGCGCCGCCGGGACCGCCGCCGCCGCGTCGGCGGAACTGTCGACGCCGCGGGTCCCGCCCCGCAGGCCCGCCAGGGCGATGATCTCGGAGGCGTTGCCGCGGATCGCCGTCGGCCGGTGCGCCAGCAGTTCGGCGGCGAGGTCGCTGCGCCACGGCAGACCCCCCACGCCCACCGGGTCGAGGACCCACGGGGTGCCGGCCTCGTGAGCGCTGCGGGCCGCGAGACGGAACGCCTCCGCGGTGGCATCGTCGGGGGTGCCGACGTTGATCAGGACGCCGTCGGCCGCCCGCGCGAATCCGCCGGCCTCGTGCACGTTGTCGATGTGCGCATTGCTCGCGCCCGCCGCCAGAAGCACGTTGGTCACGAAGTTCGCCGAGACCACGTTCGTCAGGGACTGCACCACCGGCGTCCGCGACCGCAGTTCCCCCAGCGCCCCGGCCACGGCGTCGACCGTCGGGACACGGCGCGAAGTCGTCACGAATCTCCCTTTCTCACATACGAATCGCGTGGGTGCGGCAGCTGGATCCGGGATCTCACGTCCCGAACACACGTTCCACGACTGCCCGCGCACGCCGGGTGACCCGCAGATAGTGGTCGAGAAACTCGGAGGCGTCACCCCCCGGCCAGCCGGCGACCTGCGCCACCGCCGAGAGCAGCTTCCCCGGACCGGGCAGCTGATCGGTCCGTTTGCCGCGCACCAGCACGAGCGCGTTGCGGGCGCGGGTGGCGGTGAGCCACGCGTCGCGCAGCAGTGCGACGTCCGCGCTGCTGAGCAGTTCGGCGGCACCGATCGCGTCGAGCGTCTCGAGCGTCGACGTGTTGTGCAGCGACTCGATGTTGTGAGCGTGCTGCAGCTGCAGCAGCTGCACGGTCCATTCGATGTCGGCCAGACCGCCGCGGCCCAGCTTGGTGTGCGTGGCGGGATCGGCGCCGCGCGGCAACCGTTCCGAGTCGACGCGAGCCTTCATCCGGCGGATCTCGCGCACCGCGTCGTCCGACACCCCGCCGGCCGGGTACCGGGTGGCGTCGATCATGTGCAGGAAGCGCAGCCCGAGGTCGGCGTCCCCGGCCACCGCGTCGGCCCGCAACAGTGCCTGCACCTCCCACGTCTGCGCCCACTGCGCGTAGTACGCCTGGTAGGACGCGAGGGTGCGCACCATCGGGCCGCTGCGCCCCTCGGGTCGCAGCCCGGTGTCGACCTCGAGCGGCGGATCCGTGCTCGGCGCACCGAGCAGGGCGCGCACCCGCTCGGCGACCTGGTTCGCCCACTTCACCGCGGCGGTCTCGTCGGCGCCGGCGGTCGGTTCGCACACGAACAGCACGTCGGCGTCGGATCCGTAGCCCAGCTCGCCACCGCCGAGGCGGCCCATGCCGATGACCGCGAGCCGTGCCGGAGCCGGCCCGTCCTCCAGCTCGGACGCCTTGATCACGGCGCTCAGGGCAGCCTCGAGCACGGCCGCCCACACGGCGGACAGCGCGCGGCACACCTGCGGTACGTCCAGCATTCCGAGAATGTCGGCGCTGGCGATACGGGCGAGTTCGGCCCGGCGCAACGACCGGGCCGCGTTGATGGCCTTGTCGGGGGTGCCGTAGCGGGCCGAGGAGGTGACGATGGCCTTGGCAACCTCCTCGGGCTGCGGTTCGAGGAGCCGGGGACCACCGGCGCCGTCCGCATAGAGCCGGACGACGTCCGGGGCCCGAACCAGCAGATTCGACACGTAGGCGGAGGAACCGAGCACGGTCATGAGCCGGTCCGCGACGGACGGCTCGTCGCGCAGCGTCCGCAGGAACCACACCCGGTCGACGAGCGCCTCCGACAGGCGGCGGTAGGCGAGCAGGCCGGCGTCGGGGTCGCTCGTCTCCCCCAGTGCCTCGAGCAGCTGGGGCAGCAGCAGCGCCTGGATGCGGGCCTTGCGCGAGGCGCCACCGGACAGCGCCGTCAGGTGGCCGAGGGCGTTCTCCGGTGCGCTGTAGCCGAGTGCGGCGAGCTGGCGGACCGCGGCGTCGGGCGACAGCCGCAGCGCCTCCTTGTCCACCCGGGCGACCGACTCGAGCAGCGGGCGGTAGAACAGCTTCGCGTGCAGTTTGCGTACCCGGGCCGCGTTGCGCTTGATCTCCGCCTCGAGCACGCCGAGCGCGTCGTGCCGGCCGTCGGGGCGCATGTGCGCGGCGCGAGCGAGCCAGCGCATCGCCTCCCGGTCCTCGGGGGGCGGCAGCGTGTGCGTGCGTTTGAGCCGTTGCAGCTGCAGCCGGTGCTCGAGCAACCGCAGGAACTCGTAGGAGGCCCGCAGGTTCGCGGCGTCGTCGCGCCCGACGTATCCCCCGTCGGCGAGGGCGGACAGCGCCTGCACCGTGTTCGGCACGCGGAGCGACTCGTCGGCGCGGCCGTGCACGAGCTGCAGCAGCTGGACCGCGAACTCGACGTCGCGCAGGCTGCCGCGGCCGAGCTTGAGTTCGCGCTCGCGCAGTTCGGCGGGCACGAGCTCCTCGACGCGCCGGCGCATCGCCTGCACCTCGGGCACGAACGCATCCCGCTCGGACGCCGTCCACACCATCGGACTGAGTGCCTCGACGTAGCGGCGACCGAGATCGAGGTCGCCGGTCATCGGCCGGGCCTTGAGCAGCGCCTGGAACTCCCAGGTCTTGGCCCAGCGCTGGTAGTACGCGACGTGCGAGTCCAGGGTGCGGACCAGTTCGCCGCGTTTGCCCTCGGGACGCAGCGCGGCGTCGACCTCGAAGAACGCCGAGGTGCCGATCCGCATCATCTCCCCGGCGATGCGGCTGGCGCGGGCATCGGACGGCTCGGCGACGAACACGACGTCGACGTCGCTGACATAGTTGAGCTCGCGGGCCCCGCACTTGCCCATCGCGATCACGGCCAGGTCGACGGGGCAGGGACCGTCCGTGACGACGTTGGCGACGGCCACCGCCAGGGCCGCCGTCAGGGCCGCATCGGCGAGATCCGCGAGCCGCTGGCCCACCTCGAGGTACGGCAGGACCGGTTCGTTCTCCACGACGGCGGCGAGATCGGCGGCCGCGAGCAGCGCCAACTGATCGCGGTAGCCGGTGCGCAGAGCCGCCACCGCGGCCGGACCGGTGATCTTCGCCCGGTAGATCAGACGGTTCTCGCCCGTCCCGGCCTCGGGCTCGGCGTCGACACAGCCGAGCATCCGCTCGGTGAGGGTTCGCCGGTCGGGCAGGTGCAGCGCCCCGGCGAGATCACGCCACCGCTCCGGGTGGGCGACGATGTGGTCGCCGAGGGCGGACGAGCCTCCGAACAGGCCGAACAGCCGCCCGCGCAGTCCCTTGTCGGTGCGCAGCGCGGCGACGAGTTCCGCCCAGCCATCCCCGAGCGCGTCGTGCAGGCGGGCCAGGGTCCGCAGCGCGAGGTCCGCGTCGGGTGCGCGCGAGAGCGCCCACAGCAGTTCGGTGCTCTCGGTGCCGGTCCAGCCGAGCTGCCGGAGCTCGTCCGGCGCGGTCGGAGCGAGCAGGCCGAGCCGCCCGGCGCTCGGTATCGCCGAGCGCGCCGCCGGCGGTCTCACCATGGTGGCGTCGTTCCGGCGCGGGACACTGCCGCCCGAGTGGGCACGGACCTCACCTCTTCGTCGTCGTCAACCGGCCGGTCCGCGGCGACTCCCCCGGGCGGCCGCGGCCGGCAAGGGGTTACAAGCCCAGATACTGATCCAGTTCGTACGGGGTGACCTGGCTGCGGTAGTTCTCCCACTCCGTCCACTTGTTGCGGAGGAAGAAGTTGAACACATGCTCCCCGAGTGCCTCGGCCACCAGTTCCGACTTCTCCATCTCCCGCAGGGCGATGTCGAGGTCGGTGGGCAGCTCGCGGTACCCCATCGCACGCCGTTCCGCGGAGGTCAGCGCCCACACGTCGTCCTCGGCCTCGGGCCCGAGCTCGTAGCCCTTCTCGATGCCGCGCAGGCCGGCGGCGAGCAGCACCGCGAACGTCAGGTACGGGTTGCAGGCCGAGTCGGGTGTGCGGATCTCGACCCGGCGCGACGACGCCTTGCTCGGCGTGTACATCGGCACCCGCACCAGGGCGGAACGGTTGGACGGGCCCCAGCACGCTGCGGTGGGCGCCTCGCCGCCGTGCACGATGCGCTTGTACGAGTTGACCCACTGGTTGGTCACGGCACTGATCTCGTTGGCGTGCTCGAGCACCCCGGCGATGAACGCCTTGCCGGTCGCCGAGAGCTGCAACGGATCGTCCGGATCGTGGAACGCGTTGTTCTCGCCCTCGAACAGGCTCATGTGGGTGTGCATGGCCGAGCCCGCGTGCTCGCGGAACGGCTTGGGCATGAACGTCGCGCGCACGCCCTCCGACATCGCGATCTCCTTGACCACGTAGCGGAAGGTCATCACGTTGTCGGCCATGGACAGCGCGTCGGCGTACCGCAGGTCGATCTCCTGCTGACCGGGTGCGGTCTCGTGGTGGCTGAACTCGACGGAGATGCCCATCGACTCGAGCGCGTCGATGGCGTGGCGGCGGAAGTTCGGGGCCGAGCGGTGCACCGACTGGTCGAAGTAGCCGCCGTCGTCGGCGGGCACCGGCAGCGCCCCCGGTTCACCGTTCTCGATGAGGAAGAACTCGATCTCGGGATGCACGTAGCAGCTGAAGCCCAGGTCGGACGCCTTGTTGAGCTGGCGACGCAGCACGTGTCGCGGGTCGGCCCAGCTGGGGGTGCCGTCGGGCATGGTGATGTCGCAGAACATGCGGGCCGAGTACTGCTGACCCTTGCCGTCGGCCCACGGCAGCACCTGGAAGGTCGAGGCGTCCGGGCGGGCGACCATGTCGGCCTCGGAGATGCGGGAGAAACCCTCGATGGCCGAGCCGTCGAACCCGATGCCCTCCTCGAAGGCTCCTTCGAGTTCGGCCGGGGCGATCGCCACCGACTTGAGGGTTCCGACGACGTCGGTGAACCACAAGCGCACGAACCGAATGTCGCGCTCTTCGAGGGTGCGGAGCACGAACTCCTTCTGGCGATCCATACGGCCGAGACTAGGCACAGTGCGTTAAATCCGTGTTACATCCGCGGGTTGTGGTTCCGGCGTGTCGCTCACATCGTCGGGTGGTCAGCACCGCAGGTCCGCGGCGGGCGCCTGCCCGGTCACGAAATAGCCGGTCACCGGGTCGTCGACGCAGTCCTCGCCGTCCAGGACGACGGTGTGCTGGGTACCCGTGAAGGTGACGAGCGTGCCACCGAGTTGCCGGGCCAGGTCCACCCCCGCCTGGTACGGCGTCGCGGGGTCCCCGGTGGTGGAGACGACGAGCACGGTCGGCAGGCCCGGCACGTCCGGGGTGTGCGGCGCACCGGTGGGCGGCACCGGCCAGAAGGCACACAGATCCCGCGGCGCGGCGCCGCTCGCCCGCCCGTCGTCGAGGAACGGCGCCGCCTGCCGGTACAGCCGGTCGGCCTCGGCCGCGACGGCCGGGTCCGTCACCGGCGGATCGTCCACGCACCGGATCGCATTGAACGCGTCGGTGGCGTTGGTGTAGGTGCCGTCGTCGCCGCGTCCCTCGTACAGGTCCGCGAGCAGCAACAGCGTGTCGCCCCGGCCGTCGGTCAGCGCCGCGAGGCCCGCCCGCAGCGAACCCCACAGCCGCGGCGAGTACAGGCCCTGCTGCACCCCGGTGACCGCGTCCCGGTGGCTCAGACCCCGCGGATCCGTGGTGTCCGCGGGCGCCGCGATCAACGGATCCACGAGAGCGCGGAACTTCTCCACCGCCGCAGCCGGGTCGGTGCCGAGCGCACAGTCGTCGTAGCGGGCGCAGTCCGCCGCGAACGCGTCGAATGCGGTCTGGAAGCCGGCCGCCTGCAGCAGGACCTCGTCGAGGGGATCCTGCTCGGGATCGAGCGCACCGTCGAGCACCATCGTCCGCACCCGGTCGGGGAAGGTTTCCGCATAGAGCGTGCCGATCCGGGTGCCGTACGAGAAGCCGAGGTAATTGAGTCTCTCGTCGCCGAGGACGGAACGGAGCACGTCCATGTCGCGCACCACTTCGCGGGTGCCCACGTGGGCGAGCAGGTCGGTGCCGGTGCGTTGCGCGCAGGCCTCGGCGTAGTCGCGGTGCCGCTGCTCCGTGCGCGCGATGCCCTCGGGACTCATGTCGCCGTCGTCGAACGCGCGGTCGGCGTCCGCCTCGGCGTCGGTGCGGCAGCGCACCGCGGGCTCGGAGGCGCCGATGCCGCGGGGATCGAAGCCGATCACGTCGAAACGGTCGGTCAGCTCGGTGCCGTCGGCGACGGTGGCCAGCCCGAGCCCGGACGCACCCGGCCCGCCGGGGTTGACGAGCAGCGAGCCGATCCGCTGCCCCGACGCGGGCGAACGCGAGATCGCCACGGTGATCGTCTCCCCGCCCGGGTCGTCGTAGTCCAGCGGCACCGTGATCCGCGCACACTGCACGCCGCGCGGCAGCGAGCCGGCGTCGGCGCCGTAGTCCCGGCAGGACTCCCACTGCACCTGCTGTCCGTAGAACTGCTCGAGGCCGGCCGGGGCGCCGAGCGGCGCCGTCCGCGGCGGCGCGGTCTCGGTCGTGGTGCTGCATCCGGCGGCGAGCAGCGCCACGGCGGTCACCGCGACGGCGCGGAGTGGAAGGGACGACACCCAGCGATGGTGCCACGGGAGCAACCGCGGCCGGCTCGGTGGTTCGGGACCGGTCCTGCGGCCGGGTCGGCGGTTCGGGACCGGTCCTGCGGCCGGGTCGGCGGTTCGGGACCGGTCCTGCGGCCGGGTCGGCGGTTCGGGACCGGTCCTGCGGCCGCGACCGGCGGATGTGACCAATCGCACCGCCGGTGCCGCTACTGCCCGGATGACGCCGGTGGCAGACTGAGACCGTCATCACCCAACCCGGGGACCCGCACGGGCCTCGAGGCAGAAAGGGACCTCTGATGTCCGAATCCACGACTGCCCTCTACGGCGGCTCGACTCCGTCCGACGCTCCTCGCCGCAAGACGCGGGTCCATCACCTGCAGGCCATGAAGGCCGAGGGCCGGCGCTGGGCCGAGCTGACGGCGTACGACTACTCGAGCGCCCGCATCTTCGAGGAGGCCGGCATCCCGGTGCTGCTCGTGGGCGACTCCGCCGCGAACGTCGTCTACGGCTACGACACGACCGTGCCGGTCACGGTCGACGAGATGCTCCCCCTCGTACGCGGCGTGGTGCGCGGCGCCCCGCACGCACTGGTGATCGCCGACCTGCCGTTCGGCACCTACGAGGCATCGCCGGAGCAGGCCCTCGCCACCGCCATCCGCTTCATGAAGGAAGGCGGCGCCCACGCCGTCAAGCTCGAGGGCGGCGAGCGGGTCGCCGCGCAGATCGCCGCGATCACCGCCGCCGGCATCCCCGTCCAGGCGCACGTCGGTTTCACCCCGCAGTCGGTCAACAGCCTCGGCGGTTTCCGGGTGCAGGGCCGCGGCGACGGCGCCGAACAGCTCGTCGCCGACGCCATCGCCGTGCAGGAGGCCGGGGCCTTCTCCGTGGTCATGGAGATGGTGCCCGCCGACATCGCCGGTCAGGTCACCCGCAAGCTGACCATCCCCACGGTCGGGATCGGTGCCGGAAACGAGTGCGACGCCCAGGTCCTCGTGTGGCAGGACATGGCCGGATACACCAGCGGCAGGACCGCGAAGTTCGTCAAGAAGTTCGGCAGCGTGGGCGACGAACTGCGCCGCGCGGCCGCCGAATATGCTGCAGAGGTGGCGGCCGGGACGTTCCCCGGTCCCGAGCATTCCTTCTGATCCGGCAGGGCGAGGGAACCTGCGGCCGGTCCGGCCGCAGGTTCCCTCGCCCGTAGGCCCGGGCCGTACCGACCCACGAGGTGCACCGCAGATGATTCGTCCCCGTCGCACACTGCTCGCCGTTGCCGTCGCCGGTGCGACGATCGCCGGCCTGGCCGGGTGCGCGTCCGGCGGCCAGCCCGCCCCCAGCGGCTCGAGTTCCGTGTCGGCGCAGCCGACGACGGACGCGACATCGGAGCCGAGCACGCTTCCGGGTGGAGTCACGGAGCCCCAGGCCGCCGAGCTGTGCTCGCAGATGGAGGCCCAGCTGCAGAGCTGGCGCACCTACACCCCGTCCATGAGCAAGCCCGGTCTGAACCTGCTGGTCGGCGAGTGGGCCGCCCGCAACGGCATCGACATGCTGGCGCTCGCCCGGGACCGTGACCGGGTCGACGCGATCGCCTCCGCCCAGTGCCCCGAGGTGCGCGGCGAGGCACTCGAGGCGCTGCAGATCCCGACCCTCGCGTCCGCCCTGGTCGGCTTCTGATGCCGTTGCGGCAGCCGTACCCGCCGATCGAGCCGCACGAGCAGGGCATGCTCGATGTCGGTGACGGCCAGCGCGTCTATTGGGAGGTCAGCGGCAATCCGGCCGGCAAGCCGGTGGTGTTCCTGCACGGCGGCCCCGGCGGCGGCACCGTCCCCGCACACCGCCGGTTCTTCGATCCGGAGGCGTACCGGATCGTGCTGTTCGATCAGCGCGGCTGCGGCCGGTCGGTCCCGCACGTCGCCGACGGCGCCGATCTGTCCGCCAACACCACCGAGTACCTGCTCGCCGACATCGAAGCCTTGCGGCGGCGGCTGGGGATCGGCCGTTGGCAGGTGTTCGGTGGCTCGTGGGGGTCGACACTGGCGCTGGCGTATGCGCAACGGCATCCGCACCGGGTCACCGAGCTGGTGCTGCGCGGCATCTTCCTGCTGCGCAGCAGCGAGATCGACTGGTACTACAACGGCGGTGCCGGACAGCTCTTCCCCGAACTGTGGGAGCGCTTCCTGGAACCGCTGACCGGCGCGCCGGAGGGCGAGCATCCGGTCGACACGTACCACCGGCTGCTGCATTCGCCCGACCCCGACGTCGCGCTGCGAGCCGCCGTGGCGTGGTCGACGTGGGAGGGTGCGACCAGCGCCCTGCTGCCCGCACCGGAACGGGTGGCGGAGACGTCGGACCCGCGTTTCGCGCTGGCGTTCGCCCGCATCGAGAACCACTACTTCCGCCACCGCGGTTTCCTCGAGGAAGGGCAGCTACTGCGCGACGCCGGGCGGCTGCACGCCGTTCCCGGGGTGATCGTGCAGGGCCGCTACGACGTGGTGTGCCCCGCGACGAGCGCGTGGGAACTGCACAAGGCATGGCCCGGCTCGGACTTCGTCGTCGTCGACGACGCCGGGCACGCCGCGAACGAACCCGGCATCACCCATCACCTGCTCGAGGCGACCGACCGCTTCCGCTGAACCTCATTCGAGGCGCCCGAACCCGACTACCGCCGAGTCGGAGGTGACGTCGACGGTGTGCACGCGGATACGGCCGAGTTCGTTTCCGCCGACGGTCGTCGCGGTGTCGCCGTCGACCGCGACGACGATGTTGGTGTGCTGGCCGACCCACAGCTCGTTCTCGTACAGCACCACATCACCCACCACCGGCCGGTAGCCGCCGCCGGCCGGTTCGAATCGGCCGGCCGAGTCGTAGTACTCCTGCAGGGTGTACACGCCGGGGATCCGCCAGTGCCCGGAATGCGGATTGACCAGCGGGCGGCCCGCTTCCCGCATGATCCAGCTGACGAAGTTCGCGCACCACGGCTCCTCGGCGCCCTCGGAATAGAAGGTCCCGGGTCGCTGCGTGCGGTGTTCGTCCGCGAGCAACCCCACGATCCGCGCCTGCGGCTGCGTCAGCGACGAGGTGTCCACGTCCGGGAAATCGGCGGTGTCCCAGGGCAGGTATCGGCTCGGTACCGCGCCGAGCACCAGCACCGCGGCGAGGACCACGAGCGCCACCGCGGCGGCGATGCCGGCGAACAGGCCCCGCGGCCGCCGCTCGCGGCCGGCAGCGCCGTCACGCCGGGTACGCAAACCGCACCTTCCGCGTCTGCGGGTCGGCGTGTGTGAGCCGGATCCGGATTCGGCTGCCTTCCTTCGGTTCCCCGGTGCACGGGGCGATCACGGTGGCGTCGGGCACGAACACCTCGGCGTCCCGGCGGCCGTTCGTCGCGCGCAGGACCGTCGCATCGAACGTCTCCCCCACGTGCGGGGCGAGGACCGTCGCCTCGGTGAGTTCGATGCACGCGCGGGTCACCTTCCCGGCGAGCGCATCGGAACCGGTCATGGTCTCGCGAAGCTCCGGGAGCGCCGCGCGCACGGATGCCGGCACGTCGGTGCCGGCACAGACCGCCAGGCACACCTCCGTCGCGAACCGGTCGGCCAACCGCCGCAGCGGCGCCGTGACGTGTGCGTACGGCGCTCCGATCGCCCCGTGCCCCGGCTGCTCCGGCACCTCGCCGTCGAACGCGACGTACGACGCGCCGCGCAGCAGCGCGGGGGCCTCGCTCATCAGCACCAGCGTGCCGGGCACGGTCATGTCGAGGCCGGCCAGGAAACTGCCCACCGGCACATCGGCCGGCCAGGGTACGCCCAGGGCGGAGGCGGTGCGCCGCAGTTGCGTCACGGCTTCGGGAGCGGCCGCCGGCAGGGTTCGCAGCAACCCGATCCGCGCGTCGAGCATCATCTGCGCCGCGCACATTCCGGTCAGCAGCGAGACATGGGAGTTCCAGTCGTCGACTTCCGTGCGCGGCTGGGTGGTCAACCGCCAGCCGTTCCCGTCGGCGATCACGTCCTGTTCGGGCAGCCGCAGTTCGATCGCGCCCCGGGCCCGGGCCGCCGCTTCGCGGAGCCGGCCGAACTCGGGCAGCGCCGCGATCGACGGGTGCACGACACCGGCGTCGACACCGGCCTGCACCCCGGCGTAGTCGAACCGTGCGACGGATCGGACCAGTGCGCGCCGCACCGTCACGTCCACAGGCTCGGCGGCCTCGTCGAGAACGATGCGCCACAGCGCCGCCGGGCGCACGCGGCCGGGCAGCAGACTGGCCGCGTCCTCGGACAACGACCGCGGATGCAGCGGGACCGACCCGTCGGGCAGGTAGTAGGTCTGACCGCGGCGCCTGCTCTCGCGGTCGAGCGCGCCGCCGGGGGCGACGAAGGCCGCGACGTCGGCGATCGCGTAGTGCAGCACGAATCCGTCGACGGTCCGCTCGAGGTGCAGGGCCTGGTCGAGATCCATCGATCCCGGTGGGTCGATGGTCACCAGGGGCAGATCCGTGCGGTCCACCCGCGCGGCGGACCAGCGGTCGGCTGCGGCGTCGGCCTCGGCGACGGCGGGCAGGGGGTAGTCGTCGTCGAGCGCGAATTCGGCGCGGACGGCACCGAAGTCGATCGCGGGCGCGACGACGATGCGGGTGTGCGTCACCGTGCCGGGGAACCGCTCAGCGGTTCCATTCCTCGTCGGCGTCGTCCGCTGCCCTGTTGCGCTCGGCCGCGATCTCGAGTGCCCGTTCGGCGGTGGCGCGGTCCGGGTACGGCCCCATGCGGTTCAGCGCGCTCGGGTCCTTCCCCTGGCTGACCTTTCCGGTGTGTACGTCGTAGTACCAGCCCTCGTCGCTCATGACTCCCAGTCTGCCCCACGCGGCGCCGAGTGTCGGGGTAACCCGCGTGCGACGGCGCGGCTGGTACGGTCGGCCCCTGGTCCCCGCTCGACGACGCGAAAGGAATCGCATGTCGTACCTGCTCTACGACTTCCTGCTCCCCTACCTGGGACACGAGGCCGCCTCCTACTGGGCGCACCTGCTGGTCGTCGCCCCGATCTGAGCCGGGTGGGCGGACGAGCCGGCCTGTAAGCCGGATCCTGTACCCCGCCGAGGCGGGGTGGCGACCATCCATCTGGGCACACCGTCGCCGGGTACCTCGAGCGGTTCACCCGCAGGCTCGGGCGAGCAGCCCTCGGACACCTGCGCAGCCGCACCGACGGGTCGGTGCGGCCTTCAACCTTGCTCCGGGCGGGGTTTACCGAGCCACCCCGGTCACCCGGGGTGCTGGTGCGCTCTTACCGCACCGTTTCACCCTTACCCACCCCGAAGGGTGGGCGGTCTGATTTCTGTGGCACTGTCCCGCGAGTCACCTCGGGTTGCCGTTAGCAACCGCCCTGCTCTGTGGAGTCCGGACTTTCCTCGATCCAGGGCCTGGCACCGCCACGGTGCCGGTTCCCTGTGCCGCGGTCGCCCGGCCAACTCGTCCGCGTCGATCAGCGTACTGCCTCACGTGTCGCAAATGCGAACTACGGTACCGCCATGGCGAGATATGTGGCTCTGCTGCGCGGCATCAACGTCGGCGGCATCACCATCGCGATGGCGGATCTGAAGGACGTGTTCTCCGGACTCGGTTTCGGGAACGTCCGCACCGTGCTCGCGTCGGGCAACGTGCTGTTCGACGCCGGCCCGGCCGACACCGCCGAATCGAAGGCACGGATCGAGGCGGCGCTGCGCGCTCGATTCGGCTACGAGGCGTTCGTGTTCGTCCACGATCAGGCCGCCGTCGCGGCGATCGTCGACGCCTACCCGTTCCAGGAGCGCGACGGCCGGCACGCATACGCGATCTTCGTCGCCGATCCCGCGGTTCTGGACGAACTCGCGGCGACGGCGGCGGGTCTCGACCCGGCGGTCGAGCGCGTCGCCCGGGGCGACGGCGTCCTGTACTGGGACGTCGAGCGCGGGCAGACGGTCCGGAGCGCCTTCGGCCGGAGCCTCGGCAAGCCCCGCTACAAGGCGGTGACCACGACGCGCAACCTGCGCACGCTGCGGAAACTGCAGGTGTGAACGACGGAACGCCGCGTGCGGGGTCGGGCGCCCGCGGGCGGGGTCAGTCCGTCGCCGGAGGTACGCGATCGGGGTCGTAGTCGTCGAGACCGGCGGCGATGCGTTCCTGTTCGGTGCGATATTCGAGATAGTCGTCGTCGAGGCGTTCCGGCGCTTTGCCGTGCTCACGGCGATCGCGGGTGACGTGTTCCGTCGGAGTGATGACGTCGTCGAGATTCGGTTCGTCGTGCGGTTCGGTCATTGTCGGCACCTCCGAATGCTGCCCGGACTGCTGCTCTGGCCACCGTCGGTGTGATCACCGTCGGTGTGATCACCGTCGGTGTGATCACCGTCGGTGTGATCACCGTCGGTGTAACCACTCTCGCTGTGGCATACCCCACGTGTCGGTCACCGAACCGGGACGCCGCCGCCGGTGTGTCCTTTGGGCGGCTACCGCAGCCCAAAGGACACACCGATGCCGCGGGCGCCTACAGGTGCGAGGTGTCGTTGACCAGGCGCACGGCCGCGCCGCCGTCGGGATAGAACTCGGCGATGCTCAGCGACGCGAGGTCCAGGTGCAGGCGATACAGCAGCGACGGCCCGGCATCGAGCGCCATCTGCAGCAGGGTCTTGATCGGCGTGACGTGGGAGACGACGAGCAGGTTCGCCCCGCCGTACTCCGCGACCAGATCGTCCCGGACAGCAGCGAGACGGCCGCGGACCTCGTCGAAGCTCTCCCCACCCGGCGGGCGCACCGAGGTGTCGCCCAGCCAGCGACGGTGCAGATCGGGGTCACGCTGTGCCGCCTCGCGGAAGGTCAGTCCCTCCCACTTGCCGAAGTCGGTCTCGAGGAGCCCGTCGTGCACCGTCACGGGCAGACCGAGCACCGCCGCGGCGGCCTCGGCGGTCTCTCGCGCCCGTCCGAGCGGCGACGAGACCACCGCGGCGACATTGCCACGCTCGCCGATCCGACGGGCAGCCGCGCGCGCCTGCGCGCGGCCCAGCTCGGTCAGCGGCGGATTACCGCGCCCGGAGTAGCGGCGCTCCACCGACAGCGGGGTCTGCCCGTGCCGCAGCAGCAGCATCCGCGTGGGTGTCCCGACGGCACCGGTCCAGCCGGGCGATTTCGCCGGCGGCGCCGATGCGGACGACGGCGGTTCGGAACCTGTGGTGGCCGAGGCAGCACCGTCCATCGCCTCGTTGGCGAGCCGGTCGGCGTAGGCGTTCTCCGCGCGCGGCACCCAGGTGAACTCGACCCGCGAGAATCCTCCGGCCAATTCGCGGGCACGCGCGGCGAGCGGAATCATGTCCGGGTGCTTGATCTTCCATCGGCCCGACATCTGCTCGACGACGAGCTTGGAATCCATCCGGACGTCGACCTCGTCGGCCCCGAGTTCGGCGGCGGCGGTCAATCCGGCGATCAGGCCTTGGTATTCGGCCACGTTGTTGGTGGCGCGGCCGATGCTCGCGCTGCGTTCGGCCAGCACGGCCTCGCGGTCGGCATCGAAGACCACCGCACCGTAGCCGGCCGGTCCGGGATTGCCGCGCGAACCGCCGTCGGCCTCGACAACGACCCGGCTCAAATCCCGGATTCCTTGGTACGTACCAGGATCGCGTTGCATTCGGGGCAGCGCACGAGCGCCTCGGGCGGGGCGGCGGCGATGCGAGAGATCTCGCCGCGGTCGAGTTCGAGGCGGCACGCGCCGCACCGTCGCGCCTGCAGCAGGGCCGCGCCGGTGCCGGTCTTCGACCGCTGCGCCTCGTACTGGTCGACGAGCTCGGCGGGAAAGGCCTCCACGAGTGCCGCGCGGTCGCTCAGGCACCGCTGCTCGGCGACCTCGATGTCGGCGAGCGCTTCGTCGCGCAGGCGGACGGCGTCCGCGAGTTCGGCGTCGACGCTCGACAGCCGCGCGCCGGCGTGGTCGTGGTCGGCCTTGGACGCCTCCCGGCGTTCCATGACCTCGAGCAGCTCGTCCTCGAGCAGCGCCTGCCGCCGTTCGAGACTGGTCAGCTCGTGCTGGAGTTCGGACAGCTGCTTGGCGGCCACGCTGCCGCCGGCGAGGAGCTTGCGGTCGCGCTCCTCCCGTTGGCGGACCGCCTCGACCTCCCCTTCGAGCTTGCGGATGTCGCGGTCGAGGTCGTCGAGGATGATCTCGACGGCGACGGCGGCGTCCCGCCGCGCGGTGCGTTCCGCCTCGAGCCGTTCGACCTCCTGCTGTTCGGGCAGGGTGCGGCGCCGGTGCGCCAGGCGGGTCACCTCGGTGTCCACAGCGGCGAGGGCCAGGAGCTTGGACTGCACGGCGGGTTCGACGTTCACTCGGCGGGTTCCTGCTTTCGGCGGCGAGATCTGGGGGTGATAGCTGCCTACCGTACCGCGCGGCCGGTCACGAGGAACCCGGACCTACCGGGCGGCGGTGGTCCAGGGATCGGTGCGTAGCTCGCTGACGCGGGCCGCCCACCCGTCGCGATCGGCGAACGCGGCGTCGAGCACTCCTTTCGCCTGCGCACACCACGGGTACTCGCTGGCCCAGTGCGCGACGTCGACGAGCGCGGGTCCGCCGGCGCGCAGGTGCTCGTCGGCCGGATGGTGCCGCAGATCCGCGGTGACGTACGCATCGACGCCGAGCCGTGCGACGGTGCCGAGAAAGGAGTCGCCGGAGCCGCCGCACACCGCAACGGTGCGGACGATCCGGTCGGGGTCGCCGGCACCGCGCACCCCCCACTCCGTGGCCGGCAGTGCCGCGGCGACGCGTTCGGTGAACTCGCGCAGCGTCTGCGGCACCGGGAGGTCGCCGACGCGGCCCAGTCCCCGCGAGCCGGGCAGCTCGGCCAGTTCGAGCACGTCGAACGCGGGTTCCTCGTAGGGGTGCGCCGCGCGCAGAGCGGCAAGCACCCGGCCGCGCACGGATCGCGGGGCGACGACCTCGACGCGGTCCTCGGCGACGCGCTCGAGTTCGCCGACGGTGCCGATCGCCGGATCCGCGCCGGCCTCGGGACGGAACTGTCCGGTCCCGGAGGTCGTCCAGCAGCATTCGCGGTAGTTGCCGAGCCGGCCCGCGCCGGCGTCGAACAGGGCGGCGCGCACCTGTTCGGCCGAGTCGGCGGGCACGAGGACCACCCACTTGTCGACGGCCGGTTCGGGCTTGGGCTCGATCGGCCTCAGTCCGGTCAGGCCGAGCGCCTGTGCCAGCGCGTCGGACACGCCCGGATCGGCGCGGTCGGCGTTGGTGTGGGCGGTGAACAGCGCGCAGCCGCCCCGGATGAGCCGGTGGATCAGGGCGCCCTTCGGGGTGTGCGCGCCGACGGTGTCGACACCGCGCAGCAGCAGCGGGTGGTGCACGAGGAGCAGTTGTGCGCCCCAGTCGAGGGCTTCGTCGACCACGGCCGCGGTGGCGTCGACCGCGAGCAGCACCCTGTTCACAGGTTCGTCGGGATCGCCGGCGACCAGTCCGACCGAGTCCCACGACTCGGCCAGCGACGGCGGGTAGGCCGTCTCGAGCACGTCGATCACCTCGCGCAGCGTCACCGCCGTCACCGCTCCTCCTCCGTCGTCTCCACCGTTGTCCCCGCAAACCGTCCCCGCAAACCGTCCCCGCAAACCGTCCCCGACCCTACGCGGCGGGCCTCGCCGGCAGCCGGGACAATGGGGGCGTGACGACTCTCGCCGATCTGCATCCTCTGCTGTTGCCGGCACCCGTGGTGCTGTTCGACCTCGACGGCACCCTCACGGACTCGGCGGCGGGCGTGATCGACGGGTTCCGGCATGCGCTCGCCACGGTGGGCGCTCCGGAACCGGCGCACGACGAGCCGCAGCGCGTCCTCGGTCCGCCGATGATCGACACCCTGCGCGGACTCGGTCTCGACGAGCAGCAGGTGCACCGGGCTCTCACCGCGTACATCGAGCGGTACGACGAGCGGGGCTGGGCGGAGAACTCCGTCTTCGACGGGGTGGCGACGATGCTCGGGCGAGTGCGCGACGCCGGCAGCCGCCTCGCCGTCGCGACGTCGAAGAACCAGAACTTCGCGGTCCGCATCCTCGAGCATTTCGAGTTGGCCGGCCACTTCGACTTCATCGGCGGCGCGAGCGACGACGGGACGCGGCGGGCGAAGGGGGACGTGATCGCGCACAGTCTGGTCGCGCTCGGGGTGGACCCGGTCGCCGCCGAGGACGGCGGCACCGGCGGCGTGGTCATGGTCGGTGACCGCGAGCACGACGTGACGGGTGCCGCGCGGTGGGGCATCCCGACGGTGTTCGTCGAGTGGGGGTACGGCGCGGCCGACGAGGCGGCCGCCGCGCACCGGTCCACGTCCAGCGTCGGCGAACTGACGAGGATGCTGACCGGTGACCGCTGAGCGCCTGCACGTGACGTTCGTGTGCACCGGCAACATCTGCCGCTCGCCGATGGCGGAGAAGATCTTCGCCGAGCATCTCCGCAGGGCCGGCCTCGCCGGGCGGGTGCGGGTCACCAGCGCCGGCACCGGCGACTGGCACGCCGGCGAGGACGCGGATCCCCGCACCACGGAGCTGTTGCGGCGGCACGGTTACCCGATCGGGCACTGCGCCCGGCGCGTGACCGACGAACAGCTCGCCGCCGATCTGGTGGTCGCGCTGGACGCCGGCCACGACCGGATGCTCGCGCAGCTCGGGGTGCCCGCCGAGCGCCGCGCGCTGCTGCGCAGCTTCGACCCGGACGCCGAGGGCGAGTCGGTTCCGGATCCGTACTACGGCGACCGGCACGAGTTCGAACTGGTCCGGCGGCAGATCGAGGCGGCGATCCCGGGTCTGCTCGACTGGGTGCGACGGCACTGAGGCCCGCGTCACCGGCTACCGTGGTTACGTGCGACGACTGACGTTCCTGCTCCGCCCGAGCTGGCTGGTGCTGGCCCTGGTGGTGGGCGGCTTCGCCTACGCGTGCTTCACCGTGCTCGCGCCGTGGCAGCTCGGCAAGAACACCACCACCGAGGAGCGCAACGACCGGATCACCGCCTCGCTGGCCACGGACCCCGTGCCGGTCGAGGAGCTGCTCACCGGGCCTGCGCCGGCTCCGGAGGACGAGTGGCGGCGCGTCGTCGCGACCGGCTCGTACCTCCCGGACTCGGATCTGCTGGTGCGGTTGCGCAGCGTCGAGTCCTCCCCCGCCTACGAGGTGCTCACACCGTTTCGGCTCGCCGACGGCCGCACCGTCCTGGTGAACCGCGGATACGTGCGTCCGGAACGGGGCACGGAGATCCCCGGGTTCGCCCCGCCGCCCACCGGCACGGTGACCGTCGAGGCGCGCCTGCGGATGTCCGAGGGAACCGCCGAGGGCAGGGCCCCGTTCCGCGACGCCGGCCACGCCCAGGTCTACTCGATCGATCCCGCGCAGATCGCGGCGTTCACCGGCCTGGAGCTGACGGGCGGATACCTGCAGCTGTCCGAGAACCAGGCCGGGGGGCTGGGCACGATCCCGCTGCCGCAACTCGACGCCGGCCCCTACCTGTCGTACGGGCTGCAGTGGGTGGCATTCGGAATCATGGCGCCGCTGGGGCTGGGGTACTTCGTGTGGGCGGAGCTGCGCGAGCGCCGCAAGCGGAAGGAACCGGCGCCGGCGACCGCACCCGAGGCCGAGCCGACGCCCGCCCCGGTGGAGCGCAGCACCGACGACAAGCTCGCCGACCGTTACGGCCGGTCCCGTTGAGCCACTCAGGCGAGGAGCCCGCGATGCACGCGACGATCGACGACTACCTGGCCGACAAGGACGACGCCGCCGTCGACATGTTCTGCCGGCTCCGCACGCTCGTGCTGGGCCTCGGCGACGACGTCGAGGAGCAGGTCCGTCCCGCCGAGGTGCGATGGGGACGCGGTCGGATCTTCGCGGCGGCGTTCGTCTATTCGTCGCGGCTCGAGATCGCCGTGGACCTGCCGCGGCGGGTCCATCACCCGCAGCTGCGGGAGGCCTTCCCGACCACCGCGAAGGTGACGACCCACCGCTTGAGCATCGCCACCCCGGACCAGCTCGACGACGGCGTCGTCGCGCTGCTGGCGGAGGCGTACGAGACGGCCGGGACAGGCTCCGGGTAGCAGGCTCCGCCGGGCACCGCCCGGAGCGACGACGGGTCGGCAACAGGTCGGCAACGGGTTTAGGACCGGTCCGGCCGGTGCATCCGTCGCCCATGACCGAGAACACCGGAAACCCGCAGCAGTACGAGGCATCCCAGGACCCGGACGCCGACCCCGAGCAGTTGCAGTCGAGCGCCCCGACGCAGCCGGATCAGGCCGAGGGCGAGGACGACGACGCCGGACCGGAGGCCTGAACCCGGACGCGGCTCCCGCGGATCGGCAGGCCCGGCTACTCGAACAGCGGACCGTCGAGGCAGCCGGACGTCGCCCGCCGGATCCCAGGTGGGGATGCGCCCGGGAGATCCGCCCGCCACTTCGGAACCCGCGCACGCCGTGACGTGGGCGGATTCCGAACCGGCGCCGGGGATGCTGCCCCGTCAGGCGTAGAGCTGCTCGATCCGATCGGCGAAGTTGTCGACCACCAGTTTGCGGCGCAGCTTCATGCTCGGTGTCAGATCTCCCGCCTCGATGGACAGCTCCCGATCGAGGACGGCGAACCTCTTGATCTGCTCCCAGCGGTTGAGCCGGTCGTTGAGCCGGTCGATGCACTCGCCGATCAGCGCGTGGGTCCGCTCGTCCCGGGCGATCTCGCCGAACTCCCTGCCGGCCATGCCGTTCTTGCCCGCCCATTCGGTGATCGCCTCGGCATCGAGGCCGACGAGGGCGACGCAGTAGGGCCGGCTCTCGCCGTACACGACGATCTCGCCGGCGTACGGGCAGATGCCTTTGAAGGCGGCGGAGATCGCGGACGGCGCGACGTACTTGCCCTGACTGGTCTTGAACAGGTCCTTCTTGCGGTCGGTGATCCGCAGGAAACCCTCGGAATCGAGTTCCCCGATGTCGCCGGTGTGGACCCAGCCGTCCGGTTCGAGCGCCTCCGCGGTGGCCTCGGGCCGCTCGTGGTAGCCGTCCATGACGCCCGGCCCGCGCAGGAGTACCTCGCCGTCCTCGGCGATCTGCACCTCCGTACCGGGGAAGGGCCAGCCCACGGTGCCGAGCCGGTACGCGTACGGGCGGTTGATGAACGACGCGGCGGATGTCTCGGTCAGGCCGTACCCCTCGAGGATGATGATGCCGGCGGCATCGAACCACTGCGCGACGGCACGGTCGAGCGGCGCCGCCGCCGAGACGAAGAACCGCAGGCGACCGCCGAAACGTTCCTTGACGGTGGAGAACACCAGACGGTCGGCGATCCGGTACCGGAGCCGGTCGAGGGCGGACGGGGCGCGGTCCTCCTGCCGGGCCTGCGAGACACGCAGCCCGACGCCGACGGCCCAGTCGAAGATCTTCTTCTTCGCCCCGCCCTCCTCGGCGACCATCGCCTCGATGCGCGCGTGCGCCTTCTCGAAGATGCGCGGCGCGGCGCCCATGAAGGTGGGGCGCACGACAGCGAGGTTCTCGACGATCTTCTCCACGCGGCCGTCGATCACCGTGGTGAAGCCGATCTGCAGCGGCAACGCCAGCATCACCTTGCCGAAGGCGTGCGACAGCGGCAACCAGAGGAAGTTCAGGTCGTCGGGGCCGAGGATGTTCACCGCGTCGACGGCCGCGGCGGTGTACGTCCACCCCGAGTGCGGCAGCAGCACGCCCTTCGGCTTGCCGGTGGTGCCGGAGGTGTACATGATGCTCGCCAACTGCTCGGGACGGATCGCATCCACCCGGTCGGCGACGACGGAGGGCGACTCGGCGAGCAGTGCGCGGCCCCGGTCCTCCAGGTCGGCGAGGGTGACGACCCAGTCCCCGTCGCCTTCGCCGTCGACGACCACCACGGTCCGCACCTCGGGCAGATCGGCGCGGTGGGCGACGAGCTTGTCGACCTGGGTCCAGTCCTCCGCGACCACGACGGCGCTGCCCGAGTTGGCGACGATGAAGGCGACGTCGGGCGCGTTGGTCGTGGGATAGATGGTGGTGGTCGCGGCGCCGGCGCACATGATCGCGAAGTCGGCGAGCACCCACTCGTACCGGGTCGACGAGGCGATCGCCACCGGGTCCTCGGGTTCGACTCCCAGCGCGATCAAGCCCGCGGCGAGTGCGGTGACCCGGTCGCCGACCTGGCGCCAGGTCGTGCTTCCCCAGCCGTTGCCCCGGGGGCACCGGAAGGCCTCGGCCTCCGGCGTCGCGGCGACCCGGTCGACGAACAACCGGGCCACCGACGGGGCCTGATCGTCGATCTTCGCGAAGTCGACCGTCTCGTCCACCGCCCGCAGCGCAGCCATGCGCCGAGTGTAGATCCGCAGCAATCGCCGACGTGGGCAGTTGCGCAAACGGCGGAGGCGTCAGCAGGTGCTGGGCGCCGGTTCGCCGCGGAACCGTGCGTCGACCCAGTCCAGGGCCGGGAACAGGCCCAGGGCGGCAGCGGAGAGATGGTCGGGCGTCGGGGTCAGGAGAGTCTGCACCGGCACCCCGGCCGCGCAGTAGCGGCGCATCGTGGCGATCACGGAGTCGACCGGGATGAGCGCATCTGTCGGACTGTGCCATTCGAAGATCGGCGCCTTCGGCACGCCGGCATACAGCTCGAGGCTGTTCTCCTCCATCACCGTCCGCGCTGCCGGATCGTCGAGGAACCGGCGGTTGTCGGTCATCTCGGCCGCGCTGCGACCGACTCCCCAGAACATGATCTCGTTGGTGCAGCCGTTGGCGATCAGCTGCTTGAGCCAGTGTCCCTGGGCGTTGAGCTGCGGGGTGACGTGGATGCGGTCGGGATACTCGCGTTCGAGCCCGAGGGCGGCAGCCATCGCGAGGCCGAACGCCGGATGCGGCGCGGTGCCCAGGCTCTCGGCCATCTTCACCAGGTTCATCGGGACACCGCCCTCGGCGGCTCCCACGATGTTCAGCTCCGGGGCGTATTCCGGGGCCAGCGCCGCGGCCCACGAGGTGGCCATCCCGCCCCCCGAATAGCCGCCCAGCGCGACCTTGCTCTCCGCCACCTGCAGTTCCGGCACGCGTTGCACGGCGCGGATTCCGTCCAGCGTGACCCGGCCGCCGAGCTTGGCGGCGCCGTAGGCCATCCGTGGGCCCAGATGGTCGGGCAGCGCCACCGCCCACCCGCGCGCCAGCGCAAGATTGAGTCCGGCGGCCTCCCGGATCTGGTGCAACGGATGGCTGGTGTAGAGCTGGGAGACGATCTTGCACTTGTGCCCGAGCGCGTTGATGATGTGCTGATACGACAGCAGCGGCCCGTTCGGCACGTGATGCGCCGGCCGCACGAAGGTCGTATTCGCCGCGACGGGTCGATCCTGCGAATCCGTGGTGCGGAACAGCACTTCCCACACCGTGCTGCCCGGAAAGTAGTACGAGGGCGGCAACTGCCGGACCCGCAGCACATCGCCCGGTGCGCGCGCCGGGAGATCGGGCGGCGCGGCGTAGAACGGGTCCGGATCGGGAGCGGGTAGCAGCGGTTCGGCACCGGCACTGCCGGTGCCGGACACGGTCGCAACCAGTGCGAGCGCGATCGCGAACACAGCGCTTCGGACGGATCGGCCAATCACGAAACCCACGGCATACCCCACCACCACCCGGACGTCGGACCGGGATCGACTATGCCAGACACCTGCACTCCCGGTGCGTGAACAATACGATTGCCCGAGAGCCTCGCGCCGGCGACGCGCGCGCCGCTCCGGCCATCGACACCGACCCGTCGACGGCGCAATTCGAGTCCGGCCAGGAGGTTTTCGTGAAACCCGGCGAAGTGCGGCTCGGTCAAGGTGTCTGGTGGGCCGAGGAGTACTGGCGGGTGATGGGCGTCTACGACGGCGGGTGGCTGCTGCGCTTGGCGAGACCGACCCACTACGAGGACGGCAGCTTCTCGTTCGCCGAGAACGTCGTCGACGACGTACCTGTCGAATTCGTCTCGCCCCACGGCTCGCGTCGTCCCGACGAGAAGTAGACCGCGACGACCACGGCGGCGAGCGAATCGAACCGGCCGAACTGCCGGTGGCGTGCCGGCGCCCCGTCGCGTGTTCTCGTCGATCCGGCAGACCGTGGGGCAGTAACGGTCCACACTGAGTGGGTGGCGCAAGCGGTCGCGTGGGCCGAGGATCCCGGCAGGGGCTGTCGACACAGGAGGACTCCATGACCTCGCATTCGAACAGCACCCCGATTCCGCCTGGTATCGAGGTGCCGGACGAAGTCCGCACCCGGTTGGGCACGCTGCGGTTCTTCGACGGAGTCCCGGACGACGAGACGACCCGGACGGTGTTCGACAACCTGGATTTCCAGCGGGCGGTACAGGCGTACCTGCTGGCCCTGGCCCCGGTCGAAGTGGCAGCGGTGCGTAAGGCAATGCTGGCGCTGGGTCCGGCCAACTCGACCATGGCGATCTGGGAAGACCTGGTCTACCCGCGCAGCGTGGTCCTCACCGGCAACAACAACACTTCGTACAGCACCATGCTGATGGACCTGCACGACGGCCCGCTTGTTCTCGAAAGCCCTCCGAGCGTGCTGGGCATGATCAACGATGCCTGGCAGCAGTGGGTCGTCGACGTCGGCCTGACCGGGCCGGACAGGGGCCAGGGCGGCAAGTACCTGTTCCTGCCGCCCGGCTACGACCGCAAGGTCCCCGGCGGTTACTTGGTCGTGCGGCCGCGCACCTACGTCCTGTGGCTGCTGTGGCGCAGCTTCCTCGACGAGCACGGCGATCCTCACCCGGGCGTCGAGGCCATCAAGGCCACGGCTCGGGTCTATCCGCTGGCGGAGGCCGACGACCCGCCGCCGCTCCGTTTCGTGAACATCTCACCCGAACCGATCGTCTTCGTTGCGCCCGCCGAGTATCGGGCGTGGGAGCTGCTCGACGAGACCGTGCAGTCCGAGCCAGCCGAGTCGTCCGATCCTCTCACCCTGGGGATGTTCGCCTCGATCGGCATTCGGCACGGTAAGCCGTTCGACCCCGACGAGCGGATGCGGGCCGTCCTCACCGAAGCTGCCACCGTAGCCGACGCCACTGCCCGTACCCTCTGTTACCGGTTCCGCCGGCCGGAGGCGTACTACTACCCGGACAGCACCTGGCGGACCGTGCTTCTCGGCGGTTACCGCTTCCAGGAGGACGGCGCCGCCCTGCTGGACTCCGTCGCCCAGTACTACTTTGTGGGAGCACCGATCAGTCCGGCCCTCGAGGTCGAGATGGTCGGCGCCGCATCGCAGTACGCCTTTGCCTTCGTCGACTCCGAGGGCGCGCACTTCGACGGCGGCAGGACCTACCGGCTGCACGTGCCCGCGAATGTTCCGGTCGCCAACTTCTGGTCCGTCATCGCTTACGACACCCAGACCCGCTCGATGCTGCAGACCGGACAGGACTGGCCGTCGATTTCCAGTCAAGACAAGGACCTCGCCCCGAACGACGACGGCTCGGTCGACATCCGCTTCGGTCCCGACCGGCCCGAGGACAGCCGAAACTGGATCCAGACGCTGCCCGGCAAGAGCTGGTTCGTGGCATTCCGGCTCTACGGTCCGCTGGAACCGTGGTTCGACAAGACATGGAGACTGCCCGACATCGAACCGCTCGCGTAGCGGCCGGGATGGTCCACCCGGACGGCCGGTGCTTCTCCACCGCCCGTCCGGAGGTCACGCCGACGTCGGGTCGTCGTCCGGGGGCTGGTCGAGGTTGCGACGGGCCGCGGCGACGGCCGCGTCCACGGTCGGGTGTGCGCCTGTGACGACACTGGCGATGCCGGTCGCGCTGAGCAGGTCGCGCACCTGGCCGATCTCGCCGGCGAAGAGCAGACGGATGCGACGGTGCTCGAGTTCGGCATACAGCCGGTCCAGCATGCCGACGGCGGTGATGTCGATTCCCGGCACAGCTGCGGTGTCGAGGACGACGGCCCGCGTGTCGTCCCGGACATGACCGCGTACGGCGGCCGCCACGTTGTCGGCGTTGGCGTAGATCAGCCCGGCCTCCGGGCGCAGCACCACGATCCCCGGCTCGGTGAGCGCGTCGGGACGGCGCTGCAGGTCGACCCAGCGGCTTCCGTCCGGTGTGCGACCCAGCTCGGCGACGTGCGGCCGCGAGGCCCGGAACAGCAGGAGCAGGACCGACACCGCCACGCCGAGGAAGAGCCCGGGAAGGATGTCGAAGACCAGCACACCCGCCATGGCGCTCGCCGCGGCGAGGAAGTCCGCGTACGCGGTGACGCCGTAGATCCGCCGCAGGCTCGGGGTGGCCAGACGCGCGTACTTGCGCAGCGTCCGGAAGTCGACGAGCTTCGTGACGGCCGCGATCACCACGGCAGCGAGGGTGGCCTCCGGCAGGTTCGCGAACAGACCGGTCAGGAACAGCAGGGTCAGCACCGTCAGCGCCGCCACGACGATGCCGGAGAGCTGCGACACCGCCCCGGCCGAGACGTTGACCGCGGTCTTCGACAGGGACCCGTTGACGATCATCCCGGAGGACAGCCCCGCGCCGATGTTCGCTGTGCCCACCCCGAGCAGTTCCCGGTTCGGATCGATCTCGTAGTGCCGCTCGGCGGCGTAGTTCTTGGCTGCTCCGACGCCCTCGGCGAACGCGACCAGCAGGATCCCTGCCGCCGACGCGAGCAGCGCGACGTAGTCGGATCCAGGGATGCTGGGGAGGCCGAGCGGAGGTAACCCGCCCTCGATCTGCCCGACGATCTCCACTCCCTTGGCGTCGAGGTCGAGGACCGAGACGGCGACGATGCCCAGGGCGACCGCGACCAGCGGTGCGGGCAGCCGGGGCGACACCCGGTGCAGGACCAGGACGAGCGCAAGGGAGCCGGCGCCGACGGCCAACGTCCAGCCGTTCGTCCCACCCAGCGACGTGACCAGGTGCCAGGTTTTTTCGAAGAAGTCCCCGTCCCCCTTCGGGACTCCGAAGAGCTTCGGGAGCTGACCGACGATGATCGTCAGCGCCAGGCCGACGATGAATCCCTTCAGCACCGGCTCGGAGATGAAGGAAGCCAGAAACCCCAGACGCGCCAGCCCCGCGAGGATGCCGAGCACCCCGACCAGCAGCGCCAGACCGGCCGTCAGCGCTGCCGCATCGGCGTCACCGGCGATGCCGGCGACAGCAGCACCCGACAGCGCAGCGGTGGCCGCCATCGGCCCCACCACCAGGTGCCGGGAGCTGCCGAACAGCGCGTAGAGGAGCAGCGCCGCGGGCGCGGCATACAGGCCGATCACCGGGGACACCCCGGCGATCGTGGCGTACGCGAGGGCCTCGGGCACCAGAACCGCCCACACCGTCAGGCCGGCCAGCAGGTCCCGGCCGATCCGGTCGGCCCGATAGCCCTCGAACGAGGTGAGCAGCGGCACCTTCACCCCACGAGCACAGCAAACCCTGCCCAGCCGCGACAGAGCCCAAAGACCCCCGGGTGCGGCCCCACGAGCCCGGCTGCGTCCGCGGACGTCGACACGTGTGGGCAAAAGTCCCGTCGAGGCATACGCGCCCGGTCCCTGACCAGGTCTTTCACGGCCACATTCCTGGTGGGCGCGGAGGGTTTCGAACCCCCGACCGCTGGTGTGTAAAACCAGAGCTCTACCACTGAGCTACACGCCCGCAGATCCGGCGGCTCGCGCCGCCGGACTGTGCCTCAGGACTTTAGCGCGGCCAGCGCTCGCACCCAAGCGCCCTGGTCACGGGGCTCGCCGGGCTGATTCTCCTCGGCGAACCGGACGATGCCGTCCTTGTCGACGACGAAGGTGCCGCGGTTGGCGAAACCGAACTTCTCGTTGAACACACCGTAGGCCTGGGCCACGGCACCGTGCGGCCAGAAATCGGAGAGCAGCGGGAACGTGTAGCCCTGCTCGGCGGCCCAGATCTTGTGCGTGGGCGAGGCCCCCACCGACACGGCGACGATCGCGGTGTCGTCGTTCTCGTAGGTCGGCAGGTCGTCCCGCACGGCGCACAGCTCGCCCTGGCAGACGCCGGTGAACGCGAGCGGGTAGAACACGAGCAGCACGTTCTTCTTCCCGCGGAAGCTCGACAGCGTCACTTCCTGGTTGTTCTGGTCCTTGAGTGTGAAATCGGGCGCCTGGGCACCCACCTCGATCGCCATGTGCGTCGGTAGTCCTTACGTCGATGGAGAGGAACTGAGCGGTGTGCTCAGCGCTTGGTGCGGGCGGCCTTCGGCTGCACCAGCCGGCTGCCCACCCAGTCGCCGAGATTGGCGGTCGAGGTCTGGGTCAGGCCGGCGGTCGTGGCCGATTCGGCGATCTCGCTGGGCTCGACATGATCCGGACGCCCGGTCTTCGGCGTCAGCACCCAGACGACGCCCTCGTCGGCGAGCGGGCCGATCGCATCCATCAGCGCATCGACGAGGTCTCCGTCGCTGTCGCGCCACCAGAGCAGCACCACATCGACGACCTCGTCGGATTCCTCGTCGAGCAGGTCCGATCCGATCGTGTCCTCGACGGCGGCCCGCAGGTCGTCGTCCGTGTCCTCGTCCCAACCGAGTTCCTGAACCACCTGGTCGTGGGAGATACCGAGCTTCTGAACGTAGTTCTGGGCGTCCGCCGCGGCGACCACGGTGGTGTCCTCCTTCGGTTGTGGCCGCGGGCGTGCCGCGTACCGGATGTCATGAGCGATTTTTCAAAGCGAACATCCTCGGGGAGCTCAACGCAAGCCGAATCGCACGGAAACTCACAAGAATCTTCCCGGGACGTTACCGCGAGAAGCGCCCCACGCCGACCCGCCGCGCGGACCCGAACCGTGCGGATACCCGGCCTGCAGGCGTTGTACACCCGGGGGGATGCCTCCTACCGCGCGATGGGGGAAGATGAGCAGTGCATCTCGTTCAGATGTCGATGAGTCGGCTCCCACAAGAGCCGGCCCTACGGAGCGGGCGCCACACCTGCGCGCCCCACCACGATGAGGAGCAGACGTTGACAGACCTGATCCACGAGCCCGATTCCTCGACGAGCGCCGCCACACCGGGCGCCTCGGAAGCGGGATCCTCGCCGAACACCACCGGGGCCACCGACGGCCGCGTGCGGGTCATCCGCGAGGGCGTGGCCTCCTACCTGCCGGACATAGACCCGGCCGAGACCACGGAGTGGCTCGAGTCGTTCGACGGGCTGCTCGAGTCCGCCGGTCCTGCGCGTGCCCGTTACCTGATGCTGCGCCTGCTCGAGCGCGCCGGCGAACGCCATGTGTCCATTCCGGCACTGACCTCGACCGACTACGTGAACACCATCCCGACCGAGAACGAGCCGTGGTTCCCCGGCGACGAGGAGGTCGAGCGCCGCTACCGCGCCTTCATCCGGTGGAACGCCGCGATCATGGTGCACCGCGCACAGCGTCCCGGCATCGGCGTCGGCGGCCACATCTCCACCTACGCGTCCTCCGCGGCGCTGTACGAGGTGGGCTTCAACCACTTCTTCCGCGGCAAGGACCACCCGGGCGGCGGTGACCAGATCTTCATCCAGGGGCACGCCTCCCCCGGCATCTATGCCCGCGCCTACCTCGAGGGCCGCATCCCGGCCGAGCAACTCGACGGGTTCCGCCAGGAGGCCAGCCACGCCGACCAGGGCGGCGGCCTGCCGTCCTACCCGCATCCGCGGCTGCTGCCGGACTTCTGGGAGTTCCCGACGGTGTCGATGGGCCTGGGCCCGATGAACGCGATCTACCAGGCGCGGTTCAACCACTACCTGCACGACCGCGGCCTGAAGGACACCTCCGACCAGCACGTGTGGGCGTTCCTCGGCGACGGCGAGATGGACGAACCGGAGTCGCGCGGTCTCGCGCACGTCGCGGCCACCGAGGGTCTGGACAACCTCACGTTCGTGGTCAACTGCAATCTGCAGCGCCTCGACGGTCCGGTTCGCGGCAACGGCAAGATCATCCAGGAGCTGGAGTCGTTCTTCCGCGGGGCCGGCTGGAACGTCATCAAGGTGGTCTGGGGCCGGGAGTGGGACGCCCTGCTGCACGCCGACAAGGACGGTGCGCTCGTCAATCTGATGAACGTGACGCCGGACGGCGACTACCAGACCTACAAGGCCAACGACGGGGCCTTCGTCCGTGAGCACTTCTTCGGCCGCGATCCGCGCACGAAGGAGCTGGTCAAGAACCTCAGCGACCAGGAGATCTGGAACCTCAAGCGCGGCGGCCACGACTACCGCAAGATCTACGCGGCGTACGCCGCGGCCATGGCGCACAAGGGTCAGCCGACGGTGATCCTCGCGCACACGATCAAGGGGTACACCCTCGGCAAGCACTTCGAGGGTCGCAACGCCACGCACCAGATGAAGAAGCTCACGCTCGAGGACCTCAAGTACTTCCGCGATCTGCAGCGCATCCCGATCTCGGACGCCGAACTCGAGGCGAACCCGAAGATGCCGCCGTACTACCACCCGGGCAACGACTCGCCGGAGATCCAGTACATGCTCGAGCGGCGCCGCGCGCTCGGCGGGTTCCTGCCCGAACGCCGCACCGCCGACGCTCCGCTGCCGCTGCCGGGGGACAAGACCTACGAGGTGGTCCGCAAGGGCTCCGGCAAGCAGCAGGTGGCCACCACCATGGCATTGGTGCGCATCATGAAGGAGCTGCTGCGCGACAAGGAGATCGGTCCGCGCATCGTGCCGATCATCCCGGACGAGGCCCGCACGTTCGGTATGGACTCGTGGTTCCCGTCGCTGAAGATCTACAACCGCAACGGCCAGCTGTACACGTCGGTCGACGCGGAGCTGATGCTCGCCTACAAGGAGAGCGTCGCCGGGCAGATCCTGCACGAGGGCATCAACGAGGCCGGGTCCACCGCCTCGTTCACCGCGGTCGGCACCTCGTACGCCACGCACGGGCTGCCGATGATCCCCCTGTACATCTTCTACTCGATGTTCGGCTTCCAGCGCACCGGCGACGGCCTGTGGGCGGCGGCGGACCAGATGGCCCGCGGATTCGTGCTCGGCGCGACAGCCGGCCGCACCACCCTCACCGGTGAGGGGCTGCAGCACGCCGACGGGCATTCGCTGCTGCTGGCGTCGACGAACCCGGCGGTGGTGTCCTACGATCCCGCGTTCTCCTACGAGCTCGCGCACATCGTCAAGGACGGTCTGCGCCGCATGTACGGCGGCACGGAGGGCGTCGACGGGTTCGGTGGCGAGAACGTCTTCTACTACATCACCCTCTACAACGAGCCGTACGTGCAGCCGGCCGAGCCGGAGAACCTCGACGTCGAGGGCCTGCTCAAGGGCATCTACCTGTACCGCCGCGGCGAGGGCGCCGGGCCGAAGGCGCAGATCCTCGCCTCCGGCGTGCTCATGCCCGAGGCGTTGCGGGCCCAGGAGATGCTGGCCGACGAGTGGGACGTGGCCGCAGACGTGTGGTCGGTGACCTCGTGGGGCGAGCTGCGCCGCGACGGTGTCGAATGCGAGCGGCAGGCGCTGCTCGACCCGGGCGCCGACGCTCCGACGCCGTACGTGGCGAAGATCCTGGCCGACGCCGCCGGGCCGTTCGTGGCCGTCTCCGACTGGATGCGTGCGGTACCGGACCAGATCCGGCAGTGGGTGCCGGGCGACTACACCACCCTCGGCGCCGACGGGTTCGGGTTCTCCGACACCCGCCCCGCCGCGCGCCGATTCTTCAACATCGACGCGGAGTCCACGGTGGTCGCGGTGCTCGCCGCCCTCGGCCGGGACGGCGCTGTCGATCGCGCGCGGGCGGTCGAGGCCGCCCAGCGGTACCGGATCGACGACGTGGCGGCCGCACCGGAGCAGACCTCGGATCCCGGCGTGGCCTGATCCGAACCGCTCTGCCGCGGGCGGCGGGCCGCGGGCGTAGTTTCGTCCCATGGTCGTAGAACCCGCAGAGCCGCGTCCGAAGCGCGCACCGGGCGTCCCTACGGGGCGTCCGGTGCCGCCGGCGCGGCCGGAGCGAGATCCCCTGCCCGATGCGCTCCTGCGTCGCGTCAAGCAGTTCTCCGGACGGCTGTCCACCGAGGCCGTGCACTCCATGCAGGAACAGTTGCCGTTCTTCGCCGATCTCGACGCGTCGCAGCGGTCCAACGTGCAGCTGATCATCCAGACGGCTGTCGTCGACTTCCTCGAATGGGTGCGCAATCCCGACAGCGACCTGCGGTTCAGCCTGGACGCGTTCCAGGTGATCCCGCAGGACCTGGCGCGGCGGCTGACGTTGCGCCAGACCGTGGACATGGTCCGCGCTGCCATGGAGTTCTTCGAGCAGTGGCTGCCGGCCCTGGCACGCAACGAGCAGCAACTCGTCGCGCTCACCGAGGCGACGCTGCGCTACGGCCGGGAACTCGGGTTCGCCGCGGCCTCGGTGTACGCGAGCGCCGCGGAGTCCCGCGGCGCGTGGGACACCCGCCTCGAGGCGCTGGTCGTCGACGCGGTGGTCCGTGGCGACACCGGGTCGGACATGCTCTCGCGCGCCGCGACGCTGAACTGGGATGCGACGGCGCCGGCCACCGTGATCATCGGCACTCCCCCGCCGAACGAGGGGGTCTCGGTCGTGACGACCGTGCACTCGATCGCGCAGCAGCACGGCCGGGCGGCGCTGGCGGTGGTGCAGGGCGAGCGGCTCGTGATGGTGGTCAGCGGCGAGCTGCACGGGAGCGTCGAGGCAATGGCGTTCCGGTCCGAGCTGATGCGCAGCTTCTCGGACGATCCGGTGGTGATCGGTCCCACCACGCCCACCCTCGCGTCGGCGCATGCCTCCGCGGTCGAGGCGATGGCCGGGATGGAAGCGGTGGCCGGGTGGCGGGGCGCGCCGCGGCCGGTGCATGCGGCGGAGCTGTTGCCGGAGCGGGCCCTGCTCGGCGACGCGGGAGCGATCGCTGCCCTCGAGGACGATGTGGTGGCTCCGCTCACCGAGGCGGGTGTGGCGCTGGCCGACACCCTCGACGCATACCTCGACTGCGGGGGTGCTGTCGAGACCTGCGCCCGGCAGCTGTTTGTTCATCCAAATACCGTGCGGTACCGACTCAAGCGGATCACAGAAGTCACCGGCCGGGACCCGACGAATCCCCGTGATGCGTACGTGTTGCGGATCGCGGCCACCGTGGGAAGGTTGGCTCGAAGTCATAACGAATTGCGGACTCCAGTCCCACCCGTCTCCCGTTTCACATTGCGCGAACCGGGCGCGTAACAGGGGACGGCACTTCGTCGATGGTGAACGCCGACGTGCAGTTTTGTTGAAACCCTACAAAACTGCACCCGAGAGTTCATCCCTACCGACATCTCGCAGGACTGTCTCCAGGGTGTTCCCTGATCATCGTGATTTCGCTGCTCGCCCCCGGTCAGGGGTCCCAGAAACCCGGCATGCTCGCCTCCTGGTTGGAGCAGGCCGGCGCCCGCGATCGCGTCCAGCTGTGGTCGAAGGCCTCGGGCCTCGACCTCGAACGCCTCGGCACCACCGCGACGGCCGCGGAGATCACCGACACCGCCGTGACCCAGCCGCTGGTCGTCGCGACGGCACTGCTCGCCTACGAGGAGCTCGAGTCCCGCGGCCTCGTCCCGGACGACACGATCGTCGCCGGGCATTCGGTCGGTGAGCTCGCCGCCGCGGCCATCGCCGGCGTCATCAGCGCGGACGAGGCGGTCATGCTCGCTGCCGTCCGCGGCGCCGAGATGGCCCGGGCGTGCGCGCTCGAGCCGACCGGCATGTCGGCCGTGCTCGGCGGCCGGGAGGACGAGGTGCTCGCCCGGCTGGCCGAGCTGGGCCTGACGCCGGCGAACGTGAACGCCGCCGGCCAGATCGTCGCCGCCGGCCGCCTCACGGCGCTCGAGGAGCTCGCGGCGAACGCTCCGGAGAAGGCCCGGATCCGGCCCCTTCCGGTCGCCGGGGCCTTCCACACCGCATTCATGGCCCCGGCCCAGGAAGCCGTCGCCGAGGCCGCGGCGAAGATCGTGCCCAGCGATCCGACCCGCACGTTGCTGTCCAACTCCGACGGGGCGCCGGTCGCCTCGGGAGCGGACGCACTGACCAAGCTTGCCGCACAGGTCACCCGACCGGTGCGCTGGGACCTGTGCACCGCGACCCTGCGTGCGGCCGAGGTCTCGGCGGTCGTGGAGCTTCCCCCGGCCGGCACCCTGGTCGGCATCGCCAAGCGTGAGATGCGCGGCACGCCGACCACGGCACTCCAGACCCCTGAGGAGATCTCAGCGCTGGCCGAATCGATCAGAGTCGGTTAGTTTGCTGCGCGCGCGTCGCGCAGCACGGGACCTGCCCTCGACGGGCACCCGGAATCCGGGCGGAACCCTCCACCCGGTCCGATCACAGCAAGACGAAACGAAGAAGGGAGCCACGACGTGGCCGCCACCCAGGAAGAAATCATCGCCGGTCTCGCGGAGATCATCGAAGAGGTCACCGGCATCGAGCCCTCCGAGGTGACCGTCGAGAAGTCGTTCGTCGACGATCTCGACATCGACTCCCTGTCCATGGTGGAGATCGCCGTGCAGACCGAGGACAAGTACGGCGTGAAGATCCCCGACGAGGATCTCGCGAGCCTGCGCACCGTCGGTGACGCCGTCGCGTACATCCAGAAGCTCGAGGCCGAGGGCGTCCAGGCCACGAACGACAACGAGTGAGCTCAACCGTGACTTCCGCCTCTCCCCGCACAGGGACATTTCCCAACGTCGTCGTCACCAGCCTCGCGGCCACGACATCGATCGCAGGTGACGTGGATGCCACGTGGAAGGGCCTGCTCGCCGGTGAGAGCGGGATCGACACGCTGACCGGATTCGTCGACGAGTTCGACCTGCCGGTTCGCATCGGCGGCAAGCTCACGACGAGCCCCGACGAAACCCTCTCACGCGTCGAGATCCGCCGGATGAGCTTCGTCGAGCGGCTCGCGCTCCACCTCGGCCGCACCGTGTGGGCGAATGCCGGCAGCCCGGAGGTCGACCGCGAACGCCTCGGCGTCGTCGTCGGCACCGGTCTCGGTGGTGGCGAAGCGCTCATCGACGCGGTCGACAAGCTGCGCGGCGGCGGCTACCGCAAGGTGTCTCCGTTCGCCGTGCAGATGGTCATGCCGAACGGCCCGTCGGCGACCGTGGGTCTCGAGCTCGGCGCGAAGGCCGGCGTGATGACGCCGGTGTCCGCCTGCTCGTCCGGCAACGAGGCCATCGCCCACGCCTACCGGATGATCGCGATGGGCGATGCCGACATCGTCGTCGCCGGTGGTGTCGAGGGCCAGCTCGACGCGGTTGCCACCGCCAGCTTCGCCATGATGCGGGCACTGAGCACCCGCAACGAGGATCCGCGTGGGGCGTCGCGCCCGTTCGACAAGGACCGCGACGGTTTCGTCTTCGGCGAGGCCGGCGCGCTGATGGTGCTCGAGACCGAGGAACACGCCAAGGCTCGCGGCGCCACCATCCACGCCCGTCTGCTCGGCGCCGGCATCACCTCGGACGGATTCCACATCGTGGCCCCCGATCCCGAGGGGACCGGCGCGGCACGCGCCATGACGAAGGCCCTCCACGGCGCCGGCCTGACGCCGTCCGACATCGGCTTCGTCAACGCGCATGCCACCGCCACGCCCATCGGCGACATCGCCGAGGCGAAGGCGATCAATGCCGCGGTGGGCAACCACGCCGCGGTGTACGCACCGAAGGGTGCCCTCGGGCATTCGATCGGTGCGGTCGGTGCGCTGGAAGCGGTCCTGACGGTCCTGAGCCTGCGGGACGGGGTCATCCCGCCCACGCTCAATGTGGACAACCAGGATCCAGAGATCGATCTCGACGTCGTGAAGGGCGAAGCCCGGTACGGCCAGATCGATTTCGCGCTGAACAACTCGTTCGGTTTCGGTGGGCACAACGTTGCGCTCGCGTTCGGCCGGGCCTGACCCGACCGGACTTCGCTCGCCGTCGGGGTGGGGATCTCGTCACGAGATCCCCACCCCCGGCGCCCATCCCCCGCTCTTGCCTTGCCCGAGGAGAACGCGATGACCGTCCTGGAACCTGCTCAGACGCGCGACGCTGCCGTCGATCCCCGCGATCCGCTCCGGCGGCTCGAGCGACTGTTCGACGCGGGCACCCTGAGCCTGCTGCACCCCCGGGACAAGTCCGGCATGCTCGCCGCGATCGGTTCCATCGACGGCGTCCGGACCGTCGCGTACTGCTCCGACGCCACCGTGATGGGTGGCGCCATGGGCGTGGACGGCTGCAAGCACATCGTCGACGCCATCGACACCGCCCTCGAGCAGGACATCCCGATCGTGGGGCTGTGGCATTCGGGCGGTGCCCGGCTCGCAGAGGGCGTCGACTCCCTGCACGCGGTCGGCTTGATCTTCGAGGCAATGGTCCGCGCTTCCGGGCGGATCCCCCAGATCTCCGTCGTCCTCGGGTTCGCGGCGGGTGGCGCCGCCTACGGACCGGCACTCACCGACATCGTCATCATGGCGCCCGAGGCCCGCATCTTCGTCACCGGTCCCGACGTGGTGCGCAGCGTCACCGGTGAGCAGGTCGACATGGAATCGCTCGGCGGTCCGGACACCCACACCAAGAAGTCGGGCGTTGCGCACATCGCCGCCCACGACGAGGACGACGCCCTGCACCGGGCCCGTCGCCTCGTGTCGATGCTTGCCGAACAAGGCGAGTTCGACCTCGACGCCGCCCGTCGCGGCGACACCGACCTGCGGGCGCTGCTGCCCGAATCCCCGCGCCGCGCCTACGATGTCCGCCCGATCGTGCACGAGCTGCTCGACAACGTCGAGGGCGAGTCCAGCTTCGAGGAACTGCAGGCCGGCTGGGCGCGCAGCGTCGTCACCGGTTTCGGTCGTCTCGGCGGCCGCACCGTCGGCGTCATCGCGAACAACCCCTTGCGTCTCGGTGGCTGCCTGGATTCCGTCAGCGCCGAGAAGTCCGCGCGCTTCGTGCGCCTGTGCAATGCGTTCGGCGTCCCTCTCGTCGTCGTCGTCGACGTGCCCGGCTACCTGCCCGGCGTGAGCCAGGAGTGGGAGGGTGTCGTCCGCCGCGGAGCGAAGCTGCTGCATGCGTTCGCCGAGTCCGAGGTGCCCCGCGTGACGCTCGTGACCCGGAAGATCTACGGCGGCGCCTACATCGCGATGAACTCCCGGGCCCTGGGTGCGACCGCCGTGTTCGCCTGGCCCGACGCCGAGGTCGCCGTGATGGGCGCCAAGGCGGCGGTGGGGATCCTGCACAAGCGGGCCCTGGCCGCGGCACCGGAAGAGGAACGCGAGGCGCTGCACGACCGTCTCGCCGCCGAGCACGAAGCCATCGCCGGCGGCGTCGGCCGGGCGATGTCGATCGGTGTCGTCGACGAACTCATCGATCCGGCGACGACCCGCAGCACGCTCGCCCAGGCGCTGGCGTCGGCTCCGGCGCGTCGCGGCCGGCACAAGAACATCCCGCTGTAGGCGGCTGCGCCGCCGGTGCGTCTTTTGGGTTGCCCCAGCAGCCCAAAAGACGCACGGGCCGCGTAGCGGCCTATCCCACGTTCCGGCGCAGCCAGGTCACCTCGGCGCCCTCGCCGCCGCTGCGGTAGGGCTCGAGGGCCTCGTCCCAGGCCGTGCCCAACACCCGGTTCAGCTCCTCGACGATGTTGCTGCCACCGGCGAGCAGTGACCGCAGCCGCATCTCGCCGACCACGACGTCGCCGTTCGCGCTCGTGTTGCCCCGCCACAGTCCCAGTCCGGGCACGTGACTGTAGCGCTCGCCGTCGACGCCGTCGCTGGGGTCCTCGGTGATCTCGAAGCGGATCATCGGCCACACCCGGAGGGCGTCGACGAGGCGTGCGGCGGTCCCCACCGGACCCGCCCAGTTCACAGTGGTGCGCAGTTGTCCGACGTCGACCGGTTGACCGATCCAGGTGAGATCCGGACGGCAATCGAGGGTGGCGGCCAGTGCCCATTCGATATGCGGGCAGACCGCAGCAGGCGACGAGTGGATGTAGACCACCCCGGTCGTCGCATCCGCGAACTGGTTCGACGCACGCACTACACACCTCCACTTCGACGAGGGACGTCTTCCCCAACGGCCTGACATCGAAGCGGTCGCGCATGGCGACAGAGGACAGTCTGCCCGTGTTACTCCTGTTTCGCTAGGGAACGGATGAGGAATTTGAGAATTCGGTGAGGACGTCGTCCGCGAGGGCGGGCCACAGTGGTTTCGCCCACTCGCCGAATGCCCTGTCCGTCAGCACGACACACGCGATCCCCGCGCGGGGATCGACCCACAGGAATGTACCGGACTGACCGAAGTGCCCGTACGTTTCGGGTGAATTGGCCGCACCGGTCCAGTGGGGGTCCTTCCGGCCGCGGATCTCGACACCGAGCCCCCAGTCGTTGGGCTTGTGCATCCCGTACCCGGGCACGATCCCGTCGAGTCCGGGGAACTGCACCCGGGTGGCCTCCGCAAGCGTCTGGGTCGACACCAGACGGGGCGCGAGCAGTTCCGCGGCGAAGTGCGTCAGGTCGGTGAGCGACGACTGCCCACCGTGCCCGGCAGGTCCCGGCAGCGACGACTCCCGCATGCCGAGCGGCTCGAAGACGGCCTGGGTGAGGTATTCGGGGAACGGGATGCCGGTCTCGCCCTCGACGAGCTCCGCGAGAATTTCGAAGCCCGCGCTCGAGTAGATCCGCTTGCGGCCGGGCTCCGCCTGCGACACGCGTTCGTCGAAGGCCAGTCCCGAGGCGTGCGCCAGCAGATGGCGGACGGTCGACCCCGGCGGACCGGCGGGCTGATCGAGTTCGAGCGCGCCCTCCTCCACAGCGACGAGGACCGCGTAGGCGACGAGCGGCTTGGTGACCGATGCGAGACGGTAGAGCCGCAACTGGTCGCCGCGCTCTGCGACGACGCCGCCGGCGCGGGTGAGAACCGCGGCGGCGGCGTGGTCGACAGGCCAGTCGGAGATCGCGTCGAGGCTGTTCACGTACCCAGCCTAGAAGACGGCACCGGTGGCCGCGGAATCACCGATCGGCGTCGGTGTACCGGATGACGCCGCGGATGTTCTTCCCGTCGAGCATGTCCTGGTAGCCGTCGTTGACCTGCTCGAGGGTATACGTGCGGGTGACCATGTCCGCGAGGTTGAGCTGTCCGGCCTTGTACATCGCGAGCAGGTTCGGAATGTCGACCCGCGCATTGCAGCCGCCGAAGATGTTGCCCTGCAGATCCTTCTGCAGCATCGCGAACAGGAACGCGTTCAGCTTCACGTCCATGTCCGTCATGTGCCCCATCGCGGTGACCACGCAGCGGCCGTTCTTCGCGGTCAGCTGCAAGGCCTCCTCGACGTACTCGCCGCGCATCTCGCCCACGGTGATGATCGTCTTGTCCGCCATGCGTCCCCACGTGGTCTCCATGATCGGCATGAGCGCCTCGGCCATCGACGGGTAGGCGTGCGTCGCGCCGAACTTCAGGGCCTGCTCCCGCTTCCACGGCACGGGGTCGATCGCGAAGATCTGTCGCGCTCCGGACGCGACGGCGCCCTGCAGGGCGCTCATCCCCACGCCCCCCACGCCGATCACGGCGACAGCCTCCCCGGGCTTGACGTCGGCGACGTGGGTGGCCGAGCCCCAGCCGGTGGGCACGCCGCAGCCGACGAGGGCGGCCAGCTCGAACGGGACGTCCTTGTCGATCTTGACGACCTGTGTCTGGTTGACCGTCATGTACGGCGAGAAGGTGCCGAGCAGGCACATCGGGATCACGTGCTGTCCGCGCGCCTGGATCCGGTAGGTGCCGTCGGAGATCGCCATCCCGCTGAGCAGGCCCGCGCCGAGATCGCACAGGTTCGAGTGACCGGTGGCGCACGACGGGCAGCGACCGCATGCCGGAATGAAGGACAGGACGACGTGATCGCCGACCTCCAGGCCGACGACGCCGTCGCCGACCTTCGTGATGACGCCGGACCCCTCGTGGCCGCCCATCACCGGGAAGGACGGCATGGGCGTCGCTCCCGTGACGATGTGGTGGTCCGAGTGGCACATCCCCGCCGCCTCCATGCGGATCTGCACCTCGCCCGCGACCGGGTCACCGATCTCGATTTCCTCCACCGACCACGGCTCGTTGAGACCCCACAGGATCGCGCCCTTGGTCTTCATCTGCATCGCCCTCCGTCACAGTGCGTGTGTACGCATGTGACCATAGCCACAAGACGGCGAAATTGGAACAGGTTCTATCACCGGCGGTCGGCCCGGCCGCAAGCCGGACCGCACCCCCGCCGCACCCGCCGGGCCGGCGGCGCCGGCACGGTGAAACCGGACCGATCACGCGAACGGGACGTCGACCAGGGTGAATCCCAGGGTGAAGATCGAAAACCGCGTAACCCTTCCCCGGGCAGCGGCGGTGTAGACGGCATGAACGTGATCGCCTCGCTGCTCGTCGCGTGGGTCGCCGTCGCTGCGGTGGTGGCCACGATCGTCGGGGCAGCGATCGCCCTCAGAGCCGAGCATCGGTCCCCGCGGCCCGGTCCGATGCAGCCGAAGGGACCACGACGGCGCCCGCACGGTGCGGCCCGCGCCGAGCGGCCGCGCACCGTGTGCGCGGAGCTGCGGGACTGACGCGGCGCCCGGCCCGTCCGGGCCGGGCGCCGGTCCGAGGTGGCGCCGAACGTCGGGGTGCTCGACGCCACCACGATGTCCATCGGGCAGGCGCCGGCGCGTGTGACAGCAGGCGAGGGTGAGACCCGGGGTGATATCCACGGCCGGCGGGTGCGGTCCCGTCGGCGCACTCCGATACGCGACATGCCCAACCGGGTCCGACCGACCCGAGGTTCGGATAGCTTGACTGTGGTACCCGCAATTTCGGCCGCGATTCCATGTCGTAGGAGCTGCGTGTGGCGCACGACCCGACTCTCGTCTTCCACGGCGCCGCGCAGACGGTCACCGGCTCGTGCACGGAGATCGCGCTGGACTCGACGCGGATTCTGGTGGACTGCGGCCTGTTCCAGGGCTCACGCACTCTCGAAGAGCTGAACTACGGTGACTTCGCGTTCGCACCGGACGAGATCGACGCCGTCGTCCTCACCCATGCCCACATCGATCATTGCGGTCTGCTGCCCAAGCTGGTGGCCCAGGGTTTCGAGGGGCCGATCTTCTGCACCGGCCCGACCACCGACCTGCTGGAATTCATGCTCGCCGACGCCGGGCGCATCCAGGAGTTCGAAGCCGAGCGGCGGAATCGGCGACGCGACCGCACGCGCGGAAGGAGGTTCGCCCCGCTGTACACGGAGGCAGACGCCCTTGCCGCCTGGGGGCAGGCCCGTCCTGTGGCGCTCGAAGAGTGGTTCGAGCCCGCTGCAGGCATTCGCGCACGGCTGTGGAACGCGGGGCACATACTGGGGGCCGCGTCGGCGGAGATCGACGCGGAGGGTGTGCGCCTGCTCTTCTCCGGCGACCTCGGTCCCGCCCAGAAGGCGTTCCACCCCGACCCGACCGGCCCCTCGGGGCCGGACCATCTCGTCTGCGAATCCACCTACGGAAACCGGACCCGCGTGCGGATGACGATCGAGCAACGGCGTGACCTGCTCGAAGAGGAGATCGACCGTGCGCTCGGGCACGGCGGCAACCTCGTCGTCCCCGCCTTCGCGCTGGAACGGACGCAGGAACTGCTGCTCGACATCGCACACCTCGTCGACGAGAACCGCATCCCCGCGGTGCCGGTGTTCGTCGACTCACCGCTCGCCAACCGGGCGACCGCGGTGTTCGCCGCGCACGCGAGCGAACTCGAGGATCTCGAGGGGAAGAACATCTTCCACCATCCGGCGATCCACTACATCGACGACGCCTCCACGTCCAAGCGGATCAACGACGTCTCGGGAGCGATCATCATCGCGGCCTCGGGAATGTGCGAGGCGGGGCGCATCCGTCACCACCTGAAGCACAATCTGCACCGCCGGGATTCGACGATTCTGTTCGTCGGCTTCCAGGCGCAGGGTTCGCTCGGCCGCGTGATTCTCGACGGTGCGAAGCGTGTCCGCATCTCCGGTCAGGACATCGACGTGCGGGCGCAGATCCGGCGGATCGACAGCTATTCCGCACACGCGGATCAGGCCGAACTCCTGGACTGGATCACGGCACGCGGTCCCGTGGCAGGCAGCCTGTTCCTCACCCACGGCGAGCCGGAGGCCGTGGCGGCGCTGGCCGAACTGGTGCACGAGCTCGATCCTTCGCTGTCGATCGTCACCCCGGAGATCGGCGAGAGCTACCAGGTGGCGCCCGGCGCCCCCGCGTCACGGGTTCGACCCGCTCGCGCGGACGTCGCGCGCCTGAGCGGGCGCGATTGGCAGAACGACTACGCCGAACTGGCAGTGAGCCTCAAGCAGCAGCTCGGACGCATCGCGGATGCGGAGTCGCGCCGGAAGGCCGTCACCGAGATCCGCGAGATCCTCGACAGCTACGCGGATGTCCACCCCTCGCACGGCACGCGGAAGCGCCGCTGAGCCGGTCCGCACCCCCTCGAGGCGCCCGAATCGCCTGGTTCGGGACCTTCTACCCTGCCCGACCGGGCCGTTCTCCTTCACATCCGCTCGCAGGCCGCCTACGCTCGAATCCGGCCACGCCCCCCTGCGCAGTGGCCCTGCCCCGCCGGCGACGACGCGCGAAGCCGGCGGGGCCTCGCATCCTCCCCCTTCGGCAGCACTGCAGCGCCCGCACCTACCGGGGCGGCTACCTCTTGCGGGCGGTGAGCAGCAGGTACTCGGCGTCGTACGCGGTCCGGCCGGGCTCTCCGGCTCGATTCCAGTCCGTGAGGAACTGCAGAAAGCTCCGGTCGAGCTCCGCGGTCCGGTCCGGGTCGGCGGCGTTGAACCGGTACACCGCGATCACCGGACCGTAGTTGCGCTTCCAGTACTCGCGGAACTCGGCCGGCTCCGGGCTGTGGTCCATCACCACGCTTCGGCGATCCATGCTCAGGTCGCTGATCCGATCGCCGAACAACTCGCGGACGTGCCGCTCGTCGCCCCACATCGGGGGCGGCGACGCGCCTTGCGGGGGCGGCGGCGCATACGGGGCCATGAGCCGGAACAGCTGACCGATGAAGCCCTCCGGTGTCCAGTTGATCATCCCGATCGTCCCACCCGGCCGGCACACCCGCAGCAGTTCGTCGGCGACGGCCCGGTGGTGTGGTGCGAACATCGCGCCCACGCTGGAGAGCACGACGTCGAAGCCGGCGTCGGGGAACGGCAGGGCCTCGGCGTCCGCCTCCACCCACTCGAGGTCCACGCCCCGCTCCGCCGCGGCGCTGCGGCCCGCGACGAACAACTCCGGCGTCAGATCGGCGGCGGTGACGATCGCGCCCCGTTCGGCGGCCGGGATGGCAGCGTTGCCGGATCCGGCGCCCACGTCGAGGACCCGCAGGCCCGCCACCACCCCCGCCGCGGCGACGAGCGTCGGCCCGAACGTCGGGATCAGGTCGGCCGCGACCGCCGGATAGTTCCCGGCCGCCCACAACGCCCGGTGCCTGGCCTTCAGCGCCCGGTCGCCGTCACGTTCCACGATGCCGGTCATGATCACTCCTTCGTCCGATGCTGCGGGATCGTGTGTCCCGCACTGGCACCGAGACAGACGTCGCCGCCGCCGCAGGGACGCAATCCCGGCGGAGCGTGCAGGCACCGACGTGGGAGTGCGTCCTTTCCCCGGTACCGTCGTCTGTGGAGGGACACCGCCCGTACAGCGCCCCTTCCCGGAGGACCACACCATGACCACGGCATCCACCCTGACCACGGCATCCACCAGGTCCGCGACGGACGCGGACGCCCTGACCACCGAAGCCGTCTGGCGCGAGTTCGGAGCGCAGCTCCGCGTCTTCGTGCAGCGGCGGATCGCCGATCCGGACCGCGCCGACGACGTGCTCGGCGAAATCCTGCTGCGCGTCCACAGGAACCTCGGCCGGGTCGAGGACCGCGAGCACCTGATCCGGTGGGTGTACCGGATCGCCCGCAGCGCGATCATCGACGACTACCGACGGGCCGCCCGGGATCGGGACCGGCTCGCACCGCTCACCGGCGACGCGCCCGACCCGGCCGGACCGGACGGGGACGACGCGGCGACCGCCCAGCGGGAGCTGGCCGCCTGCCTGCGCCCGCTGCTCGACGGGCTCTCCCCCGAGCAGCGCCGAGCCGTCGAGCTGACCGACCTGGAAGGTCTGACGCAGGCCCGCGCCGCCGCCGTCGAAGGGGTGTCGCTGTCGGGAATGAAGTCCCGGGTCCAGCGGGGCCGGCGGAAGCTGGCCGAACTGCTCGGACGGTGCTGCGCCCTGACCCTCGATGCGCACGGGATGCCCGTGGACTACACCACCCCGACCGACTGCCGCTGCGCCGGCGACCCCCGCTGATCCAGGGGTGCTGATCCTGCGGTGCGCGCCGGTGTGCCGTCGCCGGACGGCACACCGGGGCGAGTTCCGATCAGCCGCAGCAGGCCCCCGCTGTCGGGCTGTCCTCGCTCGCGCAGGCGACCGCACACGCCGAACCCGTCAGCCCGTCCGGGTTGGCGGGATCGTCGTCGGTCACGGCGTAGTACTCCCACCATCCGTTGGGCACGTCGGGCGCGTCGACGAAAACCTTGTCCTGCACGGCATGGCAGCACAGATCCTGCTCGGCGATCGTGGCGGTCAGTCCGGCAGCACGGAACCGAGCCAGCGCTCCGGACACCTCGTCGGGGCCGTCCGTCTCGATCCCCAGGTGGTTCAGACGTTCGCGCGCACCGGGATTCTCGATCAGCACCAGCTTCAGCGGCGGGTCCTCGATCGCGAAGTTGGCGTACCCGGGGCGCTGTTTGTGCGGTGACACCCCGAACAACGCGGTGTAGAACTCGGTCGCCGCGGTGATGTCCTCGACGTTGAGAGCGAGCTGGACTCGGGTGACAGACATGGCGGTCTCTCCTCGAAATCGGGACACCGGCCCGGGAATCCACCATGGATCCTCGTCACCGTGTGTCCTCCCTACTGACGACCGTCGCGCCGAACGGACGCAGCCGCGTCGTTCGCGCTCGGCGAATGCGTCCTTCGCCGCGGTGCGACGTCCGAAAGGAGACCCGGTCACCGACTCGAAAGGACCCGTCGTGAACACCACATCGACCACGCTGCCCGAGAACTGGAACCGCGCGATGGCCGTCGTCGCGCATCCCGACGACCTCGAGTACGGCGCGGCCGGCGCCGTCGCCCGCTGGACCCGCTCGGGCAAGTCGGTGGCCTACGTCGTCGCCACCGACGGCGAGGCCGGCATCGACGGCCGCACCCCCGCCGAGGCGGCACCTCTGCGACGCCGCGAGCAGCTCGAAGCCGCCGCCGTCGTCGGCGTCGAGGACGTGACATTCCTCGGATACCGCGACGGCGTCGTCGAATACGGACTCGACCTGCGCCGCGCCATCGCCCGCGAGATCCGGAGGTTCCGGCCGGACGTGCTGATCACCGCCACGTACGAGCCCACCTACGGACTGGACGGCGGGCGCATCGTCAATCAGGCCGACCACCGCGCCGTGGGCCTGGCGGTACTCGACGGCGCCCGCGACGCCGGCAATCGCTGGATCTTCCCCGAGTTGCTCGACGAGAACCTGCCTCCGTGGCACGGGGTCGGCCACGTGTACCTGATGGGCGCGAACGAGCCGTCGCACGCCGTCGACGTCACCGAGAGTCTCGACGCCGGAATCGAATCACTGCGCGCCCACCGGTCCTACCTGGACGGGCTGGGCCGGGACTTCGATCCTGCGGCGTTCCTGCGCGAGTTCACCGCGGCCGCCGGAACCCGAATCGGCGTGCGGCACGCCGTCGCCTTCCAGCAGATCCGGCTCCAGGGGGTGTGACGGCCGGAGCGGGAAGGGTGGGGCGGGCGGGGCTCGAACCCGCGACCAATGGATTCTCAAACGAACGTTCTCGTCACGTCTCGTCAACGTATGGAATGGGTTGCGGTAGCACGGTTTTCGACTGAACTGCTAACCTGCCGACTCGTGTCGATTCCCATTGTTTCCCGCTCATATACGTCGAATAAACGTCGGATCGGAGGTCTCCGAAGCACGACCGTGCCCCGCCTGGGGTGCGACACATGCAAGCGCACGTCGGCCCGATGGACCGCCACAGCGCACGTGTGGCCGTGCCGGACCGATCACGTGCTGCTGTGTCGAGACTGCCTGGACTACTACCGCTCGATCGAGCTACCACAGCCGTGCGCAGCGTGCGGGCAAGTGTTCGACCACCGGGAGCAGCTGGTCAGCCGTATCGCACCACTCGGAGGTCAGTGGTGAGCGGCCGCGGTAGGCCAGGGCCGGCACCCGATCCGATCCCGCCGCACTGGGCGCGATGGATCGAAGTGTTCGTCGCCGAGCAACGCGCGGCGCAGCGCAGCGGCGAGTCGGTCCGCACGCGGATTCATCACCTCCGCAAGTTCGCCGGCGAGCACCCGCGTGTGTCGCCGCTCGAAGTGACCCGAGATCACCTCATCGCCTACATGGCCGGGCAGGACTGGACCCCGCATACCGCGCACAGCGTCCGATCGACGTTCCGGGTGTTCTTCCGCACGCTGCGCGACCTCGAGCACCGGAGCGATGATCCGGCGCGGACCTTGCCTCAGGTACGGCTGCCGCGGTCGCGGCCGCGGCCGTGCCCTGACCACGTGATCGCGGCGGCCTACGCGAACGCGCCGACACCCCAGGTGCGCCTCGCGCTGCGGATCGCGGTCGAGACGGGCCTACGCCGCGCCGAGATAGCCCAGCTGCGGACCAGCGACGTGGAGGGCAGGCCGGGTGAGTACGCGCTGCACGTCGTCGGGAAGGGCCGGCACGAACGAGTGGTGCCGCTCGCCGACGATCTTGCCGAGGGAATCCTCGCGGTGCGCACGGTTCACGTGTTCCCCAATCCGCTCGGTGGCGGCGCGATGACGCCGCAGCACCTCGGCAAACTGATCACTTCCGCGCTGCCTGGGAACTGGACCACTCACACACTCAGGCACAGGTTCGCGACGATGGCCTACCAAGCGGACCGGGATCTGAGGGCGGTGCAGGAACTTCTCGGTCACACGTCCCCGGTGACCACGGCCGTCTACACGAAGGTTGCCGACGATGCGATGCGCACAGCGGCGCGTGCCGCGGCTCTGGTCGCGACGAGCGACAAACGACAGTAGTCCGGGCCATAGCGCACACCTTCGGGTATCGTCTCTGGCATGGCTTCCAGCATCCCTACGCAAGAGCAAGTGGACGGCATGACACAGGTGGATCGCAAGGTGTACGAGAACAAGATCCGTCGCATAGCGGACCGTCAGCAACTTCGTGTCGAGAAGAGTCGGCGTCGCGACCCCAACGCCTCGGACTTCGGCACATATCGGGTTGTCGACGTTCGCACCGGCGGGGTCGTCGCGTGCGAGCATCACACCGGCTACGGTCTCACCCTCACCGACGTGCACAGATACCTCATCGGCGCGGACGACGACCAGGAGGCCGGCTCGGACCGTGACGTGACGGTGCCGGAGTTCGGCCGAATCGACACTGTCTGACCGCAGGCGCAGCAGAATCCCCGCGTGGTCATTGCGACCCCGCGGGGATTCTGTGTATCGGCGCAGGCGCGGTACGCGCACGGCAGGAAAGCCGCGCTCCCGACACACCTTGCATTCCCGGTCCGGCTGGAAGAGTTCGCCAGAGAACACACCGGCCGGGTGAGTTTCACGCCGAGTCTTCTTGGGGGAAAATCCTCCGGGGAGAGAGAAAGGACTCGCTGACGGAGCAGTCCCGACCCCCCGGGGGCCTCCAGAAAAATCGCAGGTCAGTCCGTGTCCGGGGTGTCGTCGTACCCCCAGTCGAGCAGCGTCCACCGCCGCCGGTCGGCGGCGTGCTCGAGGTCGCTGCGGGCCTCGGTGAGGGGCTTCCCGGTGACGGCCGGGCGGAGGTGATCGCGGCTGCCGTCGCCCCGCTGACGGTTGCATGTCGAGCACAGAAGCCTGTCGGCGACGGTGCCGCCGGCGGATCGCGCGAGGGAGTGGTCGGCCTCGAGTGGTCGGCGGTCCCAGTTCCGCGCCGGGTCGCGGTACATCGGCTGCCCGCACCAATAGCACGGGGAGCCGTCGACGTGCCGGGCGAGCAGTCGGGCGCGTTGCTGGCGGTGCCGGATGCCGAGGCCGCGGGCGGTGCTCGAGGTGGTGGAGGTGCGGGGCCGGGCCATGACTACGGCTCGATGCCGACGATCTTGGTGACGGCGGCGGGCTGCTCGACCGCGAACGCTGGCACCACGTACGCCTGCACGACGGTCGCGCGGTTCTCCCGTTTCTCGATGCGCTCCACGGTGAACGGCCGCTCGAACCCGACACGGCCGAGGGTGCCGGCCTGCAACACGTAGGCGGTGCCGGCCTGCACGTACGGGGAGACGACGAGTTCGATGCCCATTGAGGCGAGGGCTTGATCGAGGTCGGTGCCGTACACGATGCGCAGGTCGGCGGCCTGCTGCGGTGCCACGACGAGGGTGTCGTAGCGGATGCCGAGGTCGTGTTCGTCGGCGAGGTGCTGGGCGCGGACGAGGTCGGCGATCGGGCGTTCGGCGTTCGGGGTGATCGCGTCGAGCGGGCCGACCGTGACGGTGTTCGCCCACGGCGCTGTCGCGGCGAGCATCCCGCCGCCGGGGACGGTGGCGAGGGCGGCGTCGACCGCGGCCAGCGCCATGCGGTTGAGCTTGCGCTGGATGGTGTTCGCGAGCTGGAGAACCTGAAGGTTCAAGTAGCTCATGGTGTTCCGGGTGATTCGTTCGTCCTCGATGAGGAACTTTCCGCCGAAGTCGCGGACGAGCGCCATCCGAGATTCCGGTTCGACGGTTTCGACGACCGCGTATTCGTCGCCGGGGGCGCGTTCGACCACGTCGTCGGCAAGGAACTGATCACCGGTGCGGACGACGTGGTAGACCAGGCCGCCGCCGATGACCGGACCGGACGCTGGGGAAAAGAACTTCTCCACGATGAGGCCGGATTCGACGAGCTCGAGGATCTTCGTCTCGATGAAACCGGGCGAGTTCATCACCGTGGCGACGGTGACTGCGTTTTCTCGGAGTTGGGGTTGCAGGATTCCCATGACGAACCTCTCTGACTGGGGGCGGATCAGGCGTACAGGGACACGAACGCGTCGGCGCCGGCGGCCGCGGCGGTGACCGCGTAGCCGATCGCGGTGCCGGTGGTGTGCGCGGTGACCTGTCCGGCGGCGTCGGCGTCGACCTCCGCGCCGGCGGCGATCGCGGCCGCGGCGGTGATCTTGACGATGCGGCCGGCGCCGCGGGCCACGGAGACCAGTTCCCCGGTGGCGGCATCGTTGCGGGCGACCCCGAAGGCGCGGCCGCCGGCGGTGGTCGGGGCCAGGGTGACCAGGCCGGCGTCCATGTTCCCGGCGATGCGGACCAGACGTTTGCGGTTGACCGGGGCGGTGGCGCGGCCGGTCACATCGGTCGCGGGCTTGTAGACGTCGACGTTGAGTTCGGTGCTCATGCGGTCATTCCTCTGCGTTCGTGGACGGCGGTGACGGGGATCAGCCAGCGCCCGCCGGCCTGCTGGGCGTCGAGCCGGCCGCGCCGACACAAAGACCGAACGTTTTCCGGTGTGCACCCGAGGATTCGGGCGGCGGTGACGGTATCGACCAGCTCATGGCTCGAGACTGACAGGTCGTCGGCGGGGGCCGGTTCCGGTGTGCCGCGCCCGGAATCGGTTGCGGAAGTCAGCAGCCGGGCGAGGGCACGCACTCGCGGGGTGGGTTGGAGTCGACGTTCGGCGAGCAGGCGCAGCAGTTGCTCGAGGCACGCGGCGAGGAATCGGGCGTCGGCCGTGTCGAGGAGCAGACCGGCGACGAGCCGCGGCTGTGCCCGGACGGTGAGGGGCGGTTCGGTCATGGCAGGTCGTCCTCCTCCGGGTCGTCGGCCGCGGCCCGCACCGCAGCCCACAGCTCCCCGTCGATGCGGCCGCCGCGCTTGTCGATCTCCGGGGCGACCGACCACACGATGTGCAGCAGCGCATGGACCAGGCCGCGGGTCGCGCCGGCCGCTGCGGCCTGGGCGACGAGCTGGTCGATGTTGTCCGAGTGCTCGCGGCCGGTGCCGGCGGTGAGGGCGCCGGTGGCCTCGAACTCGTCGCGCTGGGCCGCGCGGGCAGCTCGGTAGTGGGTCAGGATCGCGGCGGCGCGCTGCACGTCGTGAAAATCCATGAGGGGGTGTCCTCTCCGGGGGCGGTGGCGGTGGTGGCCGGCGTGCATGTGAGATCCGGCCGTTCAAAAAAATGGGGACTGGGGGCGGCGAGCAGTCCACAGCCGCGGGGGGTCGAATATTTAGCAGGGGCAAGGGGTTTGGGTGGTGGACCGGCGCCGGGCTTGCGCGGCCGGTCAGCCGGGCAGCGGCATGTCCGGCGTCGGCGCCGGCTGATCGCGCCAGCGGGTGCCGCTGTGTGGGCGGGCGGGCCGGCCGCGGTGGTCCGGGCAGCGCTGGCTGCGGTGCCGGGTCAGGACCGGGCAGCGGTGCGCGAGGCAGCGCCGCGGCGGCCGCTTGGAGCGGGCCTTGCCGAGAGCGAAGTGCGTGGCGGTCATCGCAGTGTTCCTTCCGAGGCGGTACGGACGACGGCGAGGGCGCGAACGGGTTCGGCGGTCACGGTGCCGGGCGGGGTGAGGGTGACGGCGACTACTCCTGTGCGGGTGCGGATCTCGAAGCGCTGTGGCCGCGCGTGGGTCGGGTCGGCGGGCCATAGCTGGACGATCTGCCCGTACCCGTCGATGTTCAGGCGGGATTCGATCGGCCGGCCGTCGCTGTACCGGCCGCCGGGGTCGTGCTGGCGGGCGATCTCGCCCACCTGCCGGGCCAGGGCGTCGAGCTGGTCGAGGAATGGCTCGACCTCGGCGGCCGCGTCGGTGTCGAGCCGGTCGAGGATGGCGTCGGTCAGCCATTCGATCTGGGTGCGGACCAGGGTCGCTGCGTAGGCCAGGGCGTCGGTCGCCGTGTGATTCGGGGTGCTCGTGCGGGTCATCGCTGGTTCCTTTCGGTGGTGCGGTCGGTGTGCCACCGGCAGGCCGCGCCGGGGCGGGTGACGAAGGTTCGGCAGGGCTCCCCCGTCGCTGTGGGCCGGCCGCACCGCGGCGGGGCGGCGAGCCGCGCGCGGATCACGTCGGGGACCGGTTGGTCGGGGTGTTCGTGCGGGGCGCACTCGAGGCAGGCGCAGCCGACTGTGTCCTCGTCGCGGATGCGGCCGTGGTGCGCGATGAGCCAGAGGGCCGTGTCGCCGGTGCTTGTGATGCAGACGGCGGCATGGACCCCGGTCGGTAGGCACGCGGTGCGGTAGAGGTCCGGCAACGCCCGATCGTCCGGTGAGGCGTTCATCGCGCACCGTCCCGGTTGGTGGCGGACATGAACCGCGCTGGGTCGAGGGTGGTGAGTAGGTGCCGTACGTCGGCGGCGAAGGAGTCTGCGATCTGCCGGGCGGTGTCGCGGGCGAAGTAGGTGCCGTCGATCTTGAGCACGATGTCGAATGCGTTCGGTTCGACCTCCACGACGGAGACCTCGAGCCAGTCGCGGCGGGCGTCGAAGAAGTCGTCGGCGCTGACGTACGCGCCGCGGTTCGGATGGGGCATTTCGGTGGTCTCCTCGTGAAGGGGCGGGTTTTCTCCGCTACATCCGCTACTGCCGCTACGCCCCTGGTCAGGGGCGGTTTTCTTGTAGCGGATGATTTCGATGTAGCGGATGTAGCGCTACATCGTCGCGGAGCGCTACCGGCCCGACCTGGGAAGTAGCGGATGTAGCGGATGTAGCGGCAAAATCCGGTCAGTTGGTCAGATAGCGCTCCCAGGCGTCCGAAAATCCGGCCTTCCCGGCCGCGTAGTAGCCCTTGGTGACGCGCCCGTCCGGGTGCCTGATATCACGGGAGCGGATGCCGTACGGCTTGAGGAAGCGCGACAGCGTTCGGACGTCGATCAGCTTCCCGTTCAGGTCGCTCCACGGCGCCTCGTCCATCCTTCGGAGGGCGACGATCAGTTCCTCGGACGCCACCCGGTCACGGCCGTTGAACACCGTCCGGCAGTCGGCGAGCAGCTGCACCCCGAGCGACGACTCGTCCGGCTCGCTTTCGAGCACGAAGTGCCGGCAACCCGCGCGGGCGGTGTCCGGCCAGTGACCGCCAGCCTGATCGGCGATCGCGAGCAGTGCCTCCCAGACTTCGGCGGGCCGGTCTTCGACCCCTCGGGGCATCGCGGGGCGCGCGTCGGCGAGCTTGGCGGCCATGGACCGGACCCACGTGGCGAGATCGTCCCGGATGGGCTTGGCGTCGATCTCGGCATCGCGCTCGCGGTAGGGGTGCACGACCTCACCCGGCGCGCGCTTGCGCTTGTTGATGGTGATCGAGCGGGTGGTGATCGTCGCCGGCATGTTGCCGGCCAGACCGGCGAGCGCCACCGGGGCGTAGACGGGAAACTCCCGCACTCGCATCTTTTTGCTGTCGCCCTCGCAGCGGTCGACGGTGGCGCCGCGCTTGTACCCGGAGTTCAGCAGCGCCCGGAGATCTTCCACTTGCGGCGTTTTGTTGTGCCGGCCGAAGATCGCGTCGACCTCGTCGAAGAAGATCGTCGGCGGCAGGTCGTCGTCGTCGAGGGCCTGGGCGATGCGCCGGTACAGCGCCGCGGTGGTGGCGGAGATCGTCAGCCGGGGATTGTGGGCGAACAACGAACCGAGCTCGAGGTCTCGGGTCTTCCCGGACCCCGGTTCGGGGCTCGAGAAGATGATGCGCGGGCTCACGTAGAACGAGGTGACGGCGTGGGTGTGAGCCAGCCACAGGGCGTAGGTCGGGGCGCAGTGCTCGCTCGGGTACACGGAGTACCAACGGAGGAACGCGGTGACGTCGTCGAGGATCGCCGCGCCGTTCAGCTTGGCGCTCATGCTGCCGCCTCCCCTCGAAGCCGGGCGAGACGGTCGCTGTGCGCGACGGCCTCGGTGCCGATCCGGCGCAGCAACGGCAGAAGATCCCCCTCGGGCAGGTCCGACGCGGCTTCGACGAGCGTCTTGCCGGCCAGCTCGAAGCGGCGCCGGTAGGCGTCGGCGACCACGGCCGCGGCGTACGCGCGGATCGCGAGGCCGCTGGAGTTGCCGCCGGCGGTGATTGCATCGGTCAGACGCCGCGCGGTCAGGCGACCGGATTCCCCGGCGAGCGCGCCGCGCCGTTGCAGTTCGTCCCCGACCGCGGTGCCGTCGTGCGGCCGGCCGCTGGCGACGAGGTGGCGCACCGTCTCGAGGATCGGGCGCAGATGCGGGTCGTCGAGGTCGTCCGCGGCCAGTTGGGGCAGCACCGGGCCGACGTCGGTGGCGGCGGCCCAGAGCAGCGCGCCGACGAACAACAGCTCGGGGCTCGGCTCGAGGCCAATCGGGCGGTAGGGCGCGGTATGCTTCTGCTGAGTTTCGTCGACTCCACACGCGCGCCCCGGTCCCCCGCCGGGGCCGCGGCCGTTTCCGGGGCCGGTCATGCGACCTCACCGCCGTGGCGGGTTAGGGACGCTTCCCATGCCAGTACGTCCGAGAGGCGATAGCGAGCGTATCGACCGATGCGCGCGAACCGCGGTCCTCGTCCGAGTGACGCCCACTGCGCGAGAGTCTTGGGTGGGATCTGGAGTCGGTTGGCGACCTCTTCGCGGGAGAGCCAGCGATCTTCTGAGGTTTCCATGACGCCCCTCGATTCTGTGATTCCGGATCAATCGACCCTTTTATTCTGTGTTCCCATCAATTGCTAGCACTTCTGGGGATTTTCCGCAAGAACCGCTATTCTTTCCGACATGACAGAATCCTGGGCTGAGAAGCAGGCCGCACGCATCGCGGCGACAATCAAGAAACTTCGAGGGGAGCGGACCGGGCAGTGGCTGTCGGATCGAACGGCCGAAATCGGACACCGCGTGTCCCGTAGCACCATTTCTGAGATCGAGCGAGGGCGCCGCAAGTCGGTCAACACCGCCGAATTGTGCGTCATTGCTTGGGCTTTGGACGTCCCTCCTGTCCGCCTGCTGTATCCGGACCTTCCGGACGGACCCGTTGAGGTCGTGCCAGGCGTCGAGGTCAGCTCCACGGCCGCAATGAGTTGGTTCGGCGGCGAGATGACATTCGAGCCGGAGATCACACCCGAACTCAAGGACGAGCTACCTGAGTCGGAGTGGTTGGCGCGGTTGCAGCGCGCAACTGCGGTGAGTCGCGGCGCCGAGCTCGTTCGGTTGTCCCGTGAACGGATTCGGCTCGAGTCCGAAATCCGGTCGCACGGAACGCTGATCGCGCGGATGCGCGCCGCGGACGAACAGGACTTCGCCGACCAGCTTATGCAGGACGTGGTGTTCTTCGAAAAGCAGCTCGAGGCAGTGAACAAGCAACTCCTTCTCCGGGAGGACGCGACAACGCGCGACGTAGCCGGGGCTGAGCGTCATGGGTAGGCCGGCGCTGAGGATCGGTCAGCACGGCAAGATCACTCGCAAGGATATCGGTGGCGGAATCTGGTTGGCGCACTGCCGATTCCGAGACACTGACGGTACGGTGCGCCGGGTGGAGCGCCGCTCCCCCGCTGGCGTCCGGGACCAGTACGGCAAGGCCGCCGAGGATGTGTTGCTCGAGTACCTGGACGAGCGCCGCGCGCCGGCCGAATCAGAGGTGAGCGGTGAGACCACGATCGCCGCGCTCGTGCGGACGTACCTCACGCGGCTCGAGGACGAGGGCCGCTCACCGGTCACCATGGACACCTACCGCTTCGCGGGCGGGAAGCTCGAGAAGCTGATCGGTGGGGTGCGGGTGCGGGAGGCGACGGCAGGGCGGGTCGACACGGCGATCCGGGCGATGAGCAAGGCGCACGGTCCGACGATGGCGCGGCAGGCCAAGACGATCCTTCGCGGCGCCCTCGGCATCGCGGTGATCGCGGGCGCGCTGTCTGCGAACCCGGTGCGGGACGTGTCGCCGATCAGGTCCACGCAGCCGGCGAAGGGTGCGCCGGCACTGTCGGCGGACGAGCTGCGGGCACTGCTTGCCGCGCTGGGCGGGTCGGAGTACTGCCGGGCGAACGATCTGGTCGACCCGATCACCATGCTGATCGCGACGGGGCTGCGCCGTGGGGAGTTGCTGGCGCTGCGGTGGCAGGACGTGGACGAGACCGCGGGCACGGTGTCGGTGACGGGGAAGGTGGTCCGGCAGAAGGGCGTGGGTCTGCGCCGCGTGGAGGCCGCCAAGACCGCCGCGGGGTTGCGGACCATCCCGCTGCCGGCGTTCGCCGTGCGGATGCTCGAGGACCGGGCGCGACGGCCGCGGCTCGGTGATCTCGGGGTGATCTTCCCGTCCACGGCCGGCACGCTGCGGGATCCGAACAACTTCGGCAAGCAGTGGCGGCTCGTGCGGGACCAGCTCGGGGTGCCGGACGTGACGACCCACTCGTTCCGCAAGTCGGTGGCGACCCTGATCGACGCGGAGGGGCTGTCGGCGCGGATCGGGGCCGATCATCTTGGGCATCGGCACGTGTCGATGACGATGGATCGGTACATGCGCCGGGGGCAGACTCACACCGCGGTGGCGGAGTTGCTGGACCGGGCCGTCGCCCGACCGGGGTGTGATTCGGGACACGAAAACACCCTGCCTGGCGCTGCCGTAAGCGTCGAGTAAACGTCGACCGGTCCGCGCCTGGAGGGTGAAAACACCCTCTGACGTGGGGCGGGCGGGGCTCGAACCCGCGACCAATGGATTATGAGTCCACGGCTCTAACCGACTGAGCTACCGCCCCGTCCGCGCGTATCCGAAGGTACGCGACGTGTGCCGAATGCTACCGGCCGCGACGGCCGGTCCCGGTCGCGGGTCACCCCGTGTCGCCGGGCCAGGCCGAACCGCGGCCACGAGGAGGCGTGTGTAACTTCCGTCACACCGGCCACGGTTCGTGCCGGCCGGGACGCGAAAACCCCTTCCACCCGAGATCGGGTGGAAGGGGTTTTCCGGAAGCTCCCCCGGCTGGACTCGAACCAGCAACCGTTCGATTAACAGTCGAATGCTCTGCCAATTGAGCTACAGGGGATTGTCCTGCGTGCCCCGCCGTTTCCCGCGGTGCGTGAAGAACTGTAGCGCCCCACCCGACGCGGCACCAAATCGCCTGCCTGTGAGCCCGGGGACCTGGATCGGGCAGGATGGGTAAGACGCTGACACGGCTGAACGGAGACGACGTTGATCGGACTTTTGGTGGGGGTTGCCGCGGGCTACGTCCTGGGGACACGGGCGGGCCGCGCCCGATACGAACAGCTCAGCAGGACGGCGAAGGCGGTCGCAGGTAGCCCGGTGACGAAGAAGGCGATCGAGGTGAGCCGGCAGAAGCTGGCCGACTCCCTCAGCCCGGAGCCGAAGCTCGAACCGATGAAGCCGCTCGACGAGCAGACCACGATCCTCGTCCCCCGCGACCAGTTGCGGCGGTGACGCGGGTGGCGTGAGGTCAGCCGGCCAGGCCGTCGCCGCTGGTGTCGCCGATGGCCTGGTCGAGCAGGCTGCGCCGATACTGCTCGAGTGCGACGAGGTCCCCGAGCAGCGAGTGGAACTCGTCGGATTCGGTGGCCGGGGAGATGCGCTGCAGTTTGGATTTGAGTTCGGCGACCTGCTCCCCCACCCAGACCTCCTGCAGCCGCGCGAGGACCCCGCCGATGTAGCGGGGCATCCGGTCCTCCTCCGCGGGCAGTGAGTCCACCGCGAGTTCCATGACCAGCGAGTGCACCACGGGGTCGGTGGCGGCGCGGCCGACGGCGTCGACCCATTCCGCGCCGCCGAGTCCCGCGCCGGTCCCGCCGACCGCGGCCACGGCTTCGCGGACGGCCGCGTAGGCCGGATCGGTGAACGTCTCCGCGGGCAGCGAATCGAACACGGTCCCGGCGATGCCGGGGTACTGCAGCGCCGCCTTGAGGGCGTCGCGCTGCGGCCACAGCGCCGGATCGTCGGGACGCGGCCGACGCAGGACCGTCTCCGCGGGCCCCGCCTCCGCCCGCTGGTGCGGCGCGACGGTGCGTGCCTTCTCGTCGCCGCCGCGCGCGACGCGACGGGACTCCTCCTGCACCCGGCGGCGGACGGCCGGAATGTCGTCCCAGCCCACCCAGTGCGACAACTGCACCGCGTAACTGTCGCGCAGCGTACGTTCCTTGATCCGGGCCACCACGGGAACCGTCCGGCGCAGCGCCTCCACCCGACCCTCGGCGGTGTCGAGGTCGTGCTCGGCGAGAATCGACTTGACGACGAACTCGAACATCGGGGTGCGCCGGGCGACGAGGTCGCGCACCGCTCCGTCGCCGGACTCCTGCCGCAGCTCGCACGGATCCATGCCCTGCGGTGCGATCGCGACGAATGTCTTCGCCGTGGTCTTCTGGTCGCCCTCGAACGCCTTCATCGCCGCAGCCCGGCCGGCGGCGTCGCCGTCGAAGGTGTAGATGATCTCACCGCGGAAGTAGCTGTCGTCCATGAGCAGTCGCCGCAGCATCGCCAGATGCTCGTCGCCGAACGCGGTGCCGCACGCGGCCACTGCGGTTTTCACGCCCGACAGGTGCATTGCCATGACGTCGGTGTAGCCCTCGACGATCACCGCCTGGTGCGCCTTGGCGATCTCCCGCTTGGCCAGGTCGAGTCCGAACAGCACCTGGGATTTCTTGTAGAGCAACGTTTCCGGGGTGTTGACGTACTTTGCCGCGAGCGTGTCGTCGTCGAACAGGCGGCGGGCTCCGAATCCGATGACGTCGCCGGCGAGGTTGCGGATCGGCCACAGCAGCCGCCGGTGGAACCGGTCGATGGGTCCGCGGCGACCCTGCTTGGACAGACCGGCCGCCTCGAGCTCGGCGAATTCGAAGCCGCGGGAGAGCAGGTGCCTGGTGAGCGCATCCCAGCCGGCGGGAGCGTATCCGCACCCGAACGCCGCGGCCGCGGCTTCGTCGAAGCTGCGTTCGGTCAGGTAGTCCCGCGCCGCCTGAGCGTCGGGCGTCCGCAGCTGCTCGGCGTAGAACTCCTGCGCCGCCGCGTTGGCGGCGACGAGCCGTGCGCGGGTGCCGCGGTCGCGCTGCACCGACGGTCCCCCGCCCTCGTAGTTGAGGGTGTAGCCGACCCGGTCGGCGAGCTGCTCGACGGCTTCGACGAAACTGATGTGCTCGATCTTCTGCAGGAACGAGTACACGTCGCCGCCCTCGCCGCAGCCGAAGCAGTGGAAGTGGCCGTGGTTGGGACGGACGTGGAAGGACGGGGACTTCTCGTCGTGGAAGGGGCACAGCCCCTTCATCGAATCGGCGCCGCCGCGCCTGAGGGCGACGTACTCGCCGACGATGTCCTCGATCCGGACGCGGTCACGGACGGCCGCGATGTCCCTGTCTGAAATTCGCCCGGCCACGACGACGAGTCTAGGCGCTACCCCCAACTCGCCTGCGCGGCGAGGCTGTCGCGGTCGATCCGCTCGAGCCGGGACTCGGTGCACGAGGCGATCTGGTCGACGATCACCCGCATGCGGGCGGCGTCGTCGGGCGCGGCGTCCCAGAGGGGGACGAAGAACGGGTCGAGGCCGACAGGGGCCGTGCGCTCGAGCCATTCGGCGACGCGGTGGATCCGTTCCCGCTGCCGTTCCTGACGCTGCCGGTGGGCGGCATCGGACATCACGAACTGCAGGGCCATGGTCTTGAGCAGGGCCACCTCGGACGCGACGACAGGCGGGACGACGAGGTCGGCGTCGTAGCGGGTGACCGGGCGATCGCCGGTGACGGCGCGGGTGCCGATGATCGCGGCCGTCGCGAAGCGGCCGACGAGTTCACTGGTGAGCCGCTTGAGCGCCACCGAGCACGCGAGGCTGCCGTCGTAGGTGTCGACGGCCTGGACCACCGGCATCTGCGACAGTCGCTTCGAGGCCTCCACCAGCTCGTTCGGATCGAGACCGGAGAACTCGCGCATGCCGAGATCGACGAGCGTGTTCACCGACGCCGGGTCGGTGAGCACGCGCAGGTCGATCCGTCCGTCGATCACGCCGTCCTCGACGTCGTGGACGGAGTAGGCGACGTCGTCGGACCAGTCCATGATCTGGGCTTCGAGGCACTTGCGCCGGTCCGGCGCGCCGTCGCGCACCCACTCGAGGACGTCGGCGTCGTCGTCGTAGGCGCCGAACTTCGCGCCGGGCGCCGGGCGGGTCCACGGATACTTCAGTGTCGCGTCGAGGGCCGCGCGGGTGAGATTGAGACCGGCGCTCGCGCCGTCGGGATGGACGATCTTCGGCTCGAGGCACGTGAGGATCCGCAGATTCTGCGCGTTGCCCTCGAATCCGCCGCACCCGGCGGCTACCTCGTCGAGGGCGCGCTCGCCGTTGTGACCGTAGGGCGGGTGCCCGATGTCGTGCGCGAGGCCGGCGAGGTCCACCAGGTCGGGATCGCAACCGAGCCCGTCGGCGATGCTGCGGCCGATCTGGGCGACCTCGATCGAGTGGGTGAGCCGGGTGCGCGGAGTGTCACCGTCGCGGGGGCCGACGACCTGGGTCTTGTCGGCGAGCCGCCGCAGGGCGGCGCTGTGCTGGACCCGGGCGCGGTCCCGCGCGAACGGCGTACGGCTCGCGGTCGCCGGCCCGGCACCGGCGAGCGCCGATACCTTCGGGACCTCGGTGACACGCCGTTCGAGGTCGTGTTCGTCGTAGCCCGGCATCACGTCCTCCTTCACTGTGCGGCCGTGTAGGGGAAGTCCGCCGAGTCGTGGGTGAGCTGGTACCAGATCAGCGCGCCCGTCTCACGGGCGATCCCGTGCAGCTGCGACTCCCGGGTGTACACGGCGGGTCCGGTGCGGGTCGGCGCGGTCCACGCATCGAGACCGGCGTCGCGGGCCATGGTGCGAGTACGCAGCGAATGCCACGGATCGCTCACCAGCACCGCGGAGTGCAGCCCCTGCGCGCTCATCTCGCGTCCGACCGCCTCGACACTGAGCAGCGTGTCCGAGCCCTCCTCGACCGCGGTGATCGCCGACTCCGGCACACCCTTGGCGACCAGATAGTTCTTGCCGGAGGCCGCCTCGGTGAACAGGTCACCCTCCTGCTTCCCGCCGACGGTGACGATCCGTTCGGCTACCCGGTTCTCGTACAGGGTGAAGGCCTGGTCGAGGCGGGCCTGGAACACCGACGAGGGGGTGCCGGAGTATTGGGCGGCGCCGAGCACGACGATGGCGTCGGCCGGGCTCCAGTCGTCGATGCGCGCCACCTGCCACACCCGCACCGCGGTCCCGGCGAGGACCGCGATCGCCGCGAGCACCACTCCGAGCACCAGCCGGCGTGTCCAGCGCGCGACGCTCGTCCCGAACCCACGCCGGGTTTCGGGGAGGGGCGGTGCTGGGCGTAGACGGGCTGCGGTACTCACTCCCCGATTCTGCCAGTGTTGCGTGTGTGCCCACCCGGCGACGCGCCACGGGCGACGACGCAGGCGAGCCGATAGATTCGAACGCATGTCACCGCATTCGGTCGTCGTCCGGCCACGTCCGGTCCGTCCGCTCCACCGTTCGCTGTCGCTGTCGGTGCCGGTCCTGCTGGCGGCGCTGGCCTGGTTGTTGCTGCCCGGTTCGGCGACGGCCGAGCCGCCCTTCCGGCTCCCGCAGCCGATCACCGACACGGCCGGCGTACTGGGTCCGGCGGAGACGGCGCAGATCGAGCAGGCGGCGGACGCGCTCTACGCCGAGCACGGGGTGCAGTTGTGGGTGGCGTACGTGCCGACATTTTCCGGACTGTCGTCCGACGACTGGACCGAGCAGACCGCGCAGGCCAGCAACTTCGGCACCGACACCGCCCTGCTCGCCGTGGCCACGCAGGACCGCGAGTACGCGCTGTGGACGCCGAACGCGTTGTCCGGGGTCACCGCGTCCGAGCGGGACGCCATCAGCACGGACCGGATCGTGCCGCAGCTGCGGAACGAGAACTGGGCCGGGGCCGCGGTGGCGGCGGCCGAGGGTCTCGACGAGGCGTTGTCGGCCTCGGGTTCGGGCTCGGGCTCGGGCTCGGGCACCACGCTGCTCGTGGGGGGCGGGGTCATCGCCGCCGGCGCCGGCGGGGTGTACCTGTACTCCAAGCGCGCCAAGCGCAAGCGGGCCGAGGCGGGCGCCCGGGCCGCGGCGGACACCGACCCGACCGACACCGACGCACTGAGTGCACTGCCGCTCGAAGGACTCGAACTGCATGCCCAGAAGATCCTGGTCGAGACCGACAACGCGGTCCGTTCGAGCCACGAGGCGCTCGAACTGGCGCGCGGGGAATTCGGCGATGCCGCGGTTCAACCGTTCGACCACGCCTACCGTCAGGCGCAGTCGGCCCTGGCGTCCGCGTTCGAGATCCGGCAGCGGCTCGACGACGCCATCCCCGAGACGCCTCAGCAGCAGCGCGACATGCTCGTGCAGTTGATCTCGTCGTGCGGGCGCGCGGACCGGGAACTCGACGCGCAGGTCGAGGCCTTCGACCGGATGCGCGATCTGCTGCTCGATGCACCCGCCCGCCTCGACGCACTCACCCAGCGCGCGATCGCGTTGCGGGCCCGCCTCCCCGAGGCCGAGGCGACGCTGGCGAACCTGCGCACGGAGTTCCCGGCCGGCGCGCTCGCCCCGATCACCGACAACGTGGCGCTGGCCCAGGACGAGATCGAGTTCGCCGAGAAGTCAGTCGACCAGGGCCGCACCGCGGTGGCGCGCCCCGTCGGCGAGCAGGGCGACGCGGTGCGCGCCATCCGGGAAGCGGAAGGCGCTCTGGGGCACGCGGCGACCATGCTCGACGCGATCGACCACGCCGCCGACGACATCCGGCGGGCGATCGCGACGTTGCCGGCGGCGATGGCCGACGCCGAACAGGGCATCGCCGACGCGGGACAGCTCGCCGATGCCGGGGGCGCGGAACTCGCCGAAGCCCGCAGGGCCGCGCAGGAGGCACTCGACCACGCGCGGGCGGCGATGAACACCGACCCGCTGGGCAGCTTCACCCGAGTCGTGGAGGCGGACGCCCGCCTCGACGCGCTGCGCGCCCGCACCCGTCAGGCACAGGAGCAGGCGCAGCGCAGCCGTCAACGTCTCGAGCAGGATCTGACGGCCGCCCAGTCCCAGGTCACCGCTGCCGCGGACTTCATCGGGACGCGGCGCGGCGTGATCGGCGCCGAAGCCCGCACCCGCCTGTCGGAGGCGCAGCGCCATCTGCAGGCCGCGCAGCAGCTCGCCGCCCACGACCCGGGCCGGGCCCTGCAACACGCTCAGGCGGCGGGGACCCTCGCGGCGAATGCGCTGCGCGCAGCGCAGAACGACGTGCAGCGTTGGGACCGTCAGCAGCGTCCGCCCCGCGGCGGCGCCTCCGGCGGCAACATCGCCGGTGCGGTGCTCGGCGGCATCCTGATCAACAGCGTCCTGACCGGTGGCCGCGGGGGCTTCGGCGGCGGGGGCTTCGGCGGTGGGGGCTTCGGGGGCGGCGGGTTCGGCGGCAGCAGCGGCGGGCGGTTCTGACCGCGACCGTGCAGTGAGGGGGTCGCCTCGTGCGAGGCGACCCCCTCACTGCGGCTGCGCGGTCAGGCGCCGATCAGCCGCTGGGCCAGGTAACCCTCGACCTGGTCGAGCCCGACGCGCTCCTGCGCCATGGTGTCGCGCTCGCGGATGGTGACGGCCTGGTCCTCGAGGGTGTCGAAGTCGACCGTGATGCAGAACGGGGTGCCGATCTCGTCCTGGCGGCGGTAGCGGCGGCCGATGGCGCCGGCGTCGTCGAACTCGATGTTCCAGTACTGGCGCAGCTGCGCGGCGAGGTCCTTCGCCTTGGGGCTCAGATCCGCATTGCGCGACAGCGGCAGCACCGCCGCCTTGACCGGGGCGAGCCGGCGATCGAGGCGCAGCACGGTGCGCTTGTCGACGCCACCCTTCGCGTTGGGTGCCTCGTCCTCGCTGTAGGCGTCGACGAGGAACGCCATGAGCGAACGCGTCAGACCCGCTGCCGGCTCGATGACGTACGGGGTGTACCGCTCGTTGGTGGTCTGGTCGAAGAAGCTCAGGTCGGCACCCGAGTGCTGCGCGTGCGTCGACAGGTCGAAGTCGGTGCGGTTGGCGACGCCCTCGAGCTCGCCCCATTCGCTGCCCTGGAAGTGGAAGCGGTACTCGATGTCGACGGTGCGCTTGGAGTAGTGGGACAGCTTGTCCTGCGGGTGCTCGTACAGGCGCAGGTTGTCCTTGTTGATGCCGAGTCCGGTGTACCAGTCCATCCGGTAGTCGATCCAGTACTGGTGCCACTGCTCGTCCTCGCCCGGCTTGACGAAGAACTCCATCTCCATCTGCTCGAACTCGCGGGTCCGGAAGATGAAGTTGCCCGGGGTGATCTCGTTGCGGAAGCTCTTGCCGATCTGGCCGATGCCGAACGGCGGCTTCTTGCGCGACGTGGTGAGCACGTTGGCGAAGTTCACGAAGATGCCCTGCGCGGTCTCGGGACGCAGGTAGTGCAGCCCCTCCTCGCTCTCGATCGGGCCGAGATAGGTCTTGAGCATCATGTTGAAGTCGCGGGGCTCGGTCCACTGGCCCTTGGTGCCGCAGTCGGGGCAGGCGATCTCCGACATCGGAACAGCGTCGGGATCGTCGAGCTTGTTCTTCTCGGCGTACGCCTCCTGCAGGTGATCCTGGCGGTGGCGCTTGTGACAGCTCAGGCACTCGACGAGCGGATCGTTGAAGACCCCGACATGACCCGAGGCCACCCACACCTGACGCGGCAGGATCACCGACGAGTCCAGTCCGACGACGTCCTCGCGGCTGGTGACCATGTTGCGCCACCACTGCTTCTTGATGTTCTCCTTGAGCTCCACGCCGAGCGGCCCGTAGTCCCAGGCCGACCTCGTACCGCCGTAGATCTCACCGCAGGGATAGACCAGGCCCCGGCGCTTGGCCAGGTTGGCGACGGTATCGATCTTGGATTTCGGTGCCACTCGGATTCACTCCATCTTCGATGCGGGGTTTCGCAGCGTGCGTCGACCCGTAAGCCTATCGCTCCGGTCGGCGGGGCCGAACGTCGCGCCGGTTGACATGCACATTCGTGCATATCAAAATGGGATCGGTTTGCAATAACGCGGCCGATGACCCGAAGGAGACCCGTTGAGCGTTGCCGACACCGGCCCCGGCGGCGACGCCAGCGCCGCGCCCCCTCCGCACGAGGACTGCCGTCCGGGCTCGGCGGCACCCGCCCCGGCCCCGGCTCCGTCGCGGGAGACCCTCGCCGCCGCCGGCGAGCTCCTGCGCGCCCTGGCCGCACCCGTGCGCATCGCGATCGTGCTGCAACTGCGCGAGTCCGAACACTGTGTCCACGAGCTGGTCGGGGCGCTCGGCGTCACCCAACCGCTGATCAGCCAGCACCTGCGCATCCTCAAGGCCGCAGGCGTGGTCCGCGGCGAGCGCGCCGGACGCGAGGTGCTCTACCGTCTCGTCGACGACCATCTCGCCCACATCGTCGTCGATGCCGTCGCCCACGTCGAGGAAGGTTGACCCCAGCCGTGCCGCCCGCCCCCAAACCCGTCGTCGGAGTCCGCTCCACCAGACAACGCAGTGCGATCTCCGCGCTGCTCGACGAGATCGAAGAATTCCGTTCGGCCCAGGACCTGCACGACGAACTGCGCCGGCGCGGCGAGGGCATCGGCCTGACCACCGTCTACCGCACCCTGCAGTCCCTTGCCGAAGCCGGCACCGTCGACGTGCTGCGCACCGACAGCGGGGAGTCCGTCTACCGGCGCTGCTCGTCCGGTCACCACCACCATCTCGTGTGCCGCGCGTGCGGATTCACCGTCGAGGTGGACGGGCCCGCGGTCGAGCGCTGGTCCCACGAGGTGGCCGAGGACAACGGCTTCGTCGACGTCAGCCACACCGTCGAGATCTTCGGCACCTGCCGCGAGTGCGCGGACGCCGAGCCCCCAACCTCCCGCTGAGCGCAACCTCCCGCTGAGCGCAGCCTCCGCTGAGCGGTGACCCTCAGCGGCACCCGCAGCCGTCGCAACCGCACCCGCCCAGCAGATCGCCGGTCTCGCCGCCCGGCTCGTCGAACACGCACGCCCGGCCGCCGAGCCGCGTTGCGAGGTCGGGAGCCGACGGCACCAGCGCCGCCACGACCGCGACCGCGCGCGCCAGGTGCGCCGGCACCAGCGGGTGCGCCGGGACGCGCTGCACCGCCGTCACCCGATCCTGGTGGAGTTCGAGCCTCGCGTCCGGCCACCGCGCCTGCAGGTCGACGAGGACCTCGGCCGCGCGGGTGCGACCGGCGATCCGCTCCACCAGGTACGTCGTCAGCTCCACCACTCCCGCCCGGGAGTCGACGACGACGTAGGTGAGCACATCGTCGACCCAGATCGGCACATCGCCGTCCGTGTCGGGTTCGATCTCCTCGGCGAGGACCGTCGACAGGACACGCAGCACGGCCGCGCGCAGCGCGTCGTCGTCCCCGGTGACGATCGGGAGGTCCCAGTCGAGTTCGCTCACTCGGATCCGCCCGTACCCGCGACGGCCGAGCGCGCGTCGCCGGCACCACCGAGCACGAGCAGCAGCATCGTCGTCAGGGGCGAATCGTCGAGCCCGGTGGCGGGAAAGGAGTACCGGAGCACCACGTCCGCCTCGGCGTCCCGCTCGACGAGGTGGATCGACCCGAACTGCAGCGCGTCGGCTGCCGTGGCGACGCGTGTGCGCAACGCGTCGTCGAGTGGCAGGTCCCACGCGAGGATTCCGGTCAGCGACACCACGTCGAGGCCTTCGGTGAGGGTCACCACCCGCACGGCGCAGGGCACGCCCGCGTAGTCGAATCCCAGCGCGTCGTCGCCGTTCGTCCTGGGTTCGTGCAGGGCGACGAACTCCGCCAGCGCGGACGCGATCCGCTCGCGCAGGCCCAGTCCGCTCGGGTCCATTCCGCCGGGGTCGGGTGCCCGATCGCCCGGTCCGGTCCCGGCGTCCGTCACTTCACACCCCCGAATCGACGGTCGCGCGAGGCGTACTCCACACACGCGGCCCACAGGTCCCGACGGTCGAAGTCGGGGAACATCTTGTCCTGGAACACCATTTCGGCGTAGGCCGACTGCCAGAGCAGGAAGTTCGAGGTGCGCTGCTCACCGGACGGCCGCAGGAACAGGTCCACGTCCGGCATGTCGGGTTCGTCGAGGTACCGCGCCACCGTGGCCTCGGTGACGCGTTCCGGGTCGAGCTCACCCGCAGCCACACGACGCGCGATTTCCCTTGCGGCATCGGCGATCTCGGCGCGACCCCCGTAGTTCACGCACATGGTGAGGGTCATCACGTCGTTGTCGCGGGTCAGTTCCTCGGCGATCTCGAGTTCCTTGACGACGCTGCGCCACAGCTTGGGCCGTCGTCCGGCCCAGCGCACGCGCACCCCCATCTCGTGCATCTCGTCGCGCCGGCGGCGGATGACGTCCCGGTTGAAGCCCATGAGGAAGCGCACCTCGTCCGGGCTGCGCTTCCAGTTCTCGGTGGAGAACGCATACGCCGAGAGCCACTTGACGCCCATCTCGATGCAGCCGCACACGGTGTCCATCAGCACCGCCTCGCCGCGTTCGTGGCCGGCGGTGCGGGGCAGGCCGCGTTCCTGTGCCCAGCGTCCGTTGCCGTCCATGACCAGGGCGACGTGCCGCGGGATCAGTTCGGGCTGCAGACCCGGTGGGCGGGCGCCGGACGGATGCGGGTCGGGCGGCCGGATCTCGCGGTCACGCGATGCTTGCGGGGTGCGGCGTCGAATCACGCCCCCCATCCTGCCCGACCGTCTCCCCCTCCACAGTCACGGCATGGGGACGACTGCGTTCGATGAGGGGCAGGGTCCGCAACTGCCGCTCCAGATGCCACTGTAGATGGGCGGCGATCAAGCCGCTGACCTGCCCACGCGTGGCCGCGGACACCGTTTCGGTGCCCTGCCAGCGACCGTGGAACAGCGCGTCCATCAGGTCCAGCACACCCGCGCCGGGGGTCGCGGCACCCGGCGGACGGCACCGCACGCACACCGCTCCCCCGGCCGCGACATGGAATGCGCGATGCGGGCCGGGCTCGTCGCAGCGGGCGCAGCGGTCGATCGCCGGTGCCCAGCCGGCGTAGGCCATCGCGCGCAGCAGGTACGCGTCGAGAATCAGCTCCGGCGGCCGGATCCGGTCGGACAGCGCACGGAGGGCACCGACGGTGAGGCGGTGCAGTTGCGGGACGGGAGCGCGTTCCTCACCGGCGAGCCGTTCGGCGGTCTCGAGCACGGCACACGCGGTGGTGTAGCGGCCGTAGTCGTCGACGATGTCGGCACCGAACGCGTCGACGGTCTGGACCTGCGTGACGATGTCGAGGCTGCGACCCGGATGCAGTTGCACGTCGATGTGCGCGAACGGCTCGAGCCGGGCCCCGAACTTCGAGCGGGTGCGGCGCACACCTTTCGCGACGGCCCGCACGAGCCCGTGGCGACGGGTGAGCAGGGTGACGATGCGGTCGGCCTCGCCCAGCTTGTGCTGGCGCAGCACCACCGCGTGATCCCGGTACAACCTCACGATCCGAGTCTGTCACGTCCGGCCGACACCGGGCGCACCCCGCGTCCGCATTCACCCGATCGGCTCAGGTGGCGCTGCGCTCCTCGGCGCCCATCGCATCGAGCACGGTCTGCCGGGCGGCCGGACCACCGGTGATCCGGCGCTCGCTGACACCGTTGACGAGCAGCCGGCCCCAGCGCTGCTCGTCGAACTCGGCGGGGGCGGTGGAGTCGAGGAACTCCTCGACCACCCGGACGAACCTGATGGGGTCGTCGCGGAACGGGAAGTGACCGGAGTTGCGGAAGACCTCGAGCCGGGAATGCGGCATCGCCGAATGCGCCAGGTGCGCGTGCCCGACCGGGATCACACTGTCGTGCTCACCCCAGATCAGCTGCACGGGCAGGTCCTCGGTCAGATAGCAGCGGTCGAGCATCGTCACCACCTGACCACGCCAGTCCACGACGGCGCGCAGCGTGCGCAGGAACGCCTCGCACGCCGTGGGATCGGGCAGGCCCCCCAGAACCCGGATCAGGTCCGAGGTGTCGTGCAGCAGGACACCGGGACGCAGGGGCGTGTCGTGCCATCGGCCCAGTAGCCCCCCGGCGATACGCACAGCGGGCATGGCACCCGGGATCCGCAGCAGCTTGAGCGCCTCGCTCAGCCCCGGCAGGGACAGTGCCCGCAGGGCGGGGTGCACGTCCTTGGTGACGCCACCGGCCGAGACCAGCACGAGCCGGTCGATCAACTGCGGGAACTGGTACGCGAACTGCATCGCGACACCGCCGCCGAGGGAATGCCCGACCACCGTGACGCGGTCGATGCCCAGCACCGACAGCAGATCTCGGACCCCGTTGGCGTATCCGGCGACCGAGTAGTCGCTGCGGGGCTTGTCGGAGCGGCCGTGGCCGAGCAGGTCCGGGGCGATGACCGTGTACTTGCGGGCCAGATGCGGGATGATCTCCCGCCAGGTCGAGGAGTTGTCGCCGATCCCGTGGATCAGCAGCAGGGCAGGCCCGTCACCGGCGATCCGGAACGCGCGGCGGTAGCCGTGGATGGTCCGGAAGACCACCCGCGTCTCCGTATCCGGTACGCGCCGGAGGGTGCGTGTGCGTGATGAACCCATGTGTAACTCCTGCCAGCCGGTCTCCACGACATCACGGGAGGCGCCCGCGATATCCCCGGGGGCATACCCAGCGCCCCGCCGCTGATGGCCTAAATGTGACGAGCATCACATCTTTCGGTGCGGGCTCTCGACCGGAGCCACTGGAACACGTTACTGTTCGTTCGAACGAACAGCACAGGAGGACGCCGCCGTATGACCGCACCCCGCGCCGACACCCGCGCGCCGGGCCTCGCCGCCGAGGCCGCCGCCCTCGCCGCGGGCGCCATCACGTCCGTCGCCGCGACGCGGGCCGCCCTGGACCGCATCGCGGCCGCCGATCCCGCCCTCAACGCCTTCCGGAGCGTCCGGCGGGAGCGGGCCCTCGCGGAGGCCGAACAGGCCGACCGGCGTCTCGCCGCCGGGGTCCGCCTCCCCTTGCTCGGCGTGCCGGTCGCGGTGAAGGACGACACGGACATCGCACAGGAGGTCACCGCGTTCGGATGCGCCGGCGAGTTCACCGTCCGCGAGCAGGACGCCGAGGTGGTGCGGCGACTGCGGGCCGCCGGTGCGGTGATCGTCGGCAAGACGAACACCCCCGAACTGGGCCAGTGGCCGTTCACCGGCGGCAGCGCGTTCGGTCACACCCGCAACCCGTGGCACCGCGACCACACCCCCGGCGGGTCGTCGGGGGGCAGTGCCGCGGCGGTGGCAGCGGGGATGGTGTCCGCGGCCCTCGGCTCGGACGGCGCCGGATCGGTCCGCATACCGGCCGCCTGGACCAACCTCGTGGGTATCAAGCCGCAGCGCGGGCGGATCTCGATGTGGCCCGATCCCGAGGCGTTCTACGGCCTGACCACGCACGGCCCCCTCGCGCGCACGGTCGCCGACGCCGCACTGCTGCTCGACGCGGTCGCGGGCGGCCACGTCGGCGACCTGCACGAAGCCGAGGCCGTCACGGTGTCCGACGCCGTGGGCCGCGACCCGGGCCGGCTCCGCGTCGCGCTCTCGTTCGCCCTGCCGTACACCGCTACCCGCACCCGGCTGCACGGCGAGATCCGCGCGGGGGTGGACTCCCTGGCCGGTGCCCTGCGCGCCCTGGGTCACGAGGTCACCCTCGCCGACCCCGCCTACGGCCCACTGCTGGGCCTGAACTTTCTGCCCCGGTCGATGGCGGGGATCGACGACTGGGTGCGACGCCTGCCGGACCCCGCCCTGGCCGACCCCCGGACCCGGGCGAACGCGCGCACCGGCCGGGTGCTCCGCGGCCGCGCGCTCCGTGCCGCCCGGGCCGCCGAACCGCGCATCCGCCGGCGCATCGGCGCGATCTTCGACCGGTTCGACGTGATCCTCGCCCCCACCACGGCGACCCCGCCCCCGGCGGTGGATGCGATGGACGGACTCGGCGGCTGGGCCACCGACAAGGTGATCACCGCCGCCTGCCCCTACACCTGGCCATGGAACGTCCTGGGCTGGCCCAGCGTGAACATCCCGGCGGGATTCACCGGATCGGGCCTGCCGATCGGCGCCCAGCTCATGGGGCACGAGAACGCGGAGCCTGTGCTGATCTCCCTCGCCTCCCAGCTCGAGTCGGAACTGCGCTGGGATCGTCACACGCCGCGGCGATGGTGGTGAGCGCGATGGGCACGGATGTCCGCGGCAGAATCGTCGCGGCGACCCTGCACCTGATCGGCACGGACGGCATCGCCGCGGTCACCAACCGCCGCATCGCCGCCCGGGCGGGGGTCTCGCTCGGGTCGATCACCTACCACTTCCCCACCCAGTCCGATCTGCTGCGCTCGGCGCTCACGACGTTCGTCGCCGACGAGACCACACGACTGCGCGAGCTCGCGCAGGAGTACCGGAGCCGGGATCCGAGCCTGGTCGACGCCGCAGCACTCACCGAGCAGGTGGCCGAGGACCTGTCGTTCTCGGCCGAGCGGATCGCCCCGTTCGAGCTCTACATCCAGGCGGGCAGGGATGCCCAGCTGCGGGACGCCGCGGCACAGTGCTGGTCCGCCTACGATGCACTGACCGCCACCATTCTCACCGAACTCGGCGTTCCCCGAGCGGAATCGATCGCGCCGACGCTGGTTGCCACGATCACGGGCCTGCAGCTGCGGCGCCTCGCCACCGGCGGCGCGGTGGACATCGCGACCTCCGTCCTGCACCTGGTCCGCAGTGCGGTGTCCGCGGACACCGCCGGAGACGACGCGGCCACCGATCACACCACGGTGGCGACGACGAAGACCACGTAGGCCGCGAGGGCGCTCCGCACGACGACGTCGACCGACCGGCGCGGGGCGCGCACCGCGAACAGGACGGAGGCCGTCGCCAGCAGCGCCCAGCACACCGGGTGGCCGTAGCGGATCGCCGCTTCCTGCACCCCCGTCGTGGCGCCGGCCTTCGCCGGCACCACGAACACCCAGAGCACGGCGAGCCCGAGACACAGTGCCGCGAGAACGACGCCGACCGCGGCGCGATTCCGCGTCACCACCGCCCGCACACCGCTCGCCGAATCACCGTTCACGGCTGCCTCTTCCGTGTTCGCGGGCCGGGGCGTGTCCCCGAGACCCCGGGGACCACCGTAGATCAGAAGCCGAGGCGGCCGAGCTGCTTCGGATCTCGCTGCCAGTCCTTGGCGACCTTGACGTGCAGATCGAGGTAGATCTTCACACCGAGCAGCTTCTCGATCTGCGACCGGGCGGCGGTACCCACCTCGCGCAGGCGCGCACCGCCCTTGCCGATGACGATGCCCTTCTGGCTCGGCCGCTCCACGTACAGCAGCGCGTGCACGTCGAGCAGTTCGCCCTGCTTCTCGGTTCGACCCTCCCGCTCGGAGATCTCCTCGATCACGACCGCGAGCGAATGGGGCAGCTCGTCGCCGAGCCCCTCGAGCGCAGCCTCGCGGATCAGCTCGGCCATGAGCGTCTCCTCGGGCTCGTCCGTCAGCTCCCCGTCGGGGTAGAACGCCGGGCCGGGTTCCATGTGCGAGGCGAGAACGTCGACGAGGACCTCGAGCTGTTCCCCCGAGGTGGCGGACACGGGAACGACGTCCACGTCGGGTCCCAGCAGCTCGGACACCGCGAGCAGCTGCGGTGCGAGTCGTTCCTTGCTCACCTTGTCGATCTTCGTGACGATGCCGATCAGCTTCGTGCGCGGGGCAACCTGCCGCACCTGTTCGACGATCCAGCGGTCACCGGGGCCGATCTTCTCGTCCGCGGGAATGCACACGCAGACCGCGTCGACCTCCGAATAGGTGTCGCGCACCAGGTCGTTGAGCCGCTGCCCGAGCAGGGTCCGCGGCCGATGCAGGCCGGGGGTGTCGACGAGGATGATCTGTGCGTGTTCCCGGTGGACGATGCCCCGGATGGTGTGCCGGGTGGTCTGCGGACGCGACGAGGTGATCGCAATCTTGCTGCCCACGAGCGCATTCGTCAGCGTCGACTTGCCGGTGTTGGGGCGGCCGACGAAACACACGAAGCCGGAACGGAAGTCGGGATCGGTCAATGCAGAACTCCTCGTCTGTGGTGCCGCCGAACGGGTCGGCACGGGGTGTGGGGCCTCGGCGACGAGGTCACCCGTCGACCGGCTCCTCGGCGACCGCGGCGGCCTCCTCGGTCGCGGGAACCCGTTGCACGTACACGGTGTTGATGCGGACCCGGCCGCGGGCGTCGCGGCCGCCCTCGCCGCGCAGCCGCAAACCGTGGATCTCCACCTCGGAGCCCGGCAACGGTACCCGGCCGAGCACGAATCCGAGCAGTCCACCGGCGGTGTCGACCTCGAGATCGTCGAGCGCGACGTCGAACAGGTCACCGAGGTCCTCGACGGGCAATCGAGCGGAGACCCGGAAGGTGCCGTCGCCGAGATCCTCGACGGGGGCGATCTCTGCGGTGTCGTACTCGTCGGCGATCTCGCCGACGATTTCCTCGATGATGTCCTCGATGGTGACGAGACCGGCGATGCCGCCGTACTCGTCGACGAGCAGCGCCATGTGATTGCGGTCGCGCTGCATGTCGGCCAGCAGATCGTCGAGACGCTTGGAATCGGGGACGAACACCGCCGGCCGCATCACCTCGGCCACGGTCACGCTCCGGCCGCCGTCGCGTGAATAGTAGGTCTGCTGCACCAGATCCTTCAGGTACACGACGCCGCGGATGTCGTCGACGTTCTCGCCGACCACGGGGATGCGGGAGTGCCCGCTGCGCACCGCGAGCGAGGTGGCCTGGCCGGCGGTCTTGTCCGCCTCGATCCACACCATCTCGGGACGCGGCACCATCACCTCGCGCGCCGTGGTGTCACCGAAGTCGAACACCGACTGGATCATCCGCCGTTCCTCGGCCGCGACGACGCCACGCTCCTGAGCCATGTCCACCAGCTCGCGCAGCTCGATCTCGTTGGCGAACGGCCCGTTCCGGAATCCGCGGCCGGGCGTGATCGCATTGCCGATCAGGATCAGCAGCCTGCTCAGCGGGCCGAGCAGCACACCGATCACGCGCAGCGGCACCGTTGCGCCCAGGGCAATGGAATACGCGTGCTGGCGGCCGAGGGTGCGCGGACCCACGCCGATCACCATGTAGTCCACGAGCACCATGACCACGGCAGCGGTGACCAGCGCCCAGGTGTGGTCCATCCGGTCGAGCAGCGCCGCCACCAGCACGACCGTCGCGGTGATCTCGCACAGAATGCGGAGCAGCACCATCAGGTTGACGTACCGGGGGCGGTCTCCGAGGATCACCAGCAGCTTCTGCGCGCTGGGCCGTTCCCCCTTCGCCAGTTCCTCCACCCGGGCCGGGGAGACCGTGTTCAGCGCCGAGTCGACCGCCGCGAACAATCCGCCGAGCGCCACCAGCACGACGGCGGCGACGACGAGCGCTGGGGCACTCATGCCGGTGCTCCGATCACGACGCCGCTACCGCTCGGTCGGGTCGAAGAACCCGGCCTTGCCGAGGAGCTGCTGGTCGCGGGCGGCGAGCCGGGCCTCGTGCTCCGCGCGCCGCAGTTCCTCGTACCACTCCTCGAGGAGCTGATTCTGCAGACCGAACATCTCCTTCTCCTCGTCGGGTTCGGCGTGGTCGTAGCCGAGCAGGTGCAGAACGCCGTGGACGGTGAGCACCGCGAGTTCGTGCGCGAGTGAATGGCCGGCCTTGTCGGCCTGTTCCGCAGCGAAGGACGGACACAGCACGATGTCGCCGAGCATCGAGGGGCCGGGCTCGGGAGCGTCGGGGCGGCCGCCGGGTTCGAGCTCGTCCATGGGAAAGGACATCACATCGGTGGGGCCGGGCAGGTCCATCCAGCGCATGTGCAGATCGGCCATGGTGCCGGAGTCGACGAGCACCATCGACAGTTCTGCGGCGGGGTGCACGTCCATCCGGGCGATGACGAACCGTGCGATGTCGATCAGGTCCTCCTCGGCGACGTCCATCCCCGATTCGTTCGAGATCTCGATGCTCATCTGTGGAGTTCCTTCTGGGCAGCTGCGGACACGGCGGGTGCGAGGCGGGAGGGGCCCTCGGTCGCGGTCACCGGCGCGGCACCCGGTTCTGGGCCGCTGCCCGCCGCTGGGCGCGGTTGCCCATCGCGACGCCGGCCGGCCGATCGGCCTCGAATCGCTCGTAGGCGTCGACGATGTCGGAGACGAGCCGGTGACGCACCACGTCGCTGCTGTCGAGGACCGCGAAGTGGATGCCGTCGATGCCGTCGAGGATCTCGGCGGCGGCGGCCAGCCCGGAGCGGGCGCCTCCGGGCAGGTCCACCTGTGTGGTGTCGCCGGTGACGACGATCTTCGACCCGAAGCCGAGCCGGGTCAGGAACATCTTCATCTGTTCGGCGGTCGTGTTCTGGGCCTCGTCGAGGATGATGAACGCGTCGTTGAGGGTGCGTCCGCGCATGTACGCCAGCGGTGCGACTTCGATGACTCCGGCCTGCATCAGCTTCGGGATGGCTTCCGGATCCATCATGTCGTGCAGCGCGTCGTGCAGCGGGCGCAGGTACGGGTCGATCTTCTCGTGCAGCGTGCCGGGCAGGAAGCCGAGGCGCTCCCCCGCCTCGACGGCGGGACGCGTGAGGATGATGCGGGTGACCTGCTTCGACTGCAGCGCCTGCACGGCCTTGGCCATGGCGAGGTACGTCTTGCCGGTGCCGGCGGGCCCGATGCCGAACACGATCGTGTTGGTGTCGATGGCGTCGACGTAACGCTTCTGGTTGAGGGTCTTGGGCCGGATGGTCTTGCCGCGCCGGGACAGGATGTCGAGGCTGAGGACGTCGGCCGGCGCGTCGGACAGGCCCTGCGTGAGCATGCCCACGGTGCGGCGCACCGCGTCCGGGGTCACCGGCTGCCCGCGTCCGACGAGGGTGACGAGTTGCCCGAGCACCCGTTCCGCGATCGCGACGTCCGCGGGCGCGCCGGTGAGGGTGACGGAGTTGCCGCGTACGTGGATGTCCGCGCCGAGTGCCCGTTCGAGGGCGATGAGATTCTCGTCGGCCGAGCCGAGCAGCGGTGCCGCAGCTTCGGGAGGCAGGTCCAAGTTGGAACGGACGGTGGTCCGTTCGGCGTTCCCGGTGTCTCGGGTGTCGTCTGGTTCACTCACGTGGACGGTACGGCCTGCTTTCGGGTCGGCTGGCGCACGACGGGTGTCGTGACGATGTCAGTCTAGCGCCGGGTGTCTCCGCGCCCCACCGCATTGCCGCCCGGCGCGGGTGCCCGGTGCTGATCCCACGGCGTTCGCCGGGCCCGCTGGACGACGGCGACGGCACGCTCCGGTGGAACCCCCATCAGGACGAGGGCGGCCAGGGCGACCGACTCACCCGCGTCGTGCACCATGCCGCGGTTGGCCTGCTCGAGGGTGGCCATCGTGAGCCCCTCGAGCATCCCGACGAGGACGACGGGCGGCAGGTACGCGGAGAACACCCCCGACCGGCGGCCCCGCTCCACGATCGCGAGGGTGCGGGTGCGCAGCGGGGCGATGAGCTCACCGATGCGCTCGTCGCCGACCTCCTTGCGCGCGAAGGACAACAGCACGCGGAAGCGGTCTCCGACGGGCCAGGTCATGAGGGCGGCGACGGCGAGCGCCAGGTCGGGTTCCTCGGGATCCGGCCGGTCGACCGCCGCCGCGAGCGCGGCGGCCGCCTCTTCCGCGATGCCGTCGACGAGCGCCTCGCGGCTCGGGAAGTGGGCGTAGACGGTGCGGCGCACCACGCCGGCAGCCTGGGCGACGTCGTCCATGCTGGCGTCCGGGTCGGCCGCGAAACACCCCATCGCCGCCTCGAGGATCCGGGCTCGGTTCCGGCTCGTCCGCCGCCGCGGCTCCCGGCCCGGTTCGGCCACGCTGAACACCTTCTTCCACCGGAGAGTGTGACGTCCGTCAACTTTACTTGCACACAGGTGTGCAACTTTCTAACTTGCACATGGATGTGCAAATTGCCGCCGCACCGGCATGTCGTGAGGAGCGCCAATGACCTCGAGCCTGGTCCGTCCGGCCACGGATCCCACCCGCCCGTATCCGCGCCGGTGGGCCGGCCTCGCGGTGCTCTGCCTGAGCCTGCTGATCGTCGTGATGGCCAACACCGCACTCATCGTCGCGGCGCCGAGCATGCTGCGCGAACTGCAGCTGACCAGCACCGACCTGCAGTGGGTCATCGACGGCTACACCGTGCCCTACGCCGCGCTGATGCTGCTCGCGGGCGTCCTCGGCGACCGTTACGGCCGCCGGCGCGCCCTCCTCACCGGCCTCGCCGTCTTCGCCGGGGGCGCCGTGTTCGGCAGCCTCGCCGGCACCGCGGCCGAAGTGATCGGCGCCCGCATCACGATGGGCGTCGGCGCCGCGGTGATCATGCCCGCAACCCTGTCCCTGCTCGTCGCCATGTTCCCCGCCGCGGAACGACCCCGCGCAATCGCCGCGTGGGCCGCGACGTCCGGACTGGCGATCGCGCTCGGGCCCCTGCTCGCGGGGTGGCTGCTCGAACAGCACGCGTGGGGCTCGACGTTCCTCGTCAACGTGCCGATCGCGGCATTCGCCGCGGTCGGGGCGCTCGCACTGGTGCCGCCCTCGCGGGCCGAGCACGTCACCCGCATCGACTGGGTCGGCGGCGCCCTGTCCGTAGCCGCCGTCGGCGCGCTCGTCGCCGGCATCATCGAGGGTTTCCACTTCGGTTGGCACGCAACGGCGCTCGGCGCGCTGACGGTCGCCCTCCTCGCCGGCGGCGGCTTCGTCGCCTGGGAGCTGCGGCACCCGCAGCCGCTGCTGGCCCTCGGGCGCGTCGCCGACCGGTCCGTCGCAGGTGCGTGCCTGTCCGTGCTGCTGCTCTTCCTCACGTCGTTCGGGGCGATCTACTTCGTGGCGCAGCAGTTCCAGTTCGTGTTCGGCTACAGTCCGCTCGAGACCGGCCTGCGCCTGCTTCCACTGGCCGCCGCGGTCTCGGTCGGATCGGCCGTGAGCGGCCGGCTGGCGCCGCGTCTCGGCGCGCGCGTCGCGATCGGTGCCGGCACGGCGGTCGCCGCCGCCGGAGTCCTCACTCTGACCCTCCTCGACGCCGGTTCCGGATACACGATCTTCCTCGTCGCGCTCGTTCTCCTCGGCCTCGGCATCGGGCTGGCCGCTCCGCCGGCCACCGACCTCGTGATGAGCGGATTCCCCGAGCCCGAACTCGGCGCCGCGGGCGGCCTCAACGACACCGCCGTCGAACTCGGCGGATCCCTCGGCATCGCCGTGCTGGGCTCGGTCCTGGCCACCACGTACCAGCGTGAGATCTCCGCGTTCCTCACCGGACTACCGCTCGCGAACCTCGACGGGCCGACGGCCGCGCAGGCCGACACGGCCGTCGCCGCCGCGGGCGATTCCGTGGGCGGCGCTGCCCTCGTCGCCGAGGAGCTGGCGAAGAACCCGTTCGCCTCCTCTTACGCCCGACCGCTTCTCGACGCGTCGGCCGACGCGTTCTCGGAGGCGATCACGTCGGCAAGCCTCGTCGGCGGCGTCGCCCTGGCCGTCGGCGCCGTCGTCGTCACCGCGGTCCTGCCCCCGCGCCGCTGAACCGTCAGCCCTCCCGACGCACCCGCGAACCGATCGGCTCCGGGGCGAGCAGCAGCTCGCGCGACAGCGCCCAGCTGCGCGTCCGCTTGTCGAGGAACGCAAAGTGATCCTCACCGTCGACGACGTGCAGTGCCACCGGATCACCCGCGGCGGCCGCCGCCTCGGCATAGCGCTCGGCGACCCTCACCGGCACCTGTGCGTCCTCGGTGCCGTGCACGAGCGCGACCGGCACCCCGATCGGCACCCGGTGCCGGGGCGACGCCGACCGGTACAACTGCGGGTCCGCCTCGTAGGGCTGACCGAACAGATCCTCGATGTAGCCCACCCGGCGGCCACGTTCGCCCGCGGACGCGAGGTCGAGCGCACCCGCCTGGGCGACGACGAGTTCGGGACGCACCTGCGTTCGCTGGCCCGCGAGCCACACGGCGAGCTGACCACCGGCCGAGTGCCCGACCACCCGCACCCGGTCCGGATCCAGTGCGACGCCCTCGGCCCGGGCCCGCTCGGCCACCGCGGTAGCGACGGCGTCGAGGGCGGCGACGATGTCGGCGGACATCTCCGGCCACCGCCCGCCCGCACCGATCCGCCGGTACTCGACGTTCCAGGCGGCCACGCCGTGCGCGGCAAGTTCGAGCGAGAGTGGCGTACCGAGGGTGAGGTGGTACTCGCCGCTCCAGAATCCGCCGTGGACGACCATCACCACCGGTACGGGCACGCCCGGATCCGTGGCGTCCGGCAGGTACAGGTGGCCGAACTGCTGCGGCTGCGGACCGTAGGCGATGCGCACTCGGGACATGTTCTCGAGTGTGTCAGTGGAGCGGTCGCGCATCCCAACGCGGGGTCAGCACACCCACCGCGCCCAGCGCGACCGCCGCAGCCGTGGACGTTCGCAGTACCGTCGGCCCGAGCAGCACCGGCCGCGCTCCCGCCGTCGTCAGCGCCGCGAGCTCGGCGTCGTCGACGCCGCCCTCCGGCCCGACCACGAGCAGCAGTTCGGCGGCAGCGGCCAGGGGCAGCGAACCGAAGGGGTCGGTCGCGGACTCGTGCAGGACCGCCGCGACGCCCCCGCGAGCGACCGTCGCGCGCACGGCCTCGGCGACGTCCGCGGTCCGATGGACCGGCGCGACCTCGGGCACGTGCGGACGCCGGGACTGTTTCGCGGCCGCCACCGCGACGGCCTGCCATCGCCCGACGCCCTTGGCGGCCTTCGGTCCGTCCCACCGGGCGACGCACCGCGCAGCCTGCCACGGCACGAACGCGTCCGCGCCCGCCTCCGTCGCCAGTTCCACCGCCAGTTCGGAACGATCGGATTTCGGCAATGCCTGCACCACGGTGACCCGGGGGCGCGGTGCGGGAACCTCCCGACGCGCCAGGACGCGGGCCTCGAGCCGGTCCTTCGCGGTGGCCGTCACCTCCACGTCGGCGAGGTGGCCGCGCCCGTCCGACAGGACGAGACGCTCGCCCACCGCGATGCGCCGCACGGTCGCCGCGTGGCGACCCTCCTTGCCGTCGAGGACCGCGACCGCTCCCGCCTCGGGCAGCGGATCGAGGTAGAACAGGGTAGCGGCCACCGCGCGGCCTCAGCGCGCGCTGAACGCGTCGCGCAGCCGGGAGAAGAAGCCCCCGGCGTGCTGCGAGCCGGTGGTGACGACCTCGGGCACCTCGTGCTCGCGCTTGCGCCGGAACTCCTCGAGCAGCTTGACCTGCTTGCCGTCGAGCTTCGCCGGGACGACGACCTCGAGGTGGGCGTGCACGTCCCCGCGCACCCCGGAACGCAGTTTGGGCATGCCGTGGCCGCGGAGCACCACCACCGACCCGGGCTGAGTACCGGGATCGACGGTGATCTCGGCGGGCCCGTCGACGAGGGTGTCGAGCACGACGGTGGTACCGAGTGCCGCGTCGACCATCGGGACCCGGATCGTGCAGTGCAGGTCGTCGCCGTCGCGCACGAACACGTCGTGCGCCTGCTCGATGATCTCGACGTACAGGTCGCCGGCGGGGCCGCCGCCGGGGCCGACCTCGCCCTGCGCCGCCAGCCGGATACGCATGCCGTTGCTGACACCGGCCGGCACCTTGACCGTGATCTCACGGCGGGCCCGCACCCGGCCGTCGCCGCCGCACTTGCGGCACGGGTCCGGGATCGTCTCCCCGGCGCCGCGACACGTCGGGCACGGGCGCGACGTCATGACCTGACCCAGGAACGAGCGCTGCACCGACTGCACCTCACCGGCGCCGCCACACGTCTCGCACCGTACGGCCTTGGAGTCGCCGTGGGTACCGGACCCGGCACACCCGTCGCACAGGATCGCGGTCTCCACGGCGATCTGCTTGGTGACACCGGTGGCGCACTCCTCGAGTGTCAGCCGGGTGCGCAGCAGCGAGTCCGCGCCGGGCTGGACGCGGCCCCGGGGTCCGCGGGACGTTGTCGCCCCGCCGCCGAAGAACGCCTCGAACACGTCGCCGAGACCACCGAAGCCGGCTCCCGAGAAGCCCCCGCCCGCCGCCCCCGGGCCGGTTTCGAGCGGATCCCCGCCGAGATCGACGATGCGCCGCTTCTCCGGGTCGGAGAGCACCTCGTACGCCGTGGAGATCTCCTGGAACCTCTTCTGCGCCGCCTCGTCCGGGTTCACATCCGGGTGGTGCTCGCGCGCAAGCTTGCGGTACGCCCGCTTGATCTCCTGATCGGTCGCGTTCTTCGACACGCCGAGCGTCCCGTAGTAGTCCCGTGCCACGTGAGTTCTTCGTCCTTCTCTATTCGCACAGCTAGTTGTGTCGTCGGATGGTCCGTCGGCGCCGACCGGCGCTCAGCGTTCGCCGAGCACCTCACCGATGTAGCGGGCGACCGCAGCCACCGACGCAATCGTCCCCGGATAGTCCATCCGGGTGGGGCCGAGCACACCGAGGCCACCGAAGACGGTGCCCGCGGCACCGTACCCGGTGGACACCACGGACGTGCCGCGCATCTGCTCGACCTGGGTCTCCTCGCCGATCCGCACCGTCACCCGCCCGGCGTCCTGGGTCGCCGCCAGGAGCTTGAGAACCACCACCTGCTCCTCGAGCGCCTCGAGCACGGTACGCAACGAGCCGGGGAAGCCCGCATGCGCGTCGAAGTCGGCGGCGTTGCGTGTCAGGTTCGCCGTGCCGCCGAGCACGAGCCGTTCCTCGGGATGTTCGACGAGGGTTTCCACCAGCACGGTCGCGCACCGGATGACCGCATCGCGCAGTCCGTCGGGCGCGTCCCCGGCGAGCTCGCTGACCGCGATCGATGCCGCGGCGAGCCGCTTACCGGTCAGCGCCGCCCCGAGCAGATCCCGCAACCGCGCCAGGTCTTCCTCGCCGAGAACGTCACCGAGCTCGACGATGCGCTGGTCCACCCGGCCGGAGTCGGTGATGAGCACCAGCAGCAACCGCGCAGGAGTCAGCGCAACGACCTCGAGATGGCGGACCGAGGACGCCGACAGCGTGGGGTACTGCACCACCGCGACCTGCCGGGTCAGCTGCGCCAGCAGCCGGACGCCGCGGCGCAGCACGTCGTCGAGGTCCACGCCCGACTCGAGGAACTGCAGGATCGCGCGGCGTTCGGCTCCCGAGAGGGGCTTGACGTCGGCGATCCGGTCGACGAACTGGCGGTAACCCTTGTCGGTGGGAACCCGGCCCGAGCTGGTGTGCGGCTGGGTGATGTAGCCCTCGGCCTCGAGCACGGCCATGTCGTTGCGGACCGTCGCGCTGGACACACCCAGGTTGTGGCGTTCGACGAGGGTCTTCGAACCGATCGGTTCCTTGGTGGACACGTAATCGGCCACGATCGCTCGCAACACCTCGAAGCGTCGTTCCTCGGTGCTCGACACCCCGCCCACCTCCGTCTCTGCAGTCGCACCCGGAACGGCACGCATCACCGCAGGACGGTGCACTGCGTGCCGTTTCGCTCCAGTTTAGTCGCCGGGCCGGGGTGGCGAGCGGCACGGCGCCCGCCGACGATGCGTCGTAAGTTGGTGCCATGATCTTCAAGGGCGTCCGGGACGGCAAGCCGTATCCCGACCACGGGCTCTCGCTGCGCGACTGGGCGCAGATCCCTCCCCGGCAGGTGCGGCTGGACCAGATCGTCACCACCACGAAGGTGCTCGAACTCGACCGGCTGCTGTCCGAGGACTCCACCTTCTACGGCGACCTCTTCCCCCACGCCGTCCAGTGGAAGGGCGTGCTGTACCTCGAGGACGGCCTGCACCGCGCCGTCCGCTCGGCGCTGCGCAACCGCACCGTCCTGCACGCGCGGGTGTTCGACTACGACGTCCTGTTCCCGCACACGGCGGACGCAGACGCCGCCGAGTCGTAGACGTCGCACTGCCGCGCGGGCATGGTGTCACGCCGCCGGGCGGTCGAGCCGGCCCGCCGCCGTGCAGCTCGAGCCGGCCCGCCGCCGTGCAGCTCAGGGCGGCCCACCGCCGTGCAGCTCAGGTCAGGATCGTGCGCACCACGGCGTCGGCGAGGAGCCGGCCCCGGTCGGTGAGCACCAGCCGGCCGGCGCGCAGTTCGGCGAGGCCGTCCGCGACGACCGTCTCGGCGGCGCGTTGTTCGTCCGGGGTGAGCACGTCCAGCGGCAGGCCGGTGCGCAGCCGCACCTCGAGCATCACCCGCTCGGTGTGGACGTCGGCGGCGGTGAGCAGTTCGCTGCCGCCGACGGGGAGTTCACCGGCAGCGAGCGCGTCCGCATAGCGCGCCGGGTGCTTGACGTTCCACCAACGCACGCCGCCGACGTGGCTGTGGGCCCCCGGCCCGGCCCCCCACCAGTCGCCGCCGTCCCAATAGCCGAGGTTGTGGGCGCACCGGGCCGACGGATCGTCGGCACGCGCCCAGTTCGACACCTCGTACCAGGTCAGACCGGCGGCCTCGAGCCGCGCGTCGATGCGCTCGTAGCGGGCCGCGAGCACGTCGTCGTCGGGGGCCGGCAGCTCACCCCGCCGCACCCGGCGGGCGAGCGCGGTGCCGTCCTCGACGATCAGTGCATACGCCGAGACATGATCGACCCCCGCCGCGAGCACGGCATCGAGGGACGCGTCGAGATCCTCGTCCCGCTCCCCCGGGGTCCCGTAGATCAGGTCGAGATTGACGTGGCCGAACCCGGCGGCGCGTGCCTCGCCCGCCGCCGCGACGGCCCGGCCCGGGGTGTGCGTGCGGTCGAGTACCGCCAGCACGTGCGGGGCAGCCGACTGCATGCCCAGCGACACGCGCGTGTATCCGGCCGCACGGATCCGGTCGAAGAAGTCCGGGGACGTCGACTCCGGGTTGGACTCCGTCGTCACCTCCGCGCCGGGGGCGAGGCCGAAACTCGATCGCACCGCGCCGAGCACCTGCCCCAGGCCGTCGGCACCGAGCAACGACGGGGTACCACCACCGACGAAGACGGTCTGCGCCGGCGGAGACCCGAGTAGCTGCGCCGCGGCATCGAGCTCTCGGCGCAGGCCCTCGAGCCACGACTGCGGGGACGCCGACGTGCCGAGCTCCCCGGCGGTGTAGGTGTTGAAGTCGCAGTAGCCGCAGCGCGTCGCGCAGAACGGGACGTGCACGTACACACCGAACGGGCGGGAACCGATCCCGGCCAGCGCCGAAGCCGGCAGCTCGAGTCCTGCACCGACTCCGACACCCGTTCCGCTCACTCCCCCAGTGTTCCAGAAGGCCAGTGTTCCGGATGGCCGGTGTTCCGGAAGTCGCACGGGGGCCGTCGCTCGAACACGACCCGGACACGCCACTCCGGGTCCGGCCCTGCCACCTCGGCATTTCCCCGATTTCCGGTGTAAATACCGCCACGTTTCGAGAACAGGGCCGTGACATGGCACAATGGTCGCCATGACCGGACCCGGAGTGCGACTCGTGGCGCGACGCCACGTCGACCTCAAGCGCGTCTGTGCATCGCGGTGTCTGTCCTGCACCGCCGGTTTCTGCGCCGACTGTCGATAGTCGGCCCACCCCCTCCGGCAGCCCCGATTCCTGCCGGATCGAGGCATGTCCGCGCCGGGCTCAGCCCGCCCTGCCGACCCCCGATCCGGTCCCCCGCGAATTCCAGGAGTACCCGTATGTCGTCGACCACCGACGTCTCCCCCGCCGGCGATACGACCGAAACCGCCGCGCCCCGCCCCCGGCCTGCTCGCCCCGCCAAACGACGCGCGGAGGGCCAGTGGGCTCTCGGATACCGTGAGCCGCTCAACCCCAACGAGCAGGTCAAGAAGGACGACAACCCGCTCAACGTGCGCCGTCGCATCGAAGACATCTACGCGCACACCGGATTCGACGGCATCGACCGGACCGACCTGCGCAACCGGTTCCGCTGGTGGGGCCTGTACACGCAGCGCGAACAGGGCTACGACGGCACCTACACCGGCGACGAGAACATCGATCTGCTCGAGGCGAAGTACTTCATGATGCGGGTGCGCTGCGACGGCGGCGCCCTGAATCTCGCGCAGCTGCGCACCATCGCGGGGATCTCGACCGAGTTCGCGCGCAACACCGCCGACCTGTCGGACCGCGAGAACGTCCAGTACCACTGGATCGAAGTCGAGAACGTCCCGGAGATCTGGCGACGCCTCGAGTCCGTCGGCCTGAAGACGACCGAGGCGTGCGGCGACTGCCCGCGCGTGGTCCTCGGCTCCCCCCTCGCCGGCGAGTCCCTCGACGAGATCATCGACGGCACACCGGCGGTCGAGGAGATCGTCCGCCGCTACATCGGCGACCCGAAGTACTCGAACCTGCCGCGCAAGTTCAAGACCGCGATCTCCGGCCAGCAGGACGTGGTGCACGAGATCAACGACGTCGCGTTCGTCGGCGTGAACCACCCGGAGCACGGCCCCGGGTTCGACCTGTGGGTCGGCGGTGGCCTGTCGACGAATCCGATGCTGGCGCAACGGGTCGGCGCGTGGGTCCCGCTCGCCGAGGTACCCGACGTGTGGGAGGCCGTCGTGTCGGTCTTCCGCGACTACGGCTACCGCCGGCTGCGGTCGAAGGCTCGGCTGAAGTTCCTGGTCAAGGACTGGGGCGTGGAGAAGTTCCGCGAGGTTCTCGAAACGGAGTACCTGAAGCGGCCGATGCTGGACGGGCCCGCCCCGGAGCAGCCGACTCGACCGATCGACCACGTGGGCGTGCAGAAACTGCGCAACGGACTCAACGCGGTCGGCGTCGCCCCCATCGCGGGCCGGGTCTCCGGCACGATCCTCGCCGCCGTCGCCGACGCGGCCGAGAAGGCGGGATCCGATCGCATCCGCTTCACGCCCTACCAGAAGCTCATCGTGCTCGACGTGGCCGACGAGAAGGTCGATCAGCTGATCGCCGACCTCGACGAGCTGGGTCTGCCCGCGAACCCGACGCCGTGGCGCAAGAACCTGATGGCCTGCACGGGCATCGAGTTCTGCAAGTTGTCGTTCGTCGAGACCCGCAAGCGCTCGCAGGCGCTGGTGCCCGAACTCGAGCAGCGCCTCGCCGACGTCAACGCCCAGTTGGACGTTCCGGTGACGATCAACATCAACGGCTGCCCCAACTCGTGCGCACGGTCGCAGGTCGCCGACATCGGCTTCAAGGGCCAGCTCGTCGACGACGGGGACGGCAACCAGGTCGAGGGATTCCAGGTGCACCTCGGCGGGACGCTCGGCATGGACGCGGCATTCGGCCGCAAGCTGCGCCAGCACAAGGTGACCAGCGCCGAGACGGGCGACTACATCGAGCGGGTGGTGCGCAACTTCGTCAAGCACCGCAACGCGGGAGAACGCTTCTCGCAGTGGGTGTTGCGCGCGGACGAGGCCGATTTGCGATGACCGGGGAGCAGACGATCGAAGGACGGAACGTGACGACGACACGGACGACGGAGGAACTGCGGGAACTGGCCGCGCAGGGGGCGGCCGCTCTCGAGGGCGCCTCGGCGCAAGACCTGCTGCAGTGGACCGAGGAGAACTTCGGCGACTCGTACATCGTGGCGTCGAACATGCAGGACGGGGTGCTCGTGCACCTCGCGGCGCAGGTGCACCCCGGCGTGGACGTGCTCTTCCTCGACACCGGTTACCACTTCGCCGAGACCCTCGGCACCCGGGACGCCGTCGCGCAGGTGTACGGCGTGAACCTGGTCGAGGCCAAGGCGCAGCAGACGGTGGCCGAGCAGGACGCCCTGCTCGGTAAGGACCTGTTCGCGCGGGACCCCAACGAGTGCTGCCGCCTGCGGAAGGTGGTGCCGCTGAAGCAGACCCTGGCGGGCTACCAGGCGTGGGTCACCGGCATCCGCCGGGTGGAGGCCCCGACCCGGGCCAACGCCCCGCTGATCTCCTTCGACGACGCCTTCGGGCTGGTGAAGATCAACCCGATCGCCGCGTGGTCCGACGAGGACATGCAGAACTACATCGACGAACACGGGATCCTCGTCAATCCCCTGGTCGACGAGGGCTACCCCTCCATCGGGTGCGCCCCCTGCACCGCCAAACCACTACCCGGAGCCGATCCGCGCAGCGGACGGTGGGCCGGCCGAGCCAAGATCGAATGCGGGTTGCACGCCTCATGACACTCATCGACACGAAATTCACCGAATCCCGGAACACGTCGGACGGCACCAGGTTCGACACCCTCGACGCCCTCGAGTCGGAAGCGATCCACGTCTTCCGCGAGGTCGCCGGCGAGTTCGAGCGCCCGGTGATCCTGTTCTCGGGCGGCAAGGACTCGACGGTCCTGCTGCACCTGGCGCTCAAGGCCTTCTGGCCGGCGCCCCTGCCGTTCGCGCTGCTGCACGTCGACACCGGGCACAATCTTCCCGAGGTCCTCGAGTTCCGCGACCACGTCGTCGAGAAGTACGGGTTGCGGTTGCACGTGGCGAAGGTCGAGGACTACCTCGCCGACGGCCGCCTCACCGAGCGGCCCGACGGGATCCGCAACCCGCTGCAGACGGTGCCGCTGCTCGACGCCATCGCCGACAACCGTTTCGACGCGGTGTTCGGCGGCGGCCGCCGCGACGAGGAACGCTCCCGCGCCAAGGAACGGATCTTCTCCCTGCGCAATGCGTTCGGCCAGTGGGACCCCAAGCGGCAGCGGCCCGAGTTGTGGAACCTCTACAACGGCCGGCACGCCCCGGGCGAGCACGTGCGGGTCTTCCCGCTGAGCAACTTCACCGAGCTCGACATCTGGCGGTACATCGCCCGCGAGGACATCGAACTCGCGAGCATCTACTACGCCCACCAGCGCCCGGTGTACCGGCGGGACGGCATGTGGATGACACCCGGCGTGTGGGGCGGCCCGGCCGAGGGTGAGGAACTCGAGGTCCGGTCGGTGCGCTACCGCACGGTCGGTGACGGGTCCACGACCGGCGCGATCCTGTCCGAGGCGGCCGACAACGAGGCGATCCTCGACGAGGTCGCCGCGTCGCGGCTCACCGAGCGCGGCGCCACCCGCGGCGACGACCGCGTGTCCGAAGCGGCCATGGAGGACCGCAAGCGAGAGGGATATTTCTGATCATGAGCGACCTCCCCGTGCACAGCACGCAGCTGCTCCGGCTCGCCACCGCCGGCAGTGTCGACGACGGCAAGTCCACCCTGGTGGGCCGGCTCCTGTACGACACCAAGTCCGTGCTCGCCGACCAGATCGACGCGGTCACCCGCGCCTCGGTCGACAAGGGGCTCGACACCCCGGACCTGTCCCTGCTCGTCGACGGCCTGCGTGCCGAGCGCGAACAGGGCATCACCATCGACGTCGCGTACCGCTACTTCGCCACCCCCCGGCGCAGTTTCGTGCTGGCGGACACCCCGGGACACGTGCAGTACACCCGCAACACCGTCTCGGGGGCATCCACCGCCCAGCTCGTGGTGCTGCTCGTCGACGCACGCAAGGGTGTGGTCGCGCAGACCCGCAAGCACGCCGCCGTGCTCGCGTTGCTCGGCGTGCCCAAGCTCGTGCTGGCGGTCAACAAGATCGATCTGGTCGACGACCCGGCGGCCGTGTTCGCCGACATCTGCGGCCGGTTCAACGAGCTGACCCGGTCGCTCGGCTGGTCGCCGGAGGACGTGCAGGAGATCCCGGTCTCCGCACTGCACGGCGACAACGTCGCGGTCCGTTCGGAGAACACGCCGTACTACGACGGCCCGACGCTCATCGAGCACCTCGAGTCCGTCCCGGTCGACGCCGACGTCCACGGCCGCCACGAGATCGGGCTGCGGTTCCCGGTGCAGTACGTGATCCGGCCCCGCACCGCCGACTACCCGGACTACCGCGGCTACGCCGGACAGATCGCGGCAGGCACCGTCCGGCCCGGCGACGAGGTCGTGATCCTGCCCGCGGGCACCCGGACCACGATCGAGCGGATCGACACCGCCGACGGCGAGCTCGCGTTCGCCCATGCCGGCCGCAGCGTCACCCTCGTCCTCGCGGACGACGTCGACGTCTCGCGCGGGGACGTCATCGCCGCCCCGGCCGCCGCCCCGGAACCGATCGGCCAGTTCGAGGCGACGGTGTGCTGGCTGGCCGAGAAGCCGCTGAGGCCCGGCGCCCGGCTGCTGCTCAAGCACGGCACCCGCACGACCCAGGCGATCGTCGGGACGCTCGAGGAGCGCTTCGACGAACAGACCCTGACGTCGGTTCCCGCCCCCGAGTCGCTCGAACTCAACGAGATCGCCCGCATCACCGTCCGGGTCGCCGAACCCATCGCGGCCGACGACTACAAGGTCAACCGCCGCACGGGCAGCTTCCTGCTCATCGACCCCGCCGGTGGGAACACCCTCGCCGCGGGCCTGGTGGGCAACAGCCTCGCCGAGATCGAGCTCGGGGACCGCGTCCCCGCATGATCCCCCTCGTCGCCGTCGCGCACGGCAGCCGTGACCCGCGCTCGGCGCGCGCCATGGCTGCCGCGCTGGCGGCGCTGCGGGACCGCCACCCGGACCGGGAGGTGCGGCTTGCGTTCCTGGATCTGAACACCCCCTCGGTGGGGCAGGTCGTCGATGCCGTCGCCGCCGAGGGGCACCGCCGCGTCGTGGTGGTCCCGTTGCTGCTGGGCAGCGCCTTCCACGCCCGAGTCGATCTGCCCGCGCTCCTCGCCGAGGCCCGCGTCCGGCATCCGCGTCTCGACGTGGTCCAGGCGGACGTCCTCGGCGCGGACGACCGTCTCGTGTCCGCGGTCCGCGAGACGATCGGCGCGGCCGGTGTCTCCCGGACCGACCCGAGCGTGGGCGTCGCCCTGTGCGCGGTCGGATCCCGGCGCCGGGACGCCAATGCCGCCACCGCGGCGATCACCCCGCGCCTGCTGCGGGGCACGGCGTGGGCGTGGGGCCGCACGTGCTTCGCCACCGCCGCGGCGCCGACGGTCGTCGACGCCCTGGCGGACCTGCGTGCCGCCGGTGCCAGCACGCTCGTGCTCGCCCCCTGGATGCTCGCGCCCGGACTGCTGTGGGACCGCGCCGTCGCCGCCGCCCGGGCGGAGTTCCCGGAGGTCGTCTGTTCCGGCACCCTCGCGGACTCCCCCGCCGTCGGGTTCGTGGTCGACGAGCGCTACCGGCAGTCGCTCGTGCACGCCGGGGTCGCGTCGCGTCGCACCGCCTGACGCCCACCGATTGCCTCTGGCGCACTCCGGTCCTGTCGGCACAGACTGGACTCGAGGCAAGGAGGCATCGTCATGGCCACAGCACCGATTCGGCACGGGATCGTCGTCGGGGTCGACGGTTCGGACGGCTCGTTCTCCGCGGCGCACTGGGCCGCGTCCGCCGCCCGGATCTTCGGTGAGCCGTTGCACCTGGTCAACGTGCTCCCCGAGGCGCCGAGCGCCACCGGCAGATCCAGGGAGGAGTTCGCCAAGCTCTTGCAGGCCGACAGCGAACGGCTGCTCGAACGTGCCCGGCGCGCGGCGCTCGACGGTCGTACGGATGTCGAGGTCGACTGCAGCAGCCGGTCGGGCCCCCCGGCGAAGACCCTCGTCGAACTGTCGAATACGGCCCGTCTGCTGGTGGTCGGCCGAACCACGACCGGGGAACTGCGCTCGATGTTCGCCGGCTCCGACGTCGTCCGCGTCGCCAACCAGGCCCGCTGCCCGGTCGTGGCGTGGCGGGGCGAAGGCGACCACGAGGAGGTGGACACCCGGCCGGTCGTCGTCGGTGTCGACGGCAGCGCCTTGAGCACGGCCGCCATCGAGCACGCGTTCGAGTTCGCCTCGTTCCTCGGCGTCCCGTTGATCGCGGTGCACGCGTGGACCGAGCAGTCCACCCTGCGCGGCTACGACGAGTCCGCGCGCTTCGTCGACTGGTCGACGTACGCGCAGCAGAAGGCCGCCGACCTCGCGGAGAGCCTGGGCGGGTGGCGCGAGCGATATCCCGACGTCGAGGTGCGGCCCGAGCTCGAGCGCCGCGGCGCGATGGTGGCCCTCATCGAGCGCTCCGTCGACGCGCAACTCGTCGCGGTGGGCAGCCACGGTCGCAGCACGATCGCGTCGGCCCTCCTCGGCTCCACCGGTCAGGGCCTGCTCCACCATTCCCGCTGCCCGGTGCTCATCTGCCGGGAATGACCCTCGGTCCCAGAACTCCGCTTCGCGCAAGGAATTTCGAGCGCCTCGACCGTGGGGGCGGCATCCTCCTACTTCGTCGCCTCGGCGTAGATCACGGCGATGCTGCCGGTGCCGGGCCGGAACAGCTCGGCCTCGACCGCACTCCAGCCACCGAGATCGTCGACGGTCCACAGCGTTTCGGGGGCCGGGAAGTCTCCGGCGAACTCCCGCGCGACGCCCGGGTCGGCCGGCCGGAATCCGGCGGAAGCCCAAATCCTCTGCGCCTGCGCGGTGTAGAGGAAGTCGTTGAACTCCTGAGCGGCCACCACGTCGGGCGCGTTGTCGATCACCACCGCGGGACTGTCGATCCGGAGGGTGGTGGTCAAGGGCACGCGCCGGACCGCGGCGCCGTCGCGCTCGAGCCGGACCGCGTCGCGTTCCGACAGGAGCAGCACGTCGCCGGCACCCCGCACGAACATCTCCACGGCCTCTTCGGCGCTCGCGGGCCAGGACTCGATGTGGTCACCGACCAGCGCCGTGAGGTAGTCCCGGCCCGCCTGCGGGTCGGCACCGCCGTTGCTCGTCGCGGCGTAGGCGGCGAGCAGGTTGAGCTCGGCCGCGCCGGAAGCCGACGGGTCGGGCGTGATCACCTCGAGGCCCGGAGCGAGCAGGTCGTCCCAGTCCGTCACGCCCCACGGGTTGTCCTCCCGCACGAGCATCGCCACGACGGATCCGTACGGAATCCCCCGGTACGCCCCCGCGTTCCAGTCCGCGTCGACCAACCCGGCATCGACGAGCCCGGACAGGTCCGGCACCGTGGCGAAGGTCACGAAATCCGCCGAGGCGCCGTCGACGACGGCGGCAGCCTGCTGCGCGGACGGACCGGACGTGACGTCGAAGCGGACGTCCTCGCCGGCGTCGGTGCTGCCGAACGCGGCGATCACCGCGTCCAGCGCTGCCCGGGCCCCCTCGGCGGCGTACAGGTCGACGGTGGGGCCGGCGCCGGCCCCACCGTCGTCGCTCCCCCGCCCGTCACCGGCCGAGCACGCCGTGAGCGCGGCGGCGGCTGCGAGCGCGACGACGTGCCGGCTCGGACGGAATCTCACGACACACCTCCGGCGCGGATCAACGGGTCAGCAGCCAGGCCACGACGACGAGAACGAGCAGGGCGGCCAGGGTGAGGGTCACGCGTGAGCGCGGCATGTCAGCGATCCTCCGTCTTCGGTTCGGACGCGGCCGGCTCCCTGCGCCCGACGGCCGCGAGGACGCCCGCGAGGGCACGGTCGAGCAACCAGGCCACGCCGGCGCACACCGGCACCACGACACCCAGCACGAGCGCGACCTGCGGGACGAACGGGAGGCCGGCCAGCCACAACTCGAAGCCGTCCCACCACGATGCCGCCCGATCCACGCCCCCACCCTAGTCGGCACCCGTTCGGTGGACGCCGGGGGCCGGGTGCCGGGATCATGTGGTGATGGCACACACGTTTGAAGGATCGGGGCTCTCGTCCGCGCATTCGCACCCGCCGCACCGGAGCCCCTACCCGCCGATCGACGACTACGCGTTCCTGTCGGACTGCGAAACGACCTGCCTCATCGCCCGCAACGGGGCGGTCGAATGGATGTGCCTGCCCCGGCCGGACTCGCCCAGCGTGTTCGGCGCGATCCTCGACCGCAGTGCCGGCTACTTCCGCATCGGCCCGCACGACCGCACCGTCCCGGCGGCACGCCGGTACCTGCCCGGTGGACTGATCCTCGAGACGACGTGGCAGACCGAGACGGGATGGATAGTGGTGCGCGACGCCCTGGTGATGGCGCCGTGGCATGCCGTCCAGGAGCGGTCGCGGACCCACACGCGGACACCGACGGACTGGGACGCCGAGCACATGCTGCTGCGCACCGTCCGCTGCGTGAGCGGGACCGTGGAACTCGAGGTCAGTTGCGCCCCCGCGTTCGACTACCATCGCGCCCCGGCGCGCTGGGAGTACACGGGCAAGGTGTACGAGGAGGCCACGGCGTACTGCACCGCCGGTGAACCCGGGGAGCACCCCGAACTGCGGCTCACCACCGATCTCCGGCTCGGCCTCGAGGACGGGGAGGCACGGGCACGAACCCGGATGCGCAAGGGCGACAAGGCGTTCGTCGCCCTGTCGTGGTCGGACGTGCCGTGCCCGGGGACGTACGAGGAGGCCGCCGCGAAGATGGCCGAGACCGCGGACTTCTGGCGGGAGTGGATCACCACCGGTCGTTTCCCCGATCACCCCTGGCGCAGCTACCTGCAGCGCAGCGCACTGACCCTCAAGGGACTGACCTACGCGCCCACCGGGGCACTGCTCGCCGCAGCCACCACATCCCTTCCGGAAACACCTGGCGGAGAAAGGAACTGGGATTACCGCTACGCGTGGGTACGCGATTCGACGTTCGCGCTGTGGGGTCTGTACACGCTCGGGCTCGACCGGGAGGCCGACGCGTTCTTCGCCTTCATCTCCGACGCGTCCCGCAGCGAGGACGGCACATTGCAGCCGTTGCAGGTCATGTACGGCGTGGGCGGCGAGCGGGTGCTCACCGAATCGCAGCTCGAGCACCTGTGCGGCTACGACGGAGCGCGTCCGGTACGGATCGGAAACGATGCGTATCATCAAGTGCAGCGCGACATCTGGGGCGCGATGCTGGACTCGGTGTACCTGCACGCGAGGACCCGCCGGCACATGCCCCAGTCCTTCTGGCCGGCCGTGAAACGCCTCGTCGGGCAGGCCGAGCAGCACTGGCGCCTGCCCGATCGCGGCATCTGGGAGGTGCGGGGTGAGCCCCAGCACTTCACCTCGTCCAAGGTGATGTGCTGGGTCGCGCTCGACCGGGGCGCACGGCTGGCGCGCACACACGGCCGCCCCGACTACGCGGTGCGGTGGGAGGCCGTGGCGGACGAGATCAAGGCGGACATCCTCGCGCACGGCGTCGACGAGCGCGGGGTGTTCACCCAGCGCTACGGGCACCCCTCCCTCGACGCCTCGGCGCTGCTGGTGGTGCTGCTGCGGTTCCTGCCGGCCGACGATCCGCGGGTGCGGGCGACGGTCCTGGCGATCGAGGACGAACTCACCGAGGACGGACTGGTCCTGCGGTACCGGGTGGACTCGACCGACGACGGGCTGACCGGCGAGGAGGGCACCTTCACGATCTGCTCGTTCTGGCTGGTCTCCGCCCTCGTGGAGATCGGGGAGGTGGAAAGGGCCCGCATCCTGTGCGAACGGCTCCTCGGCTACGCCAGCCCGCTCAAGCTCTACGCCGAGGAGATCGACCCGCGCTCGGGCCGGCACCTGGGCAACTTCCCCCAGGCCTTCACCCACCTGGCCCAGATCAATGCGGTCGTGCACGTGATCCGCGCGGAGGAGCAGATCGCGGCCGGCGAGTTCCAGCCCGCGCGCCGTGCGCCGTGACCCGCTACCAGGATCGGCGCAACAGTTCCTCCGCACGGTCCGCGATGTCCCGGACGATCTCGCCGGCGGGCCGTTGTTCCCGCACGAGCCCGGCGGCCTCCCCGGCGTAGACCACGCCCCGCCGGGGGTCGGCCGCGTCGTACGCGGCGGCGAGCGTCTCCTCGTCGGCGCCGCGCGCGTGCCATTCGGCGGTGTAGTCGTTCGCCAGGGCCCGGCCACCCCACCGCGCCGGCCAGGGCTGGTGCCGGGCCCGGTCGAAGACGTCGGTGTAGACGGTGTCGCTGCTGCGCGCCGCGACGAGCAGGTCCCGGGCGTACTCCGGTCCCACCGTCTCGGGACTCGCCAGCAACGCCGTGCCGACGAGCGCGCCCTCCGCACCGGCCGCGAGCACCGCAGCCAGTCCCCGCCCGGACGCGATGCCACCCGCGGCGAGCACCGGAAGCGACGTCGACTCGAGCACCTCCTGCAGCAGCGGCAACGTCCCGATGTGTCCGGTGTGACCGCCGGCCTCGTGCCCCTGGGCGACGACGGCGTCGACCCCGGCGGCCTCGACGACCCGCAGGTCGTCGATCGTGTTGATCTGCGAGATCACGACGGCACCGGCCGCCCGCACGCGCGGCACGTAGGGGGCCGGGTCGCCGAACGACAGCGACACCACGCGGGGCCGTTCGGCCAGCACCGCGTCGAGCAGACTGTCGTCGTCGGCGAGCGACCAGGTCATCAGCCCGAAACCGAGCGGTCCACCCCCGAGTTCACGAGCCACCGCCGACTCGGCGGCCAGCCACTCCGAGGTGTTGTAGCGCGCGGCCCCGATCAGGCCGAGCCCGCCGGCCCGGGTCACCTCCCCGGCCAGGCGGCCGCCGGCACGGCCGCCCATGGGGGCGCCGAGCAGCGGGACGGTGATGCCCAGGGTGCGGGTGAGCCAGGTCTCGAGCACGGTGGACTACTTCCCCTTCGGCTTGTCCGAGGACGCCTCGGACGAGAGCGCGGCCACGAACGCTTCCTGCGGGACGTCCACCCGGCCGATCGTCTTCATCCGCTTCTTGCCTTCCTTCTGCTTCTCGAGCAGCTTGCGCTTGCGGCTGATGTCGCCGCCGTAGCACTTGGCGAGCACGTCCTTGCGGATCGCACGGATGTTCTCCCGGGCGATGATCTTCGACCCGATCGCCGCCTGCACCGGCACCTCGAACTGCTGACGCGGGATCAGCTCCTTGAGCTTGGTGGTCATCTTGTTGCCGTACGCGGCGGCCGCGTCCTTGTGCACGATCGCGCTGAACGCGTCGACGGCCTCGCCCTGGAGCAGAATGTCCACCTTCACCAGTGCGGCCTCCTGCTCCCCGGCCTCCTCGTAGTCGAGGCTGGCGTAGCCGCGGGTGCGGGACTTCAGCGAGTCGAAGAAGTCGAAGATGATCTCGGCCATCGGCAGGGTGTAGCGCAACTCGACCCGGGTCTCGGACAGGTAGTCCATGCCGCCGAGTTCGCCACGCCGCGACTGGCACAGCTCCATGATCGAACCGATGAACTCGCTCGGGGAGATGATCGTGCACTTGACGATCGGCTCGTAGATCGCGCGGGCCTTGCCTTCGGGCCAGTCCGACGGGTTGGTGACGATGTGCTCCTGCCCACCTTCGAGGACCACGCGGTAGACCACGTTGGGAGCGGTGGAGATCAGGTCCAGGCCGAACTCGCGCTCGAGTCGTTCCCGGGTGATCTCCATGTGCAGCAAGCCGAGGAAGCCGCACCGGAAACCGAAGCCGAGTGCCACCGACGTCTCGGGTTCGTAGGTGAGCGCGGCGTCGTTGAGCTGCAGCTTGTCGAGGGCATCGCGCAGGACGGGATAGTCCGACCCGTCGACCGGATACAGGCCGGAGTAGACCATCGGGCGGGGTTCCCGGTAACCGGTGAGGGGTTCGGCGGCGCCGCCCCGCGCCGAGGTGACCGTATCGCCGACCTTTGACTGACGCACGTCCTTCACGCCGGTGATGAGATAGCCGACCTCGCCGACTCCGAGCCCGGTGGTGACCTTCGGCTCGGGCGAGACGATGCCCACCTCGAGCAGCTCGTGGGTGGCGCCGGTGGACATCATCTTGATCTTCTCGCGCGGCACGATCCTGCCGTCGACCACACGCACGTACGTGACGACGCCACGGTAGGTGTCGTACACCGAGTCGAAGATCATCGCGCGGGCGGGCGCGTCGCGGTCGCCGACCGGCGGCGGTACCTGCCGGATCACCTCGTCGAGCAGTTCCCGCACGCCCACCCCGGTCTTGCCCGACACCCGCAGCACCTCCTCGGGCTCGCAGCCGACGATGTGTGCGATCTCGGCGGCGTAGCGGTCCGGGTCGGCCGCGGGCAGATCGATCTTGTTCAGGACCGGGATGATCGTCAGGTCCTTGTCGAAAGCGAGATAGAGGTTGGCGAGGGTCTGCGCCTCGATGCCCTGGGCGGCATCGACGAGGAGCACCGCACCCTCACACGCCTCGAGCGCACGGGAGACCTCGTACGTGAAGTCGACGTGCCCGGGCGTGTCGATGAGGTGCATGACGTAGTCCTCGCCGTCGACCTGCCACGGCAGCCGCACGTTCTGGGCCTTGATGGTGATCCCGCGCTCGCGCTCGATGTCCATCCGGTCGAGGTACTGAGCACGCATCTGGCGCTCCTCGACCACACCGGTGAGCTGCAGCATGCGGTCCGCGAGCGTCGACTTGCCGTGGTCGATGTGCGCGATGATGCAGAAGTTCCGGATCTTCGCGGGGTCCGTGAACGTGGTGTCGGCGAAGGTGCTGATGTCGGGCTCCTGACTCGGACGGGCAGCAGCCCTGGCGGGCCGCGGTCACCCCTGCAGAATATCCAAGTCGCGGCGGGTCCGGTCCCGCGGCCGCACCTGTGCGGCGGCGGGCGCCGCTAAGCTCGCCGACGTGGCTGGCACATGGAAGAAACTCGGCAGGCAACTGGGACGGCTCGCGGTCGAGCAGGGGCCGCGGTTGCTCGAGCAGATGCAGCGCTCCGGCGCTCTCGACCGGGCCCGGACCGCCCTCGGCTCCGGGACAGCCGACACCACCCGACCGGTCCCGAAGCCGGGCCGTCCGGTGACCTCCCGTACTTCCCCCACCGCGCAGCGCGCCCGGCAGATCGCGTACGCCCCCGATCTCGACGGCCGCGCCGACCCGGGCGAGATCGTGTGGACGTGGGTGGCCTACGAGGAGGACGCGACCAAGGGCAAGGACCGGCCCGTGCTCGTCGTCGGACGCAACGGCGGCACCCTGCTCGGCCTCATGCTGTCGTCGAACGACGACCGGGACGGTCACCGGGACTGGCTGGCGCTCGGTAACGGCAGCTGGGACGCCGGCAACCGGCCCAGCTGGGTCCGGCTGGACCGCGTGCTCGACGTGCCCGAGGACGGCATCCGGCGCGAAGGCGCGGTGCTCGGCCGGTCCCGGTTCGAGCAGGTCGCGGCGCGCCTGCGCGCCGACTACGGCTGGCGGTAGCCGGCCGTCCTGTCACCGTCGGCGGTAGCCGCGTCCCGTCACCGTCGGCGGACGCCGGCCGGCGGCGCCACGGACGGCCGCAGCCCGGCGAACCGGCCGAACAGCGACCGGTAGACGAGCGCCCCGAGGGCGCCGCCGATCAGCGGAAACAGGATGAACAGCCAGAGCTGCGCGAGCGCACCGTCCTGGTACGGAGCGACCGCGATGCTCCGGGCCGGATTGACGGAGGTGTTGTCGATCGGGATCGAGATCAGGTGGATCACTGTCAGGGTGAAGCCGATCGACACGCCGGCCAGCAGCACGTCCGAGGCCTGGTCCGTCGCGGCGAGCACCACGAACACCAGGAGTGCGGTCAGCAGCACCTCCACGATCATGGTCGCGCCGATTCCGTAACCGTCGATGAGCACCCCGCCCAGCGGTCCTTCCACTGCCGACGGGCTGTGCGGTCCCCAACCGTTGGCACCGAGTCCCTGCGCGGCCCGGTCGTAGGTCGGGAGCGACTGCGCCACCGAGTAGATCGTCACGCCCGCGACGAGCCCGCCGAGGATCTGGGCCACGATGTAGAACACCGCCCGCTTGGCGGTGACCCGCCCGATCGCGAGCTGACCGACCGTCACCGCCGGGTTCACGTGACACCCGGAGATCGGCCCGATGGCGTAGACGAGGAAGAGCAGCGTCAGCCCGAACGCCAGCGCGACGCCCAGATTGCCGACCTTGTCTCCGGCGAAGACCGCCGTGCCGACCGCGGAGAACACGAGCACGAACGTGCCGATCGCCTCCGCTGCGTACTTCTTCGCGTCCGAGAATTCTTCCTTCTCGACGGCTTCGAGCGCCGTCTCGGGCTCGGCACCGCCGCGTACCCGGTCCGCCTTCCGGTTCGCCGCCCGGTCCTCGGGACCAGTCTCGTGTTCGTTCGTCATGCGCCCACCTCGCGTCGTGCGGCCCCGAAGGACCGGATCCGATGTGTCGAACATCCGCACTGGCGAACACCGCGGGTCGAAGACGGGCCCACCGGCCGCACAGCACTACCGCAACAGAACACAGCGGACACTACGCAAGCCGGATGACCGCCACAACAACTTCCGGTGACGTCGAGGACAGTTCCCGGCAGGCCGGCCGGACGCGACCGTATCGGCACCCGGTGTGCGGTCCCGGGTACCAGTTTTGGGGTTCCGCCGGGCCGCTGGTATCGTGGTCCGTCGGTGCCGTAGTGCGCCCAGAGCTTTCCGACCAACTACCAGCAAGACGACAGGATTTTACGCGTGGCCAACATCAAGTCCCAGGTGAAGCGGATCCGCACCAACGAGCGCAACCGACTCCGCAACCAGTCGGTCAAGTCCTCGCTGCGCACGGCGATCCGTTCCTTCCGCGAGGCCGCGGCCGCCGGTGACAAGGACAAGGCCACCGAGCTCCTCGTCTCCACCAGCCGCAAGCTCGACAAGGCAGCCAGCAAGGGCGTCATCCACGCCAACCAGGCCGCCAACAAGAAGTCCGCTCTGGCCAAGGTCGCCAACGGACTCTGAGGTAGAACGCAAGCTCTGCTCCGGAAGCTGCCCGGTCCTCGGACCGGGCGGCTTCCGTCGTCTAACGGGTCCGGCCGGCCAGCTCCGCGACGCGGCGCACGGCGCGCTCGACCGCGTAGTCGGCGTCCGCGGCCGCGCCCTTGACGTCGGCATTGAGATCGGCCACCACTCGCAGCGCCGCCCCGATCGATCGGGGATCCCACGTGCGTGCCTGCCCCTGGGCCTTCTTCACCTTCCAGGGCGGCATCCCGAGTTCCGAGGCCATCTTGAACGGGTCGCCGCGCCCGGCCGAACCGACTCGTGCGATCGTGTGGACGGCATCGGCGAGGGCGTCGGCGAGCAGGACGTGCGCGACACCACGATGCGTCGCCCACCGCAGCGATTCCAGCGCCCCGGCCTCGTCACCCGCGACGGCCTTCTCGGCCACCTCGAACCCCGTGACCTCGGCCTTGCCGGAGTAGTAACGCTGCACGGCGGCAGCATCGATCTTGCCGCCCGTGTCGGCGACGAGCTGACTGCACGCCGCCGCCAGCTCCCGCAGGTCGGAGCCCACGGCGTCGATCACGGCCTGCACGACCTCCGGTGCTACTCGAACACCGGCGGTGCGGAACTCGGCCCGCACGAAGTCCACGCGCTCGGCCGGCTTGGTGATCCGGGCGCACTCGTGGGTCTCGGCGCCGCACTTCTGCAGTTCGCCCACCATGGCTTTCGCGCGGCCACCGCCGCTGTGCAGGACGACGAGGGTCACCCCCTCGGGTGGGTCGGTCGCCGCGTCGACGATCAGTGCGACGGCGTCCTTGCCGGCCTCCGCGGCGGATTCGAGGACGACCACCCGGTCCTCGGCGAACAGCGACGGGCTCAGCAGCTCGGCGAGTTCGGCGGCGCCGGCGTCGCCGGCGCGCAGCCGCGAGACGGTGAGCTCGGGACCAGACCCCGTCCGGGCCCGGACGGCACCGACGATCCGCGCGACGGCCCGTTCGACGAGGAGGTCTTCGTCACCGAGCACGAGATGCAACTGCGGGTTGGTCACCGATCGATCGTGCCACGTCCCCCGGACATCACCGTCGGTGCCCCGGCCGGGCGTCCGCGCCGTAGCCGCAGCAGGTACCGGGCAGCGACGAGCCCGCCGACGACGGCGACCGCTCCGCTCACGCCCGCCGGGACGGGCACCTCGGCCAGGGGCAGGGCCGTGGCACGCGCTGCCACCTCGAGGATCCACCACAGCATGGGCGCGGTCCCGCGAGCGAGCAGCTCCGCCACGGCCGGCGACACCGCGGAGACCGCCGCGACGGTGGTACCGAGCACGGTCAACGGCGGAAGCACCGGTGCGACCAGGACGTTGGCCGCGATCGCCACGACGCTGACGGTGCCGGACAGCGCGGCGACGATCGGTGCGGTCACGACGAATGCGGCCGCCGAGACGGCGAACACCTCGGCCGCCGCGCGGGGCCACCCGCGGGCCCGCAGCCGGGTCACCCAGAGCGGTGCCACCAGCACCAGGCCGGCGGTGGCCGCGACCGACAGGGCGAACCCGGCGTCCGTCGCGAGTTCGGGTGCGGCGACGAGGAGCACCCCGACCGTGGCCGCCAGGGCGGGCAGCCCGTTCCGTCGTCGGCTCGTCACGAGCGCGAGCAATCCGATCGCGCCCATCGCGGCGGCACGCAGCACGCTCGGCGACGGGCGCACGACGACGACGAACGCCACCAGCGCGACGGCCGCGAGAGCGGCGCCCGTGCGGGGGCCGAGGCCGAGTCCCCGCACGGCGAGCAGCACCGCGCCGAGAACGATGCTGACGTTGGCACCGGACACCGCCGTCAGGTGGGTCAGGCCCGCTACCCGGAAGCTCTCCCGCACGTCGTCGGGCAGGCGTGAGGTGTCGCCGACCACGAGGCCCGGCAGGAGGCCGGCCGCAGCGGGCGGGAGCACCGCTCCGGACGCCGAGGCGAGTCGCTCGCGGATCCGCCCCGCCCACTGCTGCACCCGCGAGGGAGCCTGCACCGACCGGGGTGGGCCGTCGGCCCGGACCACGGCCACCGTCAGGTTCGCGCCGCCGGATTCGGCGAGCCGGCCGCGCAGGGTGACCCGTTGCCCCGGCAGCAGCTCCGCCCACTCCTCGGCGGGGGCGAACACCACGACGGCCCCGCCGCCGGTGTACCGACCGGCCCCCAGGTCGGCGCGGTGCACTCTCGCCGGGACCAGGACCTGATCTCCCCCGAATCCGCTGTCCCCCAGTCTTTTCGGATCCTCGGTCGGTTCGACCGCCAGGGTGGCCCAGCCGTCACGCGCGGCCGCGCCGGCAAGCGGATGCGTCTCGACCGCCCATACCCGTAGTGCGACTGCCGCAGAGAACCCGGCGGCGACGACGAGAGCCGCGAGCAGCGGGGCGGCCCCGGCACGGAACCGCCCCCGGCGGGTCGGCACGAGCGTGGCCGCCGCGCACAGCGCGGCAATCGCCGCGAGCCCCAGCGCAACCTGCCAGCCGGCGTGCAACCCGAGCGCGGTTGCGGCCCACGCCGCGGCCGCGCTCGGTACCAGGCGCGCGTCGTCACGGCCGGATTCGGTCACACCACCACCAGCGTCCGCAGGCGCGCCAGCCGCGCGGGACCGATCCCGTCGACCTCGGCGAGTTGTTCGACGTCGGTGAACGGACCGTTGTCCCGGCGCCACGCGACTATCGCGGCGGCGGTGACAGGACCGACGCCGGGCAGCGCATCGAGGGCCGCCTCGTCGGCGGTGTTGAGATTCACCGGCCCCCCGGCCTCCGGCGCGCCGGACGTTCCGGCGTCCCCTACCCCTGCGGCGCCGGAGATTCCGCTCGCCGGCGGAACCGGTGGCAGGGTGCCGACCACGATCTGGTCGCCGTCCGCGAGGCGTTGCGCCAGGTTCAATCCGGTCAGGTCCGCCCCCTCGAGGGCGCCGCCCGCGGCCGTGAGCGCATCGGCCACCCTCGAGCCGGGCGCGATTCGTACGAGGCCGGGCTTGCCCACCAGGCCCACCACACTGACCACCACCTCCTCCGGCGCCGAGTCCTGCCGGGGCGCAACGGGGTCCGCCGGCGGTGCTGCGACCTCCACCGCCGGCAGCGGCGGAACCGGTTCCGCGACGGGACGATCGCGCCAGGTCACGACGAGCGTGACGAGCACGACCACGACACCGACCACCGCCAGGGCCCCGGTCCCGCCGCGACCGGTCTGCCAGCGGGCCGCACGCAACCGCTCGAATGGACCCGGCGGATCGGCGGTGCCGGCCGCGTCGTACCACGGGTACGGATCGTCGTCCGGCGCCGCCGGAGGACGGTCGCCGGCGGACCGGGCGATCCCGTCGAGCCGTCTGCGCACGAGGTCGTGCTCGTCGCTGCTGCCCATGGCGCGACGCTAACCGGACACGACCGCCGCCACCGCGAAGGCTGGGACGAGTCGTCGAATCTGTGGATGAACCGTCCGCCTGTGGACAACTCCTACGCTCGGGAGACGACCACCCCGACGGCGCCGGGACCGACGTGGGCGCCGAGGACCGCGTCGAGTTCCGACACCGACAGCGGCGTCCCGGCGGGCAGCCGGCCGGCGAGTTCCGCGGCGAGCCGCTCGGCGCGTTCGGGGGCCTCGCGGTGGTGCACGGCCACCGCGGTCACCGGCTCCGCGGTGTCGACGACGCCGTCGACGAGTTTCGTCATCGCCTTGGTCATGGTGCGGGTCTTCTCCCGCAGCACCAGCCGGCCGTCGACGAGGTGCAGCACGGGTTTCATCGCCAGAGCGGTGCCGAGCAGCGCTGTGGCGGTACCGATGCGGCCGCCGCGGCGCAGGTGGTCGAGCCGGTCGACCACCAGCAGTGTCCGGCTGTGGGCGGCGACCTCCACCGCCCGTTCGTACACCGCCCGCACATCCGCACCGGACCGGGCGGCTTCCGCCGCCGCCAGAGCAGCGAATCCCAGACCCATTGCGGTGGTTCGACTGTCGACCAGTTGCACCCGGTCGCCGAGGGCATCGGCGGCATAGCGGGCAGCCGACCAGGTACCCGACAGTTCACGGGACAGGTGCACGGCCACCACCCCGTCGCCGCCGCTGTCGGACAGCGCCTCGGCGTACGCTTCCGTCAGTTCCGCCGGGGAGGGACCGGAGGTCGTGACGCCGGAGAGGTCGGCGGGCAGGTCGTCCACGCCCTCGCGCAACTCGACACCGTCCGCGATCACGTGCAGCGGCACGACACGGATGTCGTAGCGCTCCACCAGTTCCGGGTCGAGACAGCACGACGAATCGGTCACCACTACTACAGACACGCCGCCTACCGTATGTTCTCCGCGGCGACGCGCGCATCCCGGTGCACCATCCGTACCGCCTCGGCCACCGCGGCGGCAACTTCGCTGTGCCCGTTCCAACCCCAGTGGATGCCGTCCGGATTCGCGTCCCCGGAGTGGATGTCCGCGTGCACGGCCTCGCCGAGATCGACCAGCGGAACCGACTTCTCGGACGCCCACCGGTTGATGGCCCGGGCTGCGGCGGGACGACCGCGGTGCACCGCGCGGTACTGCGCGCTGCGGTGTACCGACGGCAGCGTGGCGATCACCGGAAGGTCCGGCCGCATGTACGCCAGCGACTCGCGGATGGTCTCGAGGTAGTCCACACTGACCCGCGGCGGCAGGGCCACCGGCCAGCCGAGCGGGGACAGCCGGGGCTGCAGCCACCCGTAGGTCTCCCGTACGACGCGGCGTAACCGCGGTGGGCGTACGTAACGCAGTGTTTCGCGCAGCGCCGTCGGCAGCGGGGACGGCAGGGTGTCCATGCCCCCGACGGCCAGCACGACGGCACCGGCCCGCGGGATCGTCGCCCACACGCGCGGATCCTGGGTCATGGCCCACCACGCGTCGCGGGTCGTCCACCCGATCCGTGCGACGAGCTCCACGTCCCAGTCGAGTTCGCGCGCCACGATGTTCGGCCAGATTCGCGGATGGTCCGCCGGGAGCCCGCCCTTCGGGCCGTAGTAGCTGAGGGAGTCCCCGATCACCAGCAGCGTCGGCCGGCGCGGACCGGCCGTCGGCCGTGGCTCAGAGGACGTCATCGGCCGCCACCGTCGCCGTCGCGTTCCACACGTCGAGGCGCCACGCGGGCCGGTCACCGTATCCGCTGAGCTGGACCCAGCCGGTGTTGCCGAGTCCGCCGAGGACCGGCCACCGGTCGACCGGAAGATCGAGCAGGGCGGCCGTGAGTGCCGCGATCAGTCCGCCGTGCGCGACGACGATGATCGGCCGATGCACCCACTGCTCGTGCTTGTCGAGCAGTTCCTGGATCACCGGGGCGCTGCGCCGCGCCACGTCGACCCGGCTCTCACCCTCGGGGGGTGCCCAGGTGGCGTCGGCCCGCCACGCCGCGCGGGCCCCCGGGGACACCGCGTCCACGTCGTGATGGGTCAGGCCCTGCCACCGGCCGAGATGGGTCTCGCGCAGCCTCGGATCGATTTCCACCGGCAGCCCGGCCTGGTCACCGAGTTCGACGGCGGTGTCGTAGGCGCGCCGCAGATCGGACGAGACGATGGCCACGGGACTGTGCTCGACGAGGACCCTGGCCGCGGCCACGGCCTGCCGCCGCCCCAGCGCGGACAGCTCGGTGTCGAGCTGCCCCTGCATGCGACTGGTGGCGTTGTATTCGGTCTGGCCGTGGCGTACCAGGATCAGCCGCCGGACCGGTACCGCGTGGGTCACCGGTCCCCCGGTGCGTCGTCCGGGACGGGAGTGGTGCCGCCTGCCGCTGCACCGGCGCCGGTGTCACCGGTCGGCGCGGGCGCGCCGGTGTCACCCGCCGGCGCGGGCGCGCCGGTGTCACCCGACGGCGCGGGCGCGCCGGTGTCACCCGCCGGCGCGGGCGCGCCGATGCCGTCGACGGTGATCACCGGGCAGTCCTTCCACAACCGGTCGAGTGCGTAGAAGTTGCGTTCGTCGTCGTGCTGGATGTGCACCACCACGTCGACGTAGTCCAGCAGCGTCCAACGACCCTCGCGGGTGCCTTCGCGCCGCACGGGCTTGTGCCCGGCGAGCCGCAGTTTCTCCTCGACGTTGTCGACGATCGCGTTGACCTGGCGCTCGTTGGCCGCGGACGCGATCACGAAGCAGTCGGTGATGACCAGTTGCTCGGACACGTCGAGCACCACCACGTCGGTGGCCAGTTTCTCGTCGGCCGCGCGGGCCGCGATGCGTGCCATCTCGATGGCTTCTGCAGTTGCCGTCACTGCGGGGTCTTCCTCTCGGGGTGGGGACAGGACTCGGGGTGGGGATGAGACACGGTCGTCGTGCCGTCGGGGCGCCGCGAGTTCGCGGGCCGATACAGGTTGCGCTTGCTGATGTACTGCACCACCCCGTCGGGCACCAGGTACCAGATGGGTCTGTGCTCACGCACCCGCGTCCGGCAGTCGGTCGACGAGATGGCCAGCGCAGGTATCTCGACGAGACCGACGGTGTCGGACGGCAGCTTCGCGAGATGCTCGGCGAGGTGCTCGACGTGCAGGTCGTAGCCCGGACGCGACACCCCCACGAACCGGGCCAGCTCGAACAGCTCGGCCCAGTCCTGCCACGACAGGATCGATGCCATCGCGTCGGCGCCGGTGATGAAGTACAACTGGGCGTCGGGCATCAGGGCACGCAGGTCGCGCAGTGTGTCCACGGTGTAGGTGGCCTTCTCGCGTTCGATGTCGACCCGGCTGACGGAGAACTGCGGATTCGAGGCGGTCGCGATGACCGTCATCAGATAGCGGTCCTCTGCCGTGCTGACATCGTGTCCCGACTTCTGCCAGGGATGTCCGGTGGGCACGAACACGACCTCGTCGAGATCGTACCGGTCGGCTACTTCGCTGGCTGCGACGAGATGCCCGTGGTGGATGGGGTCGAAGGTTCCGCCCATGACACCGACGCGCCGGCGCGGCGGGGAATTCGGGACGGATGGCTCGTGCACGATGGTCCAGCTTACGGGTTCACACCGGCAGCAGGGCCGCCACCACCTGCGCGAGCTGCTGTGCGGACCGGCACTCGTGCATCGTGATCACCTCGCGGTACACCTCGGCCGCCGAATCTCCGGCTCCCCATTGGCCGCGTGGTTCCGGATTGAGCCAGTGGGCGTGCCGGGCAACGGCCACCAGGTGTTCGAGCGCGGCGAGGTTGGGATCGCGATAGTTGGTCCGTGCGTCGCCGAGCACGAGCAGTGAGCTGCGGCTGGTGAGGCTGTGCGCGTACCGCTCGGTGAACACGCCGAGCGCGTGACCGTAGTCGGAGTGGCCGTCGTAGGCGATCAGCTCGGCCTCACGCAGCATCCGCGACATGGCGACCCCGAGATCCGCGCCGGCGGAGAAGTGGTGAGTGACCTCGTCGGTGCTGTCGATGAACGCGAACACCCGGACGCGGGAGAACTGCTCGCGCAAGGCGTGCACGAGCAGCAGCGTGAAGTGGGAGAAGCCGGCGACCGATCCGGAGACGTCGCACAGCACCACGAGCTCCGGACGGGCGGGGCGTGGCTTGCGATTGACGAGGTCGATGGGCACTCCGCCGGTGGACATCGACTTGCGCAGGGTCCGGCGCAGGTCGATCGCCCCCGCGCGGGCCCGTCGCCGGCGCGCGGCGAGCCGGCTCGCGAGCAGCCGCGCCAGCGGGGTGACGCTGCGGCGCAGCGCGGTGAGCTCGGCGTCGGTGGCTCGCAGGAAGTCGACCTCCTCGGCCAGTCTGGGCACCCCGTACGTGGCGACGCGGTCGCGTCCGACCTGTTCGGCGGTGCGGCGCCGCGTCTCGCGTTCGACCATCGCCCGGAAGTCCGCCACCCGGCGCGCTGCCGTGCGGCGGGCCACCTCGGTGGCGTACTCGGTGTCCTGAGCCCGCTCCTCGGGACCGGCATTGCCGAGCAGTCCCTCGAGGATCTTCGACACCAGTGTCTCGGGCGAGACCTGGCGCAGGGCCTGGTACGCCGAGAACGACGACTTGTCACCCGAGGTGTACTGGCCCAGTTCCTCGACGATCTGCGCGGTCAGCAACTCGACGAGCTCGAACGCCTCGGCGGAGTCGTCGGCGAGCATCTCGGCGATCAGGTCCCGCAGCGCCTCGAAATCGATCTCGCCGTCCGGGGTGCGTGGCAGCGTCGGATCGATCCCGCCGGCCTCGCGGCGTCCCACCGCTGCCGGGAACCACAGGTCGAACAGGGCGTCGAAGGTCGGCCGATGGGTGGGCCGGCGCAGCAGAGCGCACGCCAGCCCCTCGCGCAGGGCGTCGCGGTCGAGCAGGTCGAGCACCGAGATGACCCGGCCGGCGTCGACGGTCTCCGACGGTCCTACGGGGATGCCGCGGCGGCGCAGCGCCTCGACGAACCCGACGAGGTGGCCGGGCAGCCCGTGCGGCGCCGACGGCCCGTGGTCCCGCAGCGGCGGGCGTGCCCCGGCCATGTCAGTTCAACCGCAGCTCGGCCGCGGCCCGCAGCTGATCGGACTGGTGTTTGAGGATCACGCCGAGCGTGGCCCGGACCGCCGCGTCGTCGAGGGTGTCCAGGCCCAGGGCGAGCAGTGTGCGGCCCCAGTCGATCGTCTCCGCCACCGACGGCAGCTTCTTGAGCTGCATGCCGCGCAGCACCCGGACCGTGCGGACGAGCTGCTCGGCGACCGCCTCCGGCAGCTCCGGAACCCGGCTCGCCAGGATGCGGCGCTCGAGGTCGGCATCGGGAAAGTCGAGATGCAGGAACAGGCAGCGTCGCTTGAGGGCCTCGGACAACTCGCGGGTCGCGTTCGAGGTGAGCACGGTGAAGGGCTTGCGGGTGGCGCTGATGGTGCCGAGTTCGGGCACGGTGACCGCGAAGTCGCTGAGCACCTCGAGCAGCAGACCCTCGATCTCCACGTCGGCCTTGTCGACCTCGTCGACGAGCAGCACCGTCGGGTCCTCCCGGCGGATGGCCGTCAGCAGCGGGCGCGGCAGAAGGAATTCCTCGGAGAACACATCCTGCTTGGTCGCGTCCCAGGAGTGGTCGGTACCGGCCTGGATCCGCAGGATCTGCTTGGCGTGGTTCCACTCGTAGAGCGCCCGCGACTCGTCGACCCCCTCGTAGCACTGCAGCCGCACCAGCTCGGCGCCGGAGGTCTGCGCCACCGCCCGGGCCAGCTCGGTCTTGCCCACCCCGGCGGGGCCTTCGATGAGCAGCGGCTTGCCGAGGCGATCGGCGAGGAACACCGCGGTGGCGGTGGCCTTGTCGGCGAGGTATCCCGTCTCGGCGAGGCGGTCGATCACCTCGTCGACGTCGGCGAAGATCGGCGGGGTGGTCGGCAGCGCACGGTCCACGCTGTGTCCTTTCGTCGGGGCAGGCCGGTCGGGGTGCGGGGTCTCGTCGACGCCGTCGGGCCGACCTCAGGCCGGCCGGGTGTGGCCGTCGCCCCAGACCACCCACTTGGTGGAGGTGAGTTCCGGCAGTCCCATCGGGCCGCGGGCGTGCAGCTTCTGGGTGGAGATGCCGATCTCGGCGCCGAACCCGAACTGCTCGCCGTCGGTGAACGCCGTCGAAGCGTTGACCATGACGGCTGCGGCATCGACCCGCGCGGAGAACTCACGGGCCGCGGCGAGGTCGGAGGTGACGATGGCCTCGGTGTGCCCGGTGCCGTACCGGTCGATGTGCGCGACGGCCGCGTCCAGGTCGTCGACGACGGCGAGCGCGACGTCGAGGCTCAGGTACTCGTCGGCCCAGTCCGATTCGGTGGCCGGTTCGAGGCCGGGCAGGTCGCCGTGCACGGTGACGCCGTGGCTGCGCAGTACCTGCAGCAGCCGGGGCACGACGTCGTCGGCGACGGCCTTGTCCACCAGGATCGTCTCGGCGGTGTTGCACACGCTGGGCCGGCGGGTCTTGGCGTTGACCACGATCTTCTCGGCCATCTCCGGATCGGCCGACGCATGCACGTACACGTGGCAGTTGCCCACGCCCGTCTCGATGGTGGGCACGGTGGCGTCGCGGACGACGGCGGAGATCAGGCCGGCGCCGCCACGAGGGATGACGACGTCGACGAGTCCGCGGGCCTGGATGAGGTGCGTGACCGAGGATCGGTCCGCGCTCGGCAGCAGTTGCACGGCGTCCTCCGGCAGTTCCTGCGTGGCGAGGGCGCCGCGCAGGGCCTCGACGAGCGCCGCGTTGGAACGGGCGGCGGACGACGACCCGCGCAGCAGGGCCGCGTTGCCGGACTTGAGGGCCAGCCCGAAGGCGTCGACGGTCACGTTCGGCCGGGCCTCGTACACCATCCCGACGACGCCGAGCGGCACCCGCATCTGCCGGATCTCGAGGCCGTTGGGCAGGGTCGAGCCGCGGACGACCTCGCCGATCGGGTCGGGCAGCCCCGCGACCTGGCGCAACCCCGCCGCAATGCCCTCGACCCGGGCCTGGGTGAGACGGAGCCGGTCGAGGAGGGATTCCTCGGTGCCTGCCGCGCGGGCGGTCTCGATGTCCTCGGCGTTGGCAGCGAGCACCGCGTCGGACGCGGCGAGCACGGCGTCCGCCGCGGCGTGCAGGGCGGCGTCCTTCTGCGCGGTGGTGAGCAGGGCGAGCCGGCGGGAGGCGACGCGGGCGCGACGGGCCGCGGCGTGCACGGCCTCGCGGGTGTCCCCGGCGCCGGTCGCCCGGACGTCCCCGGAAACGGTCGCAGATGAGTCAGGGGTCACGGCAGTCATGGCCTCCAGACTAGTCCGCGTCCGGACGGCTCAGCGCAGCCCGGTCCCCCGGGCCAGGGCGGTGTCGACCAGGGTGGAGAGCAACGTGCGGTACTCGAGGCCGCTGGCCTCCCACATGCGCGGGTACATCGAGATCGACGTGAACCCGGGCATGGTGTTGATCTCGTTGATCACCGGCCCGTCCTCCGTGACGAAGAAGTCGACCCGGGACAGGCCCTGGCAGTCGAGGGCGCGGAAGGCGCGGACCGCGAGGTCCCGGATCCGGTCGGAGACGTCGTCGTCGAGCTTGGCGGGCACGTCGAACTCGCACACGTCGTCGAGGTACTTGGTGTCGAAGTCGTAGAACGCCTCGTGATCGCCGGACGGGTCGGGCATCCGGATCTCGGCGACGACGCTGGCGCGCACGTCGCCGTCGGGGAACTCCAGTACACCGCATTCGACCTCGCGGCCGACGATCGCGGATTCGACGATCACCTTCGGGTCGTGCCGGCGAGCCTTGTCGATCGCCGCATCGAGCGCCACCCAGTCGGCGACACGGCTGATCCCGATGGAGGATCCGCCGCGGGCGGGCTTGACGAACACGGGGAGGCCGAGACGCTGCTTCTGCTGCTCGGTGACGGTCGCGGTGCCGGGCCGCAGCACGACCTGGAATCCGACGGGCAGACCCTCCGCGGCCAGCAACTTCTTGGTGAACTCCTTGTCCATCCCGGCGGCGCTGGCGAGGACGCCCGGTCCCACGTACGGGACGCCGGCGAGTTCGAGCAGCCCCTGGATGGTGCCGTCCTCGCCATAGGCGCCGTGCAGCACGGGGAACACGACGTCGACGGAGGCGAGGACCTTGCCGAACTCGCCCTCGGCGAGGGCGACGATGTCACCGGCCCGGGTGGGATCGGCGGTGAGCACCAGCGCCGAACCGTCCGCGTCGACGGTCGGCAGTTCGCGGCCCGCCTTGGCGAGCCGTTCCGGGTCCGAGTCGGCGAGCACCCAGGCGCCGTCGGTGGTGATACCGATCGGGACGGCCTCGTAGCGTTGCGGGTCGAGGTGGCGCAGGATGCTGCCTGCCGAAACGCAGGAGACGGAGTGCTCGTTGCTGCGGCCACCGAAGACGACGGCCACCCGGATTCGGGGTGTGCTCACGGCACAAACCGTACCGGTGCCGCCCGCCCGGCCGGTATCCGAGTCCTGCTCAGCGCCGGGCGAGCGCACGGTCGAGATCGTCGAGCAGGTCGGCGGTGTCCTCGATCCCGCAGGACAACCGCACGAAGCCGGGCGGTACGGGATCACCCCAGCGGGCACGCCGGTCCGCGGTGGTGTGGATGCCCCCGAAACTGGTCGCGGCGGTGACGAGCTCGCTCACCGCGACGAACCGGTGGAACTGCTGCTCGTCGTCGAGCCGGAACGTCACCAGCGGCCCGAACCGGCGCATCTGCGCCGCGGCGACGGGGTGCGCGGGATCGTCGTCCAGACCGGGGTATCGGACGCCACCGACCGCGGGATGCTCACGCAGCATCGTGGCCACGGCGAGCGCGTTGGCGCACTGCCGGTCGAAGCGCAACCCGGCGGTGCCCAGGCTTCGGTGTGCCAGCCACGTCTCGAACGGACCGAGGACGGTGCCGGAGAGCAGGCGCTCGCGGTCGAGGGGTGGCACGAGTGCGCCGTCGGCCACGGCGAGGTACCCCATCAGCAGATCGCTGTGCCCGCTGAGCGATTTCGTGCCGCTGGCGACGACGACGTCCGCGCCCAGCGCGAGTGGCTGCTGCCCCAGCGGGGTGGCGGTGGTGTTGTCCACCACGAGCAGGGCGCCTGCGGTCCGGCACAGTGCCGCGGTGGCGCGCAGGTCGACGACGTCCAGTCCCGGGTTGGACGGGGTCTCGGCGAGCACGAGCGCGCCCGCACCAGCACCGGCGAGGACCGCGCGCAGACCTCCGTCGCCGAACTGGGCGCAGGTGAGTTCGTGAACCGTGATGCCGAGGGGTTCGAGGCATTCGCGCGCGTAGGCCCGCACCTGGTAGTACCCGTCGGCGGGGACGACGACGGTGCCGCCGCCCCGGCTCAGCGACCGCAGCGCGACGGTGACCGCCGACATTCCGGATCCGACGACCCGGGCTGCCGCCGCGCCCTCGAGCGCGGCCAGCGCGGATTCGAGGGCCCGCCAGCCCGGATGGGAGGCGCGGGCGTAGGTGTCGGTTTCGGTGCCCTCCGCCCCGAGCTGGTAGGGGGCCGCGAGAACCGGGCCGGGTTGCAGCGGCTCCCCCGGCACATGTTCGGCGGCAACAGCTTTCACGCAACGCGTCGAGTCCCCCGGCACGCCCTCACTCCGGCTTGACTCGACGGCCGAGGAGCAGTCCGATCGCCTCGGGCACCGACATGCCCTCGTAGCAGACGCGGTGCACGGCGTCGGTGAGCGGCATCTCCACGTCGTAACTGGCCGCCAGCGCCCGGACGGAGGTGCACGACTTGACCCCCTCGGCCACCTGGCCGTGGGTGGCCTCCTGCGCACTCTCGAGTGTCCCTCCCCGTCCCAGCCGCTCGCCGAACGACCGGTTGCGCGACAGGGGCGAGGTGCACGTGGCCACGAGGTCGCCCACGCCGGCGAGTCCGGCCAGCGTGGCCGGCTTGGCGCCGAGGGCAGTTCCCAGCCGCGTGATCTCGGCCAGGCCGCGAGTGATGATGGAGGCGACGGTGTTGTCACCGAGTCCGACCCCGGCCGCCATGCCGCACGCGAGGGCGATGACGTTCTTGCACGCGCCACCGATCTCGCAGCCGATCACGTCCGTATTCGTATACGGCCTGAAATAACCAGTGGCACATGCTCTTTGAATCTCGAGAGCGCGAGTGGAGTCGGAGCATGCGATCACCGTGGCGGCGGGCTGCCGATCGGCGATCTCACGGGCGAGATTCGGTCCGGACAGCACCGCGATGCGGTCGTGCTCGGCGCCGGTCACCTGAGCGATCACCTGGCTCATCCGCATGAGGGTGCCGCTCTCGATGCCCTTCGCCAGGCTCAACAGGGTCGCGTCGGGACCGATGTCGTCGCGCCACGCCCCGAGATTCGCGCGCAACGTCTGCGACGGCACCGCGAGGACGAGGAAGTCCACTCCGTCGAGAGCGACGCGATGATCCGCGGTGGCGCGCACCGTGGCGGGCAGTTCGACGCCGGGCAGGTAGTCCGGGTTCTCGTGCCGGGTGGCGATGGCCTCGGCCACCTCCGCACGCCGCGCCCAGATCGTCACGTCCGTTCCGGCCTCCGCCAGCACCTTGGCGAAGGCCGTCCCCCACGACCCCGCTCCCAACACCGCAGCCTTGCTCACGCAGTCCCCTTACTCGTGTCCGATCCCGTCCGCAGACCAGCGCCGCGGCTGCTCCAGTATCGCCCACCGCCCGCGCCCGCGACCGCCGTCGCCGCCGACTGGCAGAATCGACGACCATGACCACCGCGCACGCGCTGATTCCCGTCAAGGCCCTCGGCCTGGCGAAGTCGCGGCTCGCGCACGTCCTCGACCCCGGCGACCGAGCCGCCCTGGTGCTCGCGATGCTCGCCGACACCCTGCACGCGGCGCTGGCGGTCGAGGGGCTCGCCGTCACCGTCATCACCACCGACGCCGACGTCGCCGCGCTCGCCCTCGGCGCGGGCGCGCACACACTCGCCGATCCCCCGGCGGCTTGCACGGCCGGCGCATCCGTCGATCCCGCCCCCGTCGATCCCGCCTCCGTCGATCCCGCCTCCGTCGATCCACTGAACGCAGCGCTCGCCGCCGCCGCCCACCGGGTGCGCTGCCGCGAGCCGGGCGTGGATCTGATCGCGCTGCACGCGGACCTGCCGGCGCTGCGGCCCGCCGAGTTGTCCGCGGCGCTGTCCGCGGCACGCGAGGCCGGCCGGGCGGTCGTCGTGGACCACACCGGCACCGGCACCTCGGCGCTGCTGCACTGCACGCCCGGACCCCTCGTCCCGCTGTTCGGTCCCGATTCGGCGCACCGTCACGTGCGGGCGGGCGCCCGCCCCCTACCCGGGGACTGGCCCGGGCTGCGGCTCGACGTCGACACCGTCGCCGACCTCGAGGCCGCGACGGTGCAGGGCGTCGGGCCCGCGACGGCGTCGGCGCTCGGACGGATCGGATGGCCGATGCCTGTTCGTCATCCCGACTTCGGGTGACGGACGCCGACGGATTGTCCGCCGTTCCGAAACTGAGGGATGATCGACGTGTGAAACACGGCGATTCCACGGACCAGCGCATCGACACCGACCCTCCCGGGTTCGCCGGGGCATCCGGCGACGGAGGAGGCGGCCTCGACGGTGCGACCGCTACCCGTTCGGCCTCGGCGCCGAGCGCCCCGCCCGCCGCCACGACGCTGCAGGCCGTCGCCGACGGTCTGCCCCCGGACCGCTACCTCAACCGCGAACTGAGCTGGCTCGACTTCAACGCGCGGGTGCTCGCGCTGGCCGAGGACACGTCGCTGCCGCTGCTCGAACGCGCCAAGTTCCTCGCCATCTTCGCTTCGAATCTCGACGAGTTCTACATGGTGCGCGTCGCCGGCCTCAAGCGTCGCGCCGAGACCGGCTTGTCGGTCCGCTCCGCCGACGGGCTGTCGCCACGAGCGCAACTCGCGCTCATCGCGCGCAGCACCCAGGAGATCGCGCGCCGCCACGCCCTCGTCTTCCTCGACTCGGTCCTGCCCGCTCTGACTGCCGAAGGCATTTCGATCATCCGGTGGGACGATCTGGCGGACGACGAGAAGCAGCGCCTGACCGCTCACTTCGCCGAGCAGGTGTTCCCGGTTCTGACCCCGCTCGCGGTCGATCCGGCGCACCCGTTCCCGTACATCAGCGGGCTGAGCCTCAACCTCGCTGTCACCGTGAAGGATCGCCAGTCCGCCGGCGAGCACTTCGCTCGGGTCAAGGTGCCCGACAACGTCGATCGCTTCGTGCGGGTCCGGCGGGACGGCTCACCGGACGAGATCGACGCATTCCTTCCGCTCGAAGAACTCATCGCGGCACACCTCGACGTGCTGTTCCCGGGGATGGAGATCGTCGAGCACCACGCCTTCCGGGTCACCCGCAACGCCGACTTCGAGGTCGAGGAGGACCGCGACGAGGACCTCCTGCAGGCACTCGAGCGGGAACTCGCCCGTCGCCGTTTCGGTTCCCCGGTGCGCCTCGAGGTCGCCGACGACATGACCGAGCACATGCTCGAACTGTTGCTGCGCGAGTTGGACGTCGATCCCGCCGACGTGGTGCAGCTGCCGGGACTGCTGGACCTGTCGAGTCTGTGGCAGGTGCACGACGTCGACCGGCCCGATCTGAAGGACCGGCCGTTCGTGCCGGCCACCCACCCCGCTTTCGGCGAGCGCGAGACCCCCAAGAGCGTGTTCTCGACGCTGCGCGAGGGCGACGTGCTGGTGCACCACCCCTACGATTCCTTCTCCACCAGCGTGCAGCGGTTCATCGAGCAGGCCGCAGCCGACAGCCAGGTGCTCGCCATCAAGCAGACCCTCTACCGCACCTCGGGCGACTCCCCCATCGTCAACGCGTTGATCGCCGCGGCGGAGGCCGGCAAGCAGGTGGTGGCGCTGGTGGAGATCAAGGCACGCTTCGACGAACAGGCGAACATCAAGTGGGCCCGCAAGCTGGAGCAGGCCGGCGTGCACGTGGTGTACGGCCTGGTGGGTCTCAAGACCCACTGCAAGACGTGCCTCGTGGTCCGCCGCGAGGGCTCGCTCATCCGCCGCTACTGCCACATCGGCACCGGCAACTACAACCCGAAGACTGCGCGTCTGTACGAGGATGTCGGTCTGCTCACCGCGGCACCGGAGATCGGCGCGGACCTGACCGACCTGTTCAACACTCTCACCGGGTACTCGCGGAAGGCGAAGTACCGCAACCTGCTCGTCGCCCCGCACGGCGTGCGGTCGGGCATCATCGAACGGATCGACACCGAGATCGAGCACCACCAGGCCGGACGCGACGCCGGGATCCGCCTGAAGGCCAATGCGCTCGTCGACGAACAGGTCATCGACGCGCTGTACCGTGCCTCCCGCGCCGGGGTACCGGTCGAGATCGTCGTGCGCGGCATCTGCGCGCTCAAGCCCGGAGTGCCGGGGCTCAGTGAGAACATCACGGTGCGATCCATTCTCGGAAGATTCCTGGAGCATTCGCGCGTCCTGCATTTCCGGGCGGCCGACGAGATCTGGATCGGCAGCGCAGACATGATGCATCGCAACCTCGACCGCCGGGTGGAGGTGATGGCCCAGGTGAAGGATCCCCGGCTGGCTGCGCAACTCGACTCGATCTTCGAGTCGGCGCTCGATCCGGCGACCCGGTGCTGGACGTTGCGGGCCGACGGCACCTGGCTCGCGTCGCCGGCACCGGGAACCGCCGCCCGCGACCACCAAGAAGAGCTCATGCGCAGCCGCAGCTCCTGATCGGAAGGATGTCGGTGTCCCCCGTTTCCGACAACGCAATGCGAGCCAACATCTTCGCCGCCGGGGCCGTCCTGTGGCGAAGGAACCCGACCGCCCGGAACCGTATCGAGATCGCCGTCGTGCACCGGCCGCGCTACGACGACTGGTCCTTCCCCAAGGGCAAGCTCGATCCCGGCGAGACTCCCGTCGTCGCCGCCGTACGCGAGATCGAGGAGGAGACCGGGATTTCCGCGCGCCTCGGCCGGTCTCTCGGCAAGGTCACCTACCCGGTTCCGGGTCACCGGAAGCTCAAGCGAGTGGACTACTGGGCCGCCGCGGCATGCAGCGGCCGGTTCGTCCCGAACGACGAGGTCGACGAACTGCGCTGGCTCGCACCCGACGACGCCTACGCGGCCCTGTCGTACCCGATGGACCACACGGTGCTGCGGCGCTTCCAGGCCCTGCCGCCGGACACGGCGACGGTGCTGATCGTGCGGCACGCGAAGGCCGGCAGCCGCAAGAACCACCGCGGCGACGATCGGGACCGGCCCCTCGACGCGGCGGGCCGCGCCCAGGCCCAAGCCCTCGTGCCTCAACTGCTCGCGTTCGGCGCCGACAGCGTGGTCGCCGCGGACCGGGCGCGCTGTGTGCAGACGGTGCAACCGCTCGCGGACCGGCTCGGGGTCGAGGTCGCCGTCGAGCCCTCCCTGACGGAGGAGGAATACGGCGCCGATCCGCAACTCGGACGCAAGCGGGCACTCGAGCTCGCCCAGCGCGGTGGCGTGCCGGTGATCTGCAGCCAGGGCAAGGTGATTCCGGACCTCGTGCGATGGTGGGCCGAGCACGACGGGGTGGTCGCGCCGAACACGCGTAACCGGAAGGGCAGCACCTGGGTCCTGTCGCTGGCCGGCGACCGGCTCGTCGCAGTGGACCACATCGACAGCCCACTGCCCCCCGGCGCCGCCTGAACGCGCGTCGGCGGCCATCGGGGAGATCTCCCCCGATGGCCGCCGAACGGACGGGATCCGGGCGGTAGCGCCGCTCTCGGCGGCGCCCCTTCTCGGCGACGGTCTTCCGGACCCGCGCCGTGCCGGAACGGCTACTTCTTGGCGGCGGCCTTGCGGGCCGGTGCCTTCTTGGCCGCCGTGGTCTTCTTCGCCGCGGTGGTCTTCTTGGCCGCGGTGGTCTTCTTCGCCGCGGTGGTCTTGGCCGGAGCCTTGGCCGCCGTGGTCTTCTTCGCCGCGGTGGTCTTCTTCGCCGCGGTGGTCTTGGCCGGAGCCTTGGCCGCCGTGGTCTTCTTCGCCGGAGCGGCCTTGGCGGCGGTCTTCTTCGCCGCCGCGGTCTTCTTGGCGGCGGTCTTCTTCGCCGCCGCGGTCTTCTTGGCCGCCGCAGCCGCGCCGCGCTTGACGGCCGGACCCGTCGCGGGGAGCTTCTGCGAACCGGCGATGACCGCCTTGAACTGAGCGCCGGGGCGGAACGCCGGCACCGACGTCGGCTTGACCTTCACGGTCTCACCCGTACGCGGGTTGCGCGCGACCCGGGCTGCGCGGCGGCGCTGCTCGAAGACACCGAATCCGGTGATGGTGACGCTCTTGCCCGAGTGCACTGCACGCACGATCGCGTCGACCATGTGCTCCACGGCCGCCGTTGCTGTGCGCCTGTCCGAACCGAGTTTCTCGGTCAGAACATCGATCAGCTCTGCCTTGTTCATTGCATTCCTCCGCACATTACGGTCCACCGTCAGACCGACTCGAGTCCACGGTAGACCCGCAAACGGGCAAGAGTCTATGTGCCACGCCAATTCTCATGCAAATTGCCGGCGGGCCGGATCCGGACGTGCAGTCGGATCCGGCCCGCCGAGGCCCGATTCGAGGGCTCGATCAGGGCGCCGGAAGGGTTCGTGGTTTCCAAGAAGGCCTTGCGTTTTCGTACTCGGAAATCGCCTCTACCTGGCGCAACGTGAGTCCGATGTCGTCGAGACCCTCCAACAGCCGCCACCGGGTGTAGTCGTCAATGCTGAACGGCACCACGGTGGTTCCGGCGGTCACGGTACGAGCGCCGAGATCGACCTCGAGCTCCAGCCCCGGCTGCTGTTCGATGAGCTTCCAGAGCAATTCGACGTCCGGTTGTTCGACCTGCGCGGCCAGCAATCCGGCCTTGCCGGCGTTGCCCCGGAAGATGTCGGCGAAGCGGGACGAGATGACGACGCGGAAACCGTAGTCGGACAGCGCCCACACGGCGTGCTCGCGCGAGGACCCGGTGCCGAAGTCCGGGCCGGCCACCAGGACGCTGCCCCGGTCGAACGGCGGGGTGTTCAGCACGAAGGACGGATCCGTGCGCCACGCGGCGAACAGCCCGTCCTCGAATCCGGTTCGAGTGACTCGCTTCAGGTACACCGCAGGGATGATCTGATCGGTGTCGACGTTCGACCGGCGCAGCGGGACGCCGATTCCCTTGTGAGTGGTGAAGGCTTCCATCGAAAATTCTCCTTCGGTTCCGTGACCTAGTCCAGATCCGCCGGAGCGGAGAGAGTGCCGCGCACCGCAGTCGCCGCCGCGACCTGAGGCGAGACGAGGTGGGTGCGTCCGCCCTTGCCTTGGCGGCCTTCGAAGTTCCGGTTCGAGGTCGAAGCGCAGCGCTCACCCGGTGCCAACTGGTCCGGATTCATGCCCAGGCACATCGAGCAGCCGGCCTGACGCCATTCCGCCCCTGCGGCCGTGAATATCTCACCGAGACCTTCGGCTTCGGCTTGGGCACGAACGCGCATCGATCCGGGCACGACGAGCATGCGGACACCGTCGGCGACCGTGCGGCCCTGCAGGACGTCGGCGACGGCCCGCAGATCCTCGATCCGGCCGTTGGTGCACGACCCGACGAAGACGGTGTCGACGGGCACCTCCCGCAGCGGCGTCCCGGGTTCGAGTCCCATGTACCGCAGTGCCTTCTCGGCCGCGAGGCGCTCGCTCTCGTCCGCCATCGCCGCCGGATCGGGCACCGACGCACCGAGGGGCGCGCCCTGCCCCGGGTTGGTGCCCCACGTGACGAAGGGCGTCAGAGCCGACCCGTCGATGCGGACCTCGGCGTCGAAAACCGCATCCTCGTCGGTCTTCAACTGCTCCCACGCCGCCACCGCGGCGTCCCAGTCCGCGCCCTGCGGGGCGTGCGGGCGGCCCTTCAGGAACTCGTAGGTGATCTCGTCCGGTGCGATCATCCCGGCCCGGGCGCCCGCCTCGATGGACATGTTGCAGATGGTCATCCGCGCTTCCATCGACAGCTTCCGGATGGCCTCGCCGCGGTACTCGAGCACGTAGCCCTGGCCGCCGCCGGTGCCGATCTCGGCGATGACGGCGAGGATCAGGTCCTTGCTCGAGACGCCGGGGGGCAGTTCGCCGTCGACGGTGATCGCCATCGTCTTGAACGGGCGCAGCGAAAGCGTCTGGGTCGCCAGCACATGCTCGACCTCGCTGGTGCCGATACCCATCGCCAGGGCACCGAAGGCGCCGTGGGTGGAGGTATGACTGTCGCCGCACACCACCGTCGTGCCCGGCTGCGTCAGTCCGAGCTGTGGTCCGACGACGTGGACGATGCCCTGCTCCACGTCCCCCATCGGATGCAGCCGGATGCCGAACTCCTCACAGTTGCGGCGCAACGTCTCGACCTGGGTGCGCGAGACGGGGTCGGCGATGGGCTTGTCGATGTCGACCGTGGGCACGTTGTGGTCCTCGGTCGCGATGGTCAGGTCCGGGCGCCGCACGGGCCGATTCGCCAGCCGCAGTCCGTCGAACGCCTGCGGGCTCGTGACCTCGTGCACGAGATGCAGATCGATGTAGATCAGGTCCGGCTGCCGTGCCGCCCCCTCTCCCGTACCGCGCACGACCACGTGCTGGTCCCACACCTTCTCCGCCAGAGTCTTTCCAGCCATCTTCTCCACCTGTCGTACGTGACGAACGCGGTTCCCGTTCTCGGGCTGTCCCGGGCCGCGAATACTGTCGTCCCCGCCGGTTTCCGCGTGGGCTATGCTTCCCATTATGCGAGACGGAGGTATCGACCTATGAGACAGCATAGCGGGATCGGAGTGCTGGACAAAGCCATGGCGGTCCTCCACGCGGTGGCTCGGCAACCGTGCAACCTCACCGAACTGTGCGCTCGCACCGGACTACCCCGCGCCACTGCCCACCGCCTCGCGGTCGGGCTCGAAGTGCACCGGCTGCTCGCGCGCGACGGCGACGGCCAGTGGCGACCGGGCCCCGGCCTGGCCGAACTGTCCGCGGGCGCGGGTGACCCGCTCGTCGATGCGGCCTCGCTCGTTCTCCCGCGGCTGCGCGAGATCACCGGGGAGAGCGTGCAGTTGTACCGGCGGGAGGGCACGCACCGGGTATGCGTCGCCGCACTCGAACCACCGACAGGTCTGCGCGACACCGTCCTCGTGGGTGCGAGACTGCCGATGACTGCCGGGTCCGGCGCGCGGGTCCTGCTCGCCTGGGCCGACGCCGCGACGCAGCGGGCGATCCTGCCGGAGGCCGCATTCGGCGAGCGGGTGCTCGCCGAGGTGCGTCGCCGGGGCTGGGCGCAGAGCGTCGCCGAACGCGAACCCGGCGTCGCCTCGGTGGCCGCACCGGTGCGCGATGCCTCCGGTTCGGTCGTCGCCGCCATCTCCGTCTCGGGACCCGTCGACCGGATGGGCCGCCGGCCCGGAGCGCGGTGGGCCGCGGACCTGCTCGCGGCCGCCGACGCCCTGCACAAGCGGCTCTAGAAGGCTGTCGCATCCGCCGGCTCCTGTGCCACAGTGCACGGATGGGAACCCACCAGCGCGCACAGATCACGATGTCCGACGCCGAGATCGGCGACTTCCTCGGCCGCAGCCGCGTCGCGACGATGGCCACCGTCGGCCCCGGCGGCCTCCCCCACCTCGTCGCGATGTGGTACGCCGTGCTCGACGGCGAGATGTGGTTCGAGACGAAGCTGAAGTCGCAGAAGGCGGTCAATCTGCGGCGCGACAACCGGATCAGCGCGCTCGTCGAGGACGGCCACACGTACGACACGCTGCGCGGAGTCTCCCTGGAGGGGCATGCCGAGGTGGTCGAGGACCGGGACGTGCTGTTCCGCGTGTGCCGGAGCGTGTGGGAGCGCTACACGGGCCCGTACACCGAGGACGTGCGTCCCGCGATCGAGCAGATGATGCACAAGCGTGTCGCGGTGCGCGTCGTCGCGGAACGAACCCGGTCCTGGGATCACCGCAAGCTGGGACTGGCGGCCATGCCGATCGGCGGCAGCACCGCGCCGTACCTGTTCGAATCGCTGGAAAACCGGGCGACAGACGCAGGGCTGCCGGGTTAGATTCCCGATGGCCCGGCCGAGTACCGGGTGGGGAAGGGAGACAGCGATGCACGAGCCGAACGAGGAGCGGATCGCGGAGCAGTTCCGCGCAGCCCTCGAACGCAAGAATCAGCACGCCCGCCGCGGCACGGACCATCTCGACGGGAGGGCCAAGGCGCAGGCGCCGCACGGCAGCGCCGACCACCGCCGCAATTTCCGGCGCAAGAGTGGTTGACGAGCGCAGAACGACGAAGGTCCCTGCCGATCCGTGGATCGGCAGGGACCTTCGTTTGGTAGCCCCGACGGGATTTGAACCCGCGCTACCGCCTTGAGAGGGCGGCGTCCTAGGCCGCTAGACGACGGGGCCAGGAACTTTCACTGCTCGGAGAAGAACACCCTTCGAACTCGCGATCGAAGGGCCTTCCGTGGTAGCCCCGACGGGATTTGAACCCGCGCTACCGCCTTGAGAGGGCGGCGTCCTAGGCCGCTAGACGACGGGGCCAGGAACTTCTTCTCCGGTACTCCCCCACCTTGCGGCGGAGGCTCAGCCAGCTTAACCGGCCGAGGCTCGGTGACAAAATCACCGGGCAGACGCTGGGGTACCAGGACTCGAACCTAGAATGGCTGAACCAGAATCAGCTGTGTTGCCAATTACACCATACCCCAATGGCTTGTTCCGGAGACCCGCCTCGCGGCGGTGCGGCCTCCGTTCCGAACCGAGAAGAAGGTTAGCACCATCGGTGCCCCCAATTACAAATCGCCTGGTCAGGCCGGGTAAATCCGGCCCGGCCCGGCCACGGGCGATCCCGCCGCCGGGCCCGGACCGGCTCAGGCGATGCGGGCGCGGGCGGCACGCAGACGCGCCAGCGAGACGTCCCGGCCGAGCAGTTCCATGGACTCGTACAGCGGCGGACTGATGTGCGAGCCCGTGAGGGCCACGCGCACCGGCGCGAAGGCCTTGCGAGGCTTGAGGCCGAGCTCGTCGATCAGCGCGGCCTTGAGGGCCTCCTCGAGGGACGCCGCCTTCCACTCGGCCACGCCACCGGCCGCAGCGATCGTCGCATCGAGCACGGGCGCGGCGTCGGGACCGAGGTTCTTGGCTGCGGCCGCCTCGTCGAGGACGAAGTCGGCCTCGTCGACGTAGAGGAACTTCAGCAGGTCCCACGCGTCCGACAGCACCACGATGCGGGTCTGGACCAGCTCGGCCGCCTCCGCGAACCGGGCGTCGTCGACGTCCGCGGTGATACGGCCGTGCTCCACGAGGAACGACTTCAGCCGTGCCGTGAAGTCGCCCGGCTCGAGCAGGCGGATGTGCTCGGCGTTGATGGCGTCGGCCTTCTTCTGGTCGAACCGCGCCGGATTCGAGTTCACCTTGGCGATGTCGAACGCGGCCACCATCTCGTCGAGCGAGAAGACGTCACGGTCGTCGGCCAGCCCCCAGCCGAGGAGCGCGAGGTAGTTGAGCAGGCCCTCGGCGATGAAGCCGCGGTCGCGGTGGATGAACAGGTTGGACTCGGGGTCGCGCTTGGAGAGCTTCTTGTTGCCCTGACCCATCACGAACGGCAGGTGACCGAACTCGGGCGTGAAATCGGTCACGCCGATGCGCTGCAGCGCCTCGTAGAGGGCGAGCTGGCGCGGCGTCGACGAGAGCAGGTCTTCGCCCCGCAGCACGTGGGTGATCCGCATGAGGGCATCGTCCACGGGGTTGACCAGGGTGTAGAGCGGGATGCCGTTGCCGCGGGTCAGTGCGAAATCGGGCACGGTGCCGGCCTTGAACGTGGTCTCACCGCGGACCAGATCGTTCCAGGTCAGGTCGTGATCGGGCATGCGCAGGCGCACGACGGGCTTGCGCCCCTCCTCGCGGTACGCCTGCCGCTGCTCGGCGGTCAGATCGCGGTCGTAGTTGTCGTAGCCGAGCTTCGGGTCGCGGCCGGCAGCGCGGTGGCGCGCCTCGACCTCTTCCGGCGTGGAGAACGACTCGTACGCCTCGCCCGCGTCGAGCAGCCGGGCGACGACGTCGAGGTGCAGGTCTCGCCGCTGCGACTGCCGGTACGGCTCGTACGGGCCGCCCACCTCGGGGCCCTCGTCCCAGTCGAGCCCGAGCCACCGGAGCGCGTCGAGGATGGCCCGGTACGACTCCTCGGTGTCGCGGGCGGCGTCGGTGTCCTCGATGCGGAACACGAAGGTGCCGCCGTGGTGACGGGCGAAAGCCCAGTTGAACAGGGCGGTGCGCACGAGGCCCACGTGCGGGGTTCCGGTCGGGGACGGACAGAAACGAACGCGTACTTCGCTGTTGGTCATGGCTCACTCGGGTCGAGGGATCGAAAAGACCCCTCCAGGCTAGTCCCGGCCGATCGCGAAGCCGCGGCCTACCTGCGCTTGGCGGTCACCGGGTTGGTCAGCGTGCCGATGCCCTCGACGGTGATCGAGACGGTGTCGCCGTCGACGAGCGGTCCGACGCCCTCCGGGGTGCCGGTGAGGATCACATCGCCCGGCAACAGGGTCATCACCGCCGAGACCCACTCGATCAGCTTCGGAATGTCGTGCACCATCAACGACGTTCGGCTCCGCTGACGCGTCTGTCCGTCGACCTGCGCGGTGATCTCGAGATCCGTGGGATCGATGTTCGTCTCGATCCAGGGCCCGAGGGGGCAGAACGTGTCGTGCCCCTTGGCCCGCGTCCACTGTCCGTCCTGCTGCTGATGGTCACGCGCCGAGACGTCGTTGGCCACCGTGTAGCCGAGGACGACGTCGAGCGCCTTCGCGGCCGGAACGTCCTTGCAGGGGCGGCCGATGACGACGGCGAGTTCGGCCTCGTGGTGGACGAGGTTGCTGCTCGGCGGGAGCACGATCGGCGCCCCCGGGCCGACGATGGAGGTGTTCGGCTTGAGGAAGATCACCGGCTCGTCGGGGACCTCGTTGCCGGACTCGGCCGCGTGGGCAGCGTAGTTGCGGCCGACGCAGACCACCTTGCTCGCCAGGATCGGCGCCAGGAGCCTGACGTCGGCGAGCGGCCAGCTGCGGCCAGTGAAGGTCGGGGTGCCGAAAGGATGTTCGGCGATCTCCTTCGCGATCGCGGCGTCCCCCTCCCCCTCGATGCTGACGAAGGCGACACCGTCCGGGCTGGCAATTCGACCAAGGCGCATGCCGGGGAGTCTATCCGTGCCGCCGCCCTGCGGACCACGTCGCCCAGGTATAGGCTCCCACACAGAAGTTCACTCTACGGGATTCTTGTTTCAGATAGTGAGATGACATGACGGTTCGGGACATCGGCGCGCGGCGCTGGGTCATCCTGGCGCTCGGCGTGTTCGCGCAGGCGGCTCAGGCAGTCCTCGTCAACGGCGCCGCCTTCCTCATCCCCACGCTGCACGAGGACTGGGGCCTCACGCTTGCACAGGCCGGAACACTTTCCGCCGCACCGTTATTCGGAGTCGTCTTCAGTCTCGTCGCATGGGGTGCCCTGGCCGATCGGTACGGCGAGCGGCGGGTCCTGGCCGTCGGACTCGCACTGGCCGCGGCGGCCGCGGCCGCGGCCGCCGCCAGCGGGACAGCGCCGATGCTCGCGCTCATGCTGGCCCTCGGCGGCGCCGCCGCGGCGAGTGCCAACGCCGCGAGCGGCCGCGTCGTCGTCGGCTGGTTCCCACCGCAGCAGCGCGGTCTCGCCATGGGGATCCGGCAGATGTCGCTGCCGCTCGGCGTCGCCGTCGCCGCACTGGCCATTCCTCCGCTCGCGCGCGACCACGGAATCGGCTCGGCCCTGGCCTTCGCCGCCGCGGTGTGTGCCGTCGCCGCGGTAGCGTGCGCGATCGGCATCGTCGATCCACCGCGGCCGGAACGCGCCCGGGCCGCCGAACTCGGCCTGCTCGACAACCCCTACCGCGCCGGGCGGTCGCTGCAACGGATCCACGCGGCGTCGGTCCTGCTGGTGGTGCCGCAGTACGTGGTGTGGACCTATGCGCTGGTGTGGCTGATCTCCGAGCGCGGCTGGACCGAGTCCGCCGCGGGCCTGGTCATCACCGCCGCGCAGTTCCTCGGTGCGCTGGGTCGCGTCGCCGCCGGCGGGTGGTCCGACCGGGTCGGCAGCCGCCTGCGGCCGCTGCGGCTCGTGGCGCTCTCGGTGGTGCTGTCCATGGCCGCGCTCGCGGCCGCCTCGCTCACCGACTCGGCCGTCGCCGTCACGCTCCTGATCGTGGCCTCGGTGACGACGGTGGCCCCGAACGGCCTGGCCTTCACCGCGGTCGCCGAGATCGCGGGACCGTTCTGGGGTGGCCGCGCGCTGGGCATCCAGAACACCGGCCAGTTCGTCGCCGCGGCGTGCGTGGGTCCCGCGTTCGGCGGGCTCATCGCACTGGCCGGCTTTCCCGCGGCGTTCGCGCTCGCCGCGCTGATCCCGGCCGCCGCGGTGCCCCTGGTCCCCCGCAAATGAGCCGGTGCGGCCTCCCGGACGCCGGGAGGCCGCACCGGGACGGGGTCAGAGGGCGGCCGCGATGCGGTCGCCGACCTCCGTGGTCACGATCGGACCCGCGCCGCGGGCGGCGAGGTCCGCCTCGACCGCACGCTCGACCCGGGCCGCCTCGTCCGGCCGGCCGAGGTGGCGTAGCAGCAGGGCGACCGACAGGATCGCCGCGGTCGGGTCGGCGATACCCTTGCCCGCGATGTCCGGGGCGCTGCCGTGGACCGGCTCGAACATCGACGGGTTGGTGCCGGAGGCATCGATGTTGCCGCTGGCCGCCAGTCCGATGCCCCCGGTGACCGCACCGGCGAGATCGGTGACGATGTCGCCGAACAGGTTGTCGGTCACGATCACGTCGAACCGGCCCGGGTCGTCGACCATGTAGATGGTGGCGGCGTCGATATGGCAGTAGGCCGTCTCGACGTCCGGGTACTGCGCGCCCACCGTCTCGACCGCACGCGTCCAGATGGCACCGGCGTTGGAGAGCACGTTGGTCTTGTGGATCAGGGTGAGGTGCTTGCGGCGGCTCTGCGCGAGCTCGAAGGCGTACCGCACGACGCGATCGGCTCCGAACCAGGTGTTGATCGAGACCTCGGTGGCGATCTCGTGGGGGGTTCCGACGCGGATGGCACCGCCGTTGCCGGTGTAGGGGCCCTCGGTGCCCTCCCGCACCACGACGAAGTCGATCTCCGGCTGGGCCGCGAGCGGGGACCTCGCCCCGGGGTACAACCGCGACGGCCGCAGATTGACATGGTGATCGAGCGCGAACCGCATGTTCAGCAGCAGACCCCGCTCGAGCACGCCCGGGGTGACGGAGGGGTCGCCGATGGCGCCGAGCAGGATCGCATCGTGCGCGCGGATCGCCGCCAGGTCGGCGTCCGGGAGCAGTTCCCCGGTGGCGTTGTACCGCCGGGCGCCGAGGTCGTACTCGGTGGTCTCGAGGTCGGGGACGAGCGTCCCGAGCACCTTGAGGGCCTCTGCCGTGACCTCGACACCGATGCCGTCACCGGGAATGACCGCTAGCTTCATGGACACACTCTCTTCCTCTTCGCGACGACGGCCGCGACCGTGTTCGACGATCGCGGCCATCGGGTACAGCGGGGTGGTTCAGGACAGGTCGACCTGCGCGACGCGGGCGTCGAGCTGCTCCACGATCTGGGCGACCTCGGCGTCGCCGACGACCCGGTCGACCCGCAGGATCACGGTGGCGCCGGGTCCTTCGACGTCCTGGCTCAGCGCCGCCGCCTGGATGTCGATCCCGGCGTTGCCGAGGACCGTGCCGAGGACCCCGAGCACGCCCGGCCGGTCCTCGTAGTGGACGACGAGGTTGTGGCCCTCGGCGCGCAGGTCGAAGCTGCGGCCGTTGATGTTGACGATCTTCTCGATCTGCTGCAGGCCGGTCAGCGCGCCGGTGACTGTGGTGACGAGTCCGTCGGCGGCCACGGCACGGACCTCCACCGCGCTGCGGTGCGTGGAGGCCTCGCTGTGCTTGTCGACCTCCACACTGACGCCGCGCTGCTCGGCGAGGGCCGGGGCGTTGACGAAGGTGACCGGCTCGTCACTGCTGGCGGAGAACAGACCGCGCAGTGCCGCGAGGCCCAGGATCTCGACATTCTCCGCGGACAGCTCACCGCTGGCGACGACCTGCACGTTCTGCACCGCCTCCGGCGACAGCGTGCCGGCGATGAGACCGAGCTTGCGCACGAGCTCGAGCCACGGTGCGACCTCCTCGCCGACCGGACCGCCGGAGACGTTCACGGCGTCCGGGACGAACTCGCCGGCCAGAGCCAGCAGCACGCTCTTGGCGACGTCGGTGCCGGCGCGGTCCTGGGCCTCGGTCGTGGAGGCGCCCAGGTGCGGGGTGACGACGGTGTTGTCGAGGTCGAACAGCTTCGAGTCCGTGCAGGGTTCGGAGTGGAAGACGTCGAGGCCGGCGGCCCGAACCTTGCCGGAGACGAGGGCGTCGTGGAGGGCGTCCTCGTCGATGAGACCACCGCGGGCGGCGTTGACGATGATGACGCCGTCCTTGGCCCGCGCGAGGCGCTCGGCGTTGATCAGCCCGGCCGTCTCCTTGGTCTTGGGCAGGTGCACGGAGATGAAGTCGGCGCGCTCGATCAGCTCGTCGATGTCGACCAGTTCGATCCCCAGCTGGGCGGCACGGGCCGGCGGCAGGTAGGGGTCGTAGGCGATGACGTGGGTCTCGAAGGCGGCGAGGCGCTGGGCGAACAGCTGTCCGATCCGGCCCAGGCCGACCACGCCGACGGTCTTGCCCAGGATCTCGGTGCCGTTGAAGCTCGACCGCTTCCAGGTGCGCTCACGCAGCGTGCGGTCGGCGGCGGGGATCTGCCGGGCCGTGGCCATCAACAGCGCCACGGCGTGCTCGGCGGCCGAATGGATGTTGGACGTCGGAGCGTTGACGACCATCACACCGCGTTCGGTGGCGGCCGGAATGTCGACGTTGTCGAGGCCGACGCCGGCGCGACCGACGATCTTCAGCTTCGTGGCGGCGGCGAGGACCTCGGCGTCGACCGTGGTCGCCGAACGGACCAGCAGGGCGTCCGCCTCGGGCACCGCCGCGAGCAGCGCGGGACGGTCCGGGCCGTCGACCCAGCGCACCTCGACGCCGTCACCGAGCGCATCGACGGTCGACTGCGCCAGCTTGTCGGCGATCAGGACAACGGGACGGCCATTCTGGCTCACGTGCGAACTCCCCTGTGGTTGGTTTGTCTGACGGGTCGTCGACGGCGCCGCACCCCGAGGTGCGCGAAGCAGCCGTGACCCGGCTCAGTTTAGTGCGTACGTGTCTCTTCCGGACCGCCACCCTGCGAGGCGCAGTGGATTTCGCGACGGGCGTGCCGGCCGGGGCAGCGCCCGGTCGGCGGCACGCGCCGGCCGGTACCGAGTGCGGGAGCTCAGCGCCGACGATTTCTCTTGCGCGGCAGCGACTTCGGCACGCGACCCGCGGTGTGATCGGGGTTACCGCGCGGCGAAGGTTCCGGGGACGACGACGCCGCGCGGTGCCGGAACGCGACGACCGCTGTCCGCACAGTGGGATAGAAGCGGTCGGGGGTGAACCGGTCCCCCACCCCGAACTGTACGAGCCGGTCCTTGATGGGCCCCTTCATGGCGGCGAAGGCCAGGCGGATCTTCCTGCCTGCGAGGTATCGGTCCAGGTCGACGAGTTCGTCGACGGCGGTGGTGTCGAGACCGGTGATCGGTTCGGCAGCGATCACGACCCATTCGACCGGCTCGGGCGACTGCGCGACCAGCGAGCGGACGTAGTCGTCGAAGATCGAACCGTTGGCGAAGAACAGGGGGGCGTCGAACCGCACCAGCAGCAGACCGGGGATGCGATGCCCTTCGGGGTGACGGTTGATGTCGTGGAAGCCCGCGACACGGGTGAGCTCGACGAGCTCGGTGCGATACGGCGACCATGCGTGCCCCACGACGGCGACGAACGAGAGGCCGATGGCGACGAGGATCCCCTCCAGAACTCCGACGAGCGCCACCCCGAGGAAGGCCGCCGCCGCGAGGCCGGCCTCGATCCGGCTCATCCGCCACATGCGGATCACCCCGCGCACGTCGATGAGCGCCGAGGCCGCGACCAGGACGACCGCTGCGAGCGTCGCCTCGGGCAGATAGGCGGTCACGCCGGGGGCGAGCAGCACGAACAGCAGGACAGCGACGGCGCCGACCACCCCGACGAGCTGGGTGCGGGCGCCGTTCTGCTCGGCGACGGGCGTGCGGGACGAGCTGGCCGAGATGGGGAATCCCCCGAACAGACCGGTCGCGACATTGGCGGCGCCGATGGCCTTCATCTCGGTACTGCCGTCCACGTCGTCGCCGCGGCGGGCCGCGAAGGTCCGCGAGAGCACCCCCGTGTCCGCGAACGCGATGAGCGCGATGCCGGCTGCCGGGCCGAGCAGCGCGAGCACGTCGGCCCAGCTCACCGCGGCCACGGACGGTGCCGGCAACCCGGAGGGCAGCGCCCCGACCATGGCGATCCGCTCCGTCAGGCCCAGCAGCGCGGACACCCCACACGCTCCGGCCACGGCGACCAGGACACCCGGGATGCGCGCCCGCAGGAGGCGGAACGCCACGATCACCACCAGGGACGTCACCCCGACGGCGGTGGCGACGGGGTCGACGTCACCCGCGGCGACCGCGCGGACGATCGCGGCGAGGTCCTGGGGCAGACCCGGTTCGTCGATCGCGAAGCCGAACAGTGTCGGCAGCTGCCCCACCACGACGACCAGCGCGATGCCGTTGAGGTAGCCGAGCCTGATCGGTTTGGACAGCAGTTCGGTGACGAAGCCGAGCCGCAGGAAACCGGCGGCGACGAGGATCACACCCACGAGCAGGGCCAGGACTCCCGCGAGGGCCAGGGCCTCCTGTGGATCGCCGGTCGCGGCGAGCGGGAGCACCGCCGCGGCGATGAGCGGCGCGAGGGCCGAATCGGGACCGAGCACAAGCACTTTCGACGGCCCCAGCAGGGCGTACACCAGCAGCGGGACGATCGTGGCGTACAACCCGGCGTAGGCGGGCAGGCCGGCCGCCGTCGCGTAGCCCATGCCCGCGGGGACGAGCAGCGCGGTGAGCGCCAGACCGGCGGTGAGGTCGGGGCGCAGCCACTCCCGCCGGTAGGTGCGGGCAACGGCGACCCCCGGCAGCTTTCCCAGACCCCAGGACATCAGGGCATTATCCACCCGGGAACGCCGACGGCCCGGCACCACAGCGGTGCCGGGCCGTCGAAGCGGCGGGATCCGATCAGGCGGTCTCGGTGATCGGCCGGTCCACCCAGCTCATCAGGTCGCGCAGCTGCTTGCCGACGACCTCGATGCCGTGCTCGGCGTTCTGCTTACGCAGGCCCTCGAGCTCCTTGTTGCCGCCCTCGACGTTCGCGACGAGACGCTTGACGAAGGTGCCGTCCTGGATGTCCTTCAGGATCTCCTTCATGCGCTCCTTCGTGCCGGCGTCGATGACACGCGGGCCGGAGAGGTAGCCACCGAACTCCGCGGTGTCGGACACCGAGTAGTTCATGCGGGCGATGCCACCCTCGTACATGAGGTCGACGATGAGCTTGAGCTCGTGCAGCACCTCGAAGTACGCCATCTCCGGGGCGTAGCCCGCCTCGACCATGACGTCGAAACCGGTCTTGACCAGTTCCTCGGTGCCACCGCAGAGCACGGCCTGCTCACCGAACAGGTCGGTCTCGGTCTCTTCCTTGAAGGTGGTCTTGATGACGCCGGCGCGGGTGCCGCCGATACCCTTGGCGTAGGACAGCGCCAGCGCCTGGCCCTCCCCCTTCGGGTCCTGGTGGACGGCGATGAGCGCGGGCACGCCCTTGCCGTCGACGAACTGCCGGCGCACCAGGTGGCCGGGGCCCTTCGGGGCGACCATCGCGACCGTGACGAACTCCGGTGCCTCGATGAGACCGAAGTGGATGTTCAGGCCGTGGCCGAAGAACAGCGCGTCGCCGTCCTTCAGATTCGGCGCGATGTCCTCGGTGAAGATCGACGCCTGCGCGGTGTCGGGCGCCAGCACCATGATGACGTCGGCCCACTCGGAGACCTCGGCCGGGGTGCCGACCGCCAGGCCCGCCTCCTCCGCCTTGGCCCGCGACTTCGAGCCCTCCTTCAGGCCGATGCGCACCTCGACGCCCGAGTCACGCAGGCTCAGCGAGTGCGCGTGTCCCTGGCTGCCGTAGCCGATCACCGCGACCTTGCGGCCCTGGATGATCGACAGATCGGCGTCGTCGTCGTAGAACATCTCGACTGCCACAGTTGTTACCTCTCTCAGCAAATAAGGGTGTGTTCAGGCTAACGGGTGGCCGTGATCGACTTCGGACCGCGTCCGACCGCGACGACCCCGGACTGCACGATCTCGCGGATGCCGTAGGGCTCGAGCATCCGCAGCAGGGCGTCGAGCTTGGAGCGGGTACCGGTGGCCTCGATGGTGAGCGATTCGGGCGAGACGTCGATCACCTTGGCGCGGAACAGATTCACCGTCTCGATGACCTGAGTGCGCACGCTCGCGTCCGCCCGCACCTTGATCAGCAGCAGCTCGCGGGCGACCGAGGCATCCTCTTCCTGCTCGACGATCTTGATGACGTTGACGAGCTTGTTGAGCTGCTTGGTCACCTGCTCGAGCGGAAACTCGTCGACGGTCACGACGATCGTCATCCGGGAGATCTCCGGGATCTCGGTGCCGCCCACCGCGAGGGACTCGATGTTGAACCCGCGGCGGGAGAACAGGCTCGCCACGCGGGCCAGCACGCCCGGCTTGTCCTCGACGAGAACGCTGAGGGTGTGACTGGTGCTCACTGACGATCCTCTCCTGGTGCTGCGGCACCGCGCTGTTCCGGGTGCCGCTCGTGCTCGAGTGCCTCGTGGATGACGGCCGGCTCCGCGGCCGCCTCGTCCTCGTCGAAGAGCGGACGGATGCCCCGCGCCGCCATGATCTCGTCGTTGCTGGTGCCGGCGGCGACCATCGGCCACACCTGGGCGTCCTGACCGACGATGAAGTCGATGACGACCGGACGGTCGTCGATGGACTGCGCCCGGCGGATCGCCTCCTCGACGTCCTCCTCGCGCTCGACCCGGATGCCGACACAGCCGAGAGCCTCGGCCAGCTTGACGAAGTCGGGGATGCGCAGGGTGTGGGTGGACAGATCGGTGTTCGAGTACCGCTCCTCGTAGAACAGCGTCTGCCACTGCCGGACCATGCCGAGGTTGCCGTTGTTGATGAGTGCGACCTTGATCGGCACACCCTCGACCGCGCAGGTCGCCAGCTCCTGGTTCGTCATCTGGAAGCAGCCGTCACCGTCGATGGCCCACACCTCGGCGTCGGGCACACCCATCTTGGCGCCCATGGCCGCCGGCACGGCGTAGCCCATGGTGCCCAGCCCACCGGAGTTGAGCCAGGTCCGCGGCTTCTCGTAGTCGATGAACTGCGCAGCCCACATCTGGTGCTGCCCGACGCCGGCGCAGTAGATCGCGTCCGGTCCGGCGAGCTTGCCGACCATCTGGATCACGTACTCCGGCGAGAGCATGCCGTCGGCCGGCCGGTCGTAGCTGAGCGGGTAGGTGCGCCGGATCCCGTCGAGGTACTCCCACCACTGGGCGTAGTCGAGCGTGGTACCCGTCGCGAGATCCGCCCGGATCGCCTCGATCAGCTCGACGATCACCTCCTTGCAGTCACCCACGATCGGCACGTCGGCGTGCCGGTTCTTGCCGATCTCGGCCGGGTCGATGTCCGCGTGGATGACCTTCGCGTCGGGCGCGAACGAGTCGAGCTGACCGGTGACGCGGTCGTCGAACCGTGCACCGAGCGTGATCAGCAGATCGGACTTCTGGAGGGCGGCGACCGCCGCGACGGTGCCGTGCATGCCGGGCATGCCGCAGTTGAGCTGATGGGTGTCGGGGAAGGCGCCGCGGGCCATGAGAGTCGTGACGACCGGGATACCGGTGAGCTCGGCCAGCTCGAGCAGCTCCGGAGAGGCCTCCGCCTTGATCACGCCGCCGCCGATGTACAGCACGGGCGACTTCGCCTCGGCGATCAGGCGTGCGGCCTCACGGACCTGCTTGCCGTGCGGCTTGGTGACGGGACGGTAGCCGGGCAGGTGCATCTCCGGCGGCCAGCTGAAGGTGGTCTGGGCCTGCAGGATGTCCTTCGGGATGTCCACCAGGACGGCCCCCGGACGGCCGGATGCGGCGAGGTAGAACGCCTCGGCGAGGACGCGGGGGATCTCGGCTCCGTCGGTCACGAGGAAGTTGTGCTTGGTGACGGGCATGGTGATGCCCGAGATGTCGGCCTCCTGGAAGGCGTCGGTGCCGATCAGACCGCGGCCGACCTGACCCGTGATCGCCACGACGGGAACGGAGTCCATCTGCGCGTCGGCGAGCGGGGTGACGAGGTTCGTGGCGCCGGGGCCGGAGGTGGCCATGCACACGCCGACCTTGCCGGAGGCCTGGGCGTATCCGGTCGCGGCGTGGCCCGCGCCCTGCTCGTGGCGGACCAGCACGTGCCGGACCTTCTGCGAGTCGAACAGCGGATCGTAGACGGGAAGGATCGCACCGCCCGGAATGCCGAAGACCGTGTCGACGTCGAGCTCCTCGAGGGCTCGGACCACCGACTGGGCGCCGGTGACCCGCTCGGGGGCGACCTGGCGTCGGGTACCGGGCTGGGCGGCCGCGGCCGCGGGCGACGGGGCCGCAGCCCCGGGCTTGCGCGGCGACGGTTGAGGCCTTGCGGTTGGTGCGCTCACTGCGATTCCTCTGGTTCTGGCTCCGGGCAACAAAAAACCCCCGTCAGCAGCATCTGCTGTACGAGGGTGGCGCGTCGTGGGCGAGTTGCGAGAAGCGGCTCAGGCGACGACGCGCCGGCCGATTACGAGCAACCCATTCTGATTCACGCGCTCGACGGTAGGCGCGCGAACGTCCGACAGTCAACTTGGTTCGGTCACCTGTCCCAGAATGTGAGATGCCTCGGCTGCAATGGGAAGATGGTGAGGTGTCATCTCCACAGCAGCCCGTGCCACCACGCCCATCATCCCATACGGCGGAACAGCAGCCGCAGGTCATCCAGATTTCCCGGCTCGCCCTGCTCGCGTGCGGGTTCGTGCTGCTCGGAGTGGCCTCTCCGGCGCTGGCCTGGCCCGCCGCGTTCGGCTGGATGGTGGTGATCCCGTTCCTCGTCGCCGCGTGGGTGCTGCGGGTGCGCACCGTCGTCGGCCCCGAGGGCATCACGGCCCGATCCGCGTTCTCCACCCGGACGCTCGCGTGGGACGAGCTCGACGGGCTGCGGTTCCCCAAGCGGGGCTGGGCACGCGCGCGCCGCACCGACGGCACCGAGGTACCCCTCCCGGTCGTCACGTTCGGCCGCCTCCCCCAGCTCGCCGCGGGCAGCGGCGGGCGCATCACCGACCCGTACGCCGCCGCGCACGACGCGCAGGCACGGGAACAGGCCGCGGACACCGAGCCGGACGCGGACGTCGAGTCGAAATAGCACACGGGTAGATTCGACGTCGCCCAGGCCCGCTCCCGCCCCGCCCGGGGGAGCCCGGCCCCCGGTGTCGCCGCGCCCGCGCAGCATGCAGCCCGAAGAGCCCTAGCCCCCGAGGAATCCGATGCCCCCGTTGAGGTCACGCACCACCACCGCCGGACGCAATGCCGCCGGGGCCCGCGCCCTGTGGCGCGCCACCGGCATGACCGACTCCGACTTCGGCAAACCGATCGTCGCGATTGCGAACTCCTACACGCAGTTCGTGCCCGGCCATGTCCACCTCAAGGACGTCGGCGACATCGTCGCCGAGGCGGTCCGGGCCGCGGGCGGTGTACCGCGCGAGTTCCACACCATCGCCGTCGACGACGGCATCGCCATGGGTCACGGCGGCATGCTGTACTCCCTGCCCAGCCGCGAGATCATCGCCGATTCGGTGGAATACATGGTCAACGCGCACACCGCCGACGCGCTGGTGTGCATCTCCAACTGCGACAAGATCACCCCGGGCATGCTCAACGCTGCGATGCGCCTGAACATCCCGACGGTGTTCGTCTCGGGCGGTCCGATGGAGGCCGGCAAGGCGGTGGTCGTCGGCGGTGTCGCACAGGCCCCCACCGACCTGATCACGGCGATCTCGGCGTCGGCCAACGACGCCGTCACCGACGAGGGCCTCGACGAGGTCGAGCGCAGCGCCTGCCCGACGTGCGGGTCGTGCTCGGGCATGTTCACCGCGAACTCGATGAACTGCCTGACCGAGGCGCTCGGACTGGCACTGCCCGGCAACGGCTCGACGCTGGCCACCCACTCCGCACGCCGCGCGCTGTTCGAGCGGGCCGGGACCACGGTCGTCGAGGCGGCGCTGCGCTGGTACCGGGACGAGGACGAGTCGGTCCTGCCGCGCAACATCGCCTCCCCCGCCGCGTTCCGGAACGCCATGGCGCTCGACGTCGCGATGGGCGGCTCGACCAACACCGTGCTGCACACGCTCGCCGCCGCGCAGGAGGGCGAGGTCGACTTCGACCTCACCACGATCGACGCGATCAGCCGCAAGGTGCCGTGCCTGTCGAAGGTCTCCCCCAACTCGGACTACCACATGGAGGACGTCCACCGGGCCGGCGGCATCCCGGCGATCCTCGGTGAGCTGCGCCGGGGCGGCCTGCTCGAGACGGACGTGACCACCGTCCACACCGCGAGCTTCGACGAGTGGCTCGACACGTGGGACATCCGTTCCGGCAAGGCCTCCGACGAGGCCGTCGAGCTGTTCCACGCGGCTCCCGGCGGCGTCCGCACCACCGAGCCCTTCTCCACCGACAACCGCTGGTCGTCGCTGGACACCGACGCCGCAGGCGGCTGCATCCGGGACGTCGAGCACGCCTACACCGTCGAGGGCGGACTCGTCGTCCTGCGCGGCAACCTCGCCCCGGACGGTGCGATCCTCAAGACCGCCGGCATCGACGAGGATCTGTTCACCTTCGAGGGCCCGGCGCTCGTCGTCGAGTCGCAGGAGGAGGCCGTCTCGATGATCCTCGGCAAGAAGGTGCAGCCCGGTGACGTGGTGGTGGTCCGCTACGAGGGACCCGCGGGCGGCCCCGGCATGCAGGAGATGCTGCACCCCACCGCGTTCCTCAAGGGCGCGGGCCTGGGCAAGCAGTGCGCCCTGATCACCGACGGCCGCTTCTCCGGTGGCACCTCCGGGCTGTCGATCGGGCACATCTCGCCCGAAGCTGCGTCCGGTGGGGTCATCGGTCTGCTCGAGAACGGCGACCGGATCCGGATCGACGTTCCCTCGCGCACCCTCGAGGTCCTCGTCGACGACGCCGTTCTCGCCGAGCGGCGCGCCAAGATGGAGGCGTCGGAGCGGCCGTGGCAGCCGGTCGACCGGCAGCGCACGGTCACCACCGCCCTGCGCGCCTACGCCGCGTTGGCCACCTCGGCCGACAAGGGGGCCGTCCGGAAGGTGCCGTAGGCACCGGTGTGTCCTTCGGGCTGCCCTGGCCGCCCGAAGGACACACCGGCCGCGTCAGCGGCCGAACAGCCAGAGGCAGACCCCGGCGGCGACGCCGAGCAGCAGTGCGACGAAGGAGCCGATGAACGGCCGGGTCGCCCAGCCGCGGGTGCCGTCGATCGCGATGCGGCCCGGACCGGTCAGGACGATCACGGCCGCAGTGGCCGCGAGCAGGGTCTCGTACTCGACCCCGTCGGGCGCGAAGTACTGCAGTCCCGGCTCGGCGGACTGCCGGAACAGCCACGCGTTGATCATGATCGCCAGCACTGCGGCGGCGGCCAGCGGGGTGAGCAGCCCGAGGATCAGCAGCGCTCCGGCCGCGACCTCCCCCACCGCGCCGAGCACCGCGAGCAGGGCCGGACGCTGGTAGCCGGCGTCGGCGAGCATCGCCTCGAACCCGTCCATGCCGGGACCGCCCCACAAACCGGTCAGCTTCTGCAGCCCGTGCACCACCATCGTGCCGCCGACGACGAGCCGCAGCACGAGCAGCCCCAGGTCCAGGGTGCCGCGCCGCGCCTCGGCCGGACCGGTCGACACCCCCGCCTCCGCGTCGACGGCGGCCGCGGTCGCGCCGCCGGGCTCGTACCGGTACAGCTGCTCGGTCGGCGCGACGCCGGAGTCCTCGTAGCCGTACTGCGCCGGCCGGTCGAAGGCGGAGTTGTCGAGGTCGAGGTCGTCGTCGGATTCGAGCATCGACGAACGAGGGCGCCGCAACTCCAGCGTGGGTTCGTCGTAGGGACTCGACACCGGCTCCGCGGCATCCTGCGGCGTCGGCTCCGGGATGTGGTCTTTCGCCTTGTCGGTCACCGAACCAGGGTAGGTCGACCGGGTGGGCCGACCCGGGAACCGAGGCGGGGCGCGCCGCCCCGGTAACGTCATGGACATGACGAGGCGCGCGAGAGTCGGTGGGTCGCGACGGATGCGAACGACGGTCGCGTCGATCGTGGGTCTGCTCGCCCTCACCACGTCGTGCGCCCGGTTCGACGACGCAACCACCACGCCGTTCACCCCGGAACCGAGTTTCGACGCGGGCGCCGAACTCGAACCGCTCGAACCCCCGACGGCAACCACGACGACGGGCGCACCGCCCACACCGCCGGGCCCGTGTCAGGACCCCGATCCCGCGGTGGTCGCCACCTGTCTCGATACCACCGGCGGACTGGTCACCCTGCCCGACGGCGGTTCCGCTCTCGTCGCGGAGCGGCGCACGGGCCGGATCCTGCGGGTGGCGCCGCAGACGGAGCCGGTGGAGGTGGCGACCGTGCCGGTCGACGGATCCGGCGACGGCGGGCTGCTCGATCTCGCGCTGTCGCCGACCTACGACGAGGATCGGCTGCTCTACGCCTACATCACCACCCCGACCGACAACCGCGTCGTGCGGCTCGCCGCGGGCGACGTCCCCAAGCCCGTGTTCACCGGGATCCCGCGGGGGGCGAGCGGGAACGCGGGCGCGCTCGAGTTCACCTCCCCCACCGACCTGGTGGTGCTGACCGGCAACGCCGGAGATGCGGCCGCGGCGGCTGATCCGGGGTCGCTCGCCGGGAAGCTGCTGCGCATGCCCGTGCCGGCGCCGGGTGCGGCTGCCACGCCGTCGGTCGTGCTGTCCGGGATCGGGACGGCGGGTGACGTGTGCCGGGACCCCGCCGGAAACCTGTGGATCACCGACCGCACCGTCCTCGAGGACCGGCTGCAGCGTGTCGACGTGGACGGCGCGGTGAGTGCATCCCCGGCGTGGACGTGGCCCGAGCGTCCGGGCGTGGCCGGATGCGCGGCCGGCGCGGACGCCGTCGCGGTGTCGCTGACGGACGGCAAGGCGGTGGCGGTGGTTGCCGTCGACCCCGGAACCGGGGCGGTGACGGCCGCGCCCGTGACGGCCGTGCAGGACCGCTACGGCCGGCTCGGCGGCGCGGCGGTGGGTGGCGACGGGCAGCTGTGGGTGTCCACCGTCAACAAGTCCGGCGGCGAACCGGGCCCGAACGACGATCGGGTCGTGCTGATCCAGTTCCCCGCGGGGGGCGGCGGCTTCGACTAGCCGGAACCGTTCGGCACGGGTCCTTCACGACAGCGTGAAGGGCGGCTCGGCCGCGTCGGTGAACGCGCCGCTCACGTTGCCCAGCAGACCCGGTTTCGACAGGTCGAGCCTGCGGCAGGTCGAGAAGTCCAGGTCGGCCGACCGGGTCCACACGATGTTCGGGCTGAACGACGACTCGAACATGTACAGTCCCTCGGTCAGGTCCGTCAGCGTGCGCCAGATCGTCATCGAGATGTTCGGCCGTTGCGGATCGGGCTCGCCGAACGGTTGCGCGACGTTGCGCATGACGCTCAGCAGCGCCGCATACGCACGGGTCGGCGTCGCCACGGCGGGCAGCCGGCCGAGATAGTAGCTTGCCCGGACGAAGCGGTCGGACGCTTCCGTCGTACCCGGCAGCGGCTCGGATCCCCCGAAGCCGGTGAAGTTCTTCCGGAGTTCGATCTGCTCGTCGTACGGCGGCGAGTTCGTCATCACGGTGTGTGCGCGGTCGTGGTGTACCCGCAGCGTTCCCCCGATGTGCTCGAGGACCAGGGAGTCGCCGTTCGCGTCCTCGAGGGCGAGATGCACGGTTGCGGGACGCTGGGACCGCGGTTCGATCAGCGGACGGACCTGGAAGGGCCGGTCGGCCATCAGCGCGAGACACTCGTCGACGGTCCCGCACAGGTCCAGGAAGATCTGCGGCCACAGGGACACCGCGAGCGCGGGAACATCCGGGTTCCGTTCCCCGAAATCGGCTTCCGCGAGCCACAGCACGTGGGCGGCCAGACCGGCCTCGTTGATCCCGTCGCTCGTGGCGTTGTCCCAGACGGTGGCCACCAGGCTGCCGTAGCGGGCCGTCCAGGCCATGGGGTCGGGATCACGGTCGTGCCCGATCCGGTCGGCCCCGCGCGGCAGCGACCACAGGTTCGTGTCCATCTCCTCGCGCCAGTCCATGTTCCGGCCGACGAGAACGCCGTGCCCGCTTCCGGTCCACATTGCCCGAGTGCACATTGATCCTCCACGATGTCCGACGGGAAAACCGGCCGCCCGTGCGCCGCGAGCGTCGACCCGCTCCCCGCGACGACAGTGACGATACGGACGTTTCGGTCGAATCTCAGCACTTTCGCGGAGGACCCGCACCCCCGACGATCCGAATCACTCGACTTCCACTGTGTGGCAACTGCTTCCGTCACACTTCCCCGCTCAGCCCGCGACGGTGCAACAATGTCGCCGATCGGTCCGAAGCAGTGGCACGCCCGAGGGAGGGGCCCGCATGACCACACGCCTGAATCCGTACATCAGCTTTCGCGACAATGCCCGCCAGGCCATGGAGTTCTACCGATCCGTGTTCGGCGGAGAACTGGACCTGAGCACGTTCGCGGAGATGCACGCGAGCGACGACCCGTCCGAACAGGACAAGATCATGCATTCGATGCTGGCGAGCCCGAACGGTCTCGTCCTGATGGCGGCGGACACCCCCAACCAGATGAGCCACAACCCGGGAGACAACATCTCGATCTCGCTCAGCGGCGACGACGAGGCCGAGCTGCGTGGCTACTGGGACAAGCTGAGCGACGGCGGAACCGTTGCCATGCCGCTCGAGCGAGCACCGTGGGGCGACCAGTTCGGCATGTGCACCGACAGGTTCGGCATCCAGTGGATGGTGAACATCGCCGGCGAATCGCAGTAGACACACGAGAGAGGGTGGCCTGCCGTCCCGGCGGGCCATCCTCTCTCGTGGAAGAACATGTCCTGAAAGAACTCAGCTGCAGGCGGCGAGCACGAGCTCCTTGACCAGGGCCGGGTCGGCCTGACCACGGGTAGCCTTCATCACGTCGCCGACGATCTTGCCGGCCGCCTGGACCTTGCCGCTGCGGATCTTGTCGGCGATGTCGGGGTTGGCGGCCAGCGCCTTCTCCACCTCCGACTTGATCAGCGAGTCGTCGCGCACGACCACCAACTCGGGGTGGGCAGCGAGGATCTGCTTCGGGTCGCCCTCTCCGGCGAGCACGTAGTCGACGACCTTGCGGGCGAGCTTGTTGGTGAGCGTGCCGTCGGCGACGAGGGCGATCACCTCTGCGACCTGCACCGGGGTGATGGGCAGCTCGACGAGTTCGACGCCGCGGCTGTTGGCCTGCTGCGCAAGGTAGGCGACCCACCAGGACCGCGACTCCGAGGCCGGGGCACCGGCCTCGGTGGTGGCGATGATCAGGTCCAGGGCGCCGGCGTTGACGAGGTCACGCATCTCCTCGTCGGAGATGCCCCACTCGGCCTGGATCCGGGCGCGCCGCAGCCACGGCAGCTCGGGCAGGGTGGCGCGCAGTTCCTCGACCCACTCCGTGCTCGGAGCGATCGGTTCGAGGTCCGGTTCCGGGAAGTAGCGGTAGTCCTCCGCCGTCTCCTTGCGCCGGCCCGGGGAGGTGGTGCCGTCCGCCTCCTGGAAGTGCCGGGTCTCCTGCACCACGGTGCCGCCCGCGGTCAGAACCGCGGCCTGGCGGCGCATCTCGTACCGCACGGCGACCTCGACCGACTTCAGGGAGTTGACGTTCTTCGTCTCGGTCCGCGTGCCGAACTCCGCCGCTCCGATCGGATTGAGCGAGACGTTGGCATCGCACCGCATCGAGCCCTGGTCCATGCGCACGTCGGACACGTCGAGGGCCTTCAGCAGGTCCCGCAGCGCGGTGACGTAGGCGCGGGCGACCTCGGGGGCGCGCTCGCCGGCACCGACGATCGGCTTGGTGACGATCTCGATGAGCGGCACCCCGGCCCGGTTGTAGTCGAGCAGCGAGTGGCTCGCCCCGTGGATGCGGCCCGTGGCGCCACCCACGTGCAGCGACTTGCCGGTGTCCTCCTCCATGTGCGCGCGCTCGATGTCCACGCGCCACGTGGTGCCGTCGTCGAGGACCACGTCCAGGTGGCCGTCCGTGGCGATCGGCTCGTCGTACTGCGAGATCTGGTAGTTCTTCGGCTGGTCCGGGTAGAAGTAGTTCTTCCGCGCGAACCGGCCCCACGGCGTGATCGAGCAGTTCAGCGCCAGCCCGATGCGGATCGCCGACTCCACCGCCGCCTGGTTGACCACGGGCAGCGAACCGGGCAGACCGAGGCACACCGGGCACACCTGGGTGTTCGGTTCGGCTCCGAACGTGGTCGGGCACGGGCAGAACATCTTGGTGGCGGTGTGCAGCTCGACGTGCACCTCCATGCCCATCACGGGCTCGAACTTCGCGAGCACCTCGTCGTAGGCGAGCAGATCATCGGACATGGCGGCAGTCATGGGCTCGATTTTAGACGGTGCCGACATCCGGCGATCCGGCGCTCACGCCCGGCGTGAGCTCACCCGAAGATGATGCGCATCTCCTCGTAGCGGTCCTTCGGCACCCGCTTGTGGTTGGCGAGCGCCTCGTCGAAACCGACCCGGACGATGTCGGTTCCGTGCAGCGCCACCATGTGGCCCCACTCCTCGTCGGCGACGAGATCGGTGACCGCCATACCCAGGCGGGTGGCGAGTACCCGATCGAAGGCCGTGGGCACGCCGCCCCGCTGGATGTAGCCGAGGATCGTGGCACGGGTCTGGATGCCTGTCCGTTCCTCGATCATCGGGGCGAGGACGTCGGCGATGCCGCCGAGCCGCGGCCGGTCGAACTCGTCGCGTCCCTTGTCGGAGTACGCCTCGGCCATGTCCGGCAGGGTGAATCCCTCCGCGACCACCACCATCGGGGCGCGGCCGCGGTCCCGGACGCTGGTGACCCACTCGCAGATCTGCTCGATGCTCTCGGGTTGTTCGGGGATGAGGATGGCGTGGGCGCCCCCGGCCGTGCCGGAGTGCAGCGCGATCCATCCTGCCTCCCGGCCCATCACCTCGAGGACCATGCAGCGCTTGTGCGAGTTGCCGGTGGTGCGCAGCCGGTCGATCGCCTCGGTGGCGATCTCGACGGCGGTGTCGAAGCCGAAGGTGTAGTCCGTCTGGCCGAGATCGTTGTCGATCGTCTTGGGCACCCCGACGATCCGGATGCCCTCCTCGAACAACCGCTTGGAGGCGGCGGCCGTGCCCTCGCCGCCGATGGCGATCACGGCGTCGACGCCCATGCGCTCGAGTGTGCGGGCGATGTTCTCGGCGCCGCCGTCCGGCCCCTGGTAGGGGCCGAACCGGCTGGTGCCCAGGATGGTGCCACCCTGATGCGACAATCCGCGGACCTTGCTGCGGTCCAAGGGGATCGCATCGCCTTCCACCAATCCGCGCCAGCCGTCGAGGAACCCGACGAACTCCTGGTCGTAGACGGTCCTCCCCTTGAGGACCGCTCCGCGGATCACCGCGTTCAGGCCGGGGCAGTCCCCGCCGCTGGTGAGAATGCCGATGCGCGTCATTCGTTCCTCCGTGCAGGTTGTCGGTGGTCCTCCCGGCAATACTGCCCCGGCCCGGCGCCCGCGGCATCCCGATCGCGGGCGTCGCTCACCCGGGCACGACCAGTCCGGACTCGTATGCCAGCACCACCGCCTGTGCCCGGTCCCGCAGGTGCAACTTCCCGAACACCTTCCCCACGTGCGTCTTGACCGTCTGCTCGGCGACGAACAGGTGAGCGGCGATCTCCTGGTTCGACAGTCCACGCGCGATCAGCTCGAGCACCTCACGTTCGCGCGGGGTGAGCGCGTCGAGTGCCCGCTCGCGGCCGCGGCGCGGCGATCGCCGGCGGGTGACGTCCGCGATGAGGCGGCGGGTGACGGTCGGGGCGAGTAGCGCCTGGCCGTCGGCGACGACGCGGACCGCCCGGATCAGTTCCTCGGCGGGCGCGTCCTTGAGCAGGAACCCGCTGGCGCCGAGGCTCAGTGCCTCGTAGACGTAGTCGTCGATGTCGAACGTGGTGAGCATCAGGACCCGCGTCGGCGGATCGATCCGCCCGGCGAGGATGTGCCGGGCCGCGTCGAGTCCGTTCATCTCCGGCATCCGGACGTCCATCAGGACCACGTCGGGTCGCAGGCGGGCCGCCTCTGCGACGGCCCGCCGGCCGTCCGGAGCGTCGCCGACCACGCTGATGTCGGGTTGGGCAGCGAGCAGCGCGCCGAAGCCCTGCCGAACCATGGCCTGGTCGTCGGCGATCAACACGGTGATGGGGGTCGGGTCCGTCACGGCCTCAGCCTAGGCGGCCTGGACGCGCGGCAGCTGCGCGCGCACCTCGAAACCACCGCCCGGGGCGGGATGGGCGACGAGGTGGCCTCCGACCGCCAGGGCCCGGTCGACCATGCCGCGGATGCCGTTCCCGCCGCTGCGGTCCCCCGACCCGGGCCCCGCCCGCCCGGGGCCGTTGCACACGGTCACGCTCACCTCGTCCGGCCCGTAGCCCACGCGGACCCGCACCGGCGCACCGGAGGCGTGGCGGGCGGCATTGGCGAGCGATTCCTGCAGGATGCGGTACACCGTCAGGGCCGTGGCGTCCGAGACGCCGGACGGGTCACCGTTCTCCGCGGTGGACAGGACCATGCCGGCGCGGCGCGCCCCCTCGAACAGGTCCCCGAGCCGGTCCAGGCTGGGCTGCGGGTCCTGCGCCCGTTCGTCGCCGGCGGCCCTGTCGTCGGGGAGGTTCTCGCTCCGGAGCACCCCGAGCATGCCGCGCACCTCGTTCAGCGCCTCGCGCGCGGTCGCCCCGATGGAGTCGAATTCGGCGCGCACCGGCTCGGAAACGTCCGGCAGACGGTACGGGGCGCTCTGCGCCTGGACCACGACGAGGGACATGTGGTGCGCGACGATGTCGTGCAGGTCTCGGGCGATGCGGGCCTTCTCCTCGAGGATCGCCCGGCGGGCCCGTTCGAGTTCGCTGAGCTCCTCCTGCCGGGCAAGCTGGCGGCGGGACAGCACGAGCCACCGCACGAGCAGGCCGAACACCGCCATCGCGCTCAGGCCGAGTGCCCACCCCCAGCCGTTCTGCCCCGGCACGTGGGTGAAGAACAGCACCACGGTGGCCGCCCACACGAGCCCGGCGACCTGCAGGGGAGCGCGCATGCTCACCGCGACGAGAAGCGCGCACAGCACGAGGATGTGCACCACCTGCCAGGGGTAGTCGTAGCCGGGGGCGAGGTCGAAGGCGCGGGGGATCGCCAGCGCGGCCCCGGCCGAAACCGCCCAGCCGAGGGCGGGATCGGTCCGGATCGCCACGAACGGCCAGGCCGCGAGCGCCGCGACGACGGGCATCAGCGCGACGGGCACCTCGTGGGTGAGGTGCAGGGTGGGCCACGCGACCGCATACAGGATCAGGGTCACCGCCACGATCGCGATCGTCCACCGACGGCCGCGGCCGTGTTCTCTCGTCCAGCGCACGGCACCACGGTAGGTCCGGGGCGTGGGCACTGTCGTCATACCGGGGAGTGAGAGCCGCCTGGCCCCGTGGCGGTAGACGCTCGTGGCCGGACCGCTCCGTCGCGGGATCTCCGGCAGTCCCCGCCGTCCCTAACGTCCGCCACATGCGCAGACCACCGATGACAGCACTTCTGGGCACGGCCGCAGCGCTGTGTCTGGGAACCGCGTGGGCACAGCCCGCTCCGCCCGCGCAGCCGGATCCGGGCGCCGTGATTGCGACAGTGGCGGCACTGTCCGAGGGCGACACCGGGGCGGCGCTCGACGCCTTCCCGGACGGCTTCGAGCCGGCGATGCACTATCGACCGGTCACCGAGGACGGGATCCTGGTGGACCCGCTCGGCGGCTGCTCCTCCCCCGTCCCCCTGCCGGACTTCTTCGAAACGCCCTGCCGGGAGCACGATCTCGGATACGACCTGTTGCGGTACGCGCGGTCGTCGGGACACGAACCGGGTCCGCAGGCGCGGCGCGGCCTGGACGCCCGGCTGAGCCGGCAGCTGCACGAGGCGTGCCGCGCGACGGCGCCCGGCGACGACTGGTGCGGCGTCACTGCGACTGTGGCTTCGTTTGCAGTGCGGGTGAATTCGTGGCGGCAAGGCGACGGGGCCCCGGTCCCCGAGTCACCGCTTCCGTACGCGGCCGCGGTGTGGGCGCTGGTTGCGGCGGCGCGATGGACGCCCCGATGAGCGGGCGCGCGACGTCCCCCGGCGCGGGGTTCGACGTCCTCGCACGGCGCTGCCCGCGGGTGGCGGCGACCGTGGCGGTGACGGTGGCGGTGTGGGTCTCGCTCGCGCCGTCGCTGCTGCCCCGTCCGGCCCTGGCGCAGGCCGCGGTCTCGGGATGCGCCGCCGCAGCCGCGGCGGGAGCCGCCGGCCTGTGCCGCCGGCGGAACGCGGGATCCGCGCGCCCGGTGGCGCGGGCGGTGGCGCTGCTCGCCGCGGCCGTCGCGCTGGGGTGGACGGTTCTCGCGGCGGCGCAGTGGCAGGACGGGTTGCGGGCCGCGATGGGGCGGCCCCCGACGGGGACGGGGCACTGGATCGTCGTGTGCGTGTGCTCCTCGTGCATACTCGGCGCGACACGGGTGCTCGGCCGGGTTCCGGAGGCGTGGCGGCGGCGGGCGGACGTCCGCGCGGGCGTCGCCACGGCCGCCGCGGTGACGCTGGGAGCGGTCGTCGCGGTTGCTCCCGTCGGGGCCGGGCCGGCGTACCCGGACACGGCGCCCGTCGCCGCCACCGCGGCCGGGAGCCCGTCGTCGCTGGTGGCATGGCAGTCACTGGGCGACGAGGGCCGCCGTTTCGTGAGCGCCGACGCTCGAGCGATCCGCACGTACGTGGGGCTCGGATCCGCCCCGGACGTCCGGTCGCGCGCAGCGCTGGCCGTCCGCGAGCTCGAGCGCGCGGGCGGGTTCGCACGCGCCCACGTCGTAGTGGTGGTGCCCACCGGTTCGGGGTGGGTCGACCCCGGCGCGGTGCGGGGGTTCGCCGCGCTGTTCGGCGGCGACGTCGCGCTCGTCGCGCAGCAGTACTCGTCCGCACCCAGCTGGGTGACGTTCCTGTTCGACCGGGACGCGGCCGCGGAGTCGGCCCGCGCCCTGCTCACGTCGGTGCGTTCCCGCATCGATGCCCTGGACCCGGTCCGGCGTCCGCAGGTGCACGTGTACGGGCAGAGCCTCGGCGCGGTCGGGGGCAGCGCCGCCCTGGCGTCGACGGCGACGGGTCCGTGCGCGGCGATCTGGGCCGGCCCACCGGCGGGCGCGGTGCGCACGGACGGGGCGGCCGTCACCGCGAACACGTCGGATCCGGTGGTGTGGTGGCGACCCTCGCTGCTGTGGTCACCGCCCGATCTGTCCCGTGCGCGACGCGACGCGCCCGTGCCGCGGTGGCTGCCGGTGGTCAGCTTCGTGCAGGCGACGCTGGATCTGCCGGTGGCGCTGGACGCGCCCCCGGGTCACGGGCACCGCTACGGCCCGGACCAGGCCCGGTGCGACCGCCGCTGACGGCGGCAGTCGCACCGGGGACCCGGGCTCAGGCGACGATCGGGCCGCGGGCGGCCTCGAACGCGGCGCCGACGCGGTAGAGCCGTTCGTCGGCGAGCGCCGGGGCCATGATCTGCAGACCGACGGGCAGCCCGTCGTCGGCGGACAGCCCGGACGGAACGGACATCGCGCAGTGTCCGGCGAGGTTGGTCGGGAGCGTGCACAGATCCGACAGGTACATCGCCAGCGGGTCGTCGACCTTCTCGCCGATCTTCCACGGGGTGAACGGGCTGGTCGGCGAGACGAGGACGTCGACCTGCTCGTACGCCTTCTCGAAGTCCCGCGCGATGAGGGTGCGGACCTTGAGCGCCTGCCCGTAGTAGGCCTCGTAGTAGCCGGAGGACAACGCGTAGGTGCCGATCATGATGCGGCGCTTGACCTCCTTGCCGAACCCGGCGGCCCGGGTGGCGGCCATGACCTGCTCGGCGCTCATTGTGCCGTCGTCGACGCGCAGGCCGTAGCGCATGGCGTCGAAGCGGGCCAGATTGGACGAGACCTCGGACGGCAGGATCAGGTAGTACGAGGCGAGCGCGTATTCGAAGTGCGGGCAGGAGACCTCGACGACCTCGGCGCCGAGCGCGGTGAGTTCGGCCACGGCCGCGTCGAACGACGCCAGCACGCCCGGCTGGTAGCTGTCCGAGTGCAGTTCCTTGACGACCCCGATGCGCAGACCCTTCAGGTCGCCCTGCGCGCCCTGGCGGGCGGCCTCGACGACGGGCCGGACGGGTGCGTCCACCGACGTGGAGTCGCGCGGGTCGTGTCCGGCGATCACCTCGTGCAGCAACGCCGTGTCGAGCACGGTGCGGCCGCACGGGCCGCCCTGGTCGAGCGACGAGGCGCAGGCGACGAGACCGAACCGGGAGACCGTGCCGTAGGTGGGCTTGGTGCCGACCGTGGCGGTGACGGCGGCAGGCTGGCGGATCGACCCGCCGGTGTCGGTGCCGATGGCCAGCGGTGCCTGATAGGAGGCCAGCGCGGCTGCCGAACCGCCACCGGACCCACCGGGGATACGGGTGGTGTCCCACGGGTTGCGGGTGGGTCCGTACGCCGAGTTCTCGGTGGACGAGCCCATGGCGAACTCGTCCATGTTGGTCTTGCCCAGGATCGGGATGCCCGCCTGCCGCAGCTTCGTCGTCAGGGTCGCGTCGTACGGCGACATCCAGCCCTCGAGGATCTTCGAGGCACACGTGGTGGGCATGTCGGTCGTGGTGAACACGTCCTTGAGGGCGATCGGGACACCGGCGAGCGGCGAGGCCGGGCTCTCCCCCGCCGCGACCGCGCGGTCCACCTCGGCCGCCGCGGCCAGCGCCTGGTCGCTCGCCACGTGCAGGAACGCGTGGTACTCGCCGTCGACCTCGGCGATGCGGTCGAGGTGCGCACGAGTCACCTCGACCGACGACAGGTCGCCGGAGTGGATGCGTTCGGCGAGATCGGCCGCGGACAGCCGGGTGAGATCGGTGCTCATTCGCCCTCCCCCAGGATCTGCGGGACGGAGAAGCGGCCGTCCTCGACCAGCGGGGCGGCGGCGAGCGCCTGTTCCGGAGTCAGACCCGGGTGCACCTCGTCGGGGCGGGTCACGTTGGTCACCGCGTTCGGGTTGGCCATCGGCGCCACATCGTCCGCGGCCACCTCCGACACAGCCTTGACGTGGCTGAGGATCGTATCCAGCTGGCCGGCGAACTCGTCGAGTTCGGCGTCGGTCAGCGCGAGCCGGGACAACCGGGCGAGGTGCGCGACCTCGTCACGGGAGATGGCAGGCACCTTCGGTGACCCCTTTCCGATGAAGAAACGAACGTGCCGTCCAGGGTAGTGCGTGCCGAACGGCACGGTTTCGCCGGTTCCCCGGACCGTCGCCGGCCGCCCGCCGTGTTGCAGTTCGGAGAAACACCTGTGTCGTTCGTGTGACAACGCGCGCGTGACCGGCGGTTTCCCGGCTCGCCTCGGTGCCGCCGTGCGGGACCGGCGTCCGGCGGGGGTGCGGGAGTGAAAAGATGGTGTCCGTCGCCGGCCGCCCGCCTCGGCCGTGACTTCGGAACCGGGAAAGGACGCTCGTGTCGTACCTGTTACGCGTCCAGCTTCCCGATCGTCCCGGCAGCCTCGGCTCACTCGCCGTTGCGCTCGGGTCGGTCGGTGCGGACATCCTCTCGCTCGACGTCGTCGAGCGCGGTGCCGGCTTCGCGATCGACGATCTCGTCGTCGACGTCGATGCCGGTTCGCTGCCGGACACGCTCATCACGGCCGCCGAACGCCTCGAGGGCGTCACGGTGGACTCGATCCGGCCCTATGCGGGAATCCTCGACACCCACCGCGAACTCGAGCTGATCGACCAGGTCGCCACCGCCCGCCACGACCGGTTGCAGGTGCTCGTCGACAGTGCACCCCGGGTGCTGCGCGTCGGCTGGGCGACCGTCGTGGACACCGGCCCGCACGGCGCGTACCGGGTGGTGGGCAGTTCCGGTGCCCCCGAGACCCGGCCGGCGGACGTGCCGTGGATGCCGCTCGAGAAGCCGATGCTGCTCGACCACGAGGGCGAGTGGGTGCCCGACCTGTGGCGGACGATGAACACGACCCTGGCGGCGGCGCCGCTGGGCACCCACGGGCGGGTACTGATGCTCGGCCGGCCCGGCGGCCCGGAGTTCCGCCCGTCCGAGGTGGCCCGGCTCGGCTACCTGGCCGGCATCATCGGCACCGTCCTCGGCTGAGCGGACGGCTCAGACCAGTTCGCGCACCAGGGTGGTCAGCTCCACGCCGGGGACCGGCGCCCAGTCCCGCTCGGTGACCGGGACGAATCCGTTGCGGTCGTAGATGCGGCGCGCCTCGACCATGTCCGGCTGGGTGGACAGCACCACCGCGCGATCACCGCGGTCGTACGCGGTGTCGAGGACGTGCCGCACCAGCGCCGACCCGACCCCGCGCCCGCGTGCCGACGCCGCGACGGCCAGCATCCGGAACTCGAGTTCGCCCTTCTCGGCGATGTTCGCGAAGCGTGATGCCGGTTCGGCCAGCGTCACCGACCCGACGATCTCGCCGTCGGCCAGTGCGATCACCACCTCGGCGTGTTCGTCGCGGGTGGCGGTGTCGCGCAGACGCTCGGCGTACGGGTCGTCGGGCTCGACGAATCCGCCGCCGACGTACACGTCGACGGTGAGGGCGCCGACGGCGTCGTACTCGTCCGGGCTCACGCGTCTGATCTCGATCACTCGAGGACTATCGCAGTGCCCACCCCCTCCGCCCAAACGGTTCCCGCGCGATCCTCGTCACACCGGCACCGGCCGCCGGTCAGCTCTCGAGCTCGCCGAACTCCTCCTCGATCGCGTCCGTGCCACCCGAGACGCCGGCCGGGCCGAGCTCGAGCAGGCGGCGGAACCCCTCCTCGTCGAGGACAGGGACGCCCAGCTCGGCCGCCTTGTCGGCCTTCGTTCCCGGCGCGTCCCCGACGACGACGAACGCGGTCTTCTTCGACACCGAGCCGGCCGCCTTGCCACCGCGGAGCAGGATCGCCTCCTTGGCCTGATCCCGTGAGAACCCCTCGAGCGAGCCGGTGACGACGATCGACAGACCCTCGAGTGTGCGTTCGACGGATTCGTCGCGCTCGTCGAGCATGCGCACCCCGGCCGCGCGCCACTTCTCGACGATCGCGACGTGCCAGTCGACCGCGAACCATTCGCCCAGCGCCGCTGCGATGGTCGGTCCGACCCCCTCCACTGCGGCGAGCTCGTCGACGGACGCCTCCCGGATCCGGTCGAGGCTGCCGAACTCGGTGGCCAGTGCCCGCGCGGCGGTCGGGCCGACGTGCCGGATCGACAGCGCGACCAGCACCCGCCACAGCGGCTTGTCCTTGGCCGCGCGAAGATTCGCGAGCAGGCGGGCGCCGTTGGCGGACAGTGCCCCTGCCTTCGTGCGGAAGAGCGAGGTGCGCAGCAGGTCGTCGGCGGTCAGGTCGAACAGGTCGCCCTCGTCGGCGATGACCCCGGCCTCGAGCAGCGCGGTGGCCGCCTCGTACCCGAGCGCCTCGATGTCGAACGCGCCGCGGCCCGCGACGTGGAAGACCCGCTCGCGCAGCTGCGCCGGGCAGTACCGCTGGTTGGGGCAGCGCAGGTCCACGTCGCCCTCCTTGGCGGGGGCGAGCGGTGTCCCGCACTCGGGGCATTCGGCGGGCATGAGGAACTCGCGTTCGGTGCCGTCACGCAGGTCCACGACCGGTCCGAGCACCTCGGGGATGACGTCACCGGCCTTGCGGAGCACCACGGTGTCGCCGATCAGCACCCCCTTGCGTGCGACCTCCGACGCGTTGTGCAACGTGGCGAGGGAGACGGTCGATCCGGCGACCGTGACCGGTTCCATGTAGGCGAACGGGGTGACCCGGCCGGTACGGCCGACGCTGACCCGGATGTCGAGCAACTTGGTGGTCACCTCCTCCGGCGGGTACTTGTAGGCGATCGCCCACCGGGGCGCGCGCGAGGTGCTGCCGAGCCGCCGCTGCAGGGACACCTCGTCGATCTTGACCACGAGCCCGTCGATCTCGTGCTCGACGTCGTGGCGGTGCTCACCCCAGTACCGCATCCGGGCGAGGACCTCGTCGACGCCGACGACGCGGGCGGTGTGCCCGGAGACGGGCAGCCCCCAGGCGGCGAGGGCGGCGTAGGACTGCGACAGCGACACCGGCTCGAATCCCTCGACGTGGCCGAGCCCGTGGCAGATCATCCCGAGGCGCCGCCGCGCGGTCACCGCAGGGTTCTTCTGCCGCAGCGATCCGGCCGCCGTGTTGCGCGGATTGGCGAACGGGGCCTTGCCCTCGGCGACGAGGGCGGCGTTGAGCGCGTGGAAGTCCTCGAGCCGGAAGTACACCTCACCCCGCACCTCGAGCACGCGCGGAATCGGGAATTCCTCGGTCGCGGTGAGCCTTTCGGGGATGTCGTCGATCGTGAGAGCGTTGAGCGTGACCTCCTCGCCGGTGCGGCCGTCGCCGCGGGTGGCGGCCCGGCGCAGCCGGCCGTCCTCGTACACCAGGCTCAGCGCGACGCCGTCGATCTTCACCTCGCAGAGGTAGTGCAGGTCCGGGCCGGTCTCGGCTTCCACGCGGGAGACCCAGGCCCGCAACTCGTCCTCGGTGAAGACGTTGTCGAGGCTGAGCATCCGTTCGAGGTGGTCGACGGCGGTGAAGTCGGTGGCGAAGCCGCCCCCGACGAGCTGGGTGGGGGAATCGGGGACGCGCAGGTCCGGGTAGTCGTCCTCGAGCTGCTTCAGCGCGCCGAGCAACTGGTCGAAGGCACCGTCGGAGATGATCGGCGCATCGCGCACGTAGTAACGGAACTGGTGCTCGCGCACCTCCTCCGCGAGTTGCTGCCAGCGCTCACGCACGTCGGGCGGAGCTTGGGTGGGCGCGTCCGTCGATTCACTCACGCCGGAAAGACTAGTCGAGCGATACGACGTTCCCGGCCGCTGCGGACCCGAGCGAGTCGGGATCGTCCGTGAACGCGGCGGCGATGTCGCGGGCGAGGCGCAGTGCCCGGCGCGCCCACGCGGGATCGGCGCCGGCCAGGCCGCAACGCGGGGTGACCCCGACCGAACGCAAGGTGGCACGGGGAAAGCCCAGCCGATCGATCAGCGCGGTCGCGGGGCCGGCGAGCTCACGCCAGGTGGGGACGGCGGCGTCGGGCGCGGTGGAGGGGACCAGCCCGAGCAGGAGGGTCGTTCCGGCGTCGATCAGCTCACCGACTCCGTCGAGGTCGGCGGCGGTGAGCTGCGCGACGTCGAGCGCGACGGCGTCGACACCGCTGCGACGCAGCATCCCCGTCGGCACGCCCGGGGCGCAGCAGTGCACCGCGACGGGCCGGCTGATCGCCGCCAGTGCGGTCTCGAGGAGGTGCTGCGCCTCCGGCTCGGGGAGCGCGGGCACCGACTCGAGGGACGTGCGCCCGGTCAGGGTCCCGGCCAGGACGGCGGGCAGCGCGGGCTCGTCCAGCTGGACCACCACGTCGGCGCCGAGGCGACGGGTCAGTTCCGCGGCGTGCCGCGCCAGCCCCTCGCCGAGGGACTCGGCGAGGTCACGCACGGCACCGGCGTCGGTGAGCACGCGCCGGCCGCCGGCCAGCTCGGTGTGCGCGGCGAGGGTGAAGGGTCCGGCCGCCTGCACCTTCAGAGTCCGACCCGGTCCGAGTCCCGCTGTCTCCCAAGCTTCTTCGAGTGCATCAAGGTCTCGGCGCAGCAGATCGCCGGCGCGGGCCGCGACCACGCCGCGACGACCGCCGAGCCGATATCCGGTGGTGGACGTGTCGAGATGCAGGTCGACCAGCAGCGCGCCGGTACGGCCGACGAGATCGGCCCCGAGGCCCCGGGCCGGCAGCTCGACCAGGTGCGGCAGCGCCTCGAGCTCGCCGAGCACGGTCGCCGCCGACTCCCGGGCGTCGACGCCGGGCCACGAGCCGATGCCGGTAGCGACACCGGACCAGGATTCCGCGCTCACCGGGTCGTCGCCGTACCGGTGCCGGCGATGGTGCCGCTGCCGAGGACGACGTCGCCGGCCGCGTCCGGCCGGTACAGCACCACGGCCTGTCCGGTGGCCACGCCGGTGAGGGGTTCGCGCAGGGTCACCTCGAGACCGGTGCCGACGGTCTCGGCGACGGCCGCCGCGACACCGCCGTGGGCGCGCACCTGCACGACGCACTCGAGCGGTCCGGCCGGCGCGGTGCCACTGGACCACACCGCGCGCTCGGCGCGGATCGTCCACACCTTCAGATCCTCCGCGGAGCCCACCTTCACGGTGCCGGTGTCCGGCTCGATCGCGGTGACGTAGCGGGGGCGGCCGTCCGCGCCCGGGCCGGCGATGCCCAGCCCCTTGCGCTGCCCGACCGTGAAACCGTGCACCCCTTCGTGTTCGGCGAGCACTGCGCCGGACCGTGCGTCGACGACCCGGCCGGGACGGACCCCGATGCGAGCGCCGAGGAAGGCGCGGGTGTCACCGGAGGGGATGAAGCAGATGTCGTGGCTGTCGGGCTTGTCCGCCACCGCGAGACCCCGCTCGGCCGCTTCGGCGCGGATCCGTTCCTTGGGGGTGTCCCCGACTGGGAACATCGCACGCGCGAGCTGATCCGCCGTCAGCACGCCGAGCACGTACGACTGGTCCTTGCCGGCGTCGACCGCGCGTCGCAGGACGCCGTCCTCGAGCCGGGCATAGTGGCCGGTGGCGACCGCGTCGAAGCCGAGTGCCACGGCTCGGTCGGCGAGGGCCGCGAACTTGATCTTCTCGTTGCAGCGCAGGCACGGATTCGGGGTGTGGCCGGCGGCGTAGGACTCGACGAAGTCGTCGATGACCTCTTCCTTGAACCGGTCGGCGAAATCCCAGACGTAGAACGGGATTCCGAGCACGTCGGCGGCCCGGCGGGCATCGCCCGCATCCTCCTTCGAGCAGCAGCCCCGCGACCCGGTCCGCAGAGTCCCCGGCGCCGTGGACAGCGCCAGGTGCACGCCGACGACGTCGTGGCCGGCATCGACCGCGCGGGCCGCGGCCACCGCCGAGTCCACGCCACCGCTCATTGCCGCGAGCACCCTCATCGATGTCACCTCTCTCGACTACCGGCGCCGGCCAGTCCGGCGGCCCGCGCCCGTCCCACCACCTGCGGCAGCGCCGCCACGACGGCCTCCACGTCGGCGCGAGTCGACGTGTGGCCCAACGAGAATCGCAACGACCCACGGGCCGTGCGGGGGTCCGCACCCATCGCGACGAGCACGTGGCTGGGCCTGGCCACGCCGGCGGTGCAGGCCGAACCGGTCGAGCACTCGATCCCGGCCGCATCCAGCAGCATGAGCAGCGAATCGCCCTCGCAGCCGGGGAAGGTGAAGTGTGCGTTGCCGGGCAGGCGGTCCGCACCGCGCGGGCCGTTGAGGATCGCGTCCGGTACCACGCCCGTCACGCCGGCGATCAGCTCGTCACGCAGCGCCGTGAGGACGGCGGCGCGTTCGCCGAGTTGGGCCGTCGCCTCGCGCAGCGCCGCGGCCATGCCGGCGATCCCGGCCGTGTCGTGCGTTCCCGACCGGACGTCGCGCTCGTGCCCTCCGCCGTGCGTCAGCGGCACGCACGGCACCTGGCGGCCCAGCAGCAGGGCACCGACCCCTTGGGGACCACCGAACTTGTGCGCGGCGATCGTCATGGCGGCGAGCCCGCTCGCGGCGAAGTCCACCGGCAGATGACCCACCGCCTGCACGGCGTCGCTGTGCATCGGCACCCCGTACTCGGCGGCGACGGCGGCGAGTTCGGCGACGGGCATCACGGTGCCCACCTCGTTGTTGGCCCACATCACCGACACGAGGGCCGTCTCGTCGGAGTGCTCCGCCAGGGCCCGGCGCAGCGCATCCGGCTCGACCCGCCCGTCGGCCTCGACGGGCAGCCAGGTGACCTCGGCATCCTCGTGGGCGACGAGCCATTCGACGGCATCGAGCACCGCGTGATGCTCGACGGCGCTCGCGATCACCCGGCGACGGCGCGGATCGGCGTCGCGGCGCGCCCAGTAGATGCCCTTGACCGCGAGGTTGTCGCCCTCCGTGCCCCCCGAGGTGAAGACGACCTCCGAGGGACGGGCGCCGAGGTCCGCGGCGACGGACTCCCGGGCCTCCTCGACGCGGCGGCGCGCCGCGCGTCCCGACCCGTGCAGGGAGGACGCGTTGCCGACCGTCGCGAAGACCTCCGTCATCGCCGACACGGCCGCGGGCAGCATCGGCGTGGTCGCGGCGTGATCGAGGTAGACGGTCTTCGAGGTGCCGGAGGCTCCGGCGGGGTTCGAGGTCATGACCGGACCAGGATAGCGGGTCGGGCTCCGCGCCCGCCGCCCTCACCGTCCGGCCCGGAGTTCCTCCCGGCCGGCGGTGTCGTGGACGGCGCGGCCGAGCCTGGCGAGTTCGGCTCCGTCGTCGTTCCGCCGCACGGACCGTTCGCACCGCGCGGCGAGGTCGCGGCGATCGGAGCCGGGCCGCTCGAGCGGGGCGAGCACCACTTCCACCACGACGCCCCGGTGCCGCAGCAGCCGCCGCAACGAGGCGCCGATCGTCTCGTCGCCGACGAACGCCGGGCTGGTGGCGATCGTCCCGGCGGCGTCGGCGTACCGGAGCCCGACCGGTTGCACCGGGCGCTGGGCGTCGATCGCGGCCTGGAACAGCGCCGGACGGAATCCGCCGTACGCCCTGCCGCACCACGTGGTGCCCTCCGGGAACGCCGCGACCGTCTCCCCCGCCGCGAGTCGGTCGCGGATTCGTGCGACCACGACGGGTAGCTCGCGCAGGCGTTCGCGCGCGATGGGAATGACCCGCATCCGCCGGGCCAGCGCGCCGAGCAGTCCCCACTCCAGCAGGTCGCTGCGGGCGACGAACCCCGCGGGCGCGACGGCGGTGAGGACGAGCACGTCGGTCCAGGACACGTGCGGGGCGACGACGAGCACGCCCCCGCCCTCCTCGTCCCGGCCCCGCAGGTCGGTCACCGTCAGCCGCAGCCCGGCACACCGCAGCAGCACGTGGGCGAACGCCCGCTGGGCGGCGAGGCGCCCGGGGCGGGGCAGGAGCCGGCCGGCCGTCAGGAACGGGGCGGTCGTCAGCACCGCCACGACGAGCATCCATCGGCCCGCGGCCGTGACGAAATTCACGCGTCCCGCATCGGCCGGGAGGCAGCCCGCGCCGCAGGGACTGGCCGGCATCCAGGCGTGGGCGCGCGTGTTCACGGCCGCCCTCCGGCGGCGTTCACGCCCGTGCTCCCGCGGCCGCCTCGGCGTTCTCGGCGGCGGTCCGCAGCCGGTCGAGGTAGCGCGCGTCGGCACCGGCGAGGCTCTGCAGCGCCACGAAGTCGGCCACGCCGAAGTCGGGGTCGTGGGCGGGCTCGCCACAGATGCGGGCACCGAGCCGCAGATATCCGCGCAGCAGCGGCGGCAGCACCGGCCGGGCGGGCGGGGGGATGTCCTCGAGGGCGCGGCCGTCGACGACGACGGGTTTCCGGGGGAGCACCCGCCGGTCCGCTTCGACCGCGTGCCGGGCCAGCAGCACGTCGCGCACCGCCCGTACGTTGGCGCCGGGCACGTCGGCGGGGTGGGTGCGTATCGGCACCGACACGCACCCCATCACCCAGTTGTGCCCGGTGAGTTGCAGGTAGCGCAGGATCCCGGCCCACATCAGCGACAGGACCGAGCCGGAACGGTGGGCGGGGTCGACGCAGGCGCGTCCCATCTCCACCGCCCGCAGACCGTCGGGATCGAGGGCGGTGAGGTCGAATTCGGTGGCGGTGTAGTAGCCCCCGGCGGCGCGGGCGGCGTCCGGCGGCAGCATCCGGTAGCAGCCCACCACCGCGCCGGTGTGGTTCTCGCGCACCAGCAGGTGGTCGCAGTACTCGTCGAAACGGTCGGCGTCGATGCCCGGCGGCATGCCTGCGGGAAGACGGAACCCGGGTTCTGCGGCGAAGACCCGGTAACGCAGCCGCTGGGCGGCCTCGCGGTGTTCCCGGTCGGCGGACACGAGAAGGGAATAGCGCGGCCCCGACAGCATCGCCTCCGGCCGCGGGTCCCGGGCCGGCGCCAGCAAAGTGGTCATGGCGCAATGTGTATCGAGCCGGTACGTCGCGGCAGGGGCGGCACGGTGTCGCCTCCGTGCACGTCCGGTGAACATGCCCCGGCACGCACGCGGCCCCGCACCCGGACGGGTGCGGGGCCGTGGCAGGACCTCGGGAATCAGCCCTTGTGCTTCTTGATCTCCTCGGTCAGCTGCGGAGCGACGTTGAACAGATCGCCCACGACGCCGTAGTCCGCGATCTCGAAGATCGGGGCCTCTTCGTCCTTGTTGACCGCGACGATCGTCTTCGACGTCTGCATGCCGGCCCGGTGCTGGATGGCGCCGGAGATGCCCAGCGCCACGTACAGCTGCGGCGAGACGGTCTTGCCGGTCTGACCGACCTGGAACTGGCCCGGGTAGTAGCCGGAGTCGACGGCGGCGCGGGAGGCACCGACGGCCGCACCGAGCGAGTCGGCAAGCTCCTCGACGACGGTGAACTTGTCGGCGCTGCCGACGCCGCGGCCGCCGGAGACGACGATCGACGCCTCGGTCAGCTCCGGACGGTCGCCACCCACGATCGGGTTGCGCGCGGTGACCTTGACCGCGTTCTCCTCCTGCGCCGGAACCTCGACGTCCACCCGCTCGGCGGCACCGGCCTGCGGCTGGGCCTCGACGGCACCGGGGCGCACGGAGACGACCGGCACCTCACCGTTGGCCTTGGCGTCGACGGTGTACGCGCCACCGAAGATCGAGTGCACGGCCGAACCGTCGGACTTGACGTCGATGACGTCGCAGAGCAGGCCGGAACCGATGCGTGCGGCGAGGCGGCCCGACACCTCCTTGCCCTCGACGCTGGCGGCGGTGATCACCGCGGCGGGGCTGGCGGACTCCACGAGCGAGGCCAGCACGTCGACCTTCGGGGTCACCAGGTAGCCGTCGATGTCGTCGGACTCGGCGGCGTAGACCTTGGCGGCGCCGGCGGCAGCGAGCGCGTCCTGCAGCTTGTCGGCGGTGCCGGCCGGGCCGGTCACGACCGCGGCGGGCTCACCCAGTGCACGGGCGGCGGTGATCAGCTCGGTGCTGACCTTCTTCAGCGCACCCTCGGCGTGCTCGACGAGCACGAGTACTTCTGCCATTGCTCTTTCTCTCCCTTGGTATGTCTGCTGTGTCGCGTGGGTGCGATCAGATGATCTTCTGGCCGACGAGGTACGCGGCGATCTTGCTGCCGCCGTCACCCTCGTCCGCGACGCGCTCACCAGCGGTACGCGGGGGCTTCGGGCTGACACCGGTGACGGTGCTGCCGGCGTTGGACACGCCGAAGATCTCGGGATCGAGCCCGATGTCGGCGAGAGTGAGGGCCTGAACTTCCTTCTTCTTCGCAGCCATGATGCCCTTGAAGGACGGGAAGCGGGGCTCGTTGATCTTCTCGGTGACCGAGACGATGGCCGGGAGCGTGGCCTCGAGGGTGAAGACACCCTCGTCGGTCTCGCGCTCGCCGCTGACCTTGCCGTCGGCGACGTTGAGCTTGCGCATGTGGGTCAGCTGCGGCAGGCCGAGGTACTCGGCGATGATCGCCGGCACGGCACCCATCCGGCCGTCGGTGGCCTCGTTGCCGGCGATGACCAGGTCGACGCCCTCGATCTGGCCGAGAGCCGCCGCGAGCGCGTACGCGGTCTGGATCGAGTCCGAGCCGTGGATGGCCGGGTCGTTGAGGTGGATTGCCTTGTCGGCACCCATGGACAGCGCCTTGCGGATCGCGTCGGTGGCGCGGTCCGGACCGGCGGTGAGCACGGTGACCTCCCCGCCGTCGCGCTCCTTGATGAGCAGGGCTTCCTCGACGGCGCGCTCGTTGATCTCGTCGAGCACCGCGTCGGCGGCCTCGCGATCGAGCGTGAAGTCGCCGTCGCTGAGCTTGCGCTCGGACCACGTGTCGGGGACCTGCTTGATCAAAACGACGATGTTCGTCATGGGTCTACGTCGACCTCCTGTGTATGACTTCCTTGGATCGGCGAGGCGCAACGCCTTGACCGAGCTCTCGTGCTTCGCACGGGGGTGTGCGATAGATTACCTTACGCTAAGTTACCCGCTGGTAACTTGGATGGGAACCTCGTTCACCATAACCACACGAAGGGAGCCGCACGGCTGTGATCTGGACCACCGACGACGAGGTCGACAAAGGTGGGGCTAATGTCTGGGCGGTGAGCGAATCCACCGTCCCCGCCGGCGACGCCCCTCGACTGCCCCTCACCGGTGAACGCACCGTTCCCGGCATCGCGGAGGAGAACTACTGGTTCCGCCGCCACGAGGTGGTCTACCGCGACCTGCTCCCCCGGTGTGCGGGCCGCACCGTGCTCGAGGCGGGCGCCGGCGAGGGCTACGGCGCCGACATGATCGCGGATGTCGCGACCGCCGTCGTCGGGCTCGACTACGACGAGAGTGCCGTCGCGCACGTGCGTGCCCGGTACCCGCGCGTGGACATGCGGCACGCCAACCTCGTCGAGCTGCCGCTCGCCGACGCGTCCGTGGACGTCGTGGTCAACTTCCAGGTCATCGAGCACCTGTGGGACCAGTCCGGGTTCCTGCGCGAATGCCACCGGGTGCTCCGGGACGGCGGCGAACTGCTCATCAGCACCCCCAACCGCATCACGTTCTCCCCCGGCCGCGACACCCCGCTCAACCCGTTCCACACCCGGGAACTGAACGCCGCCGAACTCAACGAACTCCTCGAGGGAGCCGGCTTCCGCGTCGCGCTCACCACCGGGGTGCACCACGGGCCCGTGCTGCGCGCCCTCGACGCCAAGCACGGCGGCTCCTTCATCGACGCCCAGATCGAGCGCGCTCTCGCCGGCGAGCCCTGGCCCGCGGACCTGACCGCGGACGTCGCCGCGGTGACAGTCGACGACTTCCTTCTCGCGCCCGAGAACATCGACGCCAGTCTCGATCTCGTCGCGATCGCGGTGAAGGATCCGGCGCGGTGACCACTCCCGCCCCCCGGCGGGAACCGGGACTGTTCGCGCTCGTGCTGCACTCGCACCTGCCGTGGCTCGCCCACCACGGTCGCTGGCCGGTCGGCGAGGAATGGCTCTACCAGTCTTGGGCCGCAACGTATCTCCCGGTGACCGATGTTCTGCGCCGGCTCGCCGCCGAGGGCCGCACACACCTGGTCACCCTCGGGGTGACACCCGTGCTGGCCGCGCAGCTCGACGATCCGCACTGCCTGACCGGCATGCACCACTGGCTGGGCAACTGGCAGTTGCGGGCCCACGAGGCCGCGGGCATGCGGGAGCCGTCCTACCGCGCGCTCGGGGCCCGTGAGCACCGGCAGGCGACCGCCGCCCTCGAACAGTTCGAAACCCGTTGGCGCCACGGCGGATCGCCGGTGTTCCGCGAACTCCTCGACGCCGACGCGGTCGAGTTGCTCGGCGGGCCTCTGGCCCACCCGTTCCAGCCGCTGCTCGACCCTCGGCTGCGGGCATTCTCCCTCGCCGAGGGCCTGGCCGACGCGCACGCACGCTGGGCGCACACGCCGCCGGGAATCTGGGCTCCCGAGTGCGCCTTCACCCCCGGCATGGAGACCGGATACGCCGCCGCCGGGGTCGGGCACTTCATGGTGGACGGTCCCGCGCTGCGCGGTGACACGTCTCTCGGGCGGACCGTGTGGGACTCCGACGTCGTCGCCTTCGGCCGGGACCTGCAGGTGTCCTACCGGGTGTGGTCGCCGAAGTCCGGTTATCCGGGCCATGCCGCCTACCGCGACTTCCACACCTACTGCCACGACACCGGGCTCAAGCCCGCCCGGGTCACCGGGCGGACCGTCGCCCCCCAGGACAAGGCACCCTACGACCCCGACCTGGCGTCCGCGTCCGTCGACCGGCACGTGGCCGACTTCGTCGACACGATCCGCCGGCGACTGCGCCGCGAGTCCGAGCGCCTCGGGCGCGACGCCCTGGTGGTTGCCGCGTTCGACACCGAACTGTTCGGCCACTGGTGGCACGAGGGCCCCCTGTTCCTGGAACGACTGCTGCGGGCACTGCCGGCGGCGGGCATCGAGGTGGGCACCCTGGCCGACGCACGCGACCGCGGGTACGTGGGCGCCCCCGTCGAACTGCCCGACAGCTCGTGGGGATCCGGGAAGGACTGGCGGGTGTGGGCCGGCGAGCAGGTACGCGATCTCGTCCAGCTCGACGAGGAGGTCGTGCGCACCACCCTCGACACCCTCGACAAGGCCCGGGCCGGGTCCCGGGGCCTCGCGCTGCGCAACCGGGTCCACGACCAGATGCTGCGCGAGGCGCTGCTGACGGTGTCGAGCGACTGGGCGTTCATGGTCAGCAAGGACACCGCCGCCGGCTACGCGCGGGACCGGGCCCACAAGCATGCCCACGCGTTGCGGGAGATCGCCGCGGCGGTCGCCGCCGGCCGCGACGAGACGGCGGCGCGGCTGGCCGCCGGCTGGAACCGAGCGGACAATCTGTTTCCCGGGCTCGATGCCCGCCGCCTACCCGATCGGATGGGAGCCCCGTCGTGAAGGTACTGATCGTCTCCTGGGAGTACCCGCCGGTCGTCGTGGGCGGCCTGGGCCGGCACGTGCACCACCTCGCCACCGAACTCGCCGCCGCCGGGCACGAGGTGGTCGTGCTCTCGCGCCGGCCGTCCGGCACGGATGCCGGTACCCATCCCACGATCGGCCACATCGCCGAGGGGGTGCTCGTCGTGGCCGTCGCCGAGGATCCGCCGCACTTCGAGTTCGGCGAGGACATGCTGCCCTGGACGCTTGCGATGGGCCATGCCATGGTGCGGGCGGGCCTGAATCTGACCAAGGGCGGAATCGGCGACGGCTGGTACCCGGATGTGGTGCACGCGCACGACTGGCTCGTCGCACACCCGGCCGTGGCGCTCGCCGAGTACTTCGACGTGCCGCTCGTGTCCACCCTGCACGCGAGCGAAGCGGGCCGGCACAGCGGCTGGCTGTCGAGCCGCATGAACCGGCAGGTGCACTCGATCGAATGGTGGCTCGCCAACGAGTCCGATCGGCTCATCACGTGTTCGGCCTCGATGAACGAGGAGGTCGTCGCGCTCTACGGACCGGAGCTGCCGCCGGCGACGGTGATCCGCAACGGAATCGACGTCACCGCCTGGTCCTACCGGGAGCGGGCGCCGCGCTCCGGGCCGCCGCAACTGCTGTTCGTCGGCCGGCTCGAGTACGAGAAGGGGGTGCAGGATGCGATCGCCGCCCTGCCCCGGATCCGGCGCACGCACCCCGGAACCACGCTCGTCGTCGCCGGGGAGGGCACCCAGTTCGAGTGGCTGCGCGAGCAGGCGCGTGTGCACCGCGTCGCGCGGTCGGTGACGTTCGTCGGCAACCTCGACCGCACCGAGTTGCTCGGCCGGCTGCACCGCGCCGACGCGATCGTGCTGCCGAGTCGCTACGAGCCGTTCGGGATCATCGCGCTCGAGGCCGCGGCCGCCGGGACACCGCTCGTCGCATCGACCGCGGGCGGCCTCGGGGAGGCGGTGGTCGACGGCGAGACCGGACTCGCGTTCGCCCCCGGTGACGTCGCCGGGCTGGCATCGGCGGTCCGGCGGACCCTCGACGATCCCGCGGCCGCCCAGATGCGGGCGCGGGCGGCGCGCGAGCGTCTCACGGAGGACTTCGACTGGCGGTTGGTGGCCGCCGAGACCGCCCAGGTGTACGCGGAAGCGAAACGACGTGTGCGCCAACCGCTTTCACGGCCGACGATTCCCCAGCGCCCCCTCCCCGACCGGTAGCGCCGGCCCGTCTCACCGGGCCGGCAGCAGCGGGGGTTCGCGGTGCGCCCAGGGGCGGGCCTGTTCGAGCTGACCCGCGAGCGAGAGCAGCAGTCCCTCCGAGCCCAAGGGCCCGAGAAACTGCACGCCCAGCGGCAATCCCGCCGCGGTCCAGTGCAGTGGCACCGAAATCGCCGGGCGCCCGGTGATGTTCGCGAGCTGGGTGTACGGCGTCCGGGCCAGGTTCTCGTCGACGATGCGGTCCATCAACCCCGCCCACCGCGCCGCACGGCCGAGCCGTGCCGTCACGATCAGGCGCGCGGCGCGCTGCAGCGCGGGCGGTGTGGCCAGTTCCCCCACGCGCGCCGGCGGATACGCCAGGGTCGGAGTGAGCAGCAGGTCGTACCGCTCGTGGAACGCGCCGAGCTGCTGCGTGTACCCGTTCCACCGGCGCAGCGACGCAAGATAGTCCGACGGCCGGACGGAGTCGCCGAGCGCGGCGAGGAACCGCGTGTCCGGCTCGAACGCCTCGGGCGCACACCCGGTGCTCCGGCGCGCCTGCCGGACGTCGGCGGCGAGCCAGGCGAACCACATCGTCAGCCAGTCGGTGGACAGCCGTCGCTCGTCGATTCCCGTCGCGGCGGGCTCGACGACGTGGCCCAGCTCGTCGAGCAGCGTCGCGGCGTCTTCGACCGCCGCGACGGCCTCCGGATCGACCCCCGTGCCGATCGGGGACTCCGTCGCGAATCCGATGCGCAGCGCCCGCGGGGGGACGCTCGCCGCGGAGGCATACGACTCCGGCGATACCGCCGGGAGATAGGGTCCGTTCGGGTCGGCGCCGGCCAGCACGTCGAGCATGACCGCCGCGTCGCGCACCGTCCGGGTGACGACTCCGTTGCTGACCGCCCCGTGCCGGTCCTCGTCCACCGCGGGACCGCTCGGCACCAGGCCCCGGCCCGGCTTCAGGCCGACCAGACCGCAACAGGCAGCAGGGATGCGGATCGAGCCGCCACCGTCGTTCGCGCCGGCCGCCGGGACCACGCCGGCGGCGACTGCCGCCGCCGATCCGCCGGAGGACCCACCCGGGGTGTGCGCGGGATTCCACGGATTACGGGTCGGGCCGTTCGCCACGGGCTCGGTGACCCCCTTCGTCCCGAACTCCGGGGTGTTCGTCTTACCGAACACGACGAGTCCCGCACTCAGCCAACGATCGACCACCACCGCGTTGCGCGCGGCGGGCAGGGTCGCCAGGGACCGGCTCCCACTGCCGGTCGGTAACCCGGCGATGTCCTGGAGCAGATCCTTGACCAGGAACGGAACACCCGCGAACGGGCCCTCGAGCGGCTCGTCGGCCCGGCGGCGCGCCTGCTCGTCGAGCCGGCGTACGACGGTGTTCAGCGTCGGTTCCACTGCCTCGAGGCGGGCGAGGGCCGCGTCGAGCAGTTCGCGTGGCGTGACCTCACGACCGGCGACGAGCTCGGCGAGCCCCACGGCGTCGTAGTGGCGGTAGTCGGCGTAGTCCATCGCAGGACCCCTGATCAGGATCCGGGTTCCGCTGCCGGTTCGCGGCCGGCCTTCTTGCGCGCGATGTCCTCGAGCGCGGCGACGTAGGCGGCGCGGTCGGCGGCCCCGGACTCCCAGTCCGTGCGACGGTTCCTGACCACCTTGGCCGGCGCTCCGACCGCGATGCTGTAGTCCGGGATGTCGCCCTTGACCACCGCGTGCGCACCGAGGACGCAGCCGCGTCCGGTGCGGGTGCCGCGCAGTACCGTGACCTTCGTCGCGATCCAGGTGTCGGGTCCGATCCGCACCGGGCCCTTGACGATCCCCTGGTCCTTGATGGGATAGGTGATGTCCTCGGTGCGATGGTCGAAGTCGCAGATGTAACACCAGTCGGCGACGAGCGTCGAGGCGCCGATCTCGATGTCGAGGTAGGTGTTGACGACGTTGTCCTTGCCGAAGACCACCTTGTCCCCGATGCGGAGCGACCCCTCGTGGCAGCGGATGGCGTTGCCGTCGCCGATGTGCACCCACCGCCCGATCTCGAGCCTGGACAGCTCCGGGGTGGAGTGGATCTCGACGTTCTTGCCGAGGAACACCATGCCCCTCAGGACGACGTGCGGGTTCGCGAGCCTGAACTTGGCCAGACGGTAGTACCGCACCAGGTACCACGGCGTGTACGCCTTGTGCGCCAGCACCCATCGCAGCGAGGCGACGGTGAGGAATCGGGCCTGGTCCGGGTCCCGCCGCCGGGAACCGCGCCACCTCGTGCGCAACGGTGCGCCCCACATGCTCGTCATGGTTGCCAGCGTACGGTCCGCCTCGTGCGCGGAGTGCGCCACCCGGCCCGATAGTGTGGCACATCGGGTCATTCGAGCCACGGCGAGGAGATGAGTGATGCGGGCTGCCCTGCGGACGGTGATGCTGACGACCTCGGCGGCATTGGTGCTGACCGGATGCGGCAGCAGCAGCGGCCCGGTCGACGTCTTCGCCGCCGGGGCGTGGCCGGGGCGGTACGCCGACGCCCGCAACAGCAGCACCGCGCAGGCCGACGGGCTGCGCGACGTCGCGCCCGCGTGGTCGCGCCCGCTCGGCGGCGCCGTCACCTCCCCTGCGAGCGTCGCCGCCAACGGGCAGATCTTCGTCACGGGCGCGACCACCGTGGGCTGCAACCTCGTCTCGTTCCAGATCGACACCGGCCGCAAGCGGTGGTGCACCCGCCTTGCGCCGGGGGTCGCCGGGGTGACTCCCGCCGTCGACGGTATGGCCAACATCTACGTCGGCGAAGAGGGCGCGATGGTGTCGTTCAACGAGCACGGCCAGCGGCGCTGGCGCATTCCGGTGAGCGGCACGCCGGGAACCGCACAGTTCACCGGTGACGGAAACCTGTTGTTCGTCACACATTTCGGGCAGGTCAACGTTCTCGACCCACAGACCGGCAAGCACGCGGCGCCGATCTTCGACCTCGTGCCCACGCCCGCGGCGACGGACGGGACGAACGTGCCTCGATTGCCGAACGACCACGGTCTGGTCGCCTGCTTCGGCGGATCGGAGGACTGCCCGGTGGCCACCACCCCGGCGGTCGATCTCGGTACCGGCCGGATTCTGGTGACCCTGTGGCGGCCCGGCGCCGATCGGGCCGCCGTCGTGTCGATGCGCTACACCGGCGGCGACGATGCGCGCGTGGTCGAGGAATGGTCGCAGACGGAACTGCCGGGCGGCGCGGCCACCAGTCCCGTGCTGTCCGCGGACGGCGCAACGGTGTACGTGCACGACGGCGAGGGGGCCCTGTGGGCACTCGACGCCGGGACCGGGGCACCCCGGTGGAGTCACGGCCTCGGGTACGTGGCCTCCGCCGGCCCCGCGGTGTCCGCCGAGGGACTGCTGGTCCTCGCGCCGGGGGGCCGGACCGGGGACCTGGTCGCGCTGCGCGACACCGGCGAGGCCGCCGAAATCGTGTGGCGCCGCGACGACGTGCGCCAGTTGGGGGTGCCGGCCCTGACCGCCGACGGCCTCGGGTACACGGTGGCCCGCGCCGACGACGGGTTGGCCGCGCTCGTGTTCGACGCCGCGAGCGGGGAGACGCTCGACGCGGAAACCCTGCCCGGCGCGGCCGGCTTCTCGGTCGGCACCGCGGTCGGGCCGTCCGGTGAGTTCGTCACGACGACCCTGCCGGGCGAGGTGTACGTGCTCCGCTGACCCGAATCGCCGCGCGCGGCGATTCGGGTCAGCCGGCGATCTGGATGAGATTGCCGCAGGTGTCGTCGAATACGGCGGTGGTGACACCGCCCATCTCGAGGGGCTCCTGGGTGAACCGCACCCCGAGGCCGCGCAGCCGCTCGTACTCGGCGTGCACGTCGTCGACCGCGAACGAGGTGAACGGGATGCCGTCGGCGACGAGGGCCTCCTTGAAGGGGCGGACGGCGGGATGCCCGTCGGGTTCGAGCACCACCTCCGGCCCGTCCGGTTGCTGCGGCGAGACGACGGTGAGCCACCGCGCCTCGCCCAGGGGGACCTCGGTCTTCTTCACGAAGCCCAGGACTTCGGTGTAGAAGGCGAGCGCCTTGTCCTGGTCGTCGACCAACACACTGGTGAGGGTGACCTTCACTGCGACTCCTTTCGCTGCGCGACCGTCCATCGGTCGGCGAGGCCGTGCAGTGGTGCAACGTCCACGTGGTGGAACTTCGATCGCCCCTCGCGGCGGGTCCGGACCAGACCGGCCTCCTCGAGGATTGCCAGGTGCTGCGAGATCGCCTGCCGGGACGAACCCAGGCCGTGCCGCGAGATCAGCCGGGTGCACAGCTCGAACAGCGTCTGGCCGTCCCGCTCGACGAGCTCGTCGAGGATGGCCCGGCGGGTCGGATCCGCCAGCGCTTTGAAGACGTCGACCACACCACCCATGATACGCAAGTTTTTGCTTGCATATCAATGGTCGCACGGGATCGGGCCCGGCACGCTCAGCGACTGGGCTCGCAGACGAATGCCGTCGGGGTACGGCCGATCCGCGTCAGCACGACGCTCAGCGACCGCGAACCGCGGAGCTTGAGCCGCGGCCGGAGCACCGCCGGATCGACGTCGACCCCCCGCACGAGGATCTCCGCCGCCCCGCAGTCCATCGACGAAAGAGTTTGCCGCAGAGACTTTTCCGAGTACTTCAACCGGTCGAGGATGCGAAATCCACGCAGTCCCGCGGGGAGTGCGTCGCCGGTGAGATACGCGATGCGCGGATCGAGTTGCCACAGACCGTGTGCCGCCGCGTAGTGCCGCACCAGTCCCGCACGCACGATCGCCCCGTCCGGATCGACGATCCACTCTCCCGGTTCCCTCTCGGGCAGCTCGTCCGGCTGCGCGTCGGTGATCTCGAACCCGGCACCGTCCGAACGCAACACGCTCGCCCGTCGCCGCACACCCGGCGCCGCGAGACCCGGGGAGTACAGGCACGCCTCACGGACACCCCCGTCGAGCGAGACCACCTCGACCTCCCCCGGCCAGTCCAGCGCATCGAAATCCAGCCCCGGGGCACACTTGACGGCCAGGTCGCGCCCGGCATAGGCGTCGAGCAGGTCGGGCAGTGGCGGCATCAGTGCTGCCGGATCGTGGGTGCGCCGGCCCTCGGAACGACGGGCCGGATCGGCGATCACGGTGGTACCACGGGTGACCGGCCGCAGCGCGTCGGCACGGACCAGCGCCACTCCGGGAACGTTGTGCTCGGCCATCGCGAGACGAACCGGGTCGAGGTCGCTGCCGACCACCATCTCGGCGACCCCGGTCAGGGCCGCGAGTTCCGCCCCGATCGAGCACGTCACGTCGTGGACCCGCCGACCGGAGAGCCGGCGTGCCCGGTGCGCGGCGACGGGCGCCGGCGTCGCCTGTTGCAGAGCGTCGTCGGTCGACAGCCAACCGCCCGCGGCGGGCAGCTTCGCGACCGCCTTGCGGCGCACCAGCACCGTCTCGATCAGCGGAGCGGCCCGGTCGCCGAAACGCGTACGCGCCCAGCCGATGTCGGCCAGGCGCGTGCGCGTGGACAGCTCCCGGGCGGCCACCTCCGCGAGATCGGCCGCCCCCTGCGCCGAACGCAGGTACGCGACGTCGGCGAGGGTGAACGCGTAACCCACCCTACGGCTTCACGCCGGTGATCATGACGTTGTAGAAGAAGCTGCGCGGGACGACGTGCCGGAGGACCTTCTCGTCCACCCAGCTGAGCGTCCGCCACCCACCGAACGCGAAGCGCGCCCAGCCCCAGCCCAGCTTCTCCGCGGGCACCGCGGCCTCGAAGGTGCGGACCGGCCAGCCCAGCAGCGCGGCCGCGAACTCCTCGCTGCTGGCCTTCACCTGCACCGCGCCGGCCGAGGCCGCCATCCGTTCCAGGTCCGACGGGTCGAAGGTGTGCAGATCGACGACTGCCTCGAGCGCCGCGGCGCGCGAGGATTCGTCGAGTTCGGCCTGCGGCCGCCGCCAGTCCCGCAGGAACGGCAGCTTGGTGACGGTGGTGGTGGCCTCCCACGTGAGCCGGCCGAGCCAGCGCGCGTAGAAGTTTCCGACCGTGCTGGGCTCACCGGCGAACACGAACCGGCCACCCGGCTTCAGCACCCGCAGCACTTCGCGCAACGACTGCTCGACGTCCGGGATGTGGTGCAGCACCGCGTGCCCGACGACGAGGTCGAAGGTGTCGTCGTCGTACGGGATCGTCTCGGCGTCGGCCACCCGGCCGTCCACCTCGAGACCGAGATGTTCGGCGTTGCGCAGCGCCACCTTGACCATGCCGGGCGACAGGTCGGTGACCGAGCCGGTCCGCGCGACTCCGGCCTGCATGAGGTTCAGCAGGAAGAAACCGGTGCCGCAACCGAGTTCGAGGGCCCGCCCGTACGGGAGGGGCTGCTCGCCCGCGGCCGCATCGAAACGGCCCTTCGCGTAGTCGATGCAGCGCTCGTCGTAGGAGATCGACCACTTCTCGTCGTAGGTCTCGGCCTCCCAGTCGTGGTAGAGCACCTGCGCGAGCTTGGTGTCCTGAAGGGCGGCCGCAACCTCCTCGGCAGTGGCGTGCGGGTTCGGCGCGGGGTCGACCCCGTCGGTCCTGCTTGCAGTCATGAAGGGCATCCTACCCATCGGTAAGCTGTGAACAAGTTCCAGTTCCGGGGTGCCTACTCCCCCACGAACTCCGCCTTTCCCGGACCGTTGGCCACGAACGACTCCATGCCGATCGTGCGGTCCTTCGTGGCGAACAGGCCCGCGAAGACGTGCTGCTCGATCTTCAGGCCCGTGTCCAGGTCGGTATCGAGACCCTGATCGATCGCTGCCTTCGCCGCCGCCAGCGCGCGGGTGGCGCCCCGGGTGAACTGCGATGCCCACGTGCGCGCCGCGGCATATACCTCGTCCGGGGCGACGACCTCGTCGACCAGCCCCATCTGCAGAGCCTCGTCTGCCGCGACGAAACGGCCCGTGAACACGAGATCCTTGGCCTTCGACGGGCCGATCAGGCGAGCCAGGCGCTGGGTTCCGCCGCCGCCCGGGATGATGCCGAGCAGGATCTCCGGCACTCCGACCTTCGCGTTGTCGCCGGCGATCCGCCGATCCGCACCCAGCGCGAGCTCGAGACCGCCGCCCAGCGCATAGCCGGTGATCGCAGCGACCGTGGGCTTCGGGATGTCCGCCACCGACCCGAGCGCCGACTGCAGGTCCGCGATGATCTCGCTCATCTGCACGTAGCTCAGCTCCGCCATCTCCTTGATGTCCGCGCCGGCAGCGAACACCTTCTCCCCGCCGTAGACGATCACGGCCTTGACGTCGGAGTTCACGGTCGCCTCGCGAGCAGCGGCCCGGATCTCCTCCTGAACCTGCCGGTTGAGTGCGTTCATCGGCGGCCGGTCGAGCCGGATGGTGCCGATACCGTCGGAGACCTCGAGCGTCACGAATTCAGCCATGAGGCACAGGCTAGTTGGCACCCCGGGCGGCCCACGGATGCGGCCCCGCCTCGTAGTAGCCGTCCTGCTCGGGGAACTCCACCCGAAGCTCCTCGTCTCCCGTGATCAGGGTCGGCAGAATCGGCGTGATCTGCGGCTCCGCAGCGAGGATCTCCGCGACCGAACCGAAACGCGACAATGCCGTCAACTGGCTCCAGGTCGGGGGCAGCAGCACACTTCCACCCTCCTGCCAGTGCGCGATCGCCTCCTGTGGAGTCTGCCACCGCACCGCGTCGGCCTCGCTCGTGTCACCGTCGGCAATCTGCCCCTCCGGGGCCGCCGCCACGAAGAACCTGGTGTCGTAACGACGGCCCTCCCCGACCGGCGTGATCCAGTTCGACCACGGCCGCAGCAGGTCCGCCCGCAGCACCAGACCCTCGCGCTCGAGGAACTCACCGAAGGTGAACTCCCGGGCCTCGAGCTGCCTGCGTGCCGGAGCGAACGCGGTCGTGTCCGCCACCACGGTGTCCGACGTCGGCCCGGCGAGAAGGACACCGCACTCCTCGAACGTCTCGCGCACCGCCGCGAGAACGAGCGCCTGCGCCAGGTTCTCGGATGTGCCGAACCGCTCCGACCACCACTGCACGGGCGGGCCGGCCCACGCCACCGCTGCAGCGCTGTCCGACGGATCGACGCCGCCTCCGGGGAACACCGTCATCCCGCCCGCGAACGCCATGCCGCGCACGCGCTGCAGCAGGAACACCTCGACGCCACGGTCGCCGTCCCGGACGAGGATCACCGTCGAGGCATCCTTGAGCGGCACCGCCGCCGCGAGTTCTCCCGAACGTTCGATAGCCATACGCACAAGTTACGGCATGACGTGACCCACGACTCATCCACCTGCCGGCGCCACCCCACGACGCGCGGCCGTGCTTTCGGCCACGGCTCCGCTCCGCTACGCGCGGCGGTGCGCTCGGCCACGGCTCCGCTCCGCTACGCGCGGCGGTGCCGCCCGGGCTGGTACCTGCGGCGGGCGAAGAACCGGCCGTCCACCTTGTCCAGGGCGATCGCCTGACTGAACGCCTCGCTGAGGTTCTCGCCCGTGATCACGTCGTCGAGAAGGCCCTGCGCGACCACCTGCCCCTCCTTGAGGAGCATCGCGTGGGTGAAGCCCGGCGGGATCTCCTCCACGTGATGGGTGATCAGCACAATGGCCGGAGCGTCCGGATCGGCCGCCAGTACTCCGAGCCGAGCCACGAGTTCCTCACGCCCCCCGAGATCCAGGCCGGCCGCAGGCTCGTCGAGCAACAGCAGTTCCGGGTCTGTCATCAACGCGCGGGCAATGAGGACACGCTTGCGCTCCCCCTCGGAGAGGGTGCCGTAGGTGCGGTCGGCCAGATGCTCGGCGCCGAGGCTCTCGAGCATCTCCACGGCACGCGCACTGTCCACCTCGTCGTACCGCTCGCGCCAGCGCCCGAGCACGCCGTACCCCGCGGAGATCACCAGGTCCACGACCTTCTCGTCGGACGGGACACGGTTCGCCAGCGCCGACGACGACATCCCGATCCGCGGTCGCAGCTCGGACAGGTCGGTCTTCCCGAACGTCTCCGCCAGCACGTGCGCCGTCCCCGATGTGGGGAACGTCTCAGCCGCAGCGATCCTCAGCAGCGACGTCTTGCCCGCTCCGTTCGGCCCGAGGATCACCCAACGTTCGTCGAGTTCCACCTTCCAGGACACGGGACCGACGAGGACGTTGCCGCCCCGCCGTACGAGCACGTCGTCGAATTCGATGAGCAGATCGGGATCAGGTTTGGCCACGCCGACCATCTTTGCGTACGCGCGAGCCCGGTTCACGGCAGGATCACTTCCGTGTCGTACCCCTCGCCCCCTCCGCACCCTTCACCGGTACCCGGCGAGCCGCCGGCGGGTCCTGCCGTCGCCCGGTCCGGCGCCGGTCCTTTTCCTCTGGGCGCCTTCCCCGGCGACGACGGGACCCGGTTCGCGGTGCACGCACCCCACGGCAGCCGCGTCCAGCTCTGCCTGATCGACGACACGGGTCGCGAGGACCGCATCGACCTGCCGGACAAGACGTACGGCGTCTGGCACGGTGAGGTGCCGGGAGTCCGCCCGGGCCAGCGCTACGGATACCGCGTGCACGGCGCGTGGCAGCCCCGGACCGGGCTCCGCGCCAACCCGCACAAGCTGCTGCTCGACCCGTGGGGTCGGCAGCTGACCGGCGACATCGGCGACATGAGCCGCCTCCTCGGCTACGAACGCACCCCGTTCGGTGAGGCGTCGACCGTGGACTCGCTGGGCCACACACCGCTGTCGGTGGTGACCGACACCCCCGCCGGGTCCCGGCACCACCGGCCGGGCACGCCGTGGGAGCAGACGGTGATCTACGAACTGCACGTCGGCTCCTACACCGCCCGCCATCCCGACGTCCCCGAACAGTGGCGTGGCACCTATCTGGGGCTGACGGCGCCCGCCGTCCTCGACCACCTGGTCGGCCTCGGTGTCACCGCCGTCGAACTGCTGCCCGTGCACGCCTTCCTCACCGAGCCACCAGTACGGGTCCGCGGCATGCGCAACCACTGGGGTTACTCCACCGCGTCGTACTTCGCACCGCACCCCGGCTACGCGACCACTCCCGGCAACGAGATCGCGGAGTTCCGGACGATGGTCGACACGCTGCACGAGGCGGGACTGGAAGTGATCCTCGACGTGGTCTACAACCACACCTGCGAATGGTCGGTGGACGGCCCGCACGTGTCCTGGCGGGGCTTCGACGCACCCGGCTACTACCTCCTCGATGCCACCGGCCACGACATCGATCTGACGGGCTGCGGCAACACCGTCGACGGCAGTTCCCCGGTGGCGGTGCGGATGATCTGCGACAGCCTGCGGTACTGGGCGACGGAAATGGGCGTGGACGGCTTCCGGTTCGACCTCGCCAGTGCACTGGCCCGCCCTCGGGGCGGCGACTTCGACGCGCGCGCGGCAGTGTTCACCGCGATCACCACCGATCCTGTCCTCACCCGGCTCAAACTGATCGCCGAACCCTGGGACGCGACCCTGCCCGGCTACCAGCTCGGCAACATCGGTCCCCAGTGGTCGGAGTGGAACGACCGCTACCGCGACTCGGTACGGCGCTTCTGGGCACGCGGGGCGGGAATTCGGGAGGTCGCCTCCCGGCTCGCGGGCTCGGAGGACCTCTACGGCCGGCACACCCGCCGACCGTGGATGTCGATCAACTTCGTCACGGCGCACGACGGCTTCACGATGGCCGACCTCGTCAGCTATCGGCGCAAGCACAACGAGGCCAACGGCGAGCAGGGCCGTGACGGCAGTGACAACAACGAATCCGTCGACCACGGCGTCGAAGGACCCACGGACGACCCCCTCGTCGTGGCTGCCCGCGCCCGGCACGTGCGTGCGCTCGTCGCGACCCTGCTGCTGTCGACTGGCACCCCGATGCTGCTCGCCGGGGACGAGTTCGGGCACTCCCAGGGTGGCAACAACAATGCCTACTGTGTGCCTGCCGACGTCCCGGTCCGCGACGCCTGGCCCCTCGACTGGGAGCACGCGGACCGGGACCTGGTGGAGTTCGTGCGGCAGGCGCTGCGTCTGCGCAAGGTGGTCCCGGTGCTGCGGCAGGGCCGCTTCTTCGACGGCCGGGCCCGTCAGGTCGGGTACCCCGACCTGGTGTGGTTCGGCGCGGACGGGCGAGAACTGCAGGACGCGGACTGGCTCGACGAAGACCGGCGGACGCTGCAGGCGTGGGTGGACGGCTCGCAGCTGGGCACGGTCACCCGCGCGGGCGTTCCGCTGGCGGACAGCAGCGGTCTGCTCGTGCTCCACGCGGGCGGACCCGCCGCCGTCACACTCGGCCGGGCCGAGTGGTATCGCGGCGACATGGTGTGTGTCTTCGACTCGAGCTCCGTCGACGGCGAACCGGCGGACCTCACACCGCTGCCCGCCGGCACGACACTGCCCCTGACGGGGCCGACCCTGCTCGTGTTCCGGATCACGAAGTGATCAGCCCGGGACGGCGATCACCGTCACCGACCCCGGAGCCACTTCGGTGAATCCGGCGTCGCGCACCGCCACGGCCGTGCCGTCCGCGACCCGCTTCGTCAGGTGCCGCCACCGGGCGGGGTCGGCATCACGCACGGCACACACGAAACCGGATTCGGCCCAGGCGCCGGCATGCTCGGCGTCGAGGGCGCCGGCGAACAGCATCGCGGCGTGGCCGACCTGCGCCGCGGCCTTCCCGACCGTCATGTCGAGCGCGGCATCGATCCACAGCACCGGAACGCCGGCGGGCGGATCGTCCGGAGTGTCGTGTGGCAGGTCCGTGCCCCCGATCTGCAACCGCGAGATGCGCGGATCCAGGTGTCCCACGGGTCCGGGGACCAGCGCTCGGGCCTGCGCACCGCGGTGTTCGACGGTGATTCCGTCGACCTCCTGCGCGGCGCGCCACTGAGCGCCGCGGGCGCGGCGGCTGACCTTGCGGATTCGTGCGGCGGTCCACGCGAGATAGGGCTCGCGCCACGGTCCCGGTTCGCCTTCCGGTCCGGTCCCGACGCGCGGATCCAGGCACAACGCGACCGTCGCCATCGCAGCGGCCTCGAGGAGTGCGCTGCGGGCAGGCGGGTCCTGCTTGGAGATGTGCAGCACGATCGGCATCGCGAGCGCCGCCCCCGGGTCGTCCGGGTCGGGTCGATGCCCGTAGCCCCGGGCGAGGACACCGTGGCGAGCCACGAAATCGGCACCGGGGCGAGCCACGACATCGGCACCGGGGCCGGCCGCGACATCGGCACCGTGCGGTGCGGTGGTTTCAGGCACCGGTGTCGAGGGGCACGCGGCGCAGGGTGCCGTCGACCCGGTCTGCGGCCTCGACCTCGTCGCGGGTGACGCCGAGGACGAACAGCACCGCGTCCAGGTACGGGTGGGACAGAGCCGTGTCTGCGACCTCACGCAGCGCCGGCTTGGCGTTGAACGCGATGCCGAGTCCGGCCGCTCCGAGCATGTCGATGTCGTTGGCGCCGTCGCCGACGGCGACGGTCTGCTCGATCGGCACGCCGGCCTCGGCGGCGAACTCCCGCAGGGCGCGCGCCTTGGCGGCCCGGTCCACCACCTCACCGACGACGCGGCCGGTGAGCTTGCCGTCGACGATCTCGAGGGTGTTGGCCCGGACGAAATCCAGTTCGAGTTCGTGGGCGAGACCGTCGATGACCTGGCGGAAGCCCCCGGAGACGACGCCGCAGCGGAACCCGAGACGCCGCAGTGTGCGGATGGTGGTCCGGGCACCGGGGGTGAGTTCGAGGTTCTCGGCGACCTCGTCGATGACCGATGCGGGCAAGCCGGCAAGGGTGGCGACCCGCTGGTTCAGCGACTCGGTGAAGTCGATCTCGCCGCGCATGGCTGCCTCGGTGACAGCGCGGACCTTGTCCTCCACGCCGGCGTGTGCGGCAAGCATCTCGATCACCTCGCCCTGGACGAGGGTGGAGTCGACATCGAACACGATCAGCCGCTTCGAGCGACGGGCGAGACCGGCGCGTTCCACGGCGATGTCGACCTCGAGGCCGGCGGCCAGCTCGGCGAGCCCGGCCCGCAGTCGGGCGTCGGCCTCGGAACCGGGGTCGGCGGCGGTGACCATGAGTTCGAGTCCGGTCACCGGGTAGTCGGCGATTCCCCGGATGGAGTCGATGTTGGCGCCCTGCCGTGCAAGTTCGCGGCCCACCGAGCGCAGGGCCCGGGCGCTGACGGGGCTGCCGAGGACCACGAGGGCGTGTGTGGACACGGACGAGCCGATACCCGGCTCGACACCGGTCTGGACCTGGGCGTGCATGCCGATGGTCGCCATGGCGGCCTCGATCTCGTCCTGCAGCGCGTCGGGATCTGCGGGGCAGGAGACGAGCACCCCGAGGGTGAGCCGGCCGCGGATCACGACCTGCTCGACGTCGAGCAGATCGACGTCGTGCCGGGTGAGCGCCGCGAAGAGCACCGAGGTCACGCCGGGATGGTCCGGCCCCGTCACAGTCACCAGCATCGCGGTGTCAGACGCCACCTACGTCTCCGATCCTTCGTCAGTCGCGGCACTTGCCCACTCATTGTGGCAGGTGAACGGGGTGCCGAGTGAGCAGGGGTCCCCTCGGCAGAACGCGCGAGGCCCCGCCCGTCGGGGACGGGCGGGGCCTCGGGAGGCGTCGATCCGGGGTACGGATCAGCGGTCGGCGGGGGTCCTTTCGGCACCCTCGCTCAGCGCCACATGGTTGTGCTTGTTGCTGCCCGGGCCGACATGGGCCTCGGCACGCATGCGGTCCACCATGTGCGGGTAGTGCAGCTCGAACGCGGGGCGCTCGGAGCGGATGCGCGGCAGCTCGTAGAAGTTGTGCCGCGGCGGCGGGCAGGTGGTAGCCCACTCGAGGGAGTTGCCGTAGCCCCACGGGTCGTCGACCGTGACGACCTGCCCGTACCGGTAGCTCTTGAACACGTTCCACAGGAACGGCAGGGTCGAGGCGCCGAGGACGAAGGCACCGATGGTCGAGACGATGTTCAAGGTGGTGAACCCGTCCGAGGGCAGGTAGTCGGCGTAGCGGCGCGGCATGCCCTCGTTGCCCAGCCAGTGCTGCACCAGGAACGTGGTGTGGAAGCCGAGGAAGGTCAGCCAGAAGTGCCACTTGGCGAGGCGCTCGTCGAGCATGCGCCCGGTCATCTTCGGGAACCAGAAGTAGATGCCGGCGTAGGTGGCGAACACGATGGTGCCGAAGAGCACGTAGTGGAAGTGCGCGATGACGAAGTAGGAGTCCGTCACGTGGAAGTCGAGCGGCGGGCTGGCGAGGATGACGCCGGACAGGCCGCCGAACAGGAAGGTGACGATGAAGCCGACCGAGAACAGCATCGGCGACTCGAACGTCAGGTGGCCCTTCCACATGGTGCCGATCCAGTTGAAGAACTTCACGCCGGTGGGCACCGCGATCAGGAACGTCATGAACGAGAAGTACGGCAGCAGCACGGCGCCGGTGGCGTACATGTGGTGCGCCCACACCGCGATGGAGAGCGCCGCGATCGCCAGGGTCGCGTAGACCAGGCCGGTGTAGCCGAAGATCGGCTTGCGGGAGAAGACCGGGAAGATCTCCGAGACGATGCCGAAGAACGGCAGCGCGATGATGTACACCTCGGGGTGACCGAAGAACCAGAACAGGTGCTGCCACAGCATGACACCGCCGTTGGCGGGGTCGAAGATGTGCCCACCGAGGTGGCGGTCGACGAAGAGGCCGAAGAACGCAGCGGTCAGCAGCGGGAACGCCAGGAGGATCAGCACGCTGGTGATGAGGATGTTCCAGGTGAAGATCGGCATCCGGAACATGGTCATGCCGGGGGCGCGCAGGCACACCACGGTGGTGATGAAGTTGACCGCACCGAGGATGGTGCCCAGACCCATCACACCGAGGCCGAGGACCCAGAAGTCACCGCCGACGCCGGGCGAGTGCAGCTCGCTGGTGAGCGGGCTGTACGCGGTCCAGCCGAAGTCGGCCGCACCACCGGGGGTGATGAAGCCGGCGGTCACGATCGTGGCGCCGAACAGGTACAGCCAGTAGCTGAAGGAGTTCAGGCGCGGGAACGCGACGTCGGGGGCGCCGATCTGCAGCGGCAGGATGTAGTTCGCGAAGGCGAACACGACCGGGGTCGCGTACATCAGCAGCATGATCGTGCCGTGCATGGTGAACAGCTGGTTGTACTGCTCGTTCGACAGGAACTGCAGACCCGGAACCGCGAGTTCGGTGCGGATGAGCAGAGCCATCACGCCGCCGATGAGGAAGAACGCGAACGAGGTGACCATGTACATGATCCCGAGCATCTTGGGATCCGTGGTCGTGATCATCTTGTAGAAGAACGAGCCCTTGGGTCCCTGCCGCGGCGGGTACGGCCTCGCTGCAGCTATCTCCGGGACTGGCTGGGGCGCTACGGCAGTCACTAATCCTCCTGATTGCGCGCTCGACTCGCAGTGCGAGGCGAACGTTCTCTGGCTTGCGCTGATCGAATCGTAGACGGTGCGACCACCGCACGCTCACCGGGTCCTACTCAGTGTCGTACTCGGCCCTCGAGCATACCCACGGGGGTCTGTGACCCACGCAACCCGGGGGCCGTCCACCACCCCCCGCACCTCCCGTTTCCTCCAGGACATAAGGTAAGCGTCTCCTAAGTATGAAGGTCCCGAGAGACGAGGTTCACCTTGCACCCCCTCCCCCTGCGCCGCGGCATCGCCGCGCTCGCGACGACCCTCACGGCCGTGCTGCTCGCCGGCTGCTCCTCCGGCGAGACGGCCGAGCAGGCCCCGGCCACCGCGGGCTTCCCCCGTACCGTCGAGCACTTCCGCGGAACGACCACTCTCGACTCCCCGCCGCTGCGGGTCGTCGCGCTCGACACCAGCTATGCGGATGCGACGCTGCTCCTCGAATCCGAACTCGTCGGTTACGTCGACTACCGCACCGAGGGCCTGCCCGACTACCTCGGTGACACGCGCGAGCAGTTCGCCGCGGACGCGACGTCGGTCGGCGCGGTGTCCGATGCGAGTCTCGAGAAGGTCGCCGCTCTGCAGCCCGATCTGATCCTGTCCGCGGACGTGCGCGACGGCGAGAACTACGACAAGCTGTCCGCCATCGCACCGACGGTGTTCTCCCAGAGCACCGGACCGACCTGGAAGGACAACATCCGGCTCGCCGCGCGAGCCCTCGGCAAGGAGGACCTCGCCGAGCAGAAGATCGCCGACTACGAGGGCCGGGCGAAAGCCATCGGCGACGAGATCAACGCCACGGCCGGCAACCCCACCGTCTCGGTGGTCCGCTTCGCCGGCGAGCCCACCGCCCGCCTCTACCGCACCACGTCGTTCAGCGGCATCGTCCTCGAGGATGCCGGCCTGGCCCGGCCCGCGAGCCAGGGACCCGATCCGGCCGATCCGAGCAGCATCATGAATGCGATCAGCCCCGAACTCATCGGCGAGGCGGATGCGGATGTGATCTTCGTCAGCATGTACCGCGACGGGGAGGGCAAGTCCGAGGCGGCGGCGCAGCCGTTCCTGTCCAATCCGCTGTGGCAGAACCTGCGCGGCCGGAAGGTCGACGTGGACGACAGCCTCTGGATGACGCCGGTGTCCGTCCAGGGCGCGCACAAGATCCTCGACGACCTCGCCGAGGCTTTCGGGGTCGATCCGCACACCAGTTAACCTGGACCGTCCCCTAGACAGGAGTGGTCGTATGCCCGCAGCGTCCCGGTCCCGCGCCGTCACGTGCACCGTCGCCCTCACTGCCGTGGCGGCACTCGGCCTGGCGGGATGCGCGGAGACGACCGACGATCCGGCGAGCAGCATCGTGCGCACGACCACCCGCATCGCCGGGGCTGCCGTCGTCGGCATCGAACGCGACACCACGACCGCGTGCGCGCTACCCAGTCCCCTCGATCCGGGCCAGCCCGCCGGCGGCACCCGATCGGTGATCCACACCGGCGGCATCTCCGAGGTGCCCGTCGACCCGCAGCGGATCGTCGTCCTCGACGCTGCCGCGATGGACGCGGTGTGCGCACTGGGCCTGTGGGAGCGCGTGGTCGGCACGACCACCGACGTCGCCCGTGCCGAGTACCTCGGCACCGGCATCGCGGAACTGCCCTCGGTGGGCGCGACGTCGGCGCCCGACGTCGCGCTCATCGACGGTGCGGAGCCCGATCTGATCCTCGGCTCCTCGGCCGACCCGGAGCTCTACCGCCGCCTCGGCGACGTCGCTCCGACGGTGCTCGTCGGCTCCGATCCGGTGTTCTGGCGGCAGCAGTTCCTCCGCGCCGCAGAGACACTCGGGCGCTCACAGGCGGCCGGCCGAGTGCTCGACGACTACCGCGCCACCGCAACGGACGTGGGCACGGCGACGACCGCGTCACAGACCCAGGCGTCGATCGTGCGGTTCACCGGTGACGGCGCGGTCGTCGAGGGCACCGCGTCGTTCGCCGGCCAGGTCCTCGCCGACACCGGCGTCGCGCGCCCGCCCGCACAGCGGTTCGGTGTGCAGGACGGGAGTGCCGCCGCCCCGCTCGACGAGGACGACCCGGCCGCCGCGGAGGGCGACCTGATCTACGTCCGATTCGCCGGCGAGGACGGCGTCGCACACGGCAGTGAGGTGATGGACTCCGAGGCCTGGCTCGACCTCGGGGCGGTCACCGACAGCCGGCTGTTCGCAGTGGACGACCTCGTGTGGTCCACGCCCGGCCCGGTGGCCGCGAAAGCCGTTCTGACGGACGTACGCAACACCCTCAACGGCTACTCGAACTGAGCCCGACGACCGAATGTCACATGGGTTCGATCACATCGAACCCATGTGACATTCGGTCACAGCGGGTGGGGGATCAGAAGTCCCAGTCCTCGTCCTCGGTGACGACTGCCTTACCGATCACGTACGAGCTGCCCGACCCGGAGAAGAAGTCGTGGTTCTCGTCGGCGTTCGGCGACAGCGCGGACAGGATCGCCGGGTTGACGTCGGTCTCGTCCTTGGGGAACAGCGCCTCGTAGCCGAGGTTCATCAGGGCCTTGTTGGCGTTGTACCGCAGGAACTTCTTGACGTCCTCGGTGAGGCCGGCCTCGTCGTAGAGGTCTGCGGTGTACTGGGTTTCGTTGTCGTACAACTCGAAGAGCAGCTCGAAGACCCAGTCCTTGAGCTCGTCGCGCTCGGCCTGGGTGATCTGCTCGAGTCCGCGTTGGTACTTGTAGCCGATGTAGTAGCCGTGCACCGCCTCGTCGCGGATGATCAGCCGGATCATGTCCGCCGTGTTGGTCAGTTTCGCCCGCGACGACCAGTACATCGGCAGGTAGAAGCCCGAGTAGAACAGGAACGACTCAAGCAGGGTCGAAGCGGCCTTGCGCTTGAGCGGACTGTCGCCCTGGTAGTAGTCGAGGACGATCTGAGCCTTGCGCTGCAGGTTCTCGTTCTCCTCCGACCAGCGGAACGCGTCGTCGATCTGGCGGGTGGAGCACAGCGTCGAGAAGATGCTCGAGTACGACTTGGCGTGCACCGACTCCATGAACGCGATGTTGGTGAGCACCGCCTCCTCGTGCGGGGTCACCGCGTCCGGGATCAGCGACACGGCGCCGACGGTGCCCTGGATCGTGTCGAGCAGGGTCAGACCGGTGAACACCCGCATGGTCAGTTCCTGCTCGTACTCGGTGAGCGTGCCCCACGACGGGATGTCGTTGGACACCGGAACCTTCTCGGGCAACCAGAAGTTGCCGGTGAGACGGTCCCACACCTCCGAGTCCTTCTCGTCCGGAACGCGGTTCCAGTTGATCGCCGAGACACGGTCGACGAGTTTGACGTGGGCGCCGTGGGACGGCGAATGCGCGCGGGGTGCGGAGGTCATCTGTCTTTCCCTACCTGAGTTTCGATGTGTACCGGCAAGATTCGTCACAGCATGCAGGACACGCAGTTCTCCACCTCGGTGCCCTCGAGCGCCATCTGCCGCAGCCGGATGTAGTACAGCGTCTTGATTCCCTTGCGCCAGGCGTAGATCTGCGCCTTGTTCACGTCGCGGGTGGTGACGGTGTCCTTGAAGAACAACGTCAGCGACAGGCCCTGGTCGACGTGCTGGGTGGCCGCCGCGTAGGTGTCGATGATCTTCTCGTACCCGATCTCGTACGCGTCCTGGAAGTACTCCAGGTTGTCGTTGGTCAGGTAGGGAGCCGGGTAGTAGACGCGACCGATCTTGCCTTCCTTGCGGATTTCGATCTTCGACGCCACCGGGTGGATGCTGCTGGTGGAGTTGTTGATGTACGAGATCGACCCGGTGGGCGGCACGGCCTGCAGGTTCTGGTTGTAGATGCCGTGCTCCTGGACCGACGCCTTCAGCGCGCGCCAGTCGTCCTGCGTGGGAATCGCCACGCCGGCGTCGGCGAAGAGCTGCCGCACGCGGGCGGTGGCCGGCTCCCATACCTGGTCGGTGTACTTGTCGAAGAACTCGCCCGAGGCGTACTTCGACTCGGGGAAGCCCTTGAAGTACGTACCCCGCTCGATGGCGAGCCGGTTCGACGCGCGCAGCGCGTGGTAGAGCACGGTGTAGAAGTAGATGTTCGTGAAGTCGACGCCCTCTTCGGAGCCGTAGAAGATGCGCTCGCGGGCGAGATAGCCGTGCAGGTTCATCTGCCCGAGCCCGATCGCGTGGGAGTCGTTGTTGCCCTGCTCGATCGACGGCACCGAGTAGATGTGGGTCTGGTCCGACACGGCGGTCAGCGCCCGGATCGCCACCTCGATGGTGTGCGCGAAGTCCGGCGAGTCCATCGCCTTGGCGATGTTGAGCGATCCCAGGTTGCACGAGATGTCCTTGCCCACATGGCTGTAGGACAGGTCCTCGTTGAAGGTGGAGGGTGTGGAGACCTGCAGGATCTCCGAGCACAGGTTCGAGTGGGTGATCTTGCCCTTGACGGGATTGGCCCGATTGACGGTGTCCTCGAACATGATGTACGGGTAGCCGGACTCGAACTGCAGTTCCGCGACGGTCTGGAAGAACTCGCGCGCCTTGATCTTCGACTTGCGGATGCGCTTGTCGTCGACCATCTCGTAGTACTTCTCGGTGACGTCGATGTCGGCGAACGGCACTCCGTAGATGCGCTCGACGTCGTACGGCGAGAACAGGTACATGTCCTCGTTGCGCTTCGCGAGCTCGAACGTGATGTCGGGGACGACGATGCCCAGCGAGAGGGTCTTGATGCGGATCTTCTCGTCCGCGTTCTCGCGCTTGGTGTCGAGGAATCGGTAGATGTCGGGGTGGTGCGCGTGCAGGTACACCGCGCCGGCGCCCTGGCGGGCCCCGAGCTGGTTGGCGTAGGAGAAGGAGTCCTCGAGCAGTTTCATGATGGGGATGACGCCGGAGGACTGGTTCTCGATCTGCTTGATCGGCGCGCCGTGCTCGCGGATGTTGCTGAGCAGCAATGCGACTCCGCCGCCGCGCTTGGACAGCTGCAGCGCCGAGTTGATCGAGCGGCCGATCGACTCCATGTTGTCCTCGATCCGCAGCAGGAAGCAGGAGACGGGCTCGCCGCGCTGCTTCTTGCCGGAGTTGAGGAACGTCGGGGTCGCGGGCTGGAACCGGCCCGAGATGATCTCGTCGACCAGGTGGGTCGCGAGCTGCTCGTCGCCGGCGGCCAGGGTCAGCGCGACCATGCAGACGCGGTCCTCGAACCGCTCGAGGTAGCGCTTGCCGTCGAACGTCTTGAGCGTGTACGAGGTGTAGTACTTGAACGCGCCCAGGAACGTCGGGAAACGGAACTTCTTCGAGTAGGCGTGTTCGAAGAGCTGCTTGACGAACGGCCGGGAGTACTGCTCGAGCACCTCGGGTTCGTAGTAGTTCTCCTCCACGAGATAGTCGAGCTTCTCGTCGAGGTTGTGGAAGAACACCGTGTTCTGGTTGACGTGCTGCAGGAAGTACTGGCGGGCGGCGGCGACATCCTTGTCGAACTGGATCTCGCCGTCGGGTCCGTACAGGTTCAACATCGCGTTGAGCGCGTGGTAGTCGAGGCCCTTGAGGGACTCGTCGATCTTGGCGCTCGCTGCCGGCGCGGCATCGGTGACGGTCACGGTGCTTGCTCCCACTGTGAGTAGACGGGTTCGCCGCGCCCGTAGCCCGACGGCGGCGCAGCGTTGATGGAGTGGACGGGTGGGGTCGCGGTCAGGCCGACTGCAACGACTGCGCCCAGAACTGCGTCAGGCCCTCCCGGACGCGCTCGACGTCCTCGGCGGTACCCATGAGTTCGAACCGGTAGAGGTACGGAACCTTGCACTTCTGGGAAACCACATCCCCGGCGTAACAATAGGATTCGCCGAAGTTGGTGTTGCCGGCGGCGATGACCCCGCGAATCAGCGCACGGTTGTGCGGATTGTTGAGGAACCGGATCACCTGCTTGGGCACGAAATTCGTGTCCCGGCCGGTTGCGGTGGTGCCACCGCCGTAGGTCGGCAGGATCAGCACGTACGGTTCGTGCACCTCGAAGGCGCCGTCCCGGTCGTGCAACGGGATCCGGGTGGCCGGCAACCCCAGTCGCCGGACGAATCGGTGCGTGTTCTCCGATGCGCTCGAGAAGTACACCAACGAGGTCATGGATGTCTCACATCACTTCGCTCGGGTCCGGCGACCGGCCGCAGGGGCGGTGGGTCGGCTCGCGACGGGGTCAGGCAGCGACGGCGAGGGCCTTGATCCGGTCCGGGCGGAAGCCCGACCAGTGCTCGTCGCCGGCGACCACCACGGGGGCCTGCAGGTAACCGAGGGCCATCACGTAGTCCCGCGCTTCGGGGTTCTCCGAGATGTCGACGACGGAGTACTCGATACCGGCCTTGTCGAGGGCCCGGTAGGTGGCATTGCACTGAACGCAGGCAGGCTTGGTGTAGACGGTGATGTTCATGGCTTCCCCTTTTCGGCAACCTGACGACTGACTGCACAGCAGTGCCTCGAGGCCCGTCGTACCACTGCGATCCCGCTTCCCCGAGGGACCGGAAACGATCAAGCCTTCCAGCGCTCTAGACACTACACCTAGTGGCCGACAGAATCATAGAACGCGAGATGTTGTGAGTTACAGCCTTGATATTCCCAGGTCGTCACTCGCCCGCAGCGCTGTCGGGCAGGTGCGGGAGCACGTCCTCGAGGCGCGCCGGCAGCCGTCGTACCCGCGCCCCGGTGGCGTGCCACAGGGCGTTGACGACCGCCGCCGCGCTACCGACGATCCCGATCTCCCCGACCCCGCGCGACCCCATCGGTGTCGCGTGCAGGTCGTCCTCGTCGAGCCAGGTCGCGTCCACGTCACCGATGTCGGCATGGGTGGGGATGTGGTACTCCGCCAGATCGTGGTTGACCACGTGCCCGGTGCGGGCATCGCGGATGCTCTCCTCGTGCAGCGCCATGGAGATGCCGAAGCACATCCCGCCGATCAGCTGCGAACGTGCGGTGCGGGGGTTGACCACCCGCCCCACCGAGAACACACCGTGCATCCTCGGCACCCGGATCTCGCCGGTGTCGACGTCCACCCGCACCTCGGCGAAATGCGCGCCGAACGACTGGATTCGGTAGTGCTCGAGGGCGGGGTTCTCCTCGGCCGTCGCCGAGGCCTCGGCGCCCGGATCCGGCCGGTCACCGTGCCGCTTGCGAAAGGCGTGGGCCGCGGCGACGATCGCGGTGCCCCACGACGAGGTGCCGGAGGACCCGCCGGCGACCGTGGCGTTCGGCAGGGCCGAGTCACCGATCTCGAGGTGGATGTCCTCGGGTCCGCATCCGAGCGCATCGGCCGCGATGAGCGTGAGCGCGGTCCACGCACCGGTCCCGATGTCCGCGGCGCCCGTGCGCACGGTGTAGCGACCGTCACCGTCGTGGCGGACCGCGACCTCGGTGCCGGGGTTGAGCAGGTGCGGATAGCTCGCTGCCGCGACTCCGGTGCCGACGAGCCACCGGCCGTCGCGGCGGGTGCCGGGGGTGCGGTCGGCCGGATCCCAGCCGAACACCCGCGCACCTTCACGCAGGCACTCCACCAGCCGTCGCGACGACCACGGACGTCCGGACTCGGGGTCGACGGGCGGGTCGTTGCGCACGCGCAGTTCGATCGGGTCCAGCCCGCACGCCACCGCGAGCTCGTCCATCGCGACCTCCCCCGCGAACATCCCCGGCGCCTCCCCCGGTGCCCGCATCCAGTAGGGAGCAGGCACGTCGAGGGCGACGATGCGGTGCGAGGTACGCCGATACGGCGCGGCGTACATCCCCCGCGACGACACCGCCGTCTGCTCCGCGTACTCACGCACGTGCGAGGACTGCGAGAAGGCCTCGTGTACCACCGCCTCGAGCCGCCCCTCCCGGCTCGCGACCAACCGGACGTGCGAGACGGTGGGCGGGCGGTACCCGACGTAGCCGAACATGTCCTGCCGGGACACCGCGAACTTGACCGCCCGGCCGGGCAGCAGGCGCGCCGCCATCGCCGCCACGACGTCGTGGGCGTGCGGCGCCCCCTTCGAGCCGAAACCGCCCCCCACGTAGGGACTGATCACCCGCATCTGCTCGGGGCGCAGACCCAGCACGGGCGCCAGGGTGGAGACGACGCCGTGGGTGCTCTGCGTGGAGTCGTACAGCGTCAACGACTCCCCGGACCACACCGCGACGACGGTGTGCGGTTCGAGCGGGTTGTTGTGCTCCTCGGGTGTGGAGTACCAGCCGTCGACCACGACGCCGTCGCGCTCCGCGACCTCGGCCGCCGCGGCGTCGCCCTGCTCCGAGTCGGTGGGATAGCCGCCGTTGGCCTGTTCGGGGGCATAACTGCGCGGATGATCGGGCCGGAACGCGACGTCGTGTGGTGCGGACTCGTACTCGACCTGCACCAGTTCGCTGGCGTGTCGGGCGATCTCGGGTGTCTCGGCCACCACGGCGGCGACGATCTCCCCCCGGAAGGCGACGGCCGGGTCCTGCAGGACCGCGTACTCGGCCTCCGATGTGTCCGCCAGCCGGGGCGCATCCCACGGGGTGAGAACGGCGAGTACGCCGGGCAGGGCCAGCGCCTGGGCGGTCTCGACGCGGGTCACCGTTCCCCGCGCGACGGTCGCCGTGACCGGGACGAGGTAGGCGGGGTCGTCGAACGGATGCTCGTACGCGTAGGGCGCGGCGCCGGCCACCTTGAGCGGGCCGTCCACCCGCGCCGTCGACGTGCCGATCGGGCGCTGGGCCGAGGGGGTCATGCGACTGCCTCCGAGGTGAGTTCGCGCAGCACCGAGACGAGGGTGCGGCGCAGCAGCGGCACCTTGAACTCGTTGCCGTCGAGGGGCCGGGCATCGGCGAGTTCCGCGTCGGCGGCCGCGGCGAAGACAGCGTCGTCGGGGGCGCTGCCCAGCAGGACGTGCTCGGCGCGGTGGGCGCGCCACGGCCGGTGCGCGACGCCGCCGAGAGCGACGCGGCATCCCGTGATCAGCCCGTCGACGATCGTCAGATCCGCCGCCACCGAGACGAGTGCGAACGCGTACGACGCCCGGTCGCGCACCTTGCGGTACGTCGAGACGGCGCCCTCGGGGGCGGGGATCTCGACGTGCAGGATCAGCTCCTCGCGCTCGAGCACCGTGTCGCGCTCGGGGCTGTCGCCGGGAAGCCGGTAGAGCTGCTCGACGGGAACGCACCGCTCCCCCTGCGCGCCGAGCACCGTCACCTCGGCGTCGAGCGCGAGCAGCGCGACCGCCATGTCCGACGGATGGGTGGCGACGCAGTGTTCGGAGGCGCCGAGGACGGCGTGGTAGCGGGTGTAGCCGCCGAGTGCGGTGCAGCCGCTGCCCGGGGCGCGCTTGTTGCACGGGGTCGACGGGTCCCGGAAGTACACGCAGCGGGTGCGCTGGAGCAGATTGCCGGCGGTGGTGGCCATGTTGCGCAGCTGCGGGGACGCCCCGGCCAGCAGGGCCCGGGCCAGGACCGGGTACCGACGGCGGACGATCGGGTGGGCGGCCAGGTCGCTGTTGCGCACGTTGGCGCCCACCCGCAGCCCGCCCTCTGCGGTCTCCGCGACGACGTCGAGCGGCAGACGGGAGACGTCGACGAGCACGTCGGGCGCGGTGACCCCGAGTTTGAGGTGGTCCACCAGGTTCGTGCCGCCGGCGAGGTAGGCGGCGCCCGGGTGGCCGGCGACCGCGGCAACCGCGGCGGCGGGATCGGCGGGCGTCTCGTAGCGGAACGTCTTCACGAGCAGTGTCCTTCCCCGCGCGCGACGTGCCGGAGCGCTTCGACGATGTTCGGGTAGGCCGCGCAGCGGCACAGGTTTCCGCTCATGCGTTCGCGGATCTCGTCGTCGGTCGGCTCGGGATCCTGGGTGAGGTCCGCGGTGACGTGGCTCGGGGCACCCTTGGCCATCTCGTCGAACATGCCGACAGCGGAGCAGATCTGGCCCGGCGTGCAGTAGCCGCACTGGAACGCGTCGCATTCGACGAACGCCTGGGGCAGGTGCGACGGCCCGTCGTCCGAGATCCCGGCGGCGGTGACGACGTCGGCGCCGTCGTGGGCGACTGCGAGCGACAGGCAGCTCACGATGCGCCGGGAGTCGAGCAGGACCGTGCACGCGCCGCACTGACCGTGGTCGCAGCCGGGTAAGTCCCGGGGAGTGGTGGGAATCGGCTGAGGGCATCGGTCCAGGTCCGCGGCGTGTCGTTCCCGCTCTGCGGGTGGGCCATCGCGTAGTGATCAACGAGTTACCTCTCACAGTGACTCACA